>Ga0255053_10001279_pt1 | contig 13949 bp, 12 predicted proteins | sample JV7_2_22_MG_FD_188635 | JGI IMG/M metagenome (GOLD analysis project Ga0255053, IMG submission 188635) | Seawater microbial communities from Jervis Inlet, British Columbia, Canada - JV7_2_22 | ecosystem: Environmental > Aquatic > Marine > Inlet | place: Canada: British Columbia | collected...
TGCGCATGTTGATCACGGTTTTATGCACATTTTATGCACACCCGGCAAAATGCGCAAGTGTTTTCTTTCTGCTATATGAAATAAATTGCAGCAGACGATTGAGGATGCTAGTAGGTGCAGAAGACAAGGCCCACGGCGTTTTCCCCTTGCCATAGTGCTATATGGTTGGGGTTCCATGTTTCGTCCGAGGCTATGCTGCCTCTCGATGGTAGCTTCTGAGCAGCCCGCCGAGCCTTTTGCGGCATAGAACCGGTCCGTCCCTTGGTACCGCCAGGCAGACGGATAAAGCCTGATTCCAAGGCCTTTCCTCAGGGGCTACAAGTTCCATCCGAACCATCAGGCCGCTCTCCCGTGGTAGTTTCTTGAGCACCCCGCCGAACCGTTCCCGGCAGAATATCGGACCTTCGCCCGTGGAGCAGCATCGCGAGTCTCCTCAGTCCGACGCATCCCTGGCGATACAGTAGAGGCTCTTTTCGCCGCGCAGCAGCAGCTCGTCATCGACAACGGCAGCAGAAGCGGTGAAGCTGTCGTCGAGCTTATTGCGGGCCAAAACCTTGAATTCGGCGCCGTGTTTGATCACGAAGGTTAAGCCGCCTCTACCGGTGATGTACACCCGTCCCGCGGCTTCGATGGGCGAGGCATACAGCGTCTTGATGCCTTCAAGCTTCTGGCTGCTGTAGTGCACCTTGCCGGTGGTCGCATCCGCGCACGTTAAAGCTCCGGCGTTGCCCTTGCCGTAGTACAACAGTCCGTTGTACAGCAGCGGTGAGGGCACGTACGGCGTGTTCTCCTTCGCCGACCAGGCAATCGCCTGCGGCTTCGAGGTGACGTCCCCCTTGGCCGCGGCGAGGCGAACGGCCATCAAGGCGCTGCCCCGGAACCCGCTCATGCAATAAACGATCCCCTTTTCAGCCACTGGGGACGGTGTCACGTTACCGGTCATGCCACCTGCTTCCCAGAGCAGCTTGCCAGAGGTCGCGTCGTAGCTACGGATGCGTTTGGTAGCCGCTGTGACTATCTGCTTCTGGCCATCGAACTCGACGACCAGGGGTGTGGACCACGAGGTTTTTTCGTCCCGCGTCAGCTTCCATTTTTCCTCGCCCGTCTTCCGATCAAGGGCCACGATAAAGGACGGGCCTTCCTGGTCCTGGTTCAGGATGAGCAGATCCCCGCAGAGGACTGGGGAGGTGCCTTCACCGAAGTTAGCCTTCATCTTGAAGAGCCCGAACTGCTTCTCCCATTTCGGGTTCCCATCCATGTCGAGGGCGTATAGCCCATAGGATCCAAAGTAGGCATACACGCGTTCCCCGTCCGTCGCCGGGGAACCAGACGCCCAGCTTCCATCCGCGTGAGTCGCCGAGTGCGGAGCTGCCTCGCAGACCGTCCGCTCCCAGAGCACACTGCCGTCGCTGCGCTTGAGGGCCATCACCACGAACTGCAGCACTTTTCTGGGCATACGCGCCCTGCTCCGGTGGAACGCCGGTGTCTCAGCTTCGACGGCCTTGACCTTCTCCTCGCGGACTTCCTTCCCGGTTTCGATGGTGGTGGTCAGGAAGATGCGATCCTTCCAGATGATCGGGGAGGAAAGTCCCCGGCCGGGGATGGCTACTTTCCATCGAATATTCTTGTTCTCGGCCCACTGCACGGGCGGATTGGCGCCTGGGGCGACGCCGGTCGCGAGCGGCCCTCGCCATTGGGGCCAACTGGACTGCTTTTCGTCTGCAGCTTCCCGGCCGAATGCTGCACTGGCCATCAGAAAGAACAAGGCAATTGCGCAGGCGGTTGATTTCATCGATCACTCCTTTCGAACGAACAGTTTCTTATGCAGCGGCGCCGGGCGATCATGACGCAGGATTTTATTTTCCTCGCTCACGTAACCTATAACTTCCTGTTGTTGCCGGCTCATCCATCGGGCAACGGCCACGGTAAATAGTATCCATGGTTTCCATATCATCGTGGTATTGTAGCGGGAAAGGTTGGAATGTAAACAGAGTCCCTATGACCTCCTTATTCTCGTTCGGGAAGAAAAATAATAGGTCAAAATAAAGATTTGCTCAAGATTCATAAGTCCTTCTATAATAAGCAGGACGGAATTTTCGATAGGGACAGGAGCAAAAATATTAGGATGTACATGGATACCCTTACTCCTAGGCGTGCTTAGTTTCAGTGCCCAATTCTACGCAAAATAATTGTATTTCTCATACGTCAGATATATCCAGATCACTCGACGATCCACATCGCTACCGACTCCTCGTCTTTCACAAATACACGGTTGCCTGAGATTATGGGATGCGCATAGGTTGGTGTATCGGACACCTTGTAGCGTGCGATCTCGCTGTACTTCTTACCGTCGGGCTTAAACACTATCAATTCGGAAGTATTTGGCAGGGCCAGGAGGCAAGAATCGGCACAGACGATGGCCGCGAAACCTCTACCGTGCTGGGTTGTGTCCGTCCAGGCCGATTGGCCGGTCTGAGCGTTGATGCAAAACAGATTTCCACGGTTCGAGAGACCGAACAACAGGCCATCTTTTAATACAGGAGTGTTAAACTGCGGGGCGAGATCGGGGTTACTCCACAGTTCCTTGGCAGTAAATCCATCCGCCTGCTTTTCGATCTTTACTGCCTTGGTACCCCGGCCGGCTCCAGTGTAGATTACCGTTTGCCCCTCCACGATCGGGGTGGCAGCATTATAGGCCCTCCCTTGAGGGACAAACGGTAGGTTCCACAACAGCTTTCCATCGGCCGCAGCGATGCCCACAATGTTTTTCTCCGTCAGTGTCACGATCTGTTTCGTGCCTTCGACCGTCAACAGAACCGGCGAGGCATACTCCGGACCTTCAACGGCTTATTTCCACTTCTCGTTACCAGTGTTCAGGTCGTAAGCCATGATTGCCCCACTGCCCTGGCCGCCAAGATGAGCGATGGCCATCCCATCGACAATGATCGGTGACATCGCCGTAAAGAATTTGGGCACGACCTTGGGGAATGGATCCCTACGCCACACGACCTTACTGGTGGCCGCATCCAGGCAGGAGAGAACCCCGCCAACACCCCAGCGTGACGACCTTCCCCTCCGCTACCGCGGGAGAACTCCTGGGCCCAGGGTGCCTGGAGGCAGGACCTGTCGCGGCCTCCGCCGCGTATTTGTCCTTCCACAGTTCCTTACCGCTGCTCGCGTCTAGGCACAGGGTAACCTCCTCGTTACCCTGCCGCGTGAACACATAGAGCTTGTCACCGACCAAGGCCGGCGTTGAATCGCCTAAACCCACCGTCGTTTTCCATCTCTGCGTCAGCTCCTTGGGCCATTTCAGGGGAGCGGTGAATCCGCTCGCCTGACCATCCCGATTAGGTCCTCTCCACTGCGGCCAGTCTTTCCCCAAGGCGCAGCCTACGGCGATCATAATCACGCAGCCCATCAGAACTGATCTCGATAGATTCTCTTTTTTCATGATATTCTCCAGTTCTATTCCTGATGACTGTTCTAGCCTCGGGAACCAGCGCACGTTACCCACAAACGTTCCAGCCTATTCCATTTCCCGGATCCGCACCTCGATTTCCTTTTCTTCGGCCAGTAGTTTGACCAACTCTGAGGTGTCCGTACTTCCAAAGTGATAGGTATACAAGATCTTCGGTCGAAATGCTTTCGCTGCATCCGCCACCATTTCTGGGGTCATAGTATACGGCAGATTCATAGGCAGAAATGCAATGTCTATCCCTTTCAGTCTTTTAATCTCGGGAACGTTCTCCGTATCACCAGCGATATAGACGCGCTTATCGCCAAAGGTGATGATGTAGCCGTTTCCCTCTCCACGGGGATGAAAGGGCTCGCCCGAAGGGCGATTGTGGACGATATTGTAGGCGGGAACAGCCTCACATTCGAAGCCTGCGATGGTGCGCACATCCCCATTTCTCATGACGATTCCACCTGTTGCCGTCGAAGCGCATTTCTCGGGGAGCAGAATACTCGTTCCCTCTTTGCGAACCATCGCGATGGCCTCTGGATCCAGGTGATCTCTATGCTCGTGCGTGATCAGGATGACGTCGCCCTGAGGCATTTTACTGTAATCGGCTTCGCGCGAGACCGGATCAACGTGAATGACCTTCTCCCCGAATCTGAACATCAACGTTCCGTGGCCAACAAGCGTGATCGTTAGCTCACCTCGGGAAGTCTTGATTATATCCTCTTCGAAATTCTGTGTGCCCATTGGGGTCCTCCTGTTGTCCTCCTTAGATGTGTCGCAACCTGTAAGTGCCAGGGCGAAAACAACAAGGAGCATTTTCACCATGTCCAGCTTGCTCATGTCTTCCTCATAAATACAGGCGTGCTTCATGAGATCTGCAAAACCAAAGCGATGCGTTGCTTGTGCTAGACCTCTTTCAAAACCTGGCACGGATGCACGCTTGCAGTTGATCTGTTTTGGGTTAACCATAGCAAGAGTTACTTATTAGTTCAAGACCTAGCCGTTAACAAGTCACTACCACGTGGCGACTGACCAACTCCGGCTGAGAATCATTGCTTCTTACCCCCCTTGGCCTTCTCTTAAAGGGCAAACCCTATATCACCATCGAGGTTTGCTTAACATGTCTAAATCTTTATATAACAAGCTGGACGGAATATTCGGGACGCACACCGCGCCGCAAACATCCAGGAGGAACTCCTCCGCTTGCCGCGCTCGAACGGCGGCCGTCTTCCCATCCGCGAGAAGATGGTCCGGACCATCACCGCCGTGTCCGACTGGAAGAAGCAGAAGAAGATGTGGGCGGAATTGCGTCTTGCAAGGTGGAAGTCTATTTCTGATCTATAATCTCCGGGGGGTAAACTCGGTATTGGTGAAGGCAACCATGACTACTGGATTCTTGGTGACTCTTGTCTTGCCGAATTTCCACCTGTACCGAAGATAGCGTATAACGCGGGCAAGACCAGCAGCGTCAACAGATTATCCGCGATAACACCTCCAATTACCACGGTCGCCAGCGGACGTTGCACCTCTGCACCCACGCCGGTACTGAGAGCCATGGGAAGGAAGCCCAGGACTACCACCAAGCCCGCCATGCAGATAGGCCGCAACCGAAGAAGCGCACCATCCTCGATTGCCTGGGGGGCAGGAACTCCCTGGGCAAGGCAATCCTTGATGGTAGATACTAAGATAAGGCCGTTCAAAACGGATACGCCTGAGGCAACGACAAAGCCTACACCTGAGGAGACGGTGAACGGCATCCCGCGCAACCAGAGGGCGATTAGCCCGCCGAGAGTGGCGAATACAGGTCCCAGGAAGATTATGAGCGACGCGCGCATGGAGTCGGTGGCGGCGCGCAACAACACGAAGATGAGAAGCAGTGCCAATGGGACGACGATCATCAGTCGTTTCGTTGCCCGCTGCAGGTGCTCGAACTGCCCTCCGAATTCGACGTGATACCCTGATGGCAGAACGAGGTTATCCTTGATCCTGAGTTGGACATCTTCCACGAATCCGCCGATATCCCGGCCAGTGACATTGCACTGAACTACGATGCGCCGCTTCTGCCATTCGCGAGTGATTGTCGATGGTCCCTCGACCTGGCGAATCCGGGCGAGACGGGCAAGGGGGATTCGTTCGCCGCCCGCAGCAGGAATCAGGATGCGACCGACGGCGGAGGTATCCTTGCGGTACTCCTCCTTAAGCCTGACCACGAGATCAAACCGTCGCTGGTCCTCCCGGACCTCACCAACATGCTTTGCCCCAATTGCTTCGACGACTTCGAGAACGTGCCGGGCGGGCACGCCATACCGTGCAATTGCATCCTGATCCACCCGAATCTCCAGCACCGGCTGCCCGGTAATCTGCTCCGTGTAGATGTCTGCACTGCCTGGAATGGAACGAATGATGGCCTCCACTTCCGATGCTTTAGCCCGGAGCACTTCGAGATCATCTCCAAAGATCTTTATGCCGAGGTCGGTCCGAATCCCGGCAATCATCTCATTCACCCGCATCTCGATGGGCTGAGTGAAGATCATCCGCATGCCGGGCAAGCCGGAAAGCTCCTGGCGCAGAAGCGACGTCAATTCATCCTGTGTCCGGGCGCGGGTCCATTCCCGGCGCGGGGTCAGCGTTATGAACACGTCGCTCAGCTCGATTCCCATGGGATCTGTCGCAACTTCCGCCGTCCCGCTTCGCGTCCATACATCTCTTACTTCATGGGGAAACTTCTCCTGGATGAGCTTCTCTATCTGCGTCCCGTAGCGGACCGATTCCTGCAGGGATACCCCGGACAGTCGTACGGTGTTCACAACGATTCCCATCTCCGATAACCGCGGGATGAATTCGGAGCCGGTGCCTGCGGCCAACCATACGCCCGCAGCGATGACGGCCACGGGGATCAAGCTGAATGCTACCGGCATCTTGAGGGCACGGCGTACCACGGGGCGATACAGCCACTTGAGCAACGACGTGATACGGTCTTTTCTCGCTACAGCACGCTTGGAAATTAAAAAGCTGGTCATAACGGGTATAACGGTACAGATGAGGAGCACCGAACCGGATAGGGCGAACAGAATCGTCAGGGACATTGGCTTAAAGAGTTTGCCTTCAATCCCCTCCAGGGCAAGGACCGGGAGATATACGATCATGTTGATCGTCTGAGCGAACACCGTTGGCCGGGCGACCTGGATTGATGCCTGGCGAATGATATCCATTGCAGAGCGCCCACCCGTTCTCTCTTCGAGATGGCGGACGTTGTTCTCGACCATGACAAGCGTGCTGTCTACGATGAACCCAAAATCTATCGCCCCGAGACTCATGAGGCTACCGGCAATCCCTAGACGAAGCATCCCATTGAACGCGAAACACATCGAAAGAGGTATCGCGGATGCCACGATGAGTCCGGCCCGCAGATTTCCAAGAAATATAAACAACACGGCGATAACAAGAATCGCCCCCTCCAGGAGGTTGTTCTTTACGGTGTTCAGCACCTGATCGACCAGATCGGTCCGGTCGTATACAGGGCGAATCTCCACTCCCGGCGGAAGGGATACTTGAATGTCTTCCAAACGCTTCTTGAGGCGGTCGGTTACCTCGTCGCTGTTCTCGCCCATCAGCATGAACCCGAGCCCCAGCACAACCTCACCTTGACCGTTGGAGGTACACGCACCGCGGCGGATTTCATGGCCCACCTCTACGGTTGCCACATCGCGGATGCGAATCGGAATCCCGTCGTGTGCGGTAATAACTATGTTCCCGATCTCTTTCGGTGTCCGTGTCAGGCTGATGCCGTGGACGAGATGCATTTCGCCGGACTGGGTGATGTTCCCGCCGCCGACGTTGAGGTTGTTCTGCTGAAGAGCATCGAAAACATCATCGAGGGTCAGATCGTGTTTCATAAGGCGAGTCAGATCAAGGAGCACGTGGTACTGCTTGCGCTTCCCGCCCCACGTGTTGACCTCGGCGACGCCGGAGACCGAACGCAGGCGGGGCTTGATGATCCAGTCATGTATTGTAGTGAGTTCCTTGAGGCTCTTGCCTTTGCCCGTGACTAAATAGTGGTAGACCTCCCCCAGCCCGGTGGAAACGGGGCCCATCTCCGGTTGCGGTGTACCCTCGGGGAGTTCGACCGTCTGAAGCCGCTCCATAACGAGCTGTCGAGCAAAGTAAATGTCGGTGTCATCTTCGAAGATGACTGTTACCTGGGAAAACCCGAACTTCGAGATCGAGCGGACCTCGGCGAGTCCGGGCAGTCCGCCGATCGCCTGCTCTACCGGGAAGGTGATCCCCTGCTCGATCTCCTGAGGAGAAAGGGCCGGTGCGACAGTGTTTATCTGGACCAGGACCGGTGTCGTGTCCGGGAAGGCGTCAATTGGCAGCTGGTAAAGGGAATAGACACCGCTTCCCAACAGCACGATGCTGAAGATAACCACCATGACACGATGTTCGAGTGACCACGTTATGATGCGGTTCAGCATAAATATCTTCCCATTGCGGCTATTTCTTGCCCGGCACTAGCAGCACCCGGCGCCGATGCTTCCTTTTAGAATCTCAGTCTTGAGGAGAAAACTGCCCGTCGTCACGATTGTCTCGCCCTCGTTCAGGCCCTGTTCAACTACAAAGAAGCGGTCCGTCTCGTAGCCGAGTTTCACTTTGCGGGGCTCGAAAGACACTTCGCTGCGCTTTACGAAGACGACATTGCAGCATCCTTCCCATTGAACCGATTCCTTGGGAACAACCAGAGCGGCTTCGTTCTTGCGAAGAGTGATGATTGCCTTGCCGAACATTCCGGCACGCAGCAGCCCATCCTGATTGGTGATTTCGGCACGCACTTTGAGTGTCCGCGTCCGTCGATCCACGTGGGAGCTGACCCATGTGACGCGACCGCCGCGTCGCTCGCCGGGAAGCCCTTCCGCCTCGAACACAACAGCTTGCCCGTTACGGACCTTCGGCAGGTCAGATTCATAGATGTCGAGCATTGCCCACATCAGGGACGTATCGGCAACGCTTAACAGAGGTTTCTGGGTATCAACAACTTCACCGACCACGGCAGAACGTTCGACCACGACTCCTGAAAAAGGGGCAAGGAGAGGAAGGAACGAGGATGTGTCCTGCTTCTTGAACACCTCTTCCAGTTGCGCGTCGGAAAGACCCAGAGTGCTTAACCGTTGAGATGCCCTGGAGAGTCCTATGCGACTTTCGGTAAGTCTGGTTTCGGCTTCCAAGACATCTCGCTCAGTAGCCACCTTGCTTTCAAGAAGGCGTTTTTCGCGGGCATAGTTTCTCTCCCAAAGGCTCACGAAGGCCAGCGTCTGAAGATACTCGGCCTTCGCAGTACCGAGATCAGACGAGTCCACAATTGCGAGAGTTTCACCCGTTGTGACGGCCTGCCCCAGATCTTTGCTGACTTCCCGCACGACACCAGGCGCACGTGACGCGAGATGTGCGTAGCGGTTGGCGTCATACGTGACTTCGGCGTTGCAGAGAATCGTCTGTGTTACAGCCCGGCTCTCAACGCGAGCGTACTCCAGGCCGGCGGCACGAGCAATTTCAGGGGATCGAAACTGGACAGTGAGCGTGTTGGTCTGGCAAGTAACTGCTGGAAGGCGTTGGTTCCTCGGCAGCTCGGGCATGCGGACAAGCTCAACAGAGGGCGATGAAGGAGATGGTTCCTCAGCGCTATCATGGGAACCCAGAAGATCAGGATTGCAAATAGCGCATTGTGACTCCGGAACGTTGTGACCCGCGCACCAGTCACCGGTCGCTTTGAACGCGGCAATGAGCGCGAGATTACACTTCGTACAGAGAGCCTCCGGGACACCGTGCTCAATACATGCCCCTTTGGTCTCAACGAGACCCGGGTTACAGAATGGGCAGTCGTCGCGAGAAAGCTGATGGGAGCAGTCTTGACTCTCCTCGTTGCCCCCCCGGCCCGGTAGCCATCCTCGGTGATCAGCAATGATCACCAGCGCAGCCCCTCCGGCGAGGAGGAGCAGTCCAATCAGCACGTGAAACCATTTCGTCTTCATAGTCGACCTCCACAGACGTGTGCTCTATGCTTCATTTTTTCTCTCCTGGCGGAAGCTGTCCTGCTTTGCACAGTGCGCACTGCGATTCTGGAACGCCGTGCCCCCCGCACCAGTCGTGCTCCGCTTTAAACCCTGGGATCAGAGCGAGATTGCATTTCGCGCAAAACGCCTCGGGAACCCCATGTTCCGGGCACTGCCCTTGCTTCTTCACGAGAGATGGGTCGCACCACGGGCAGTCTTTCTCCGCGATCTGGTGCTTGTCACAGAATTCCGATTGTGGGACTGTCTTGCCTTCTCCTGATGAACGGCTAAGAAGGATATACACAAACGCTCCACCTGCTCCCAGCGCCACCAAGACCACCGCTGCCACTATGTTTTTCTTCATAACTCATTCCTCCGAAATAGACTATTCTTCAATCTCTCGCCCCACGATCTTCCACAGGTTCGCCCTTGCCACATTCATGTCCTTCACCGACTCCAGCAGAGAGAGCTGTCCCCTTGTAAGAGTCCGTTGGGCATCCAGGAGATCAAGAAAGCCGATCTTGCCCGCCTGATAGCCTTCCTTTGCCTGCTGAAATGCCTTTTCTGCGGCGGGCACGATTTGCTTCTGTAGTGTCTTCACCTCATCTCGAGCTATCATGTAGGAAGCGTGCGACATTGCCAACTCTGACAGCAGGTTGTTCACAAGCGATTCGGCATCACTCTTGGCCTTGGAAGCAATATGGCGGGACTCGAGAATCCGTCCCTGGTTGCGATTGAACAATGGGAGCGGAATACTGATCCCCGCCTCCACAAAATCCTCATCTGTGGCGGCATCGCGACCATAAGCCAATCTGACGCCGATATCAGGAATACGTTCCGCCTTTGCCTGGTCTATACGCCAGTTGGCGGCTTCAACGTCCCTATTGGCTGCAAGAACAGCTGGATGTCTCTCGCGCACAGCAACCTGAAGCCTGTGGATATCCAATTCCGGGAGCTCTCGAGGGAGCCGCCCGCCTATTGTCTCTACTGGTACTCGAACTCCTCCGAGCAGAGATGTGAGCTGTTCCGACGATGCTGTCGGCAGGCGCTCCAAACGTCGTCTGCCAAGTTCGAGTTCGTGAACATCGATCTGAGACTTGATCATTTCAGACTCGGGGGCCGCCTTAGCGCCAAAGCGGGTCTTTGCCACACGGAGCGTTTCCTGGGCGATGTCACCCAGTTCCGAATGAAGAGCGATGGCCTGCTTAAGGTAGACAAGTTCCACGTGGATGCGTTGAAGTTCGCTCTGTACTTCACGGAGCTTGCTTTGTACGAGCAAGCTCCGTGCATCGTGTTCGGCGGCGGCCGCTGAAATGGCCGCCGAGCGACGGCCGCCCAGAATGAGGGGCTGAACGATAGCGACCTTGTTTTCACTACGGCCTAATCCCACTTCGTTAGCGGGAATCCCCTCCGCTTCAAATTCAAGACTTGGGTTCGGGTAGAGTTCGGCTTGCCAAGCGCGGCCTGCTGCGGCGCCCACATCATTCCAGGCAGCTCGCATTTCTGGGTTGTTCAGTTCCGCGATTCGCAACAAATCTTCAAGACCGATCTCTGCCTTCTTAAGGAGAACTTGGATCTCAGCTTTGCGGGAACTTGATTCATCCGCCCGGGCAAATGACATTCCTGCATCTGTACCGTTCAGCCCGGAGGCATAATCCGGGGTGCGGACCCCTGTGCTGACACAGCCGGTGATGACCAAGAAAAAGATGAAGCATACTGATCGAAGCACTATTGTTCTCCCGCAATTCAACCAAATTCCTCCTTCGGCCACCGAGGCCGAGTGAAACGAAATGCTCCACGTGTGTTAGAGGAAGATCAGGCGCGCGGGGGGTGGAAGACGTCGGTGATTTCGATAGTGGAAAGGATGCCGCTCGCAATGGGCGCAATGGATGCGGCAGCAGGGACGTCCGTCGATGTCGTAGACGGAGCAATAGCCACGGGCTCGCCACCGCAACAGGGCAAGGAACAGTGATTGCAACCGTCGGGGCAGCAGGGCTCGTCATCCGGGGTTTCTGGATCAGAGTTTTCTAGGGGCGCGGCAACTGCAGGCTTGCCGGAGGAGACTTGTCGAGCAATGGTCTTGTTAGGATTATTCTCGCAAGCCTCACAGGATTCCGAGCTATCACAGTCAGCGGCGGGCATGCGCGCAAGGACGGGGAGAGGTACATGGGCGGTCATGATACCAAGAACCAGCACGACCATGAGGCCCCTCGTGCAAAGACCATCCCGCAATGAGTTCACTCGTTTGACAATCATGTTTCCGTGACCTTAGCAGCACTTATGGCTGCAAGTGTCCATTCTTGATTCTTCGGGAGCATTTCTGCCTCCAGGGAATAGAACACAAGCTTCCCGTCTTGACGTGAACGAAGGAATCCCGCGGACATGAGCAACCTAAGGTGCTGGGAAATTGTCGAGACCGGTTTCTCGAGGATGTTCGCCAAGTCACACACGCAACACTCATCGATGCTGAGAATGTGCAGAATCGCCTGTCGTGCCGGGTGCCCCAGCACCTTGTAGCTACGGGCAGCCGATTCCAATTTGCTCTTTGAGGGGAGCTTTTCCTTGAGCGCTGAAATCTTCTTTTCATTGAAACAGACCACTTTGCAGGTCGTCAGCCTCCGTTTTCCCATGTCGTTCTCCATTACGTCATTTCCAATAATAACGAATTATAGCACGGGCACGTGTTTCGTCAAGATATTTTTTGGATTTGTCACGCTGGGTTCCGCTGCGGGGCTCAATTCGGTGATGGGTCGTGCAGGGCAACGTTCGCGGCCGCGATCTGGGCGGGGTGTTCAAGGACATCCGCAAACGCATTCAGGAGCGAGTGGCTCTGCCGCCCGGCTACTTCATTGAGTATGGCGGGCAGTTTGAGAACCAGCAACGGGCCATGACCCGGCTTTCGTGCCATGATTTCGTGGATAATCAGGTGCGACTGCAACTGTTTGCCCTGGCATACAATGTTGGCAACTTCCTGAGACGTTTGGCGTTGCCCAAGTCCATAAAGGACTGGTCGCTAAGGACCATGCGGGAAAACTTAGTCAAGATCGGACCCAAAGTTGTTCGACATGCTCGCTATGTGACGTTTCAGATGGCCGAGATCCTAGTATCGAGATCCTTGTTTCATGAAATCCTTGAGCGGATTCAGCGATTGAAACCTGTACCTATTGAGACTGGCTGATGTGCAGAATTGCCGAAAGACTATGGTTTGTGGGAAGACCGGCGGTCCGGTTCTGTTCAAAAGCGGGTATTGGAAGGGAATCAAGGCACCCAAAGCTCTGTTGTTACCGATGTTACCGAAATCTTCACAAAAACTGCCCTGATGACGAAAATCCTTGGCTGTTCAGGGTGATTTGGGTAAAATTATCGATGTCGTAGGAAGGAATTTATGTTTTCTAAGCATCTACATGGGAAATCCCAGTATAGCTAGGATTTCTGCGAGTTAGAACTTTTTGGGAGGTATGTGTTATGAATGCCAGCAGAAAATGCCTGAAGATCATGTTGGCCTTGGCTTTGGTGGGAGTATTGATGTACAGCGGCGGCTGTGGACCGTCTGATGATCAAGATGAGAATGTTGAACTCTGTGTCAAGTGTGGCCAAATAAAGGGGACGGACCTTTGCTGTAAAGCGGACCAGGCCAAGTGCGATAAGTGCGGTTTGGTCAAAGGTTCGCCGGGTTGCTGCAATATTCCCAAAGATGCAAAGACGGCGGTGATTTGCGGCAAATGCGGACAGATAAAAGGCAGCGAATTGTGCTGTAAACCGGACCAGACCAAGTGTGACAAATGCGGTCTGGTAAAGGGCTCACCTGGTTGCTGTAATCTACCTAAACAACAGGACTAAGAACAGGTCGGCTAGAGGAGAGTATTTAGTGATACTTTTGGCCCCGCCATTAGTTGCAGGGAACGCTGCAGCCAGAATAGGCTGGCTTATCCGGATTATACCTTTATTGTACCAATACGGCTTATGCGGCGACAACCGTTTCCCCAGGCTGGAAGTCGGCGGGGAGAACCGGGCAGCCATGCACTGATCCAATCCTTTGTCCCACTTTCGCCTTACGGACCATGAGCGATATTCACCGAATTGGACGCTAGTCAGGCGATACTTTTACACCAGTGGTTATTCGATTCAGTTTGTACTTTGCAACCACAGCCGATAGATTCGTCCTTGCTCGTATTCCTTGTTCGCGATGGTCCTCTAGGACCTCAAGGTCCGCTGACCAAACCATGTCACCTGGCATAGCTATGTATAGCGAGGCCGGACTCCATTCACCGGCAATCTGGCCGCTTTCTGTCAAGAAATACTTTCTTTCTGAGAGTGTGATGCCCAGTGGCTCCCTATATGACTGGTGGCAGAAATCCTGAGGTGTAAACCACAAACGCAGTTCCCGATTCTGCTCTCCCTCGTCGGACGCATGTGCCACGTTGTGGCACACATAGGTA
>Ga0255053_10001280_pt1 | contig 13948 bp, 9 predicted proteins | sample JV7_2_22_MG_FD_188635 | JGI IMG/M metagenome (GOLD analysis project Ga0255053, IMG submission 188635) | Seawater microbial communities from Jervis Inlet, British Columbia, Canada - JV7_2_22 | ecosystem: Environmental > Aquatic > Marine > Inlet | place: Canada: British Columbia | collected...
AAGCTCATCAAGAATGTTTGCAGCGGCATCGACCTGACCATTGCGAACCAGTGCGACCCCGAGGTTGAATTTTGCGTAACTGGCCCACTCGGTTTTGCCTTCCCACTGCTGCAGCAGCGCGATCGCGGATTCGTACTGGCCGCTGTTGATATAAAGCTGCGACTGCAGCATCTGTGCTTCTCGCCAGAGATTCTCGGGCAGGTCCTCGCTCAGATTTGAAAGCGCGACTTGTGCGTTATCGATGTAGCCGCGCTGCAGCCAGATCTTTGCAAGAAAGAACCAGGTCCGATCGCGAATTTCGGTATTGACATTGTCGGCCAACAGCCGCTCGAAGATACTGGCGGCCTCGAGATGATGGCCATAAGACAGATATAGACCGCCCAATAGTAATTCGGCCTGATCGGCATGTTCGCTCAGGCGCGATTGATCCTGTGCCGCCAGCAGGCGCACGATCGCTGGGAAATAATCTTCCTGATAAAAGTAGAAAAGGACCTCGCCGTAATGCGGGTCCTTGACGACGATCGGGTCAGGACCGTCTTTAGCCGCTCGGGCCGGTTGCACTGTGACTGCCAGTAACAGGCACAGTGCGACAACAATGGAACAGCATTGCCGCAACGATCACTCCCATTCCTTGATCACGAATTCCGGCTGCTGCTTCTTAACGCGGTCCGTGATTTCGAGTTCCATGTACTTCGCGCCAATGCCCTTGTTGAACGTCATCGTCGCGCCACGCCGGTAGTCCCGCGTGGCCGGACCCGCCCCGGTAAAGACGGCAATCAGCTCATGATCGCCTGTCTTGAGGTTCGCCATGTGCACGCGATGCACACCTCCACGTACCAAAGCTCCCGCTTCGCGCTCTGTGTACAGATAATTGGCAACCTCTTTGCCATCGATTTTCAGATTGACCGAGTCGAGCTCGAAGTATTCGCCAACATCCATTGAGATGAAAAATGCAACCTGAGAGTTAGCAGGAAATAACAACTCCTCCTCAAGCAGGAACAGGTCTCTGTTGAGATCGAGAACTTCCTTCTTCAGGTCCTGCACATCCTCGTCGAGACTGCGAAACTTTTCGCGAGACTCGGCCTCGGCGTCCATTGGCGCGGTCTCTTGCGCAATCGTAAGCGCAGCAAACGCCAGCAAGATGCTGCCGACGAGACCGATTAGTAATCGTTTTGTCACCATTACTCTCCTGCGAACCGATGTGTGCCGGTCACTCCCTCAGTAAAGATCGGATTTGGTCCAGGTACTTGTCTTCGTAGCCGGGCTTGTAACCGTGGTGCACGTATCTGACCGTACCTTCGCGATCGATCAGTACAGTAACCGGCATCGCCTCAACCTCGTAGAGCTTGCTAACTTCCTTGCGGGCATCGAATAACACGGGGAAACTGACGCCGAGTTCAGAAACCATATTCATCGCCTTGCTCGAATTGTCGTCGATATTTACGCCAAGCAAGCTGAATCCCACACGCTGATAGCGTGTATACAGTTCGTCGAGCAGCGGCATCTCCTGGCGGCACGGACCGCACCAGGTCGCCCAGAAATTGACCATGACAACGTCGCCGCGATACTCGGAAAGGCGCAGGTTCTCACCGCTGCTGCTTTTCAATGCGAAATCCGGCGCAGGCTGCCCCGTCAGGCCAGACGAGGCCAGACTGGTTGCAGCAAGTATGCTGAATCCGAATCCAAGCAGGATGTTCTTCATTTTCATCTTTTCATTCCTTGTAATGTCAACCGAGGCAGATCCTTGCCCCGGCGCGGCATAACCAGACCATGAATGGTGACAGCCCGGGCCCTGTTGAGGCCGTGATTGAAGTCACAAATGGCCGGTCTTGTCTGAACATAACGGCCACATGCTGAAATGCCCGTGCTGCGAAATCCATGTGTCTTCCATGCCTCAGTCAGACAAAGTAGCCACGCAATCGTTACAGATTACGTTAAATCGTCACTTTTTCCAGATATTCTCGGATGCCGCTGGCACCCTGCCCTGGCCGCCGGAAGAACGCTAAGAAGAACTGCCAACAGATAATCTATGATAGTTCTATCTGGCTGAATTTAAAGTGAAAATCCGTCTCTCTTCAGCGACAATCCGATGGTTTTTTCGCGACACTCCGCAGCCTAGCGATCCGTCGGTTCTGGAGACTCGAAATCCTGCGCTTCGGGTTGCTGCAGGCCGTCGGAATAGAAAATCCGGCCTTCGTCGTCGATCACGATACTTTCGTAATCAGGTAGCGTCGCGATCAAATGCAGTCCCTGCTCGACACCCATAACGAAGACGGAAGTCGATAAGGCATCAGTAAAGACAGCGTCCGGGCCAAACACGGTGGCACTGTGGACGCCAGTGGATGGTGCACCGGTACTTGGCTGAATGATGTGGTGATAGCGGACACCACCTTCCTCGAAATAGCGCTCGTAATCGCCGGATGTCGATATAGCCTCGTCCTCCAGCGGCACGGAAATCGCCACCTGGCCATCATTCCGCGGATCGCGAATGCCAACCATCCAGGGTTGCCCGCGCCTGTCACCCAGCAAGTGCGTATCCCCGCCAGCAGTAACGATGGCGTGTTGCACGCCGCTCATTCGCAGCATGTCGACGCCTCTCTCGACGACATAGCCTTTTGCGATGCCGCCAAGATTGATGCGTACGCCCTCCTGAAGAAAACGCACGGTCCCAGCCGCGTGGTCGAGTTCGACCAGCCGATAGTCGATGAGCCTGCGCTCAGCCTCAACTGTTGCGTCATCCGGACGTTGGCGATCGCGAAAATTGTAATGTTGTCCAACGCTCTCGTAGGTGATGTCGAATGCACCACGCGTGAGGACCGAGATATCAAGCGAACGGCGGATGATAAGGAACAACTCATCGCCCGCGACAACAGGTTCTTCGGCAGCCAGCCGATTGATCTCTGATATCTGGCTGGTGTCGATGTAAGTACTCATAAGCTCGTCGATGCGATCAACCTCGGCAAAAACCTGCGCAACGAGTTGCTCACCGACCGTGGCATCATCATGCCAAAGCAGAACACTTACTTCTGTGCCCATCATGGGTCGCGCATCGCCAACCCACTCCGCGTATCCCGGCATTGAAATGGCGCAGATCGACACCATTGCTAGAGTTCGCATCAGGCCAGCGTTATGCTTGATCCTTCGATTTTTGGATAAGGAGCGGGACAGTGACTTCATTCCTGATTTTCCTGGCGATCTTAGCCGCAATTGTGTTCTTGGGCATCGGCATATACAACCGGCTGATCAACGAACGCAACCGCGTCAAGAACGCATTTGCTCAAATTGATGTACAGCTAACCCGGCGCTACGACCTGATTCCAAATCTCGTCGAAGCCGTCAAAGGTTACATGAAACATGAACGCGAGACGCTGGAAGCCGTTATCACTGCGCGGAACGCGGCATCATCCAGTCTCGATGCTGCCAAGGCTGATCCTGCGAATGCCCAGGCAATTAAAGAGCTTGGTGCGTCCGAAGGCGCCTTGACAAGCGCACTCAGTCGGCTGTTCGCCTTGTCGGAAGCTTATCCTGATCTGAAAGCAAATCAGAACATGATGCAGTTTCAGGAGGAACTCGCCAGCACAGAGAACAAGGTGGCCTTTTCCCGTCAGGCGTTTAACGACGCAGTTCTGCAGTACAACAACTCGGCGCAGAACTTCCCGAATAACGTCATCGCGGGCTTCTTCAGCTTCGAACTGGCAAGTTTCCTGGAGATAACGTCGGAAGAGGTGCGCGAAGCACCCGACGTTTCGTTCACCTAGGCTTTCGCGTTCGCCCGAGCAATCGGAGCTACGTTGAATTTCTTTAATGCCCAGGATCAGGCTCGCCGCTCGACGCGGCGCCTTGTGTTCGTCTATTTGCTGGCCGCCGCGAGCATCGTGATTGGTGTCACATTCGTTGTCGGGCTGGCGTTCTATGTCGGCTCTGATGCCAAACACGTAGCGTCGATGCCAGCGCATTTCGCAGAGCTGGCACCGTTTCTGCTCGCTGTCGCTGTCGCAGTAACACTTTTCATTGGCGGTGCTTCTCTGGTCAAGGCCGCAAAACTGTCATCCGGTGGCGGGCGTGTTGCAAAGGACCTGGGAGGTACGCTCGTCCCGAGCAACGTGCAGGATCCGTTGCGCCGGCGGCTACGAAATGTCGTCGAAGAGATGGCGATTGCGTCGGGCGTGCCGGTGCCCGAGATTTATGTCCTCGAGCAGGAATCGGGTATCAATGCGTTCGCGGCCGGTTTTACCCCCGACGATGCTGCCGTTGCCGTTACTCGAGGTACGCTCGAACTTCTTGACCGCGACGAATTACAGGGCGTCATAGGCCACGAGTTCAGCCATATTCTCAACGGCGATATGCGCCTCAATATTCGGCTGATGGGCGTGCTATTCGGAATTATGGCGCTCGGCCTGATCGGTCGCACCGTTCTGCGCGGCGCGAGTCACACAAGAGGCCGCGGCGCGGCGATCGGAGTGATTGTCGGGCTCGGGTTTTTCATCCTTGGCGCAGCAGGCGTGTTTTTCAGCCGGATCATCAAGGCCAGCATCTCACGGCAACGCGAGTATCTGGCAGATGCATCGGCTGTACAGTTCACCCGGCAATCGACCGGCATCGCGAACGCCTTGAAGAAGATCGGCGGCTATGGCGCAGGCTCGCTCCTGCAGGCCACAGATCCCGAAGAGGTCAGCCACATGTTGTTCGGTACCGGCGCAAAACTCAGTAGCCTGTTCGCAACACATCCGCCGTTAACTGAGCGCATTCAGGCCCTGGATCCGTCTTTCAAATCCTCAGACTATCCGACCGTCGGCCGGCACAGCCGCAAGCATGTCAGCGACACGGCAGCAGCGGAATCGCTAGTTTCCGGACCTGCGGCCGCATTCGCCGCCGCAACGACAACCGCACAGCCCGAAACGGTAGTCGCTACCGTCGGGCAGCCTAATGAAGAGCAGCTCAAATACGCGGGGCGATTGCGACAGTCGCTGCCTCAAACGCTCTACGATGCAGCACATTCGTCTGAGCTGGCTTACCTGTTGTCTATCGCGTTGATTCTGGATCGCGGTGACCGGGTGATCGACCGACAACTGTCGCTCGCACACGAACAGCTCGGCGAGCAACGTGCCCGGCTCGTTAAGCAATACCACGATGCACTCTCGAAGATCGGCGCCGAGTACCGGCTGCCGATTCTCGCAATCGCATTTCCCTCGCTGCGGCGCCGACCACCGGCGGAGCTCGAATACCTGATTGACCTCGCCAAACGAATGATCGAAATCGACGGCGAAACCGACTTGTACGAATATTGTTTCTACGCGGTCCTCACGCATTCGTTACAACACGTCCTGAACCCATCGCGTACGCCCAGTCGACAGCGTGCGTCGCGAAAGCCTGTCCGCGAAGCGGCAGTCGACTTGCTGCGCATCGTGGCTCAACACGGCCACCTCAGTGATGAAGCCGCAGAATCTGCTTTTCGAAGCGGGCTCCAGGTATTCGGCGACTGGGCCAGCGCCGCTCCTTATCATGCGCGCCGTGAATTCAGCGCCGCAGTGCTCGACAGGCATCTGGACATGTTGCTCGCGCTGAACGGTGAGGGTCGTCAGATGCTGATCCAGGCAATCAGTGCCGTCATCATCTCCGATGGCAAGCTAACAACGGCCGAAGCCGAGTTGATGCGCGCTATCTGCGCAAGTCTCGAATGCCCGCTACCACCCCTGTTGGCCGAACAATCTCCGTCCTGAGCGAACGGTGAGCAATACCACGAATTGGCGTATCATTGAACTCTCCCCGACATTGCCTTTCTATGTACCTATGAGCGATAAACTGAACAACGGAACGCGCAAGGCGTTCCTGGTAATAATTGGACTCCTGTTAGCAATCCCGGCTATGGCGGCGACCCGAGAAGAACGACGTGTGGCTGACGCAGCGGATGTTCTCGACCAGTTGGTGCGAATTCCTGAAAGAAACATCCCGCCTGCCCTGCTCTCCCGGGCGTACGCAGTTGCGGTCATTCCAAATGTTGTCAAAGTAGGTTTCGGCATCGGGGCCCGTCGCGGACGAGGAATCATCGTCGTTCGACAGGATGACAATTCGTGGAGCAATCCTGCATTCATCACGATGACTGGCGGCAGCATCGGATGGCAGGTTGGTGCGCAATCGACTGACGTTATCCTGGTGTTCAGAACACGCAAAGGTGTCGAGAACATTGCAAACGGTAAGCTGACTCTCGGCGCGGACGCGTCGGTGGCAGCCGGGCCCGTAGGCCGCCATACATCCATAGCCACCGACATTCAATTTCAGGCGGAGGTGGTCTCTTATTCACGCAGTCGCGGATTATTTGCGGGAATCGCATTTGAAGGTGCCGGCGTAACAATGGATCGTAAGGCCAATGCGTCATTTTATGGTTCGACGAGCATGACCCCGGAGAAAATCTTCGTCAGCTCGCCGAATATTGCACCGGATATCGCCAACGACTTTGTGCAGATCCTGACTGCGCAAACCGCTCGCCTGCCAACCAAACCAGGCATGCAGGCCGGTACAACGTCGGCCCCTACGGCTCCTGACGAGGAACCGCCCAATGTTCGGACCTTCGGCGTACCGGACTCTGACGAGGATGAATACGACCCGAATTATTAATCGGCCCGACAGATCGCGTTGAATCAAATAATCGAAAAAATTCAGCAGCTGGCCGAGCTGATCGGCCCGAATGTCTTTCTGCAGGCGCTGGCTATTGCAGTCGCCTTTATCGTGATTGGCAAGATCGCGGACTGGGTCATATCAAGAGCCCTTGGCAAAATTGCGAGGCGCTCGAAGACCGATGTTGACGACCACCTCGTCGACCTGGTGCATCGACCCATATTCCTGTCATTCGTATTGCTGGGTCTTGGCCTGGCGACACGACGCCTGGATATGCCGGACGCTCCGGAGTTCATTACGCTCGGCGCCCTCAAAACAATCGCAGTTGTCGTCTGGTACAACATGCTCCGTCAGCTGACGGACGTTCTGGTTCAAGCGACGCGACGTAAGAAAAGCAGCAAGCTCGTGCAGACAGGCATGCTGGCGCTCATTCAAAACGTCACCAAGGTCGTGCTGTTCGCACTGGCGATCTATTTCGTGTTCCTGGCGTGGTACATCAATATTACGGCCTGGGTGGCAACGGCTGGAATCGTTGGTCTTGCCCTGAGCTTTGCCGCCAAGGACACGCTGTCAAACCTGTTTGCCGGTGTGTCGATTATCATGGACGCGCCGTACAAGACAGGTGACTTCATCATTCTCGAAACCGGCGAGCGTGGCATCGTCACCCATATTGGCCTGCGCAGCACCCGAATTCTGACGCGTGATGACGTCGAAATCACAGTCCCGAATGGTGTCATTGGCAACAGCAAAATCATCAATGAAGCGGGAGGACCGTCCGAAAAACACCGTATCCGTATTGCTGTTGGTGTTGCCTACGGCTCAGACGTTGACGAGGTCATCGCGACGCTCGAGCAAGTAGCCGCCGACATCTCGGAGGTCTGCAGCAATCCGGCGCCACGCGTCAGGTTTCGGCAGTTCGGAGAATCGAGCCTCGATTTCGAGTTGTTATGCTGGATTGACAAACCCGTCGATCGTGGCCGACTCAGGCATGAGCTGGGTTGCTCGATTTACAGGGCGTTTGCTGCGAACAACATTCAAATTCCGTTCCCACAGCGGGATCTTCATGTGCGGACAATGCCGGACTCCACCTGAGTACTGCGTGGCCTAGTTACCCGATTCGTCGTTGCGCTTGCGCAGTTCATCTCGAACGGTTTCGAGATCGCTCTCAGGATCGGACTCTGCGACCGGAGCATTGCCGCCATCCGATGGAGACAGTGGATCGGCCATTGGCGGTAAATCGGCAGGCTCTTCCTCAGCTTCGGGAATAACCATGCCTGGCGCATTAGCGGCCGCTTCGTCCACTTCGGTCTCTCCTTCCGGCCGTGGCGGAAGTTCACCAAACTGGGCGAGATATTCGGCTTCCTTGCGCATACGTTCGGCCTCAGCCGCTCGGCGGCGGGCTTCAGCTGCGGCCTGCTGAGTACTTCGCAATGCCTCGCGTTTCTTGTCGGACTCGGCATCAAATGCATCGCGCCTGGCTCGTTCCTCTTTGGCCTCAATGATCGATACGGCCTGCCGCGCATTTACGCACTCAGCGTCGTAGCGAGACTCAGAACGATTCTGGGCACAGCGAACCACGGCAGCCTCCAGAATGATCGGGTTGTCGAGAAACTCGGTCACTGTGGTCGGCTTTTGCTCTTCTTCACAGCCCGTGATCAGGGCTAGTCCACAAAGCAGTATTGAAACGCGATTCTTCATAATTGATTAAATGGTATAGATTTCAGCATCCTGCGACCCCGCATAATAGCACCCTGTCAATATGTGAAATGGCGCGAGTTCGCAGTTTTTGGCGCTGGAGTGTCGATTTTCGGGCTATAGTAGCGCGCCGTTGAAACGATCCGCGATGGAGCACCAGGGAATGCCTGCAACGTGACAGAATCGAACCAGTTTTCGCTACTCGGCCAACGCCGTTTCGCACCCTTCTTTATTACCCAGTTCCTCGGCGCACTCAACGACAACGTATTCCGTAACGGCCTGCTGATGCTGGTCACCTTCCAGGGTGTGGTGGTCCTGGGCATGAATCATAGCCAGCTTGCGAACGTTGCGAGCTTGCTGTTCATCTTGCCATTTTTCCTGCTGTCAGCGATCGCAGGCCAGCTGTCAGACAAGTATGAAAAATCGCTGCTGATGCGGCGCGTCAAGCAGCTCGAAATCGGCCTGATGTTGATAGCCGCAACCGGACTTCTAACCGAAAGCTACCCTCTCTTGCTACTGGTCCTTTTCCTGATGGGCTGCCAATCGACCCTGTTCGGTCCGGTCAAGTATGCCTACCTGCCGCAGCAGCTCACTGCCGGAGAGCTGGTTGGCGGCAATGCGCTCGTTGAGGCCGGAACCTATGTCGCGATCATCCTCGGCCTGATTGTCGGCGGGACCGCCGTTGCAATCGACTCCCTTGAAAAGTCGCTGCTCGCAGCACTCCTCGTAGGATTTGCAGTATTCGGCTATCTGGCAAGCCAGCGGGTCCCAACCACGCGGGCGGTGGACCCCGAGCTCAAGATCAATTGGAATGCATGGAAGGAGACCTGGCGTATCGTTGGCTTCGCGCGTGAGGATCGCACAGTTTTTCATTCGATCATGGGCATCTCCTGGTTCTGGTTCTTTGGCACGATGATGACAGTCCAGGTGCCGGCCTACACGCTCGACATACTCAACGGCAACGAAGCAATTGCGATTACACTACTCGTCGCGTTTGCCGTTGGCGTTGGTATCGGATCGTTACTTTGCGAGCGGATGTCAGGACATCGGATTGAGCTGGGTCTGGTTCCGTTCGGCTCGATCGGGCTCAGCTTGTTCGCAATTGATCTGTATTTTGCCCAACCGGTTGGCAGCATCATCCCGGTTACATCGGTCGCCGAATTTCTGGCACTCCCCGGCAGCTGGCGGGTGCTGCTGGATCTGGCAATGCTTGGCGCGTTCGCCGGCTTTTACAGCGTCCCGCTTTACGCGCTGGTTCAACTGCGGTCGAAACGCCAGCACTTATCACGAATTATCGCGGCCAATAACATCATCAATACGATTTTCATGGTTGCTGCAGCGTTGCTGGCGATCGCCCTTTTGAATCTCGGATTCTCGATTCCCGAGCTGTTCCTTGTGCTGGCAGCGCTAAACGCCCTCGTCGCAATCTACATATACTCGCTGCTACCCGAGTTCCTGATGCGCTTCCTGGCGTGGATACTTATCAATGTGTTCTATCGGATAAGACCGACCGGACTGGAAAATGTGCCCACCAAAGGACCAGCGATCGTCGTCTGTAACCACGTAAGTTACATGGACCCGATCTTGCTGGCCGGATCGATCAAGAGACCGATGCGCTTCGTCATGTACTACCGAATATTTCAGATCCCACTGTTACGTTTCTTTTTCGAGCACCTGAGAGCGATTCCGATCGCCGGTGCGATGGAAGACGAACAACTCATGAATGAGGCCTTTGAGAGAGTTGATGAAGAACTCGCGGCCGGCAACATCGTATGCATCTTCCCGGAGGGCGCCATAACCCGCGATGGTGAGATTCAGCGCTTCAGGCCGGGCATTGAGAAGATAATTGCACGACGGCAGGTACCGGTTGTGCCGGTTGCTCTCGGCAGGTTGTGGGGTAGCTGGTTCAGTCGACGCAAGGGTGGCGGCATTCGCAAGGTTCCGGGACGTCTTTTTGCCCGGGTCCGCATAACGGTCGGTGATGCAGTTGCTGCGCGTGACGTAACGGCGGCTCGTCTCGAATTACTCGTCCGGACTTTGCGGGGCGACGACCGTTAGCTTACGCCGCCATTCCTCGAGTAACTGATCTTTGTTGCCGAACAAGCCAGGGCCGCGCGCAGAAGAGAAATAGAGCTCAGCAAGCCGGACAAATCCGTCGCCAGCAACCGGCAGATAGACTCGATTTCCCAGAGTCGAGGCGTCGTCGGCATCCGGATCGCCAAATACCATACGCGCCGCATTCAGAGATTTGGGCGCAAGCATGGCATCAATCCAGATCAGTCCCGCCGTCGATGAACTGGCACGATGGATCCAGTTCGACGTCCGGAAAAGTACTCGCAGGCCGACTGATGTGAACGTGACTTCTTCAACTGCGCTGGGGAGTTGCAGAACAGTCTCGCCGATGCGCCCTTCCTCGAGGCTGAACTGTTGCGCCAAATTGTTCTGATCGACCAGCACGAGATATCGCGACCGCGGCGATGCTTCGAGCCAGTGAATGGCTGCTTCGCCTTGCCATAGAGTTTGAAGACTCCAGCTTTCGTCAGCCTCTCGCGAGATCACACTCAGGGTGCCGGATTCACCGCCTACATACAGATGTTCACTATCGGCAAACGCCAGACTTCTGTGCCGTTCGCCCAGGTCAAAACGCGCCAGCGACGCTCCTGTCACTGCATCGATTATCTCTGCGCCGCTGCCATTCAGGACGCCAAGCAGCGTTGAGTCAGGAGAGAAGGCTAGCCTGTCGATCGGATCACCCTGTATGTCGCCAATGAACGGCCGCGGTAAACCATCCAACATGCTCCACACACGCAGAGAGTTATCCCCGGCGGCACTTGCCAGCGTGTAACCGTCGGCGCTGACTTCGAGTTGCCTGACCTCAGAATTGTGGCCAAAGAAGCTAACGTCCTGTGCCAATGTCACTACCGCCTCCCTACCAGCGTCCGCAGACAGCATGTGTACATTGCCGCGCTGGTCACCGATAACGATCGTCGCCGCATCCGGTGTGGCCACCGCCACCGCATCTCCCGACGGAGGCCAAATGGCATCAGTCTCTGCCTCAGAATCCGCATCGATTCGAGCCGGCATCGTGGGTGCGCGCCAGAAGCGGGCCACACTGTTTTCCCCGCCGGTTACTACGATTTGCTCGTCTGCGCTGAAGGCGAGCAGGCTGCTAACGTCTCGCGCTCCACCCGAGCCGAGTGGCGGGCCAAGCACACGTCCATCTGAACTGTCGTAGACCTGAAAGCCCCGATCCGATCTGCCCACCAGTGCACGGGTGCCCGACGCTGAGAAGACGAGTTGCCAGTGACCCGTACCGAACTCCTCGAGCAGCGGCCTCGTCGGCCGGTCGACGCGCCACAACGCCGCGCCTTCCTCACCAAAGACCGCACCGAGAACTTCACCGCCAGCCGCAAGACTGATTTCGCTCGGTTGCGCCGCCAAATCGATCTGGACAAGTAGAGACTGGTCACGTAAATCCCAGACGCGGACGGCACGATCGTAATCGGCGATCGCGATACGCTTGCCGCTGGAATCCAGCGAAACAAGTGCAGGTGTGCCAGCCACCTCGAGCTTTGCGTCCATCGACATGCTATCGAGCGACCAGAGTTCAAAAGTCGTGTCGCTGTCGCTGCGTCGCTGCGCGAAGAGATGTGTACCGTCGGCAGTCAACATCGATGTAGACCCGGCTGCACCGACAGGTAAGGTGGCGATACGATCTCCGGTCGTGGTGTCCCACAAATTAACTGTGTCCTGCGTCGCCGTTGCCAGCACTCGCGCGCCGGCACTCAGGCCGATCAACTGCTCGAGTTCATTGACTGCTACGGCACGCACGGGCTTGGCAAATCCCAAATCCCACACTCTTGCGCTGTCGCTTTGCGTCGCTCTCGCAACAGCAAATCGTCCATCGGCGCTAAACCACAGGTTGTCTGTTTGCCGCTCTACCGGATCCGATATGTTCAGCCCGCGCTGAAAATCTTCAACGAGCCCCTGCGAATTCAGGTTCAGGTTCCATCCCACAAGTCGTCCCGCGACACCGAGTTCTTCATCGCGAATACTGATGCTCCAAGTGCCATTGAGCGGTTCTCCCAATAGCTCCCGAAGTTGCGACGCCGGGATGCGCAGGTTTTCATTGGAGGACGCACGCTCCACGCCCGGATTTACCTCAACAGCGCGGCCAGATGGCGCGATCACCTTGATCCGTAAGTCTGCGGCACGAGCATGACTCAGGTTGATCGTCAGGCCAATGCGACTGACAGCACCCTGCCTGTCGACAATGACACGACGAACAAGCGGCGATACTTCCAGCGCAGTGATCGTCCAGTCTTCGCGACGCTGCAAACCATGCGGCTCGAGTGACCACTGCATGACTTCTGCAGCCCGGGTTTCGGTCAGCAGCAGATTGTCCGGATCGAAAACGACATTGCCACGATCGCTGTCCGCCAGGCTCGCGAGCAATAACGGATAATCATCGGCGACTAACATCGCCGACCGATTGCGGCGTTGTGGTGTCGACAGAACAAGCGACTCAAGCGATGCGAGCAACGCAGCATCGCGATGCTCGGCACGCTTCGCGTCTCTTACCCGCAAGTCCCAGAAGCTGGCACGGAGTTCCTCCGGAAGACGTCCAGGGTCCGGCAGTGTCGTGGCCATGCCGGCGACGGCGGCTACGTGTGCCTCGTCGGTCGACGTTCTTGCCCGATTCTGCAAAAAGCCCCGAAACAGGTTGTCTGCAGCGTCTACGTGTCCGGGAAATGAACGGAGATTGACATAGGCATCCTGTGCTGATTCAAGCGATACCGTATCCGACGTCAGCACATCGACATAGGCTTGCGGCAGCAATTGTGTATACCAGAACGGTAGCGCGACGATGACAAGCAATGCAGCAGCTGCGATTACCGGTGTTCGCCAATGTATTGGCAGGTTCTCGTTAGCCCACCGCGCAGTGAACACAGCTCCGTACAGTCGATTTCGAACAACAAGATTGCCTTCCTCGTCGATCGCTATCAGCCCAATCGCTATCAGACGTCGTTGCAAAGGAGAGCCCAGGTCCGCAGCCACATTGATGCCCTTGCGAATCCGACCATACAGATTCAGCAAAGCCTCGCGCCGCTTCCTGTCATTGACGACTGCGCGATGGATATGGCTCATGTTCGGTTCGCTGTGCAATGCCGCACGACCAGCCAGTTGGGTCACCGCAATGTGATCGATATTGTCTGCAATATCACCATCGAATTTCTCGCGAGAGGTCGCCCGCGCAAGTTTCTGCACCAGGTAGGGCTGGCCGCTGGTCCAGTAAAAGATACGATCCAGCGCCGCTGCCGCCTTTTCGGGCGGCAGATTTAGTTCGGTCGCAAACAGATCGAGATCGGCACGTGAAAAATCGTTGAGCGGGACGGGCTGTGTGACGTTAAACGGTGACCTCTCGGGCTCATCGATCAAACTCAGGGGGTCGCATTCTCCCAGCAATACAAAAGTAAGACGTGAAAATTCCGGGTCCGTCGCTCTCGCGTTGTGCGCGGTCCGGATGCTTGCGAGCAGCTGATCGGCAAACTGCAAATCGCCGATACACTGAATCTCATCTATGAATACGACAACCCGTTCATGCACGTTGTGCAGGATGACTTCGGAGTAAAACTCT
>Ga0255053_10001288_pt1 | contig 13898 bp, 11 predicted proteins | sample JV7_2_22_MG_FD_188635 | JGI IMG/M metagenome (GOLD analysis project Ga0255053, IMG submission 188635) | Seawater microbial communities from Jervis Inlet, British Columbia, Canada - JV7_2_22 | ecosystem: Environmental > Aquatic > Marine > Inlet | place: Canada: British Columbia | collected...
CGCACCGGCGCCGAGATCCTGGACCTGCTGCGCGCGTTGCACCGGGAGGGGCGCACGCTGATCTGCGTGACCCACAACGAGGACGTGGCAGCGGCCGCCGGGCGCGTGGTACGGATCCGCGACGGCGGAATCGTCGCCGATGCCTAGAGCCCATCTCATAGACCCGGACCGAGCGAGAGGTGGAGATTCGGTTCGCTGGCAAGGCGCGCGACCGAGCCATAGCTACGGCGCAGGAAGCGCAACGCAGCCAGCGGGCCGAAGGTCCGCCTCTCGCGACGGGAGGGTTTGTGAGATGGGCTCTAGCTTGCGGCGCATCCTGGGTCAGCTCGCTCCGCTGGGCGGCGACGCCCTCGCCCAGCTGCGCGCGGGCTGGCGCGCGCAGGCCCTGACACTCCTGGGCATCGTCTGGGGCGCAGCGGCCGTGGTGATGCTGCTGGCGCTGGGCTCCGGCTTCAACGAGTTCCTGGACCTGGGCATCGAGAAGACCGGGGATCGCTTCACCGAGATCGCAGCCAGCTTCACCAGTGCCGAAGCCGGCGGTGCCCGGGTCGGCCGCCGCATCCAGTTCACCACCGAGGACCTGGAGCGGCTGGAGGCCGGGCTGCCCTCGGCCGCGGCGGTCGCGGGGGAGTCGGAGCGCATGGTGGTGGCCGAGACGCCGCACCGGACCCGGGCCACCGTCCTGGCCCTGGCCAGCCCCGACATTGCACGCATCCGCAACCACCACGTGGCGCGCGGCCGCTTCTACGACGCCGACGACGAGACCCAGAGCCGCCGGGTGGCCGTGCTGGGCGCGGGGCTGGTGGAGATCTTCTTCGGCGACCGGGACCCGCTGGGGCGCGCCATCCAGATCGAGGGCGTGCCCTTCGAGGTGGTGGGGATCCTGGAGGAGAAGGGCTTCCAGCTCATGACGAACATGGACCTTCACGACCGTACCCTCTTCGTGCCCCTGGCCGCGGGCCGACGCCTGTTGGGGCACGGCCGCCGCATCGACCAGTTCCTGGCCGAGCCCCACCGCCTGGACGAGACACCGGAGCTGATCGCCGAGGCGCGCTCGGTCCTGTGGCCGCAACACCACCTGCCCGACGCAGAGCAGGACGGCATCGCGTTCTACCCGGTGCAGGACATCATGGGCCCGACGCTGCTGCTCGGCGTGGGGCTCCAGCTCCTGCTGGGCTTCATCGGCACCATCACCCTGGCCATGGCCGCCGTGGGCGTCGGCAACCTGATGATCGCGCTGGTCAACGAGCGGCGGCGCGAGCTGGCCATGCGCCGGGCCTGCGGAGCGCGGCGCAGCGATCTGATGCTCCAGCTTCTGGTAGAGACGCTGGTCGTCGTGGGCGCGGGCGGAAGCCTGGGTGTCGCCGCAGGCGTCGCCATCGTTGCAGCCGTCGGAGCACTGCCCCTGGGCGGCTTTCCGCAGCCCGTGCTCCAGGGCAGCGTGCTCGTCACGACCTTCTGCGTACTGGTCGGAGTGGGGCTGGCCGCCGGCGTGGTGCCGGCGCGACTGGCGGCCCGGGTGGATCCCTCCGCGGCCTTGCGGGCGCACTGATGGACTGGCGCGAGTCGCTGCGCCAGGCGTACGAGTCGGTCGCCGACCACCCGCGGCGCGTCTTCGCCTCCAGCATGGGGGTGCTGTGGGGCGCCGCGGCGATCGTGGTGCTGCTGGGCTGGGGGACCGGCTTCCGCGAGTTCATGCGCGTCGAGCTGGGGCGCTTCGGCGAGGGCTTCGTGATGATGTTCCCGGCGACCACGTCATCGGGGTTTCCGGGACATCGCAAGGGGATACACGTCCGCATCTCGCGCGACGATGCCGCCGCGGCCGAGCGCGACGCCGGGGACTCCGTGCGCGCGCTGCTGGCCTGCCACAACAGCCGGGAGCGGCTGCTGGTGGAGTCGGACGTGGGGCAGATCCGACGGCTGGACCTGTCCGCGTGCGACGAGCGCTTCTTGGCCTTGCGCATGTTCGAGATCGAGCACGGGCGCGGCTTCGACGCCGCGGAGACCGAGCGCGGCGCAGCCGTCGCCGTGCTGGGGCCCGAGGCGGCCGAGCAACTCTTCGGCTCGCCGGAGGCTGCGCTGGGCCGCACGCTCCGCGTGGGCGGCAAGCCGTTCCAGGTGATCGGCGTGCCGAAGCGCAAGGGCCGGCAGTACTTCAACACCCACCGCCCGGACAACCGCATGCTGGTGATTCCCGCGGCCAGCGCCGAGGAGCGGCTGGGCTACGACCCGCAGGCGGCCAACTTCTTCCTGCTCTTCCCGCGGCGCGGGGGAAGCGCCGATGATGCGGCGCGAGCCGTGCTGCGGGTGTGGGGCCCCCGCGCCGGCTTCCACCCCGACGACGCCGACGCCATCAAGCGCTTCTCGAGCTACGAGCTGCTCGGCCTGGTGGACCTCTTCTACGCCGGCTTCATGATCTTCATCGGCGTGGCGGGCACCGTGACGCTGCTGATCGGCGGTGTGGGGATCGCCAACGTGCACCTGGCCACCCTGGCGGAGCGCACCGTGGAGATCGGCGTGGCGAAGGCCATCGGCGCGCGCAACCGGGTGCTCGTGGTTCAGACCATCGTGGAGTCGCTGTTGGTCTCCGGCTCCACGGCGGGGCTCGGAGCGCTGCTGGGCGTCGCACTCTGCTGGGCGCTGGGCGCCTTCACGGATCCGAGCGTCTTCCCCCGCCCGATCCTCTCGGCCGTGGGCGTGGCCGTCACCTTCGCCGCGGTGCTGGCGGTGGCGCTGGTTGCAGCCCTGCTGCCGGCGCTCCAGGTCCGCCGGATGGACGTGTCGGCCGCGCTGCGTGCGGAGACCTAGGCGACGGCGCGGAACCGCGAACTCGGCTGGCGAGTGACCGAGCCGTAGCTACGGCGCAGGCAGCGCAACGCAGCCAGCGGGCAGCAGATCCGCCTCTCGCGGTGGGAGGGCCTGTGAGATGGGCTCTAGTAGGGGAGCCCGAGGACGCGGGTGATGCCGAAGGCCTCGGTCGCCATCCACAGGCCGAAGGCCAGGTAGAGCAGCAGCATGAAGCTGGCCTCACGGTGGGTCAGCTCCATGTCGCGGCGCATGAAGACCAGCAGCACGATGGTGGCCAGCACCAGGAAGCTCATCATCGGCACGGTCTGGGTGAAGCTCACGCTCACGGAGCCGGCGATCAGCACGCCGACCGGAACGGCCACCAGCAGGTCGAAGACGTTGCTGCCCAGGACGTTGGATACCGACGCATCCGTGCGCCCGAGCTTGGCCTCCTTCACCGAGATCAGCGTGTCCGGAATGCTGGTGGCGGCGGCCACCATGGTCATGCCCCAGAGGAAGGTCGGCGTCTCGAGCAGCTCGCCCAGGGCGATGGCGCAGCGCAGCAACACCTCCACGCCCACGCAGATCAGCCCGATGCACAGGACCAGGATCAGCCACTGGCGTGCGGGATCGATGCCCGGGACGCGCGCCACCTTCTGGCGGTGATCGCGGACCTCCTCGTACTGCATGAACAGGTAGAGCCCGTAGAGCAGCAGGGGCAGCAGCGCGAGCGGCCGCGTGAAGGTGCCCCGGACCCCCGCTCCGGCGTCGGCGCCGACACCGTCGTAGACGACCGCGAGGCAGATCACCAGGAGCAGCACGACGACGGACACCAGGTAGAAGAGCGCCTCGCGGAAGATCAGCTCCCGGTTGGCTTGGAGACTGCGTCCCCGGGCGAAGACGGAGCACGCCGGAATCACCAGGACGTTGTAGATGGCCGAGCCGATGATGGCCGCCAGGCCCAGCTCGAAGTCGCCGTGGACGGGAATCGCCAACACGGCGGTGACGAACTCGGGAATCGACGACGCGATCGCGGTGATCACCGAGCCCTTGACGATGTCGGGGATCCCGTAGTGGTCGGCGAGCCGCTGGCTGGAGTTGCCCAGCCAGCTGCAGGAAAGCCAGAGCAGCACCGCCGAGGCGGTGGCTGCGCACGCGATCAAGAGCAGTGTCGCCGCCATCGAGTCCTGTTCGAGTCTACGCGCTCGCCCCGAGTTCCGCTCTCGGGGCGATGCCGGACGCTCGTTCAGCCGTCGCCGTGAAACTCCTGGAGCGACGCGACACCGCGCCGCTCGGCTTCGAAGAGGCTCTCCAGGTGCTCGCGGTTGTTGACCAGGCCCTTGGCCCGAACCACCCCCTGCGCGTCGATCAGCGCCGCGTAGGGCAGCCGCGCCACCTGCCACGCCAGACCCAGCTCCGTGGACAGGACGTAGGGGAAGCGGCCGAGATCGTGCTCCCGCACGAAGGCCGCGTGCCCCTCGGACGGGCCGTCGCTGGCCAGCACCAGCCGAGCCCCCTCGTCTCGCGCAACGCGTTCGACGGTGGGGAGCAGCGACTTGCACACCGGGCAGGTGGGTGACACAAAGAAGAGCAATGTGGACGCCTCGCTGGAACCGCCGACCGATACCCGGCCGCCCGCCACGTCGGCGACGATCATCTCCGGCGCCGCCTCCCCCACCCGGGGACCGGCCGCAGGCGAGAGCGCGCCGACCGGCGCCACTCGCTCGTGAAGCACACCCACCTGACGGGCCAGGGCCAGCACGCTGGCCGCAAGCAGCAGCGTCAGGATCCAGAGCAGCACATGGGAGACGAGCAACGCGTCGATCATGACGACCTCCTGAGGCGGCGAAGCTCCGGCCACTCGGTCATGAGCCGGGTCGAGGCGAGCCAGAGCAACGACGATCCGAGCAGCGTCGCGCCCAGAGTCAGCGTGTCGAGCCAGACCCACGGCCGCTGCGGGAACGGGAGCGCAGCGGCGGAGGCGGCGGCAATCAGCACGGCGTTGCGCACCAGAAGCCAGCCCGAAAGCGTCTGCTGTTGCGCGGGGCCGGTGCAGCCGCAATCGATGTGGCGACGGCCGCGCCCCAGATTGACGGAGATCGCGCCGCTGTAGAGCGCCAGCAGCGCGGCACATCCCACCGCCGCCGCCGGCGCAACGGAGGGAACCAGCAGCCCAGCGGCCAGCCCCAGCTCTACCACCACCACGAAACCCGCCAGGCCCGCCACCCAGGCCTCCGGGAGCAGCCTATAGTCACCCAGGGTCTCGCGAAATCGGGCGGGATCGCGAAGCTTGTGAAGCGCCGCGCTGCCCAGCAGAAGGCACAGACCGAGCCGCAACGCCGCGCTAACCACCGGGTCGGACATCGCGGGAGATTCGAGCCCCTGGCCGGGGCCGTCAACGCCGGCCCCCCGGTCGGCCCGCAATGATATAAGAGGGGGGGGTGACACTGGGGCCAGAGGGGGCTTCCCCTGCGGGGCGGGCAGCCCCAGGAGACAACCCTGGAAGCCGAAATCATCGCGGTCGGCCTGCTGGCCGCCGGACTCCTGGCAGCGGTCGCCCATGCGCGTCGGGCCTACGCAGGCTGGCTCTGGACGGGCGCCTGGATCGCCCTGCTGGCTTCGGGTGCGGCCGTGCTCTTCGCTCCGGCCTGGCTCGCAGGGCCCGGAGTTGCGTTCTTCGGCCCGCTCTTCCCCACCGGCCAGCTCGCCGGCGCGCTGGTCCTGAGCCGGGGGCGCACGCCGGTCTGGCTGGTGCCTGTGGGCCTGGCGCTGGCGCTGGCGCGACTGGCCGCCACGCAGTATCCGCTGGGCGAAATCGACACGCTCATCGCGCTGGTGGCCGAGCCCGCCGGGACACTCGCCGCGGCCTTGGTGCTGATCCCCATCGCGCGCCGGGAACGACGGCCCCTCAGCCTGATCCTGACGCCGGGGCTGCTGCTGTTCGCAGCGACGCTGGACATGCTGTCGGCACGCGGCCTCGCCTCCGAGGGAACCCTCGCGATCCCGATGGCGCTGGCCTTGCTGACCCTGATCGCCGCGGGTCTGCCCATGCAGCTCCACCTCGCGGCGCAGCAGGCCATCCGACACTACGACCGCCTGCACGAGCGCAGCCAGGCCGAGCTTCGCGAGACACAGGAGCAGTTCCGCGCACTCACCGAGAGCGCCTTCGACCTGGTGGCCGAGCTCGATGGCGACGAGCGCTTCACCTACGTGAACCCGCGCTACACAGAGGTGCTGGGCCTGCCCGCGGAGAGCTTCCTCGGCAGCTACCCGCGTGACTTCGTACACCCCGACGACGCAGCCGCGGCGGTGGCGTTCGCCGAGGAGGCCACGAGCGGAGTGGCCACGGGCCTGCTGACGCGCGCCCGCCACCGCGACGGCGGATACCGCTGGCTGGAGAGCTCGGCCCGGGGCTTCACCAGCTCCGACGGGACGAATCGTTGGGTGATGAACTCGCGCGACGTGACCGAACGGGTGGCGCGGGACGAGCAACGGGAACGGGACCGCGAGCGCCTCGAAGAGGCGGTCACGGAGCGCACCCAGGAGCTGGCGGAGAGCGAGGCGCGCTTCCGCGCGCTGGCCGACCACGCGCCGGAGCTCGTCTCCGAGTTCGATCAGGACGGGCGCTATACGTTCGCCAATGCGGCCTTCCGCGAGCTCCTGGGGCGAGAGCCCGTTGGCCTGATCGGAACCACGCCCGAGGAGCTGATCCACCCGGCGGATCTGCCCAAGTCGCGCGAAGGCATGACCCACGCGCTGCGCCAGACGGCCACTACGCACGCGCTGCACCGGCTGCGCCACGCCAACGGCTCCTGGCGCTGGTTCGACAACACGGGCCGGGCGTACCGCGCGGCACAGGGCGAGCTGCGTTTCGTGTCGATCGGCCGGGATGTGACCGAAGCTCGCCAGATCGAGGAGGAACGGCGGCGGCTGCACGAGCACATGCAGGAGGCGCAGCGGCTGGAGAGCCTCGGCGTGCTGGCCGGCGGCATTGCCCACGACTTCAACAACCTGCTGGCGGTGATCCTGGGCAACCTGACCGTGCTCCCCGAGGACGCCGATCGAGACCCCGACACGGCGGAACGGCTGCGACGTATCCGCGCCGCAGCGCACCACGCGGAAGACCTGACCGAGCAGATGCTCGCCTACGCGGGCCAGTCGGTCGCGGAGATGGCGCCCCTCGACCTCTCGCAGCTCATTCGCGACACCGGCGAGCTGTTGCGGGCATCGGTCCCCAAGCAGTGCCAGCTGGTGTTCGAGCTGTCCGACGCGCCCCAGTTCGTCGAGGGCGACACGACCCAGCTCCGCCAGGTCCTGGTGAACCTGGTGATCAACGCTGCAGAGGCGCTGGGCGGCAACTCCGGCCGCGTATGGATCCGTACCGAGAGCCGCGAGCTGGACGCCGCCACACTGGCCGACGGCTTCGGCAGCACCGAGCGGGCCCCGGGAGCCTGGATCACGCTGGAGGTCGCCGACGATGGGCCGGGCATGGACGAGGGGCAGCGACGCCGCGTCTTCGAGCCCTTCTACAGCACCAAGCGCTCGGGTCGGGGCCTGGGCCTGGCCGCCGTGCTGGGCATCGCCGGAGCCCACCGCGGCGTGCTGCGGGTCGAGAGCGCTCCGGATCGTGGCACGGTCTTCCAGCTCCTGCTGCCCCCCTGCGAAGGCCGCCCCCAACGAGTGGACGCTTCCGACCGGAGCCACGTCGCCGCGCCCCAGGCCGGCCGGGTGCTGGTAGTAGACGACGAGGAGGCCGTGCGCGAGGTGGCCCAGCTGCTGCTCCAGCGCGGCGGGCTCCAAGTGGAGACCGCCAGCGGCGGAGACGCCGCCCTGGCTCGGGTCCGCAGCAAGGACGACCTGGACGCCGTGCTCCTCGACCTCGCAATGCCGGATCGCTCCGGAGCCGACGTACTTCGGGCGATTCGTACCGAACGTCCGCACCTGCCGGTGGTGATCACCAGCGGGTACAAGCGCGACGTGGCGGGGAAGCGCACGAACCTGGAAGGCGCATTCGGCTTCGTGCCGAAGCCCTACGACCCCGACGTACTGCTCGAGGTGCTGCGCAAGGCCGTGGCCTCGCGGGGCAGCGGAGAGAAATCCGTCTTCTACTCGTAGCTGCGGCTCTCCCGCGAGCCCGGCTCGGCGCTGGTCTGCGGGCGCCAGGCCCTGCCCTGGCCGGTTTCCGATCGCGACTCACCCGCGCGATACTGGATGACCTGGCGCGCGGGCTCGAGCGCCGCGCTGCGGCCGACCGCTGAGGGACGTCCGGGCGGGACCGCACTGCGGCCCCGCCCGGACGCAGGTTCAGCTTCCCTGCTTGGCGGCGGCCTTCGCGGCGGCCTTGGCCGCCTTCTCGGCCGCCTTGGCGGCCTTCTTCGCGGCCTTGGCCGCCTTCTTGGCCAGCTTGGCAGCATCCTTGGATGTGCGCTTCGCCGCCTTCTCGGCCGCCTTGGCGGCCTTCTTCGCGGCCTTCGCGGCCGCCTTGGCCGGCTTCAGGTCGCCCTTGTCGTGGGGCACCAGTACCTCGACCTGGCCGACGGTCAAGTTGCCGCTGCCATCGGTCACCTCGTACGTCGCGGCGTACGTGCGACCCGAGCCGTTGCCCTTGCGCTCGGCGCGCAGCAGCACCACGCGGTCGTCCGTGCCGACGTCCTCTCCCTGGATGTCGTCCACGGTGTTGCCGTCGCCGGTGTCGTTGTCCGGCTCGCTGCTCTGGATGGACGTGAGCATGACCGCCGGATCCGGGTCACAGTTGTCCATCACCATCAGGTCGAACTCCACCTCGTGAAGCTTGTGGTTGGGCGGCCACAAAATCATGGGATCCGAGAGCACCGTGAGCGTGGGCGGCGTGCTGTCTCCGATCACGACCTCGACCGTGTCCTGGTCGCTGGTCTCGACGGCGGTCGCAGGATCCGTGTGGGTCACCGTAAGCGTGACGACCGTGGTCCCCAGCGGAAAGTCCGCATTGGGGGTCGCGCCCGTCTCGTCGTCGAAGTCGATCCCGGCCGCTTCCCACAGCAAGGCGGTATCCGGGTCGATCGACGCCATGCCACCGTCGACCGTCGACGCCGTCCCGTCCAATGTGACGGGCGAACCGTCGGTGGCCGAGCACTCCAACGGCGGAACCTCACCGGCATCCGCGACCACCTGAGCGGAGGCCGGGACGGCAGCCAAGCCGACCAACGCTAATCCAATGACGGCTGTCTGAACCCAGTTGCGGAAATTGAACCTTCGCATCGTACACCTCGTTCCGATCGCCGAAGAACTCCCCTCCCAGGAACCCGACAACGCTAAGACTAGTATCGGCCATCTGCGCCCGGGCGCTGTGACGCTTCTCACGTACTTGATGTCGGCAAGCCGACGGCAACACACATGCAGGCCACCCGGCAAACCGTTCAGTGCGCGCCCCCGTCCTGCCGATGAGTCGGTCGAGGAGGGAAGCGAATGCCCTCGCGGCCCACCATTCTGGTATTCGCCTCCGGTCAGGACGAGGGAGACGCACTCGCCCGCAGGGTGAGAGACGTCGGCTTTCGCCCGGCCGTGGCGAAGACCCCGGACGCGGCCCGCGGCATCGTCGAGGAGCCGCGCTTCGGCGTCGGTGCGGCGTTGCTCTCCACCGACCTGCCCGTAGTAGACTTGACCGCCGCACTCGACGGCCTGCGCACACGGGCGAACTCGGGCCGGGTGGAGTTCGTGGCAAGCGGCGCACGGCCGGATGCGGCGGGTGTGGAAAGGCTGAAGGAGGCGGGGGTCTCCCTGGGCGTGTGGGAGCCGTATCCCGATGCTGCGTTGCGCTTCCAGCTGAACCGCGCCCTGGACGACGGCACGCCTCCGCGAGACCGCGAAGCCGAGCGCGTGCCCATCGCCCGCCGCGCGCGGATCGTTTCGGGCCGCTTCGCCAAGGCCGCGACCATCTACACCTTGTCCACCGGAGGCGCCTTCATCGAGACGCCGCGGCCGTCACCAGGCGGCGCACGCGTGCTGCTGGAGCTGGTGCTGCCCTCGTGCGACGTCGTGGTCGAAGGCCGGGTCGTCTACACCAACGTCACCGGCAACCTGCGCCGCGCGAATCTCCCGGTGGGCATGGGCGTCGTCTTTCACGAGCCCGCGCCGGATGCCGTACGCGCCATCGAGGAGTGTGTTCGCGAGGCCACGCGCTGCATCACCCTGGAGGCCGACCCGCCGCAGCGCGAGGGCTGGCGCCAGCGCCTTCGGCTCCGCCGGCGCTGAGCGCCACCCGACGCGGTAGACTGGGCTCCGGCTGAAACGGAGGCCTGGGCCGTGGTCGAGACCGTCTACGAAGAACGCATGGGCGACAGCGATGCGCTCGCCTGGACCATCGAGCGCGACCCCCTGCTCCGCTCGACCATCGTCTCCGTGTGGGTGCTCGATCGGCTGCCGGATCTCCAGCGCCTGCAGGCCAAGATCGACGAGACGGCGCGCCAGGTCCCACGCCTGCGCCAGCGCGTGGTGGAGGACCCGCTGGGGGTGGCCCCGCCGCGCTGGCAGGAGGACGCCCAGTTCGAGCTCGACTACCACCTGCGCCGGGTGGGCGCGCCGGGCAAGGGCACGCGGGCAGACCTGCTGCGCCTGGCCGAGCCCATCGCCATGCAGGCCTTCGATCGGGATCGCCCGCTGTGGGAGATGACCCTGGTAGAGGGCCTCGAGGGCGGCCAGGCCGGCGTCGTCCTGAAGATCCACCACGCCATGTCCGACGGGGTCGGCCTGGTGCGCATGACCGCGGGTCTGGTGGAGCGCTCGGCCGAGCCCGCGCCGGCCACGGAACCGGGCCCGAGCGAGCCCCCGGCGCCGGCACCCGACCCCTGGAGCCCCCTGGACGAGACCCTGGAGGCCTTGCGCTACCAGGCAGCCCGCCGCGTGGAGCAGGGCCGCACGGCGGCAGGAGCCGTGATGCTGGGGCTCTCACGGCTGGTGCGAGGGCCGCGCTCCGCGCTCCAAGACGCCGCCGAGGTGGCCGCGTCGGCCGGCCGCCTGCTAGCGCCCGCCTCGGAGCCCCTGAGCCCGCTCATGACCGGGCGTTCGCCTCGCGTACGGCTGCACGCCTTTGCGCGCCCGCTGGATGCCCTGAAGAACGCCGGCAAGGCCGTCAACGGCACCGTGAACGACGCCTTCGTCGCCGGTGTGACCGGCGGGATGCGTCTCTACCACGAGCAGGGCGGCGCCGTACCCGCAGAGCTGCGCATGAGCATGCCGATCAACCTCCGCCACGGCGAGAAGGGCCGCAAGGCGGGCAACCAGTTCGCGCCGGTGCGCTTTCCCGTGCCGGTGGAAGTTCCCTCGCCGCTCGAGCGGATGCGGGAGATTCGCCGACGGATCTCGGCTGAGCGCTCCGAGCCCTCGCTGCCGGCTCTCGACGTCATTGCCGGTGCGCTGAGCCGACTTCCCGACGCCGCGGTGACCGGCGCGTTCGGCGGCATGCTGAAGACCGTGGACTTCGTGACCAGCAACGTGCCCGGACCGCCCTTCCCGGTCTGGATGGCCGGCGCGCGTATCCTGGAGATGCTGCCCTTCGGGCCGCTCTCCGGCGCCGCCGCCAACATCACCCTCTTCAGCTACGACGGCACGGTCCAGGTGGGCATCACCAGCGACCGCGCGGCGATTCCCGACGCCCAGGCCTTCGCCGACTGCCTGGAGGACGGGATGGACGAGGTCCTCGTCCTGGGCTGAGCGCGGAGGCACGGCTGGACACGCTGCCAACGAAAAGGCCCGGGCAGCGCTGAGCGCGGCCCGGGCCCGTGTTCGAAACCGCGAAGCTCAGCCTGCCATGTCGATCGCCGGGAAGCAGAGCTCCGGAATCCAGAGCAGGTCGTTGAACGTGGTGACGACCGCCCCCTTCTCGCAGTGGAACTCGACAAAGGTGCCGATCGGCTGCGGGGCGGGGAGGAAGACGCCCTGCGGCACCTCGACGAAGCGCTCGGAGCAGTCGTCCGCCGAGCCAGTACTGTTCGCGGTGCCGTTGCAGAACGACCCCTCGAGCTCGACGTAGAAGTGACAGCCTTCATCGTTGCCGCACCTGTACAGGGAGCCACCCTTCTTCTGGCTCTTGCTCTTGAGGTGCCAATCGCCTGCGGGGAAGTCGATCGCTCCGAAGCCCTTGATGATGAGCTTGCCGATGCCCTTGATCTGCCCGTTGTCACCGCCGGCGGCGGGCTTCCCGACACCGATGATCGTCATCGCGAGAGCGAAGCTGATTACCGCGACCCAAGCGTGCTTCGTGTGATTCATGACCATCACCTCACTCCTCCTCGTTGTCGCAGGTGTCCGGGATGAAGAGCAAGTTCCCGATCGTCTTCACGATCGAGCCCTTGGAACAGGCGTAGGTGGTTCCAAAGCCCTCCGGCAAGGGGATACCCTGGGGCAACGGGGCGCCGACAGCGCACATGCCCGGCTCAGCCTCGTCGACGGCGCCGAGGGTGCAGTTGTCGAAGAAGAGCGTCCGTGCCACGTGGAAGAGGCAGTAGCCCGGCTCCAACTTTGTGTCGCACTTGTGCTCGATCGCTTGCTGGTTGTGGCGCTTTTGCCAGACGCCGTACTCGAAGCTGACGAGCGCGAAGCTCTTGATGACCCGATAGCTTCCCTTGAACCCGTTTATCACCTCGATTGCCGACGACTGCGTCGTGCCGATCGAGAGAACGCCGAACGCCAGGATCGCCGCCAAGGCGATCCTACTCAACCTGTTCTTTAGCATGATTTCCGACTCCTTCGCCCTACCCGCCGCGCGGAAGCAGGTGGAGGGCGTCCACTGAGGCATATCTTCACATGCCCCGGAACACGAATACAAGGATTTTGATGCGTTCAGCGCTTGCGCTGGGAGCCGGAAAGGATGCGCTTGCGGAGTCGGAGCGCCCCCGGGGTCACCTCCAGGAGTTCGTCGTCCTCGATCCACTCCAGGGCGCTCTCGATGGTGAGCTGCCGCGGCGGCGAGACCACCGCGTTCTCGTCCTTGCCGGCCGCCCGCACGTTGGTGAGCTTCTTGGCCCGACACACGTTGACTTTCAAGTCACCACTGCGCCGGTTCTCGCCCACCACCTGGCCCTCGTAGACCGGGGCCCCGGGCTCGATGAAGAGTGTGGTCCGCTCCTGGATCTTGAACAGGGCGTGGGCGGTGGCGGAGCCCTGTTCCGTGGCCACCAGTGCCCCGACCCCCCTGCCGGGCAGATCACCGGCCCAGGGCTGGTAGCCGTGCACGGTGCGGTGCAGGATGCCCTCCCCGCGTGTGTCGGTCAGGAACTCGCTGCGATAGCCGAAGAGCCCGCGGCTGGGGGCGACGAAGGTGAGGACCACCCGCTCGCCCTCACGCTGCATGGCGCGGAGCTGGCCGCGGCGGGACGCCAGCTTTTCCATGACGATGCCGGCGCAGGCCTCGGGCACGTCGGCCACCACGTCTTCCACCGGCTCGCAGTCCATGCCGTCGATCTCGCGTCGGATGATCTCGGGGCGAGACACGGCGAACTCGTAGCCCTCGCGGCGCAGGGTCTCGATCAGGATGGCGATCTGCAGCTCGCCACGGCCCGCGACATCGAAGATGTCCCGTGCGCCGGCCTCGGCCACCTCGATGGACACGTTGCCCAGCGCCTCGCGCTCGAGCCGCTCGCCGAGCTGGCGGCTGGTCAGGAAGCGGCCCTCGCGGCCGGCAAAGGGAGAGGTGTTGACCAGGAAGTAGACCCGGATCGTGGGCGGGTCGATCTGCACCGGCGGCAGGGGGTCGGGCGCCGACGGAGCGCAGACGCTGTCGCCCACCTCCACGGTGTCGACGCCCGCGATCATCACGATGTCGCCGGCGCGCGCCTCCTCGAGCTCGATGCGATCCAGCCCCTGGGTGCCGAAGAGCTTGGTGATGCGGAAGCTCTCGGTGCTGCCGTCGGCGCCGATCCGCAGCACGGTCTCACCCCTGCACAGGGCGCCGCGCTCGACCCGGCCGATCACCAGCCGGCCCACGAAGGCGTCGTAGCCCAGGGTCACGGCCTGGAAGCGGACCGGGCCCTCGATGTCCACCAGCGGTGCCGGTGCATGCTCCAGGATCGTGTCTAAGAGCGGCCGCAGATCGCGGCCCGGCTGCTCCGGGTCGAGGGAGGCGACGGCGTCGCGGG
>Ga0255053_10001291_pt1 | contig 13877 bp, 12 predicted proteins | sample JV7_2_22_MG_FD_188635 | JGI IMG/M metagenome (GOLD analysis project Ga0255053, IMG submission 188635) | Seawater microbial communities from Jervis Inlet, British Columbia, Canada - JV7_2_22 | ecosystem: Environmental > Aquatic > Marine > Inlet | place: Canada: British Columbia | collected...
CTGTCGTAGGCCACCAGTCCGTCGCCCACCTGCTGCGCAATAAATGTTACAGAGTTCGACGAGTCCAGGGCCGGATCAAATGAGTCAGGAGACCAGAATAATGGGAAGCGGTATATCCCGGATGAATAAGCAGCAGGGGCAGTAACGGCAAGAAAGATAATTACAAAAAACAAAAGTGAAGCCTTTTTGAAGCTATTTCGTTTTTGTAATATAGGAGGCATGATAGCGGAGTACCTCTCTGTGAAATCTCATGTATATGGAAACAAACTCCACGGAACCGGTAAACTATTACCGCTATTATATAGCTGAAAATACTAGTAATTTCCAGCATATTAGAAAATACCCACAGAAACGGAATAAGGGGAGCTTCCCGCTCCCCTTATTCCGTACTGAAATTTGTCAGTTTCCCTTAGGGACCGCCTCCTCCACTACTTGCCAGAACTACCGTGGCAATGCTCAGAACAGTAAGGGCTGTCAGGGTCAGCGTAGCGATAAGCTTCTTCATTTTCTGCCTCCTTTAATAACAGGGGTTTCAGGACATCTCGTCCCTGCATTAAAGCAATACCCTTGCCAAAAGCGCCGCTACGCCTAACATGCTGTTTTTAAAGTATTATTTAGTGCACCTCCAACTAATGAACGAACTTACATGCACACGTACGTGTGCAACCAAAATGCTGTCAGCAGTTCCATGCCAGTAATGTTGTCTTAATTTCAATGGGATACAGTCGGTGCACACGATCGTGTGCGAGTGTTGACAAATATGTGCGTACTAGTCTTCAGGAAGTGCGATCCCCAGGGCCGTCATTTTCTTGTACAGGGTATTGCGATGCACTTTCAGCAGCCTTGCCGCTTCAGACTGATTCCAGTTGGTTTTCCTCAGAGCGGAGAGGATGTACACCCTCTCGAATCTGTCACGCGCCGAAATAAGTCCATCCGACTCCGAGAAGGCTTCCGGGTCCCCCCTGGCAACGGTTATCTCCATGGGAAGGTCCTGCACGTCAATTTCGGACCCTTTCGGAGACAGAACTACGATCCTTTCCAGCAGGTTCTCCAGTTCCCTGACGTTTCCCGGCCACTGACAGGATTTCAGTACCTTCATGGCCTCCCGGGAAACTTTTGGCACTGTCTTGTTCAGGCGCTCGCAGAGCCTTGCGAGAATATGTTTTACCAGCAGGGGTATGTCCTTTCTGCGGTCACGCAGTGGGGGTATGTTTATGGGAATAACATTCAGGCGATAGAAAAGATCCTCCCTGAACTTTCCGTCAGCTACCATCTCCCCCAGGTCCTGGTTTGAAGCGGCTATGATCTGAACATCCGATCTGACAGACTGGGTGCCGCCCACCCTCACAAATTCCCTGTCCTGCAGGACCCTGAGGAGCTTTGCCTGAAGTTCCTGCTGAAGGGTCGATATCTCATCAAGGAAGAGTATTCCCCCGTTCGCGAGTTCGAATTTCCCTATCTTCCGGGCATGCGCCCCCGTGAAGGCGCCCTTTTCATGACCGAAGAATTCACTCTCTAAAAGTTCACGTGGAATGGCGGCGCAGTTTACGGGGACAAAGGGGCCTTTTTTCCTCTCTCCCCTGGAGTGTATCGCCCGGGCCACCAGCTCCTTCCCGGTTCCGCTCTCGCCCGAAATGAGAACGCTTGTATCTGTCTGCGCTACCTTTTCCACGATCATGAATAGCTCCAGCATCATGGGGGATCTACCCACCATGTCACCGAACCCACCTAGCTTTTCAACCTCCGCCCTCAGGAAGCTTACTTCCCGTTCAAGGCTTCTTCTTTGAAGCGCTCTTTTTATAACCTCCTTGAGTTCCTCTTTATCGAAAGGTTTTGCCAGATAATCGTAGGCCCCTTCCTTGACGGCCTGTATCCCCAACCTGGCACTGTCTGTAGCAGACAGCATGACAACCTCCGGTGGAGCCGGAAGCTTCATTATGCGGCTCAGGGTTTCCATTCCGTCTATCCCGGGCATGGTTACATCGAGAATTACGAGATCCACGCCAAGGTCCTCGATCCTGTCAAGAGCCTCCTTGCCGTCGGCAGCCTTGTACATCCTGTAGCTCTCCTCAAGGAGAAGCTCGAGAGAGTCCCTTACGCTCTCCTCATCGTCCACGATAAGGAGTTTGAACAGGTTTTCTCCTGCGGGTATTGAGCTCGTCATCTGTATCGTTTCACCTCGAAGCGGTAAATCTCAAAGCTCTCATCATGACCGATACCGGCCTTTTTCCTTGCAATTTCAAGCTGCCGGGAGACACTGTCAACTCCGGAAAGGTCAGGAAGAAGGACCCCTCTTTTGCCGCCGCTCTTGACAATGATCCCATACCTTTTTTCATCCAGCAAGGATGCATCCTGAACCAGCTCCGGTTCGGTGAGAATATCTACCGTTATTTCAAGGTCATCCAGCTCCTCGTCCGAAACCGGAGAGAACCGGGAATCTCTCACTGCCGCACTGATTGCGTTTTCGATGATCTCCTGACCGAGGTTTTCCGTGGCAGGCGTAATGGTACCTATACACCCCCGAAGCTTTTCGGACTTTTTCAAACTGACGAAGACGCCGGAAGGCGGATCATTCATGTAATTTTCCGGAACTTTTAGTTTTCTGGCCGATTTTACAAACTCCTCGATTGCTCTTTGAGCAAGTTCTGCCAATGGATGCCTGGGTGTGGTCATCAACGATCCTAGGCCTTTCTGTAAACCACATATTTCACCATAGCCTCGAGGCTTGTCCTGGAGTCAGACTTGGGGAAGACTGCAAGTTCAGCACTCGCCTTATCGGAGTACTGTCTGGCGATTTCCCTGGTTCTTTCGAAGACTCCCTCTTGATTCATCATTTCACGCACTTTTTCGAAATCGTCAGGATCAGGAGCTTCTTTAAGGAAGATATCTGCCACCTCACGCCTGCCGCCACTGCCAAGAACTTCCTGGAGGATGATCACCGGGAGTGTCACCTTGCCCTCAAGGAAATCCTTTCCCGTGGTTTTGCCGAAAACACCCTTTTGGGCAGTGTAATCCAGGATATCATCAACGATCTGGAACGATAATCCCAGGTTCAGCCCGTACTGTTCCAGTGCCTTGAGAACAACATCGTCGAAATTCGCAAGATAGCCGGCAGCCCGGCATGAACCCGAGATCAGGCTAGCCGTTTTGCCTGTAATTACCTCGATATACTCTTCTATAGTAGTAGCCGCGCTGTAGGAGCGGAGAAGCTGGAGGACCTCTCCCCTGGCCATGGATGTTGTGGCAGTGGACATAGACTGGAGTATGCCCAGGTGTCCTATTTCAACGAGTATGGAAAAGGCCCTGGAATAAAGGTAATCGCCGGCCAGAACACTTGGTTCGGCGCCCCAGATATGGTGAGCGACCCTGTTGCCTCTGCGTACATCTGACTGGTCCACAACGTCATCATGGAGCAGCGTTGCAGTGTGGATGAACTCAACAGCCACCGCGAGCCGGTTTATGTCTTCGGGCGGGATGCTGTTGTCGCAGGAGGCAACAAGGAGAACCAGGAGGGGGCGAAATCTCTTTCCTCCTCCATCCAGGAGGTGCTGAAAGATACTGTCAATAACAGGAACGTCAGTTCTCAGATAGTCTCTGAAGTGGCTCTCGAGCGCATCGAGCTCGATCCTTACAGGTTCACTTATCTCTTTGAGGGTAGCGTTTAGCTGCCCTTCTTCCCCCATTACTCTTCCCCGTTTTCTTCTTCCTCGAATACGAGTTCCTCACCCATCATATGTGCATGCATGGCTCTTGAGGCGACTCTGCCGTCTCCCATTGCAAGAATGACAGTTGCGGCACCGCGCACGATATCGCCGCCGGCATACACGCCCGGGATACTGGTTTCTCCCGTCTTTTCATTGATCTCCACATAATCCCACTTGTTCAGGTCAAGACCAGGTGTAGATTTGGTCAGGAGTGGATTTGCGCCGGTTCCAACTGAAACGATCACTGTCTCGACATCAACGATGAATTCGGAACCCTTGATTGGAACGGGCCTTCGGCGGCCTGAATCATCAGGTTCACCAAGTTCCATCCTGATACACTCCATGCCGGTAACCCAGCCATCATCGTTACCTATTATTCTTGCCGGATTCACAAGCAACTCGAAGATTATGTCCTCCTCCTCCGCGTGGTGAATCTCCTCTATTCTTGCCGGCATCTCTTTTCTCGAACGCCTGTAGACAACGGTAACTTCCTTCGCACCCATCCTGAGGGCAGTTCTGGCTGCGTCCATTGCCACATTGCCGCCCCCGATAACAGCCACCTTCTTGCCCGTGACAAGGGGCGTGTCGTACTTTGGAAAGAGATAGGCTTTCATCAGGTTTGCCCTTGTCAGGTACTCGTTGGCTGAATAGACACCGTTGAGGTTCTCGCCGGGGATATCCATGAACCACGGAAGTCCCGCGCCTACTCCAAGGAAAACAGAATCATAGCCTTCATCTTCCATGAGATCCATCACGGTCAGTGTTTTCCCGATCACCATATTGTAGATGATCTTAACCCCCATCTTTTCCAGGTTCTCGATCTCGTAGTAGACGATCTCTTTGGGGAGCCTGAACTCCGGTATACCATATACAAGAACACCGCCAGGTTTGTGGAGCGCTTCGTATATTGTCACCTCGTGCCCCTTCACGATGAGATCTCCAGCCACAGTCAAGCCCGCCGGACCTGCTCCAACTATAGCTACTTTTTTCCCGGTAGGCTCAGCTGATTCGGGCAATTCCGTTTCAGGTTGGGCCATTTCCCAGTCAGCTGCAAACCTCTCCAGTCTGCCAACGGCCACCGGTTCTTCCTTGACACCTATAATGCACAGGATCTCACACTGGTCCTCCTGGGGACATACCCTTCCACAGATAGCGGGCAGGGCATTGCTCTCCTTCAGTATCCTTATAGACCGGGCAAAATCGCCCTCTTCTATAGCCAGTATGAAGCCCGGGATATCTATTCCCACCGGACATCCCGCCACGCAGCGCGGGTCTTTGCACTGGATGCACCGTGTTGCTTCAAGCATTGCCGTCTCAGGAGGATACCCCAACGGGACTTCCTCAAAGTTTGCGGCTCTTTCAACCGGCTCCTGCGCGGGCATCGCCTGACGTGGGACTTTTTCTTTCTTCTTTTTTGGTTCCTTTTTCTCTGTCATCGGTGCGTCTTCCTCACTCTCCAATGTATGTTAAAGACTCAATCGCTTCCCTTTCTTCTTTCAGATACATCCTCTGTCTTAATCTCAGTTCGGCAAAATCCACCTGATGGCCGTCGAAGTCCGGCCCCTCAACACAAACGAACTTTGTCTTGCCAGCTACAGTTACCCTGCAGGCACCACACATTCCTGTACCGTCAACCATAATGGGGTTAAGGCTGACCATGGTTTTTATCTCAAAGGGTTTGGTGAGCTTGCACACTGCCTCCATCATGGGCACGGGGCCTATCGCTACGACCAGGTCTATGGGAGAACCATTATTGATGAGATCTTCCAGAAGGTTTGTCACAAATCCCTTCTGTCCGTAGCTTCCATCATCGGTGCATATCATAATTTCCGTGCTGGCCTTTACCATCTCCTTTTCCATTATCAGTAGATCCCTGGATCTTGCTCCCAGGATCGAGATCACCTTGCTCCCGGCATTCTTGAAACCTCTGGCAACAGGATGCACAGGGGCAATTCCTATGCCGCCCCCGATACATACCACAAGGCCCAGCTTCTCAAGATGACTCGGGATCCCCAGAGGGCCAACTACATCTTCCAGGAAGTCACCCTTGGAAAGTCCGCCGAGCTGCATGGTGCTCTTGCCTACCTCCTGGAAGATCAGGGTGACCGTTCCCCTTTTCGGGTGGCTGTCAGCTATTGTGAGGGGTATTCTCTCCCCCTCCTCGTTGATCTTTATGATCACAAATTGTCCGGGAAGGGTTTTTGAAGCAATGTAGGATGCTTCTACCTCAATGGAGTGAACGTCATGAGCCAGAGTTGTTTTTTTCTTGATCTCAAACACTGTTTTTCCTTCCTCCCTCCGCTGGTTTCTGATCCAGCCTTAATAAAGCAGGTCACCATGCCTGTCCCGGCACTTGTGCCTAGACAACCGCAATCATCACGCCGAGCAGCCACTAATTGTTCATGGTACGCGGGAAGTTATTTTGGAAAACGAAGGGTTAAAGTATCATGAATTTAGTTCACTTGCGACCCTCAATGTGGATATTTTTCACAAACTGATTTTTTGTGTTTATGCGACGGTGCAATGGGCAATCTGCCCTTCAATAAGCTAAGGGTCTTTTGCCGGAACCCCATTCGATATCCTGGATGGATAATATATAGCAAGCCGGGGTTTTGGTGAATCACGAAGCGGAGCTAGCCCCACGCGCAGCCGAGTGATTACACCCAAAAGCCCGGCTATATATATACACCAACCAACAACATTGACTCATAAATACTACTCATGTTATTTCTGATCCCCATGAAGATCAAATCCGCAGACTTGTATGATCAAGCCTTCACTCCCCAGCAGATCCCCCACACTCAACATCCTCAGGTGGCGGTGGTAGGGCGGTCCAATGTTGGAAAGTCATCTCTCCTTGCTAAGATGATGAGGAGAAAAAAACTGGTCAAAACAAGCTCCACACCGGGAAAGACAAGAGCCCTCTTTTACTATCTTGTCAATGAATCCATCCTGCTTGTGGACCTGCCCGGATACGGCTTTTCCCGGGCGCCAAAGCAGGTCTCCTCCCGCTGGAGAGCATTGGTGGAAGCATATCTTGACGGGGATTCCGGACCAGATCTTGTTCTGCAGCTTATCGATATACGCCACCCTCCGACCGGCGACGACATAGCCGTTAACCGCCTTCTGTCCGACAGAAGCATTCAGACCCTGATCGTTGCAACCAAGGCAGACAAGATATCCCGCTCTGCAAGAAGCAGGTCCCTCGACGTTATAGCCAGGGAACTTGCGACCTCTCCCTCAGCTATTGTCCCCTTTTCGGCCAAAGATTCATCCTTTGACCCCAAAGAGCTCTGGGATAACATCATTTCCATCCTCACCTAGGGTGGGCTGGGCTCCTTCGTAGCTGATCTGACGCTCTTGGATACTACGGGCTGCTGGATGTTGCTGGCTAAACCTGCCAATGCAGCATTACGACGATCTTTCAGCCTCCCTGCCTGGGATCAGGGGCAGTTCTGTTGTAGTCCTGAGGCTTGTGGCATCCAACTGTACAGTTGCCGCCATCCTCTGAGGGGGTGTAGGTCATTGTGAGAAAAATGATCCCCTTGTGTACATATTTACTTATCAGACTGAAGGGCTGGGTGGTTCCATGAGGACTGTGGCATATGGAACAGGATCTTGCCTTGCCTCTCTTTGCAATCCCGTATCTGTTGGGCTTTAAAGCGCCCATTACATGAACGTTATGCAGATTCTTCGAACCGTTACTGAAATTGGTATCCTCCGGGCCACCGGTGACAAGTGATGATTCATGGCACTGAAAACAGAGCGGGTACATCTCCTCGCTGAACCCACCAGGGAATCGGGTGGTTTCGTACTTGTCAATCAGAAGCTTTGAAAATTCAGTGGAGTGTGGATCGTGACAGTCCGTACATTCTCCGTCGGAAAGAGCTGTGTGGGTCAGGCTGTTCATTTCATCAGGAATATCATGGCACTGACTGCACAGGTCTGGCATTCCTTCTGTCAGGAGAGCACCCTGGTCGGATGAATGCGGATTGTGACAGTCTGTGCAACTGCCGTCCGAAACTGCTTCGTGGACCACCTTGCCTTCAGTTGGATCGTCGTGACACTGAAGACACAGTTCTGGCACAGCATCTACAAGGAGCGATGCCTTATCAGATGAATGCGGATTGTGACAGTCTGTGCAACTGCCGTCCGAGACTGCTTCGTGGACCACCTTGCCTTCAGTTGGATCGTCGTGACACTGAAGACACAGTTCTGGCACAGCATCTACAAGGAGCGATGCCTTATCAGATGAATGCGGGTCGTGACAGTCGATACAGTCCCCGTCCGTTACTGCTTCATGGACCACCTTACCTTCAGCCGGATCATCGTGGCACTGAAGGCACAGGGCGCTACCCTCCTCCACCAGCACCAGCCTCTCGTCATCGCCGTGAGACTCATGGCAATCCTCGCAGGCATCATCCTCGATTGCAGAGTGAATCACTTTTTTAGCCCGAATCTCCCCGATCCGCTCCTCGTGGCATTCGGCGCACTGATCTCCGGCGAGGGCAGGACTTACCAAGGCAAGGAGAATGGTCACGGTGAATAAAATTTTATTCATTGCTGTGTAAAGAGCCTTTCGAGGAAAGCTTAATCCCCCAATGTTAGTGGAGGTACTCCCCGGGAAATAACCAGTATTTAGATTGTTAGTGACAAGTGGGAGTTTGCTACCAGAAGGTCAGATTTATGTCAAGCTGAAATTTTCCCTTGTGACAACTATAATTGCCAATTATTACAAGAAGTTACCGTATCTACCATCCTGCCCGGCATCAGGTTCATCAACAACTGAAAATTCTATCGGTTCCGGGTCTGTATATCAGGATAACCAACCAGGGAATTGGCCTTTTTACAGCATCATTTTACTGTCTGGCATAGGAAGCCCGTCCATGGCACGCAGTCAGACATCTGCCACCATCCGGTTCAGGAAAAAATGTGATCATCCTGCACATTATTTCGGTGCATTCGAAATACCGCTTCAGACTGAAAGACTGAACTGAACCATGTGGGTCGTGGCAGTTTGCACAGGACCGGGATTTGCCCTTGACGGTGAGGCCTTCTCCTGTAAAACGCACTTTTCCAAGAACATGAACCGTGTGCAGATTGACAGATCCATCCCTGAAGCCAGTGTCACTCGGGTCTTTGCCGACAACAAGGAAGCTGTCGTGACAAGAAAAGCAAAGGCTGTATTTCTCCTTTTCATAGGATCCCGGGAAAAAGTCGCTTCTATATTCCTGCTTGAGTAACCTGTACAGAGTGGAAGAATGGGGATCATGGCATGAAACGCACCCTCTTTTATGAAGGGCAGAGTGGGGCCGTTCCTCCTCGGACAAAACACTGTGGCATCCGAAGCATAATTGATCTGATTTCGCCTTTAACATCTTTCCCGTGTCGGAGATGTGAGGTGTATGGCATTCCCGGCAGCCTTTGTAAGTTATTGCCTGATGGACATATGACGCTTTAACAATGTTTCCGTGGCATAGCATACAAAGCTCATCGAAGGATTTGACCGTCAGGTTCTTCTTGTCTGAGCTGTGAGGATCATGACATGGCAGGCAGGCATTTTCTCCGGGCAGGTGCGTTCTTAACTCTCTGCCAGGGCTGTCGTGGCATTTCAGGCACAGAGTTGTTCCCTCCAGGACAAGAGTTAACTCGTTGGACTCCCCATGATCCAGGTGGCAATCCAAACACTCCCCGGAAATAAAGGGGGTGTGAAGTATGCTATCACTGGACATCTTGTCGATCCAGGCCCCATGGCACTGCCTGCATTCAACCGCACCAAATACGGGAAGGATCATAACAACCATAATGAACAGAGAGCCGATGATTATTTGTATGTATTGTATGTATTTTTTTGTCACTGTCAGCTAATTATCCTGTGTTGCTTCGTTAAGGTTGATAGTTATAACCAACAACTTGCAACATTGTAATGGGCTTTGGGCAGTGAGCAGTGAGCCATGGGCTTAAAGAATCATTTCATAAATACGGAATTATGTATTTGTTGAAGCTCAAAGCTCACGGCACAAAGCCCAGAGCCCACTGCACACAGCCCTAAGTGCTCACATTACAATACCAATTTCCAATGCTCTAATGATCTAATGTTCTTCAACCGCTTTTAGTGATGCTTGACAGAACCACAATAACCCGAAAAGATGGATTACCGTTCGCGAAATATCGTGAGATTAAATAGTAGCTCAATCGGAGTCTGTGGGAAAGACTCAACATGGGAAACGGATCCTGAGGGTTTGAATGGATGAGCTGAAATTGCTTCTGGTAGACGATGTGGAGCTTTTCCTGGATCTCGAAAAGAGTTTCCTGAACAGAGAATCGTTCACCATTTTTACTGCAAAATCAGGCAGGGAAGCCCTGGAGGTAGTCAGCAGAATAAAACCGGACCTTGTTCTGGTTGATCTTTTCATGCCGGATCTCAATGGTGATGAAGTCTGCCGCGAACTCAAGAGTAATGCCGAGACCCGAAATATCCCCGTGATCATAACGAGTTCCGACACCCTGGAGGGAGTTCGCGAGAGATGCTACTCTGCCGGTTGTGACGGCTTTATATCAAAACCGATCCACCGTGAAACTTTGATAGCAACCATCGAGGATAATCTTCAGATTGCAAAAAGGCGTTTCAGACGAATACCCGCACATCTTCTGAGTTCTGTTAAGGTTGATGACACAGTGATCGAGTGCGTTGTTACTACAATTGCCCGGATGGGGGCTTTTGTTGTGATATCTCCACCTCCTGAAGCAGGAAAATCCATTGAGCTTACCATAAAATTGCCTGAGTCCGATAAACCGTTAACTGCCAGGGCAGTTGTAAGATGGACAATACCGGAAGTGGGTGATACTTCCGAGGGTGCAGGGGTGGAGTTTGTTGCGTTAAGCGACGAGGACGAGGACCAGATTAAGGATTATATAGCTTCGAGACTCAACATTACGGATTCCGCAAAGGGATAGTCCTGAAGGAGAAATATAATCGCAAAAGTTGAGGGCAAGACTTCCGGACTGAAGACTGGTCAGATCCGCCGCCTGCAGCGTCTTACCAGAGCAAAGCCACGTCCAGATGAAGTCATCCACACCGAAATTCTAAAAACACTCTCCGCCCTTTCCAGGGAGACCGGACGGCAGCTGGGAGTTCTTATCAACAGAACCGGTGCGGTGGATATTGTCCTGGTAGGCGACAGACAAGGCATCCTTATCCCCGACCTGTCCCGCTACCGGATAAGCCCAGGGCGCCTGAAGGGGCTCCGTTTCATCCACACACACCTGGATGATTCAGGGCTCTCCATGGAAGACTTGACAGACCTCCTTCTTCTCAGGTTGGACATGATCATTGGTGTCTGTGTTTCCTCCGATGGTCAACCCGGAAAAACTCACATTGGAACTCTGAACCCCCAATCGGATACGAGGTGGGAGATCCAGACTTTCCCTGATCCTGGCGGGCTTCCTCACAACCCGCTGACAATTATTCATGAAGTTGAACAGGAAATGTCCCGTCACATCCGCGGCCTTGTTACAGAAGGGGTTGAGCGAGCGGTTCTCGTAGACCTGAAAACATCTTCGAAGTCCGACACAGAAGAATCCATGAATGAACTGGCAGAGCTTGCAAGGACCGCCGGAATACAGGTTGCCGACACTGTGATCCAGCAACGAGCAAAGCCTGATCCGCGCTACCTGGTGGGCCTGGGCAAACTCCAGGAAATTGTGATCATGGCTCTGGACAATGGTGCCCAAATGCTGATTTTTAACCGCGAACTCTCAGCATCGCAGCTAAGGGCAATAGCTGATACAACCGAGTTGAAGGTAATAGACAGGACAATGCTTATTCTGGATATCTTTGCGCAGCATGCAAAAAGCAGAGGTGGAAAGGTGCAGGTTGAACTTGCGCAGCTCCGATACCTTCTCCCGAGGCTCGTGGGAAAAGGTACTGCCTTGTCACGCCTTGCCGGAGGAATCGGCACCAGGGGCCCAGGTGAAACCAAACTCGAGGTGGACCGAAGAAGAATAAGGCAAAGGATTGCCACTCTTAAAAAGAGCCTTGACCGTATGAAGAATGAGCGTAAGACACGCCGAAAGAGGAGAAAACAAAAGGCGCTTCCGGTAGTGTCGATTGTCGGTTATACGAACGTAGGCAAAAGCACCCTTTTGAACACCCTGACCAGGAGTGATGAGATCGCCAGAAACATGCTCTTCGCAACACTGGATCCTGTCAGCAGAAGATTGACCATGTCCGATACAGCAGCCTGCATTCTTACGGATACGGTGGGACTTATTCAAGACCTTCCACCGGAGCTCATGCGCGCCTTTTCGGCAACATTCGAGGAGATAAATGATGCCGACCTTATTCTCCATTTGGCCGACTGTTCCCACGCGAACCTTGAAAACCAGTTAGCCGCAGTCAATGATATTATGAGCTCTCTTGGGTTGGATGAAATCCCCCGGCTGCTTGTCCTGAACAAAGGAGACCTGGTGGATCCTGAGACTCTCTCAAATATTGAGCGAAGATTCGATACCTTTTCTATCATTGCCACTGAATCGGGGTCCATGAAACCCCTTATCACAGCCCTCAGTAAACGTCTTGAAATTTTAGCTAAAGACGCGCGAGCTAATTGATATCGTTGCTAGGGAGACCACAACTTCCCCTGGAAGCTGCCTCGCAAATGCAGCCTGTCCCTTATACTGAGGATTAATTTCTGTCGCGTGGGCCACCGCGGAGCAATGAGCAGATCATCAGGGGCATCTGCAAGGAGCCTGTGAATTACCATCCGCGGTGTCAGCCGTTCCAGAAAATCCGCAACAAGAATCGGATATTCGGCAGCGTCCAGAGTAACAATTTCCCCTTTCTTATATTCATCTTCGATCTTTGTACCCCTGATTACCTGAAGATGATGGATCTTGACACCTTCCAGTTCGTGTTCAGCAAGGAACCTCGCCGTATCCATCATCTCCTCATGTCCCTCTCCTGGAAGTCCAAGGATGATATGGGCACAAACAAGTATACCCTTTTCCCCGGCCAGATGTCTGGCCCTTGTAAATTCATCTACATCGTGTCCTCTCTCGATACGATTCAGGGTTGCATTAGAGGACGTCTGGAGCCCCAATTCAAGCCATATCAGCTTCCTGCTCATGTAGGGCGTCAGGACGTCGATGATCTCCTCGTTTACACAGTCAGGCCGTGTACCAACAAACAGGCCAACGTTTCCCGGCATCTGAATCAGGTCGCCTACGAGATCCCTGAAGTCTTCTACTGGGGCATGGGTACCCGTTCCGCTCTGGAGATAGATGATATATTTTGATTTTGGAGAATTTTTCAGATGGTCCCTGACCTGCTGTACAGGGTCCTTCCCACTTCGTGCGTGTTGAGGCACAAAACTTTCAGTGTTGCAAAAAGAACAACCCTCGACCCCGATAGTTCCATCGCGGTTCGGGCATCCGAAACCAGGATCGACGGGAACCTTTCTTATCGGCCTGCCGAAAATCCCTCTCAGGTATCCTGAAAGGGACCTGTAAGGGAGGTACTGCTGTTGACTCTTTTTCTTCATTCTGTTAGTCATTTACGGCTATTATGAATATATGGAGCGTATTTTTCCATAGATACCGTAATATTAAAGAACGCTCGGATCAATAAATTACATATTACCATCGCGCCCGAGCATGGGCGCCCGGATCAATGACATAAACCGTGAGTCATTGATCCGTGAGGAAAGGGGAAACGACGCTTTTCCTTTTCCGCGGAGCAAAAATCCGTTCACGGACTTTTTGCGACCCTAACAACAAATATAAACTTCTGTTCTACGCTGATACATAAAGGAGTTCAACATGGGAGAGGAAATGAATCTTGACAAGATGAAGGTGGCCGAGCTTAGACAACTGGCCAAAGAACTTGGACTAAAGGGATATTCCGGCCTTAAGAAAGCTGACCTGATTGATAAGATCACAAGCCACCAGGCTGAGAAACCGGTTGCTGAAGAACCTCCGGCCGAAGAACCCGCAGCTGAGGAACCGGCAGTTGAAGAAGCTCCACCTGAAGAACCAGCAGCCGAAGAAGCTCCACCTGAAGAACCAGCAGCCGAAGAAGCTCCACCAGAAGAACCAGCAGCCGAAGAGGTTCCGGCAGAAGAACCAGTAACCGAAGAAGCTCCAGCTGAAGAACCGGCAGCCGAAGAAGCTCCA
>Ga0255053_10001292_pt1 | contig 13870 bp, 12 predicted proteins | sample JV7_2_22_MG_FD_188635 | JGI IMG/M metagenome (GOLD analysis project Ga0255053, IMG submission 188635) | Seawater microbial communities from Jervis Inlet, British Columbia, Canada - JV7_2_22 | ecosystem: Environmental > Aquatic > Marine > Inlet | place: Canada: British Columbia | collected...
AGATTTAACCCGGACTTCATTAGAATATAGTAAAATAATTATTGAGTCGAGTAAACCGGTTCTTTCCCAGATTACAAGTTGAGGTGCGTTTCTCTCCTCTTTCCTGTTTTCCGGCGGCGTTTTTTATGAGATATGAATCACTTTTCAACCGTGTATTACAATTCAGTTAGGATCAGGGTATTTAAAAAATTTTACAATTTCTGTTTCTGATAGTAGCGCAAAAAATTTCCGAGATCAACATCAATTTGTGCATTCATAAAATATTTAAGATATAAAGAGAAAATCCTGTATCCTTTTCTAATCTTTAACGGCTTTTACCTACTGTATCCGGGAAGAGAAAATTTTACACCAATCCCTTGAGAGATTACCCGGGAGATTTTGCCGGTTCTTTTTTCCCTCAGACCTCGCGGAGACAGATATATCATCGAGATGTCCTGCCCAACCGAAAATGGCCCTTTTGCGTCGATGAACATCCCTCCTTCGCCAATATCTTTAATCCAGCCCTGATAAACACGGTTCTGAACAACAAATTCTACGAGTATACTGACAGATAACCTTACATATTCTCTTTTCCATTTAGCCGTCATATTGGTAAACCTCCCTTTTTTTAGATTCCCTCCATCCATATCATAATTATTCAAAAATACACTACTTTTTTATTGGGTAATTAATACGGTATCAAAATACCTATTCTGGATTCTTCCAAATCATTTCGCTTTTAACCTCTTCGATCAAACTCAGACAATTCAAAAATGTTCTAAAATAACCAAAAAAGACCTAATTTCTTGCTTTATACGAAATAGATTGATAACATGAGCAGAGATCAAAGACGGATTGCCGGTTCCGGGATAGGGAAATTCCTAACCATGATACTTTTTCCCACTAATAATACCCAGATTGAGGTAATCGAGCGAAAATTTTATCTTTCGTTAGAGGAAAAAGATGAATACCAAACTCTACAAGGTTAAATTTGACGGGACAATCGCAGAGGGGTTGACAAAAGGAGAAGTCAAAAAAAAATTGTCATCTTTATATAATATAGATGAAAGAAAAATTGAACAAATTTTTTCTTCAAACTCGCCTACGGTACTAAAGAAAAACGTGAATTATCAAACCGCCATAGAATTTGAAGAAGCATTCAAAAAGGCAGGGGCAATCTGTACTATTTATGAGACCACGAACCAAGGAGAGGACATCCCCATTGATGGTGATGAACTTAATAATAACGATCTAAAGCATGTTCGCTCCCACACAATAGAGACTATAATTAAATCGGAAAATAATGGCCGAGTTACTTTGAGGAAGACCATGGGTTGGGCCATAACAATCGCCATACTAATCGCCTCCCTATCCGTATCATATTACTTTCTTGTTTATATGCCAAAAATAAAAAAGGAAGCGATTAAATCCATGAAATTACAGGTTGAAGCCATCAAAAGAGAGAAGGAGTTAAAGATTAATCAAGCCAAAGTTACCATAAAGGATGCCGCGGTTTACAAAAAAAAAGGATATGCCTATAGCAAATCGAGGGAGTATCAAAAAGCGATTGAGGCTTTTGATCATGCCAGCCGTATTGACCCGAATGATTCTGAAATTTATTTGCAAAGAGGGAATGCTTACCATCGTTTAGGCAATTCCAAGCGCGCTATAAAGGATTATAACCTGGCAATTCGTCTTGACCCCGAAAATATTTACGTTTACCACAATCGTGGGATTGTATATGTCAGTTTAGATCAAAATGATCGAGCCATTGAAGATTTTAATAATGCCATCCGTCTGGATCCCAATAATTCCGAGGCATATAATAATCGAAGTGTAGTTTACTACAATTTGGGTAAATATCAACGAGCGGTTGAGGATTCTGACCAGGCAATTCGTCTTGACCCCAATAATTTCAAGGCCTTCAACAACCGCGGGATTGCTTATAATGAATTAGGGGAGTATCAAAAAGCGATTGAGGATTTTTATCATGCGATCCGCCTCGATCCAAATAATGCCAAGGCTTACAATAATCGAAGTGTAGTTTACTACAATTTGGGTAAATATCAACGAGCGGTTGAGGATTCTGACCAGGCAATTCGTCTTGACCCCAATAATTCCAAGGCCTTTAACAGCCGAGGGATTGCTTATAATGAATTAGGTAAGTATCAACAAGCCATCGAAGATTTTAATAATGCCATCCGTCTTGAACCGAATAATGCTAAAATATTTAAAAGCCGCGGGAATGCATACTATGGCTTAGGGAATTCAAAACGAGCTATAGAGGATTATAAAAAAAGTATAAGTCTTAACCCAAACGATGCAGGTACCTATTACATTCGCGGGCGTGCACATGACAAATTAGGCGAGTATCAACAAGCGCTAGAAGAATATACCAAAGCCATTCATCTTGACCCGAGTGAAGCGATTTATTACGAAAATAAAGGATTGGTTTATATAATTTTGGACAACTTTGAAAGTGCGTGTTCTAATTTCCAAAGAGCTTGTGATTTGGGGAATTGCTATAGAATGAATTGGGCTAAGAAAAACGAGATTTGTCATCATGAAAAGAGCGGCTAGATTATATCTTTCATAGCCAACAAAGCACGCTCGATTGATTCATTGACCAGCTTGTCTGTCAACACTGTGGACAGAGCGATCAAGCCCCGGGGGGCGATAAAAAGACCATGGTTCAAAGCAGCCAGATGAAACTTCTCAATGATCTCCTGATCATCTCTCGCGTGGTGGGCATATGAGGTATTCTCGGTAAAGAAAAGGTTCATCAGGGAGCCGGCACGATTGATCCTCAACGGCAGCCCGGCCTGCTGAGCCGCCTCCTTCAACCCTGTCGAGAGTGTTGCCGCTAGTTTCTCCATCTCCAGAATGCGCTCGGCGGTAAGTTCTTCGACCGATATGGCACCTGCCGTCATGGTGATTGGATTGGCATTGAAAGTCCCCGAGTGAAAGGCTTTCATGTCTGTCGGATTAAAGATGTTAAGCATCTGGCGGCTTCCTCCCACCGCACCGACCGGAAACCCACCGCCAATCAATTTGCCGAACATTGTCAGATCCGGTTCCACACCGACAACGTCCTGATAACCCCCTGAACCGAGCCGAAACGTTAGGACTTCATCCATTACGAATAGCGAACCGGCCTTGTGGGCCGCATTTTTCACCCCGTTCAGAAATTCCCGGCTCCCGGGAACCACTCCGGACGCTCCCAACACCGGCTCCAGGAAAACCGCGGCAATTTTCGACCCGTGATCCGCTAACACCTGTTGAAAGTCTTCCAAATTTCCATATTCAGCCACGTAGTTTAGTGGTCCATCCCTCCCGGAGAAACCGGTTTCGAACTCCATCAAAGAACCGTGATACCCGCCACGCGCCATCAGAACTTTTTCGCGCTCAGTTTGTACGCGGGCAATCATCAACGCCAAAATTCCAGCTTCGGTTCCCGAGTTGGTAAACCGTATCTGTTCCACTGAGGGCACACGTTTAGCGAGTTGTCTGGCGAGGCGCGTCTGTTCGTTATTGATGCCTGCCCAGCAGGTACCCAGGGATACCTGCTTCTGTACGGCTTCAACGATTCGCGGGTAGGCATGGCCATGTACCAGAGACGAGTAGTTGTTCAGCAGGTCGATATAACGGTTACCGTCGAGATCCCATACAAAACAACCTTGACCATGGGTTAAAGTCAAAGGATAGGGCGCCCAATACCCCGCCTGCCGGGAGTTGCCGCCAGGCTGATAAACCTTGGCTTGGGCAAAAGCCCTAGCGCTGCGGGGCGTGCGATGTCTGTAGGTCTGTTTTACAGACCTTCCTTGCTGTGAATGCATACTTATCTCCTCCTTTGCATTTTCCTTAATCGAGCACCAACCCATATGTCATTGCAGGCGTATCCGCAATATGTTAAACTAGAACCCGGTAAGATGGGTTTAAGATCAAAATTCAAAATGGGATAATTTCGTTATTAAATCTTCAGTAAGACTTAATAATCAAGGATAAAATGAACATCGGAATCATTACTGTTAGGGGATATAATTTTCACCCGAACCGGCGATTAATGGAAGCAGCCGATGCAAAGGGTCACCGGATAACCCTCGTTCATCCTTATCGGGTATGGGCCGGGCTCGAAGGAGGCAAGCCAACTCTGGTTGGGCAACCGGGCATGGAAAGCCTGGATGTGGTGTTGCCTCGGCAGGGCGCTACCCTGGGGAATGCATGTCTCCTGTTGATACATCACCTCAGCATGATGGGGATTCCGTTGGTTAACAACCTTAATTCGATCCGATTGGCTAAAAATCAATTTTTTTCTTTGCAAACCCTGTCCGCAGCCAGCATTAAGGTGCCCGACACCGTACTGGTGAACTCGGTTAAAGGTTTGGAGGATGCACTGGCATGGTTCGGCGGTTTTCCGGTGGTGGTGAAAAGGGTGAGCAGCCGGCAGGGAGAAGGGGTTATGCTGGTGGAAAAAGACCAAGATGTTGCGCGGGCCATCCGGAATCACCTGGACGAACGCAACGGTCTGCTGGTACAACGGTTTATTCCGACTGGAGGACGTCATGATATTCGGGTGTTGATTGTGGGCGGGAAGGTTGTTGGCGCCATGGCGCTTAAGCCGAAACAAGGAGATTTCAGGGCTAATTATCACTTGAGTGGGAAGAGCATTGCAAAAGAATTATCACCGGCGGAACGTGACATTGCACTCAGGGCTGCGGCTGCGGTCGGCCTTGAGATTGCAGGGGTCGATTTGATAGTCGATCGAAACAACCAAATCACCGTGATAGAAGTTAACTATTCGCCCGGTTTTAGAGGACTTGAGAAGGCAACCGGGTTGGACATCGCCGGTTTCATCGTGGACCATGTTCTTTGCAAGTATGCTCCCCATAAATAAACCGGAGAAAAACAGTGCGCATATCAAATTTTGAGCTGGCGCAAAGAGAAAAACTGGTTCGTGCGAGCGCAACGGTGGAATGGGAAGATTGTGATCAGCCGATTCGAGAGATCTATATTGAAACAGAAACATCCTTCTCAGCAGATATCTCCTGCAACCCGCATTCCTTTTTGGTCGGATGCGTTATTCCGGCCATGCATTTTGGCGAAAAGAGAATCGTCCTGGATGCTGAAATCTGCCCCAGCTTGAAAGAAGGCCTGGAAACCGTGATGGCCCTGATGAAAGAATGGTCTGATGGAAAATATGCGCCTTTGACCATCGAAGCTAAAACAAGTTCTGAAGTTTATCCATCAGACAGTCAGCGGCAGGCAGGACTTTTCCTATCCGGTGGAATAGATTCTCTAACTGCCTTGCGGATCAACAAAATGGTCTATCCAAAAGAGCACCCCGGTCATGTCAAAGACTGCTTGCTCGTCCACGGCTTTGACATTGGGGGTGTCATCGAGCGTGGAATGAAATACCATGTCTTTGATCGGGCCAAGGATGCGCTTTCAAAGGTCGCTGAAGATGCAGAGGTAAATCTGATCCCGGTTTATACCAATATCAGACATTTATGCGATGAAAGAGATCTCTGGCTCGATAAGTTTTTCGGCGCTGTTCTTGCTTCGGTTGGGCATGCTTTTGTCACTCGGCTCTATCTGGTCTATATCGCCTCGTCATACGATATCCCGAATTTGGTTCCGTGTGGTTCACACCCCATGTTGGATCCGGAATACTCCAGTCACAATATGAGAATCAGGCATCGAGATGTGGCGTTATCCAGACTGGACAAACTCAAATTAATAGCGAAGTGGGATGTTGCTTTTCAGAACTTCAGGGTCTGTTTGGCGAATGTGAAAGGTCGATTGAACTGTGGAAAATGTGAGAAATGTGTCCGAACCATGACTGAGCTTGTCGCATTGGGAATACTCGATAAAACAAAAGCATTCATAGAAAATGACATCTCTGCAGATCAACTGTCTATTTTTAACATAAACATTAGACATCGTGAACCCTTCTATATGGAGATGCTTCCTTTACTAAAAGAACGCGGCCGAGATGACCTGGTAGACACGATTTATAAAATGATCGAGGGGCAGGCGGGTTAACGATTTACATGATTCTGCCGAAGGATTTTTCAAAAAACCGGAAGGACCAGTTCATCCATGTGGGTCGACCATGGGGGCAGTGTGACGGATTGTCACATTTTTCCAATTGGTCAAGCAGGCCATTGATTTCCTTTTCAGAAAGGGGATGGTTTGCCCGAATGGCTCCATGGCAGGCCATGAGAATCAGGCTTTGGTCAATGGCACGTTCAATATCAGCGGCAAAACCGGTCTCGGCCATTTTTTCCGCGATTTCGACAACCAGTGGTTTGATTTCACGGTTTGCCAGAAGAGCAGGTATCGACTTTACGACAAATGTGTTACCACCAAAGGGTTCGATTTCAAGCTGGAGTGTTTTGAGCCCTGGAATCATTTTTTCAAGCGCATCTGCTTCCCTATAGCCCAGGTCGATGGTTTCGGGAATGAGGAGTTTCTGCGCCTCTTTTCCAAATTTCAAAGACCGGTTTTTTAGTCGTTCGAAAAGGATGCGTTCATGGGCTGCGTGCTGATCAATGACAATGAGTTCCTCGTCTGATTCGCAAAGGATGTATGTGTTGTGAAGTTGCCCAATCAATCGCAGATCAACGAATCTCTTTTTTCCCCAAAGGTTTCCCTGCTTTTTTCGTGCCTCTAATCTTTTATTTTCTGAGTCTTTGTTTTCGATACCGGTCCTGGGAAAATGCGAAACCGGCTCTGATACAGAATGCTTTTTTAGTGAGAAAGCGGTATGGGTGGGCCAGCCGGGGCGGTCTGTAGATCTCAACATTTTTGATACGGCGTCGGCAACTGCATCATGGATCCTTTTTTGTTGCGCAAAACGAATTTCATGTTTAGCCGGGTGCACATTAACATCCACCTGTTCAGCCGGGACGTTCAGCAACAGGACGGCCAGGGGAAACTGGCCTTTTTGAAGTCTTCCGGCATATCCTTCAAACAGGGCATGCTGTATGATTCTGTCCCTAACATTCCTTCCGTTCACATACACATAGATTCCCCGAGACGTGCTGCGGGTGGTCCTGGGGGACGAAACCCAGCCGGCAATGGACAGGTCGTCGATATTAAGTCGGATGCGGTGAAGATCATTTTTTATGGTTTTACCGAGAACATCTACCACCCTTTCCATCGGGTCTGATTTTATCGACCATCTGTTCACCACTTTGCCGTTGTGCAGGAGTTTAAAATAGGTGCCTGGCCACGCCAGTGTTACCCCGGCAACGACATCTGTTATATGTCCCATTTCGGTACCGGTTGTTTTCAAGAATTTTTTTCTCGCCGGCATATTGAAAAAAAGCTGTTTGATCGTGACCATCGTCCCTTTGGGAGCGCCGACTTCAGAAACTCTCTTTATTTTTCCACCTTCCAAAACAATTTCAGTACCCGTGTGAGCGGTGCCATCATTGGTTGTGAGGGTAAATTTTGAAACAGCTGCAATGCTTGGAATGGCTTCACCCCTGAACCCGAGGGTGTTTATCGAGAACAGGTCCTGATCTTTATATATTTTGCTGGTTGCGTAGCGTTCTAAGGATAGAAGCGCATCATCATGACCCATTCCAATGCCATTATCCGCAACTCGTATCAGGGAACGCCCGCCGTTTTCCACCTCGATGGTAATACGGGTACTTGCCGCGTCCAATGCATTTTCCACAAGCTCTTTGACAACCGAAGATGGTCGTTCAACCACTTCTCCGGCAGCAATTTTGTTTGACAGGATTTCAGGTAAGATTTTTATTTTTGACATCTAAATTGGTTTGTCCTTAAGGGATGTGGATCGGAGTAAGAATTCCGCGTCCATCGGCGAAAGATCGAATTTTAGACAGGCTTCCTCGATGAGTTCTTGCGACGTTTTTTCCGAATTAAATTTCTTTTCTTCTAAAACCCATGTGACCGCTTTTCTCAAATCTTCACCTTGCGGCTGTATATTCATTATTAGCTTCCTTCCAATACCGGTTTTTGGGTATGGAAATCGGTGGCCTTCTCAAAATTGTGCGCCACCTTGAACATCACTTCTTCGTTAAAATGATTTCCCATTATCTGCAATCCGATCGGGAGCCCTTCGGAAGAGAATCCGCAGGGGATCGACATACCCGGTATCCCGGCAAGATTGGCTGAAAGTGTAAATATATCGGACAGGTACATAGTAAGTGGATCATCGTACTTTTCCCCTATTTTAAAGGCCGGGGTCGGAGCCACGGGCGACAAAATCACATGACAGGTTTTAAAGGCCCGACAAAAATCTTCCATGATTAGCGTCCTCACCTGTGATGCTTTCTTGTAATATGCATCATAATACCCCGCAGAAAGACAGTAGGTTCCAATGATGATCCTTCTTTGGACTTCTGTCCCGAATCCTTTTGACCGGGTACTTCGGTACATTTCCATCAGGTTGCCGTTGCCTTTATCCCTGAAACCATATTTAACCCCATCATATCTGGCAAGGTTCGAACTGGCCTCAGAGGAGGCGATAACATAATAGGCCGCGACCGCATATTCCACATGCGGCAGGGAAACCTCGATGCAGTCGGCCCCTATGGTTTCAATGGTCTTTACAGCACTTTTTATTGCGGCGGAAACTTCAGGATTAAGCCCGTTTGTCGATTGATACTCCTTTGGTATGCCAACGGTAATTCCCTTGAGACCATCTTGAAATAATAATGTATAATCCGGAACATCTTTGGGTACCGACGTTGAATCAGAGGGATCATAACCTGAGATGACTTTCAGCAGCATTGCACAATCCCGGACATTTTTTGTCAATGGGCCGATCTGGTCAAGGGAAGATGCGAAGGCCACCAATCCGAACCGAGAAACTCTGCCATAGGTGGGTTTCATCCCCACAACACCGCAGTGGGATGCTGGCTGACGGATAGATCCTCCGGTGTCAGAGCCGAGGGACCCCAAACACATATCAGCTGCCACCGCTACGGCAGCACCACCGCTTGACCCTCCGGGAATTCTCTCCAGATCCCAGGGATTGTGGGTTAATTTCATACTTGAATGCTCAGTTGAAGAACCCATGGCAAATTCATCCATGTTCACTTTTCCAACGATCACCGCGCCCTCATTTTTCAGCTTTTTTATAACGGTGGCATCGTATGGTGGAATAAAGTTTTCGAGAATTTTAGACGCACATGTGGTGCGGATTCCCTCCGTACAAATAAGATCCTTAATTGCAATAGGAATTCCGGTCAGCAGTAAAGTATTTCCCTCGGAAATAATTTTATCAGCCAACCGGGCCTCTTCCATCGCTGTTTTTTCCGCCACCGTAATATATGCTTTTGTTTTTTCATCAACTGTTTTGATGCGGTCAATAACAGCAGCTGTCAGTTCCTGGGAAGATATCTCCTTTTCCGATAAAAGTCTGTGAGCTTGTTGTATGGTGAGTTCATAAAGGTTCATATCAATCGGTTTTTATCTTCCAATTATCTTTGGAACGATAAAATGTTCCTCCTCTTTTTCAGGCGCATTGGAAAGCGTCTTCTTCAAATCAAGATGGTTTTTCTTTTCATCTTCCCGGAACGCATTGGTCAAAAAAATCGCGTGGGTTGTGGGTTTCACACCTTCTGTTTTAACGGTGTTCAGCAGGCCAATGTAATCTATAACCCTCCCAATTTGGTTGGCAAATGTTTCCATTGATGCTTTATCCAGTTCGAGGCGAGCTAGATTTGCGACATGAATCACTTCATCTTTGGTAATTTTCATTATATGCCCAATTGAGTTAGCGGTGAATTAAAAACGCCTTGCGGTTCTCTTGTTTTAACCGGTCCAGCATGTGAGTGGCGCCTGCCCGGGTTTTAAAATAACCGATTCGAACTCTATACCATATACCCTTACCCGGTATTGCGCCGATCGCGCTGTATGCGGGATATTTTCTTTTTTTTAATTTTGCTACCAACCTGTCCGCGTCTTTTCGATTCTTAAACGATGCAACCTGGATCGTAAGGTTGAAGGTTCGGTCCGATATTTTTTTTTGATAAAGGGCATTGCCTTTTCGGATCGATTCATCAGAATTTTTATTTTTGTCAGAGACGGTTTTTTTTGAAATTTTCTTTTGTTTCTCACCCAAGGGATTTTTTTTTGACTTTAAAACCGGTTCACGCGGCTTGATGTCATCCCTACCCTTTTGAAGAGCTTCGTAAAAATCGAGATCCGCCTTATGCTTATCAAAATCGGAGTCTATTTTGAATCGGGTAAGTTTCTTCTTGATATCCGCCGCCTTTAGGGCGGTCAATTTTTTTTGAAACTTTCCGATATCAAATTTTACAGGAGCCGTTCCCCTTCCCACCAGAATACCGAGGAAAAACATCCAGGCTGCAACAAAAAAGATCATCGAAAACCATATCAGATATGCTTTGTGTCTCCCATTAATCTGAGGCTTCTTTCCTTTTGGCAAAGACTTCTTATTTTTTTCATTATTTCCCATTTCCGAAATAATTACATCTTCTCTGGAGCTGACACACCCAGAAGAGTGAGGCCGCTTTTTATTACTTTTTTCACGGCAAATACCAGATAGAGCCGTCCGTGAGATAAAATGGGGTCATCGGTGAGCACCCTGTGTTTATTGTAATATGCATGAAACAAGGCGGCGAGACGTGTGAGATAATAGGTGATGTGATGGGGTTCCAATGAATTCGCGCTGTGTTGAACCACATCCGGATAACGGGCCATTGCCTTCATCAGTTGAATTTCCTCCGGCGTTCTCAACCTGTTGACCGCGTGTTCATCCCATGTCACATCTGTTTTGCCCCTATCCTTTCCTTTGCGGGCAATGCTTGCAATTCTGGCATGGACGTACTGAACATAATATACCGGATTCTCATTTGTCTTTTTTTTGGCAACTTCTAAATCGAAATCGAGGGGACTTTCATGATGCCGGGTCAGGAAAATAAACCGGGCAGCATCGCGGCCGACTTCATCGACGATATTCCTCAGGGTGATGAATTGACCCATACGGGTGGACATGGCGACAGGCTCTCCGTCCCTTAAGAGATTGACCAGATGAACAAGAATGACCTGAAATTGGTTGCGATGTTTTCCGGATGCCTCTATTGCTGCCGCAACACGGGGGATATATCCGTGATGATCTGCCCCCCACACGTCGATTAAGCGATCGAATCCTCGATGATACTTATCCATGTGGTAGGCGATGTCGGAAGCAAAATAGGTTGTGTGCCCGTTTTTTTTGATCACCACTCGGTCTTTTTCATCTCCGAACTTACGGGTGTTAAACCATAGAGCGCCATCTTTTTGATAGATTATCTCCCGTTGTTGAAAGTTGTTTATGATATCATCCACCCTGCCGGCATCATAAAGGCTTTGTTCACTGAACCAATTATCGAACTTCACTCCGAACGCATTTAAATCTTGATGGATTCCTGAAAGGATTTTTTTTGCCATCAGTTTTGCACAATAGGAAATGGCATTCTCCTCATCCATATCCAGAAGCTTACTCCCTTTATCCGCTTTTACAAAAGCAGCGAACTCCCGGATATAATCTCCCTGATAACATTCCGGGGGAAAGGAAATAGGTTGACCTATCAGTTCCTTGTAGCGGAGGTATACCGACCGACCCAAGGTATATATTTGCCGGCCGGAATCGTTTATATAATATTCTTTTTGAATTTCATATCCGCAAAATGAAAGGATATTCCCGATGCTGTCCCCAACGGCAGCTCCTCTGCCGTGTCCGATATGGAGTGGTCCTGTCGGGTTGGAACTGACAAACTCCACTTGAATTTTTTCTCTATTACCTATGTTTGAAGAACCATATTTTGAACCCTTATCATGGATTTTCCGGAGGACCGGATACCAAGAGGATGCCTTTAGAAAAAAATTAATAAACCCCGGCCCTGCAATCTCTGTTTTCTTAATTATTCGGTCAGGATCGTCCAGTTGATCGATGATCACCTCTGCGATCTTTCTGGGGGAAATCTTTTGAACCGATGCCATTTTCATTGCTATGTTTGTTGAAAAATCACCGTGTACATCGGATTTCGGCTCCTCTATTTCAATTTCAGAAAGTTCTCCAGAGGGCAAATTTCCCTTTTGATACGCGCGTGTTGCTGCTTTTAAAATGAGGTTATTTATCGTTTGTTTCATATGTCATACAGGAGCTGCCCAAACTGTTTTTTTCAAATCAAAATTGTTACGAAAAGTAATCATGTTTAGAGGCTTTTCAAATTCAAGTCAAGATTGAACACAAACAGACGGGTTGCTTTACAATGGTCGGAAAATAGATATAATTATGATACTGTGGATTGGGAGTGTGAAAATTGAGATATATCTTACTCTCAAAAGGAGGATAAATTCAATGGGCGATACGATATTTTTACAATTTTATAATCAGATTAAAGATTCATATTATGATTTATGCAACGGTTTTTCGGATACCTATGACCTCTGCCAAGGTAAAGGAGACTTTTTCTGGATTGAACACGAGGTCGATAGTTCCAAATGGTATTCAGAAAAGACCTATGCCGGGAGAGAATTGCCAATCGATCAGGGAACTGTTTATATTTCGGCAGTTTATCTAAATCACCTGTACCAGTCGTACATCTGGGCCAAGGATTATCCGGATATACAATTCGTTGTCGGCGGACCGGTGGCAGCTGAACAGTGTGTCGATAATAACGGTTGGAATCCGGTATATTTCAAGCTTGCCTCTGATGTGATGTTACCCCCAAACTTGAAAATAACAGGAAAGAGCGTAGAAGATTGGTTTGGTGTTTCAAATTTTTCGGGCCGATGGAAACTGGACATTCCCGGAGCGGTCCCCGATAACAACCCCATTTATTTTTCATATACATTGGATAATGGGTGCTATTGGCGTAAATGCATCTATTGCAATATTGCCCTTCACGCAGGCGAGCTGTTCAGAAAAAGAAAGAATATCGGATTCGAATTTAAGGATATTGATCACAAAGGAACTATATTTGTCCGTTTAAACACCGGTTCCATGACGCCTACCTATATAAGGAAACTGCTGCCGGAGCTGCCCCGGGGCGATGATCTGGAGTACCGGCTGTTTATGCGTCCGGCTACACCGGAAAACGAGGCTTTAAAAGAAGTATTGGGAAAATGGCAGGGTGAGTTCCCGAATCTGATGCTGGGTTTGGGGATCGAGTTTCCCTCCAACCGTATGCTGAAATATGTGGGAAAAGGATTCGAAAAGGAAGAGATGTTAACTTCGCTACATATTTGCAACCAGTATGGCATTCGAGTGAATGGTAATTTCATGCTCGGTTGGAATAATTTAATAGAAGATGATCTTCGCGAGTTAGAAGACTTCCTGGCCCAAATCCCTGAAGGTTCGATTTTAAATATGCAGGTCCGATGGCTTTTTGGCCATCCGTACACTGAAATTCACGATAGTTATCAGGGGGAAGAAATTAAATTGGGACCTTTTTATATCGGCTTTCGTACGGCAATAAACCCGAACCAAATCGATTTAAATAAGCGTGCAAGTGAAATTGTAGAAAGGTACGGTCGGATCAAACGATTCAAGCTCGAAGGAATGGGCAATATCAAATCTGATTTTTTTGCGGCAAGGGGTTAGCTTATTAATAGCGAAACTTGAGCTCATAATTTGTCAGATTGAGGACAATGGGTTGCATTCCGCAAGAAAGATGTGGTAAGAAACTATTTCAAAATCGTTTTTAACGACATACATTGATTCCACCAGAAAAAACCTTTAAAGGTGAAATTAGATGGAGAATTATGGCCCATGCATACCGTTTTTCGGGGTAAAATGTATGGGCTTTTTTTATCAACAAAATAAACGAAGATACTTTTTATGACCAAGTCATATAAACAAAGAGAAGTGAATCCGAGGCGATCGCCTGGCATTTGTCCGGAG
>Ga0255053_10001302_pt1 | contig 13825 bp, 11 predicted proteins | sample JV7_2_22_MG_FD_188635 | JGI IMG/M metagenome (GOLD analysis project Ga0255053, IMG submission 188635) | Seawater microbial communities from Jervis Inlet, British Columbia, Canada - JV7_2_22 | ecosystem: Environmental > Aquatic > Marine > Inlet | place: Canada: British Columbia | collected...
CTAGGCTCTTTAAATAACGAACTTTCAAATTTGATCGAAAAGAATGAATTTAGAAAAATAGAAGTAAATCCCAAAGATGGGGTAGGTAAATTGGTAGAGCGTTTCAATCTGGTAGTTTCAAGCCTTAAGGATAAATGTAAGCAGATGAGTCTTTCGTATGAGGACAGCGAAGTTGCAAATAAAGTCCTGTCGTACGAAAAGGACAGGATTGAGTCAGTAATAGATAACATGGCTGACGGGATTATGGTAACAGATTCAGTGGGAAGCATCACACTTGTTAATCGGACAATGATTAACATGATGAAATTCTCGAAGCAGGAAGTGCTTGGTAAGACCGTAAATGCATGCTTCGATAACAAAGAAATCCTCTCGTTTATCGAAAAAAATCAATTTTATGGCAGTGTATTTTCCCAGAAAAATTTGGAGATAGTTCTGAAGCAGTCCGGAGGCGAGAATATCGTGCGCATTTCTTATCAGCCATTAATAAGCCATGAAGAGAGTGTCATGGGCAACATAATTGTTGCCAAGGATATTACTGTCCAAAAAGCAGCACAGAGAAACCAGTCCGACTTTATAGCTCATGTTTCCCATGAACTGAGAACACCCCTGAATACAATAAAATCTTATGTCGAAATGTTGATGGATGATGAAGTAAACAACCGGGAAACAAAAATTGATTTTTTTAACACCATAAATGACGAGGCTGACCGTTTGGCAAGGCTCATTAACAACCTGCTCAATATTTCCAAGATTGAGATGGGAAGCTTGATGATTAACAAAGACCTGATTAAAACCCGGGATTTCCTTGAAGATATCTTCAAGTCTGTAGAAAGTCAGGCGATCAGCAAAAACATAAAGATCGAGTTGCTTTTACCCGATAAACTCTCTTCTCTGGTAATGGATAAAGACCAGATTCGCATTGCCATACTTAACGTACTGAGCAACGCAATTAAATATACACCTGAAGATGGGTCAATAACATTCAGGGCAGAGGAAGATGAAAGTTTTATCCAGATAGATATAACCGACACAGGATATGGAATTTCAGAGGAGGAAATTCCACATATATTTGATAAGTTCTTCAGGTCTTCTGATGAGAAAGTAAAGGCGCACACCGGCAACGGTCTGGGTCTTGCCCTGTGCAGAGACATTATAAAGCTGCACGACGGCAAGATAGATGTTATGAGTAATATCGGGCAAGGGACTCAGTTTACTTTAACACTTCCTACGGAAGACAGCCCAAGAATAAAAAACTACAGTACGAGTTATCATTCGTTAGTGGAAAAATAACTGACAGGAAAAAAACAAAAATATGAAAGAAACTAACACTGAATACTCCAAAAAGGTTCTGATTGTAGATGATGAACCTTATGTACTGCGTGTATTGAAACTGAAACTCGAAAATGCAGGGTTTGAAATCATAACAGCTGTCAATGGCGTGGACGGTCTCGAAAAATTTGATCAGGAGAGGCCGGCAGTAGTCATTACAGATATAAGGATGCCCCTTATGGATGGACAGGAAATGTATCAGATGATAAAGGAGCATAGCGGAGCAGACCCCTTTTCCGTAATTATGATGACCTCTACAATTGATGCCTCTTTGCGTATTTGGGCCGATAAAACGGGTAATATCCACTTTGTCGAAAAACCTGTCAGCCCCAGAAATGTCCTTAAGTTAGTTGAACTGTGCTATTCACGTTTACGTGATTTAAATGCCAAACTCTAAAACCTGTAAATATTACCTGTCCGGGTCATTCAGGTCTCAGTGTATTTCAGGTTATAGCGGGGTGTAGTCTTATGCTTCTGGTAGAAAAAAAACGGGAACTCAAGATTGATTTCAAACAATTTGAGTTATTTCTTATACACGCATCACGGCTTTTAAACAGTTCCATTCAGATAAAGACCCTGGAAGGCAACATTATGGTAAGCGGTCATGGTAACCCGGGTGAAGTGATTTGTAATAACCAGGGAGCAGGCTCCGAAAAGTGCCGCGCGGAATTTTTTGACCTCTTCAGACAAATAGAAAAATCCAAGAATACTGTTGAACAGAATTGTTATGACAATATCAAAATCATCGGTATCCCATTAAAATGCAACATGGATCTGGTCGCGGTCCTGGTTGCCTGCAAAAAGTCTGATCAAGACAATGGGAGTAGTAATGCAATAGCGTTTCTGGAAGATATGGCAGATAGAATTTCCTCCGAAATTCAGGGTAATTTTGAAGTAGATAATATAGCACAGGAACTGTCTGAAAAATATGAGGAGCTAAACCTTATTTATGATCTGGGGAAGAATCTTGGAAAGATCAGTACCTCCAGGAAAGCTGCCCAATTTATAAATAATCAGTTGCAGGAAACCTTCAGTTCGAACATTTCAGTGGTATCAATTCATGGCAAAGATTTGCACGAGATAAGTTACAGTGATTCAGCCGGCTTACCTGCTAATATTAATGAAGAAACCTTGATTGAAAAGATTGATAAACTGATTATTGATGGATTCAGATCTCATGATATATCCCTACCATATATTGTTTTTAACGATACCTACGATACTCCAGAGTTGTCTGCAATATTAAAGGGTCCTGTGAAAATATTGGCATCTCCAATCAAATCAAAAAAAGATGTTACCGGTTACCTCTGCATAATCAGCATTGATCAGGACAAAATATTTTTAACAGGAGAGGCAATGTTGATGGCATCCCTTGCCGAACAGATGTCAATAGCTATAACGAATGTAGAACTTTACGAAAACATGAAAGACTTATTACTAAATGTCATAAAGACACTGGTATTTTCGATAGAAGCAAAAGATACTTATACCAAAGGACATTCAGAGAGGGTGAATATCCTGTCAATGATGGTCGCTGAGGCTATGGAACTCTCCCCTCAGGAAAAGGATGCGCTCAATTGGGCCTCCATTCTGCATGATATCGGCAAAATCGGGGTGCCGGAAAGAGTATTAACCAAACCGGGTAAGCTCACTCGAGAGGAGTTTGCGCTTATACGGGAACATCCAGAAAAAGGGTTTAATATATTAATGCCAATTGATCAACTAGGGGAATCGTTAAGCGGAGTTCGTCATCACCATGAAAAAATGGATGGATCTGGCTATCCCTCAGGATTAAAGGGGCAGGAGATACCTCTGCTTGCAAGGATTATAGCAATAGCGGATACCTACGATGCCATGACAAGCACCCGTTCCTACCGGACGGCACGTTCATATGAGGAAGCCCAGACTGAGATAAAAAGAGTCAAAGGAACGCAGCTGGACCCGAAGATTGTCGAAATCTTTATAAGCTGTTTAAATAATTCTCCCCATCTGAAATAAACATCATACATTTTTTTTGCATGTTCAATGTCCATGAGTAATCCGGACTAAATAGTATTTGTGTGTAAACCTGGTTTGTCTGTCTGTCAATCCGGCAGTACTTAAAGCTACGTTCTAGATAATTATGGAAAGAGATATTTGATAACTATTATCAGGATCGCTTATTCTTCCTCATATCGAGTATATGTACTTTCAGCAGTCTCATAAGCGGATTAGAGTGTATTATCTCGTGCATATGGTCGAATAGAACAGAGGTGCCATATTCGCTGTTACCAAGGGCGATGCTGCCTAATAATGCCGAAGCCACAAGATAATTTGTGAATGGCTTGAAGCTGGCAAGACCGGACGACAGCATCTTATCAGACAGTCTTATCATACTGGAATAATCCCTTTGGTCAACAGCCATATAAAACCGGATCCAATCATGAACATGCGCAGGCATCTGCGGGTAGCATCTGGCTGACTCAAGATATCTCCAGAATGGTTTCAGTTCGTTGCTCTGTACATAAGGAAAGACTGACCGTGCAAGCCAGTGAAGTCCCGGAAGCCAGCCAGCAGTTATTCCAGCTTCACTGCACTGGTTCTCAATCGTTTTTAATGATCTCAGATTACGAACCAAATCATCTTCCATTTCATCATATTCAAACAGATGACGGGTCTTATTATCCTGCTTGAAATGATTCACAATAGTAATGGCTTTTTGATAATTTAATCTTATGAATGAATGCCCTTTTACGCCTGTCAGATTCTTATTACCTACAAATTCCCTGTCCTCCAGGACTTCAAGTACGGGAAGTGCTGCGGTTCTGATATTAAGCAGTTCCTTTGCATTCTTTTTCAAAAAACGGGCCTTAACCGCTCCCTGGTCGAGGCTGGGAAAGTAATCCGAATTAGGTGGTGTTGGATAAGTTGCGAACAGGCCGTCCAGTGTTTTTTTGTTGCCTAAATAACGCAACACCAGATCAGTAAGGTCATATATACCTATGCGGTTGAGTTCATCTTTCAACTCAGGTAATTCGAATATGCTGTCTGAAGGTTCGGGAATTTTACCTTCGTTACGGGCCAAAATCAGTATATCGGAATTACCGGTAAAGTAAATGTTGTAGTCGTCGAATTCACGCGATATTGCCTTGATAATGGATGAAATAAGTTCTATATCTATTTCGTATAAATGCATCCACTGTACAAAAAGCCCGTCACTCTCAATGTATCGTTTTACAAGGTGATAGAATTCCTGTGAGTACAGGCCTGCAACACCACTGACCCAGGGGTTTGACGGTTCAGAAATGATAATATCATATTTAATTTTTCGGGCAGGGAAGAAGGCCTTTGCATCTTCGATGATAATATGACTACGAGGATCGTTAAACGTCCTGCTGACCCGCTTGCCGTACCCCTTTGCCCCCCTGACCATTGCAGCCTCTATCTCAATAGTGTCTAGGCGCTGTATATCAGGGTTTGCCAGCACAATACTGCTCGTCAATCCAGACCCCATTCCTATCGCGGCAATCTTTTTGGCAGCAGGGTGAACAGCCATGGGGATAGCTGCTGAGAGAATCTGTGTCAACTCATCCGACGCGGATTTTTCGCTTGTTGAGATGGAGGCATCCGGCTTTCCGTTTGTACTTAAAATCAACTTGTCACCTGACCGGGCCAGAATAACAGTAGCTGTCTTACCGTCCTCATGAAACAATATCTCGTCTTTTTCCCGTATTTCCCCGGTCCTGAATACAGCCGATGCTATCTCATCCGGGTTTAAATGGAAAGAGAAGATCACAACTGACAAAATCCCACAGGAAACAACCGCTGAACCCAGCCACAACCTTCTCTTATTGGCCGGCAGGACATACCACAGGATAGAGAGCCCCAGCACAATATCCAGTATGACGCCCACAATAATAAGCGCTTTCAGCCCCAATACCGGCATAACAAAAAGAACACTTGCGGCAATGCCGACCATTCCGCCAAGAGTATTTGTTGAATATACCTTTCCAATGGCTGATTCGCCATGACCGCCTGCCAATAGTATGTAAGTTATGATGGGCAGTGTCATTCCCGCACAGATAGTAGCCGGCAGCATAACAGCGAGAGCAATGACGTGACTCGATATGTTGAAGAGCAGATATCCCTGATCCGTTCTGGAAATTGATTTTAATATATGTGCCATAAATTCAAAGGATTGGCCGTATAGCGGCAGCGTTGCCAGTGCCATAATCCCCATCAAAAGCTGAATCCATCCAAGGACAAGCAGTGGATTCTTGAAACTGTCAACACGTCGGCGGACCCAGAAACTGCCTATAGCCAATCCAAGAAGAAATGCACTTAACATCAACTCAAATGCATGCGTAGATGAGCCAAGTACAAAGCTCAACATCCGTATCCAGGCAATCTCATACATAAATGAAGCTGTCCCGGTGACGGCCGAACAGATCAGCAAAGCAGCGAACAGGTTTCTGGCCCCTGCTGTGGCGGGAATTATTTCCGGCTTAAATGTAACAGCCAGCGTATGCTGAGGGGCATCATGGCTTAACATCCAGACAACTATTGCTAATGATAAATTAATTGTCCCGGCTACAAACAGGGTGCCCTGAAGTCCAATGGAGTCGATTAGGATAAATCCGCTTATCAGTACCCCAATTGCAGCGCCGATTGTATTTGTAAAGTAAAGAACAGATAATGTCTTTCCGGGACTTTTCGGGAAAGTTCGTATAATTCCACCGCTCATCAGTGGGAATGTGGTCCCGAGCAAAAATGACTGAGGCAGGACAAGAAGCGCAGCAAGGGTCCATCGAAACAGGTCGGCAGTCCATATCCCGTCTACTGATGGCATAATGCCCAGGAAGACAAAATCCGTTGCAGTTATAAAAACCTGATGGAATGCAAATGAACATAATCCAATAATTCCCTCTACTGCGGCATAGATAACAAGCAGGTTGCGTATTCTGTTTCCATTTCTTGCAGCCTGCCACGCTCCTGCCGACATGCCTCCCATAAAAATAAAGAGCACAAGTGCCTGGGCATATGCTGCATGTCCAAGGAAAAGCTTTAAATATTGGGTCCAGATCGATTCATAAATTAGCCCGGAAAAACCGGACAGGAAAAAGACGGCAAAGTAAATGTTTCTCAGATAAAGACCTTTGAATCTGGTTTCCATCATAGTCTTAAAATACCTTGCACTGATTAATGTTCCGCAATACAGAATAATAAAATATGCATTCAGATTAACCTGCTGAAATACTATAGTCCGGTATTAAACACAATAAATATTAGCACATAACCATACCGTAATAATCTGACTAATCAGGTACTTAAGAGACCCAAGGAAAAGACCGATAAATATAATTGCAGGTAATGTTTGTATAACAAAGCCTTAATAAACCGGCAATTAGGAGACTGTCATGAAAGTCCGCCGAAACAAGTCAGGGGTAATAACCTTTCTGATTCCTGATTTTGCACTTATTGATGAAAACATTGCTTTACTCGATAAAGAGGTAAAAAAATGTTTAGAGACGAATGAGCTTCGTCTTGTCATAAATTTTGAATTAGTCCCTTACATAGATAGCGTGGGTCTCGAGAGACTGCTGGAATATTATCATGACATTACCAGGACAGGGGGGAGCCTGAAAATATTCAATCCTAATCCTCTATGTAACGATATTTTATTTATAACCCGCATTACCAATTATATCGATATATATTTTGATCTCGAAATGGCGGGAAGGAGCTTCTCATGAGGATTGCAGCCTTAAATAAAAAGAAGAAGCTGGGTGAGCTTCTGGTTGAACTCGAATTATTGACCGAGATGCAATGTCATGAGGCCCTCTTAATCCAGAAGAAAACTGCCAAGCGTCTGGGACAGATAGTTGTAGAAGAGAAGATGGTCTCTGAAGATGACCTTATGAATGTTCTCAGCAAGCAGCTGGGTTATCCGCACGCATGGCTCCGCAAGGGTCTTGTTGATCACAAAATTGTCAATATAATTCCCAGGGAAAAAGCAAATTTATATCAGGTGATCCCGATGTTCAAGGTGAACAATAAACTGACCATTGCCACTGCCGACCCCCAGGCAATCAATGTATTTGATGAACTGGCAAAGATAACCAAGTGCACTATCCAGCCGGTTCTATGCAGGTCCGAGGAAATCCTTAAGGCTATAAATGAATACTATAACGAAGACTTGCAACTCACCGAATTTATGGACGAACTCGATGACAATTCGATCCAGCTGGTCGAGAATGATATAGACCTGGACGCTCAGGAAATCAATGAGATGGCTGAAGGAAGTCCCATCATAAATCTGGTTAATCTAATAATCCTGAAAGCCATAAAGGACAAAGCCAGCGATATACACCTGGAACCGGACATTGGCAAATTCAGGGTACGCTACCGTATAGACGGAATTTTATACGAAGCTATGAGGCCGAAATTGGAAATTTACCCTGCCGTGATTTCCCGATTAAAAATAATGGCAAAACTAGACATAGCTGAAAGGAGAATGCCGCAGGAAGGACGGATCCAGGTCTATATCGAAGGGAGGTCTGTTGACCTCAGGTTTTCCTCACTCCCCGGAATCCTTGGTGAGAAGGTTGTATTGAGGGTGTTAGATCGGATGGGCGTTGTTTTAGACCTGAACAACCTGGGATTTGATAAGGAGATCCTGGTAAAGTTCAGAAACCTTCTCCAGACCCCTTTTGGGCTTATTCTGTCTACAGGCCCTACCGGAAGCGGAAAGACCACCACCATGTATTCCGCTATCAATTTTTTGAATTCAATAGAAAAAAATATTGTAACCATAGAAGACCCTGTTGAGTACCAGTTAGAGATAATCAACCAGAACCAGGTAAATGAAGCTCTTGGTCTTGATTTTGCCAAGGTATTAAAACATATTCTCCGCCAGGACCCGGATGTTGTTATGGTGGGAGAGATACGTGACAAAGAGACAGCCGAAATAGCGATCCGGGCATCTCTGACTGGCCATATGGTGCTGTCCACTTTGCACACAAATGACAGTGCCAGTGCAATTACACGATTGCTTGAAATGGGGATCGAACCTTACCTTCTCTCCGCATCATTGCTGGGGGTTGTTGGTCAGAGATTAGTCCGATCTGTTTGCTCAGAGTGCAAGACAAGTTATTTCCCTTCCTCTACTCTCCTGGAACAATTAGGTTGGGAAGATGACAAGGGCATTCGCCTTGTAAAAGGAAAGGGCTGTTCTCACTGTTATGACTCAGGATATAAAGGGAGGATAGGAATATACGAATTTATGCCAATAGATTCAGACTTCAAATCCCTGATTCTGAAAAACCCGTCGCTTGAGGCGTTGAGGGAATACAATAAAACAGCAAATCTTTCTTCTCTCATGATGGAAGGATTTAAAAAAGCTAAAGAAGGATTGACTACAGTCGAAGAGGTGTCAAGGGCGGTATATATAGAATGATACAGGAAATCAGGGGCCATTATTTTTTATTCTTACTGCTTTTCACCGGTGGGTGGTAGAAATGGCTATTGCAGCTTCTGGCAACAAGGTAAAAAAGAATGCGGGTAGAGATGCCTCTTTCTTTGAAAAAATCAAAAATCTGGATCTGAAGATCAATATCAATAAACAGATCTCATCCAGGGAAATAATCTTCTTCACCAACCAATTATCTCTTATGACAGAGATAGGGATGTCGCTGAATATCGGCCTCTCTCTAATTACCAAACAGATAAAAAATCCGGAATTTAAAGAAGTCTTGACAGGGGTTACCTCAAGGGTAGAAGAAGGGGAATTATTATCCGATGCATTAGGCAGATATCCTCATGTTTTTTCGAATATATATATCAGTCTCGTCAAGGCCGGGGAAAACACCGGCCAAATGAAGGAGATGCTTGACCGGATAGTAGAAATGCAGGAAAAGCGGGAAAAATTCGTGGCCGGGATAAAGAAATCCCTGACTTATCCCGCAATACTCTGCACCGTATCTGTAGCAGTAGTAATCTTCCTGCTCGTCTATGTATTCCCAAGATTTGCTACCCTCTTTCAGGACATATATGATTTACTGCCTGTGACTACAAAAGTTCTTATATTTCTCAGTAATGGACTGACGTCATATTGGAAAGTCTGCGCTGTTACGCTCGCAATTATCTGTTGGGGTGCATATACATTTATTAAAAGCAATAAGGGAAAACAAATTATCCATAAATTACAGATGAGTCTTCCCCTGCTGGCAAATATATATATAAAAATATTCCTGACGCAAACATTGAGAACTCTTGGATTTTTAATGGGCAGCAATGTCCCTCTGATAGAGGCCTTGAGGATCGTAAAAGAAGGTGCCAGAAATCTGTTATTTGCAAGATTTATTGACAAAATTGTTGTTAATATAGAGGAGGGAAAAGGAATGTCCCTCGCTTTTTCTGAATCCACTTTTGTGCCTGAAAACGCCAAGCAGATAATCAAGACCGGGGAGGAGACCCAGAACCTGCCCAAAGTCATGCTCAGGCTATCAGATTATTACGAGGGGGAAATAGATGATCAGATGAAGAACCTCTCTACAATTATTGAACCGGCACTGCTTATTATCATGGGACTGGTGGTTGGCGTAATAGTTATATCATTGATTCTGCCAATTTTTAAGCTCTCCAAGGCAGTTCATTGAAACAGGGTTCAGATGAAGGCAATTAATATAATTAAAGCATCGAGTAATATTGACCGATAAGAAGACTAACAGGAAAGATCATTAAGAAATGTTTGTGAAATATATAAATATAGGAGGAGAAAAATGAAAAAAGGAATAAGAAAAGAAGGAGGATTTACTCTGGTTGAGTTATTGATCGTGGTAATTATCTTGGGTATTTTGGCGGCGGTTGCTATTCCTCAGTTTAGTACTTCAACAGATGACGCCAAGCTGTCCACTCTGGATTCTAACCTTGGCCTAATGCGGAATTCTTCAGAGCTTTATTACAATCAGCATAATTCAAGCTATCCCGGCGCAAAGAAGGTAACTGACGGCACCGTAGTCGCTACAATAGCTGAGTGCGCTACGGCATTTACGGAGCAGATGACCATATACACAGAAGTTGACGGTGTTACATCAAATAGCAGGACTGTGGCAGCCAAATACGGCCCGTATATCAAGAATGTCAAGCTGCCCATGAACCCGTTTAACGACCTGAACACCGTATTATGCGATATAACCGAAACTGATATTACTGTTGCAGCGTCAAGCGGTGTTGCAGGATGGAAGTTTTATGCATTGACCGGCCGCCTGATAGCAAACGATGGCGCCCATGATGCCAATTAACAGCTATTTCAGGTGATTTCCTGAAAGGTCATGTGGGTTTGGGTAAACACATAAGAAGTTTCTCCCCCGGTTTTACTCTGGTGGAGGTGATGACCGTTATTGTACTCCTCGGCATTGTTTTGGCAGTAGCTGTGCCCTCGATAAATAGTACGCTCAATGAGATGAAGCTCGACAGTGCCGCCCAGGAAGTAGTATCAGCAATTCATTACGTCCAGAGCCTTGCTATAAAGGAGGGGGTTGTGTACGGAGTGGAGTTTTTTCCATCAGAAGATAGATTCAGGTGCTACAACGTGGCAACAGACGTAACTGTATTTAATCCTATAGATAAAAAATCCTATGTGGTAGACTTTACCGGAGAGGGACACCTCCAGGGGGTGACCCTAAGTACAACCTTCAGCAATATGAAGGCGGAATTCGACTCTATTGGTGAAGCGAATGAAAGTGGCACAGTTCTCCTTGAATATGCGGGACTGCAGAAGACGATAACAGTATCAGCGCCCATAGGAAGGGTAACCATCCAATAGCCGGCGCCTCGGGGAGCTCTGAATAAGGAGTGGAGAGTGAACCTGCAAATAAACAGTCTAAAGAATGAGAGGGGATATTCTCTTGTAGAGCTGCTGCTGGCTATCGTCATCATAATCATCGCACTTGTTCCTATTATGGACTCCATTACTTCCTCATTTCAATCTACACATGCAAGTGAGGAGAACACTATGATTGTAAATTATGCACGGGAGAAGATGGAGGATATTCTGGCCATGAGCTTTGTTAATGTGGTTGTTAGCGTACCGGCCGGTACTCCCACTGCCCTATCTGACACAGTCACTGTTTTTGGAGAGACCGTAAACCGGGATGTCCTGGTTGCTCTGTATGATGGCAATGGTGATTCCATTCCGGACAATGACCTTAAAAAGATAACCGTAATAGTTGAAGGGGTTCAACATGAAACCCTGATGGCTGATTATTAGAGAAGCATCTGATCTGCAAATGAAGGCATTGAAATCCAAAAAAGGCCTGACACTTATAGAGCTACTGATCTCGATCGCGATAATTTCACTTGTGGCCGGTGTATGTGTTCAGCTTGTTGCAGGAAGTCTCGATTCCTGGAGGTACAGCAAGGGCAAGGCAGAGCTCCTTAGCTCGGCCCGTCTTGCGATGGAGAGGATGGTCTCAAAGGTGAGGAATACGACCTGGGTCCTACTGCCTCTCATGATCTCCGATCCAACTGATCCCGGTTATCCGGCTATCTTCTATTATCCACGGGATATCCTGGCAATATCTGCCAATATCGATAACGACGGCGACGGACTGGCTGATGAAGACCCCGGAAAAGATATAACCGGGGATGGAAAGGCAGGCATCATGTTGTTTGACGATGATGATGACGGAAAGGTTGATGAAGGCAAGATGCAGGATGATGATGAGCAATGGGATGATGAGGACAAAATTGATGGGGTTGACAATGACTGGGACCGCAGGATAGATGAGGACCCAGGTAATGAATTTTACTCATTCGCAAAGGATGATGATGCTGACGGTATTGAAAACGAAGATCCTTTTGATCCTGTAATTTTCTATCTTAACGGGACTACCCTGATGGAGAGGCAGAATGTGCTGAATGCTACAATAGCGGATAATGTTATTGCCGACAATGTTTCTCAGTTCGAGGTCCTCCGCCGGTATGTTAACGGAAATACACTTATAGATATATACCTGAAACTTGACAACGGAGAAGACTCGGTAGAGCTTCGGACCTCGGCCCTTGCACAGGGAATGTTTAAGCCATAGGAAACTATATGTCTTATAAGCCCAATAATAAGCAACCTTCAATCCTGAATTCCCGGGGCGGGTTTGCACTTGTAACCGTACTTCTCATCGTAAGCCTGCTCGCAATAATCGGAATCACCCTGAACCGGACCGGCGCTCTGCAGACCACAATATCATATAACCTGAAGGCTGGAGATGAGGCCTACTATATCGCCTATGCAGGGGTCCAGCATGGCATCTTTATGCTGCAAAGTGATACAGGACTTAGAGGTGTGACTTCAGATGTGCCGTTCAGCACAGGTTCATACACTCTTTCCATCAGTGATGAGATTTCACCGATGGGCGATGTGCTGATCTCATCAACCGGAAAAACCGGCACAGCGCAACGGACTGTAGAGAAAAGGATATTCCCTGCTGAATTGAAAATAACCAAGTTGTGGCTAGGGCATAAAGGCGGAATATTGCGGTCTTGTGATCCCGACGGGACGTGTACGAATCATGGTGATAAGGGCAATAATATATTGTCCATGGCGGAGTTCAGCAGTAAATTATGGATAGGGCATGAGGGCGGTAGATTGCAATCATGTAATACTTCTGGTTCGTGTACAATTCATGGAAACAAAGGCGAAGATATATACTCCATGGCAGTGTTTGACAGTAAACTCTGGATAGGCCAAAAAGACGGCGAGCTGCAGTCATGTGATTCTTCCGGGACGTGTACGAGTCATGGTGAAATGGACGAAGATATATTGTCCATGGCGGAGTTCAGCAGTAAATTATGGATAGGGCATGAGGACGGTGAATTGCAATCATGTGATTCTTCCGGGACTTGTACGAATCATGGCGAGAAGGGTGATGATATACTATCCATGGCAGAGTTTGACGGTAAACTCTGGATAGGGCATGAGGGCGGTAGATTGCAATCATGTAATACTTCTGGTTCGTGTACGAACCATGGCGACAAGGGTAATAATATATTGTCCATGGCAGTATTTGATAGTAAGATATGGATAGGTCATCAGGGCGGTAGATTGCAATCATGTAATACTTCTGGTTCGTGTACGAATCATGGTGACAAGGGTGGCTGGATATTGTCCATGGCAGTATATAACAGCGAACTGTGGTTAGGATTTAGATGGGGAGATCTGCAATCATGTGATACCAGTGGCTCATGTACAAGTCACGGAGACCAAGGTGATGATATAGAGATAATGGTAGAGTTCTGAGAAGAAAACTATCGATAAGATATTTATCGGATATTTCTGTTCAGATGAATAAAATGACGTGAATTTAAGACCAAAATTATCTGTTACCTGTATTGCCCCTTAATAGAACCCCGATCCTACAAAACTCCATTGTTACAGGAACTGAGTATTAAACTTCAGCTTCCTTACAAAAAAACCGATAAATTAAAGTAAGCAAAGGCAATTTGTACCTGGAGGAGTGTT
>Ga0255053_10001304_pt1 | contig 13820 bp, 12 predicted proteins | sample JV7_2_22_MG_FD_188635 | JGI IMG/M metagenome (GOLD analysis project Ga0255053, IMG submission 188635) | Seawater microbial communities from Jervis Inlet, British Columbia, Canada - JV7_2_22 | ecosystem: Environmental > Aquatic > Marine > Inlet | place: Canada: British Columbia | collected...
GTTAATCCTGTTTCGTGCCGCAGTTGGGGCAGAACTTGGCGCCGTCCGGCACCGGCTGGCCACAGCCGGAGCACCCGCTCCCCGCCTGCGTATGACCGCAGTTGGGACAGAATTTTCCTGCCGCCGGAACGGCCCCACCGCATTCGGTGCAGAACGATCCGCCGGATGCCTGAGCCGCGCCGGCCGCCGCGGCCGCACCGCCGCCGCCAGCCTGCGCCTGCTGCATGGCGCCGGCGATCATCCCCGGCATCATCGCTCCGAACCCGGCACCGAGCCCGAGTCCCATGCCGGCGCTCGCAGCGCCGCCGCCCTCGCCACCGGCGCCGCCCTGAGCGGCATCCTGGATCGCCTGCGCCGCCTTGAACTGCATGTAGGTGTTCATGTCACCAACGGCGCCCATCGCAGCCCGCTCGTCCATCTTTTCCTGCACTTCATCTGGCGGCGTCACCGAATTGATGTAGAAGTCGGTGAGGTCAACCCCGTATTTGGCGAAGTCCTCGATCACCCTCGCCTTGGCCGCCGTGCCCAACTCGTCGTAATACTGCGGGAGGTCGAAGATCGTTTTGAGGGTCTCCCCCATCAGATCGTTGAGGCGGGAAACGATGATATCGCGGTAAAAATCCTGTAGGCGGATGGTCTCGAAGAGTCCCTGCGAACCGACCACCGTGTTGACAAAGAGTTGACTGTCCTGGATGCGGTAGGCGTAGGTGCCGAACGCTCGCAACCTGACCATGCCGAGCTCGCTGTCACGGAAAACCACCGGTTCCCGGGTGCCCCATTTCTGATCGATAAAGGTCCGCTTGTTGACGAAGACCACCGAGACGCGGAACGGCGATTCACCGCCAAAGGGCGCACCGATGATCTTCCCGAGCAGCGGGATGTTTTGCGTACTGAGAGTGTGACGCCCCGGCCCAAAGGTATCGAGCGCCTTGCCGTCACGGTAGAGCACCGCCTCCTGTGCCTCGTGGACCACGAGCTGCGCCCCGAGCTTGATGTCTGCGCTGCCTTCCGGCGGAAAACGATAGACGATCTCCTCACCGCTCGGATCGTGGTGTTCGATAATCTCCAACAGTGCCATCATGCACCTCCTGTCCGGGTCACGTCTTCGAAGACTGTCGCCCGCTCGTCGAACTTCTTATCCGCCCCCTCGACTGCATCATGGAGGCGGTTCAGCATCTGCTCATCCGCGGTCTCCGGAAGCTGTTCCACCTGGAGAGCGAGGTACTCGACGGTATCGGTGAGGGCGAGATCGAACTCATAGAGCCGATCGAGCTCCGCCTCGCCGATCTTGACCGCGTCGAAGAAGCCCGACGAACCGTAATCCGCGTGGCGGATCCGATTGGCCATTCGATCGAGCAACTTTTCGATGCTGCTGGCCCGATCGAGGTTTTCCAGGCGACCCTGTCGCGACCACTCGCGAATCTTGCCGTTGATGGCGAATCGCGCCCGGTCCACCTGGTCTGCCAGCCAGTCGCGCTGGAGTTTGTCCACCTCGCGCCGCATTTCGCGCTCGAGGTACCCGCTGAACCCCGGGATTTTCGACCCGAGCCGTTCCAGAATATTGCGGCGCTCGCGCGCTCTCTCCAATTCTTCGTTCATTTCACGCCTCCCTGTTACTTCAGGCGGACACTGAGACACCGTGCCGTGCCATTCGGACACACTGTACGCCACAAAACGTTACATAAATCGGGCACGCAGATTGCGTATAAATATATCGCCATGTCGTTATCAGTCTTGAATCCCTGCTCGTTTCATTACGAGGGAGCCCGGAAGGCTCCAAAGGCTGGCTGCATGCCCACCTTGTATGGGCAGCTTTTCTGCCCCCATCCAGTATCGACCTACCAATAATACCCGCCATTATACCTACCTTTTTATAGCTGTCTCCGGGGTTCAGGGAACCCCGGGGCAGCTCCTCACCGAATAGTCTGGCCAGCGAAGTCATTATAGGGCTCACAGTAAACAGTACGTGGAATCAGGATCTTGATTCCAACAAACACAACATACTCGATGCTCGATGCTCGACAGGACAAAAAGGTATGTCATTCCGCCCATTGAAACCCTGCCTGCCCCAAAAGCTCAAAAACTCCCCCGCAGATCACGCAGATTGACGCAGATAACAGCACAAAACGGCCTGAGCTCTATCTGCGTTATCTGCGGGAAAACTAGTGGTGAGTGGATCGAGGATCGAGTATCCAGCATCGAGCATCTGTTGAGAGAACCGACCACTCTGAAACCAACGATCGAGTAAAATGAAGGCACCATGTCAAAGAAACCACGCAAGAAAAAGAAGAAGGCACGCCCGCAGCCTCAGACTGGCCCGGCAAAAAATGACGCGAAGTACTCTCCCGGCGAAATTGCGATGGCTGTTCTCGGCGCCGCGCTCCTGATCATGGTCGCAGGGATCGTCATCACGTCCCTCCTCGGGTAACGCCCTCCTGCACAGATACTCGATACTCGTCGCTCGATACTCGATACCGGCACTGGTTCGGTCTTCCTCCAAGGAAAAGCTGCGCCTCCTCTCGTATTGATTAATCTGCCCGCAGGTCACGCAGATTGACGCAGATTACAACAGAAAACGGCCTGGGCTCTATCTGCGTCATCTGCGGGAAAACCTGGGGTGGGCGGGGAAACGAGAATCGAGTATCAAGGATCGAGAATCTGGTGGGTGGGTGGATCGAGTATCGAGAATCGAGGATCGAGCACCAAAAAAACGAGCGCGCCGAAGCGCGCCCGTGTTTGCTGTTGCGAGTCGATCTAGCGTTTCTTACCGTGCGGAGCCGCTGCACCGGCAAACGAAGCGCGCCGATAGTCCTTGTTCATCCTCGCAATGCCAGAGATCGAGATCTCCTTCGGGCACACCGCCTCGCACGAGGTGAAGTTGGTACAGGCGCCGAAGGCCTCACGCTCCATCGCCTCGACCATCTTCAACGCCCTCCTCGCCTTCTCCGGCATTCCCTGAGGCAGCAAGGCCAGGTGGGAGATCTTGGCGCCCACAAAGAGCATCGCCGCGCCGTTCGGGCACGAGGCGACGCAGGCGCCGCAGCCGATGCACTCGGCGAAGTCCATCGCGTGCTCGAGGGTCTCGGTCGGAATCGGGATGGCGTTGGCATCCGGAGCACTGCCCGCGCGGATGGAAACGAAGCCGCCGGCCTGCAGGATGCGGTCGAAGGAAGAGCGGTCCACTACCAGGTCCTTGATGATCGGAAAGGCCTTCGCCCGCCACGGCTCGATGGTAATTTCGTCGCCGTCGTTGAAATGCCGCATGTGGAGCTGACAGATGGTACTGCCCTTCTGGTGGCCCTGTGCGATCCCATTGACGACGAAGCCACACGCGCCACAGATGCCCTCGCGGCAATCGTGCTCGAAGTGAATGGGTTCCTCGCCCTTGTCGATCAGATCACTGTTGAGAACGTCGAGCATCTCGAGAAAGGACATGTGGGTATTGACATCCTCGAGCTCGTAGGTCTGAAAACCGCCCTTGTCCTGCGCGTTCTTCTGCCTCCAGACATGCAGGGTCAGCTTCATTTGTAACTCCTCTGCGTGGGCTGCACGGTTTCGAAGTCCAGATCCTCGACATGTGCTTCTGGGTCAGAGTCCTCGCCCTTGTACTCCCACACCGTGACGTTGGTGAAGTTCTCGTCGTCGCGCCGGGCCTCGCCCTCCTCGGTCCGGTACTCCTCGCGGAAGTGGCCGCCGCACGATTCATTGCGGTGTCTGGCATCCCGGCACATGAGCTCGGCGAGCTCGAAGAGGTCCGCCACACGACCGGCCTTTTCGAGCTCCTGGTTGAGGCTCTCACCGTCACCAGGCACTCGAACATCGGACCAGAATTCGGCCTTGAGCGCGCGGATCTTGTCGATGGCCTCGGAGAGGCCCTTTTCGTTGCGGGACATACCGCACTGGTCGAGCATCAGCATGCCGAGCTCGCGGTGGAGCGAGTCGACCGACCGCGAGCCGTTGATCGAGAGCAGCTTCTCGGTGCGCTCTCCGACCTCGCGCCGGACCGCTGTGCACTCCTCCTGGTCTGCGCTGACCGCTTCGAGCTTGGCGCTCGCCAGGTACTCGCCAAGGGTGTAGGGAATCACGAAGTAGCCGTCTGCCAGACCCTGCATGAGGGCCGAGGCGCCCAACCGATTCGCACCGTGATCGGAGAAATTGGCCTCGCCGAGTACGAAGAGGCCGGGAATGGTGCTCATCAGGTAGTAGTCCACCCACAGGCCGCCCATCGTGTAGTGCGGCGCCGGGTAGATCCGCATCGGTGCCTCGTACGGGTTTTCGCCGGTGATCATCTCGTACATGTCGAAAAGATTGCCGTAGCGGGCGCGGATGACGTCCTCGCCGAGGCGCTCGATAGCGTCGGCGAAGTCCAGGTAGACGCCGCGCTTGGTCGAGCCGATACCGCGTCCCTCATCGCAGACGTTCTTGGCGTTGCGCGACGCCACATCGCGCGGAACGAGATTTCCGAAGGACGGATAGATCCGCTCCAGATAGTAGTCGCGCTCGTCCTCGGGGATGTCGCCGGGCGCACGCTCGTCACCCACCGCCTTCGGCACCCAGACCCGGCCATCGTTTCGCAGCGACTCCGACATCAGGGTGAGCTTGGACTGGTAATCGCCCGACTGCGGGATGCAGGTGGGATGGATCTGGGTGTAGCACGGGCCTGCAAAGCCGGCGCCCCGCTTGTACGCCCGCCAGATCGCGGTCACGTTGCATCCCTTGGCGTTGGTGGAAAGGAAGTAGACGTTCGAGTAGCCGCCGGTGCACAGGAGCACCGCATCGGCCACATGACACTTGACCTCACCGCTCACCATGTCGCGGGTCACGATGCCGCGGGCGCGACCGTCGATGACGATCAGGTCGAGCATTTCGGTGCGGATGTCGAGCTCCACCGTGCCCGCAGCGACCTGCGCATTGAGCGCGGAGACCGCACCAAGCAGGAGCTGCTGTCCGGTCTGGCCACGGGCGTAGAAAGTCCGCGAAACCTGCGCGCCGCCGAAAGAACGGTTGGCGAGGTAGCCGCCGTACTCGCGAGCGAACGGGACTCCCTGCGCCACGCACTGGTCGATGATGTTGTTGGAGACCTCAGCGAGCCTGTAGACGTTGGCTTCACGAGCCCGGTAGTCACCGCCCTTGATGGTGTCGTAGAACAGCCGGAACACCGTGTCGCCGTCGTTCTGGTAGTTCTTGGCCGCATTGATGCCGCCCTGGGCGGCGATCGAATGGGCGCGACGTGCGCTGTCCTGGTAGCAGAACGCCTTGACCTTGTAGCCGAGCTCGCCGAGACTTGCCGCCGCCGAGCCACCCGCGAGGCCGGTGCCGACGACGATCACCGTGTGCTTGCGTTTGTTCGCCGGGCTCACCAGCTTGAGTTCGTCGAGCAACGATTGCCACTTGTCGGCCAGCGGGCCTGACGGAACGCGTCCATCGAGTTTCATCCCGTCACCTCCCTACCGAACCACGCCCGTCAGCACCGCCAACGGGATGGAAATATTGCCGGTGCCGATGAGCACCGAGAAGAAGATCGCAAGCGCTCGCCGGATCCATCCGAAACGCGGATGGTCCCAACCGAAGGTCTGAAAGAGGCTCCACAGCCCGTGGTAGAGGTGGAAGGCCAGCAACAGGTTTGCGGCCATGTAGATGATTGCTATGACCGGGTTGCTGAAGCTGGCTATCACGTTGTGATAAACCTCGCCTTTGATGAAATCGGGGTTGGTCGAGCCGACCGTGAAATCGAGCACATGGTAGACGATGAAGAGGGCGATGATCGGGCCGCTCCACACCATCGTACGCGCGGCATAGTCCAACCCCGGCGGCTGGAAGATCTTGTACTTGACCGGGCGGGCCGAACGGTTGCGCAGCCAGACCAACACCGCCGCCCAGATGTGAACGCCGACACAGAACAGAAGCACCGAGCGAAACGTCCACAGAAACGGCTTGTTCGCCTGCAGCAGCTCCGCGTAGTGATTGAGCCGTTCCGCCCCGAGATAAATCTGCAGATTGCCGAGCATGTGGCCGACCACAAAACCGAAGAGAATGATGCCGGTGACGGCCATCAAGATCTTCTTGCCCAGCGTCGACCTGATGAAACCTACGGCTTGACTCATAGGCCCTTTGCTACCCCCAGTTTGGATCGATTCGGACAAGCGAGCATCGTACCCGCTTTGCGCTGCCGCACCGAGCTTACCCCTGTCGCCGAAAATTCTCAACGGTTCTGTGAAATTTTTCTCAAGCTCTGTGAGGCCACCCCCCTTGGTTCATTTTATTGGACTGAAAAACCCGGAAAAACAACCCCTGGGAAAAGCGTTTCGGAGGCCACTGGGCCCAATTGAGGCGAGTTTTACCCCTCGGTGACTGAATTGCGCCACGTTGTGTCGTAGAATCCTGCCGGGAGGCACTGGGTTTGGATCGTATCGGCGTCGTCGGCGCCTCGTATCGCACCGTGCATGTCGACCAGCTCGCGGCGGCCGCTCTGCCGGCCGACTTTCCACGCGAGAACCTGGTCGAGTTCGCCCGTCTTGCGGGTTTCTCCGAGCTCGTCTACCTCGGGACCTGCAACCGGGTCGAATTCTACTTCCGCGGGGAGACGCGGATCCACACCAATCCCCTGCTCTTCCACCTTCGCCGCAGTCTCGCCGATCTCACCGACGGTCAATGTCAGCTGCCGGAAGACGACAGCCTCTACGTCCATTTCGGGCCGTCGGCGGTACGGCACCTTTTTCGAGTCACCTCGGCACTCGACTCGATGATGGTCGGCGAAGCGCAGATCACGGGGCAGGCCAAGGAGGCGCACGAGATCGCCCACAACTCAGGCCTGCTCGGCGGCATCCTCGACCAGACATTCCACGAGTCCTTCCACCTCGCCAAGCGAGTCCGCACCGAAACCGAACTCACTCGACGACCGGTTTCTCTGGTGACCCTGGTCGAACGGAAGCTGAACGAGCATCTCGACGCTTCATCGGCGCCGGTTTTGATTCTCGGCGCCGGCGAGATGGCACGACAGGCCCTGAAGCTGGTCCGCACCAACGATGATGCGCGTCCCGTGGTTGTGGCCAACCGCACGCCCGCCCGTGCTCAGGCAATGGCCGAAGGAGACCCTTTCATCTCGACGATTCCACTCGAGGAAGCGATCGCCGACCCACCTGCGGTCGGCACCATCATTGCCGTCACCTCCTCCCAGGAAGCGTTGCTCGACCGTCAGAGAGTGATCTCGGCCCGTGATCGCCTACCCGACGGTGAAGAGCTTCTGGTGATCGATCTCGCAATGCCTCCAAACGTGGCGCCCGAATCGGGCAGCCTGGCCCGTGTCGTGCTGCATGGAATCGAGGAAATGCGCGAGGAGGCGGAGATCAACCGCCAACGCCGCCTCGAGGAGATGGACCGTTGCGAAAAGCTCGTCGAACACCAGCTCACGATCCTACGTCGCCGCCTCCTCGACCGCGCGCTGTCACCGGCCGCCCGCAGCATCCAGAAGTCGTATGCGGAAATGGCGGAGCGCGCCGTTCGCCACAGCTTCGCCAAGGAGCTCGCCCACCTCGAAGAGTCGGACCGCAAAGCGGTTGAGCGGTTGGCCGCCGGTCTCGTCAAACGATTGGTACAGGTCCCACTGAAAGGGCTCAAGGCCGCCGCGGTCAATCACTCGAGCGCGGTGATCGACGGCTTCCTCAAGGGGCTCGAGAACAACAACGGGTCCGGCGAGGGCGATAAGGAATGAGTGCTCCCAGACCTCTTCGCCTCGGCACCCGGGGCTCCGATCTTGCCCTGTGGCAGGCACGCCACGTCGCCGGTCTTGTCTCCGAGCGGCTGGACGTCGAATGCACGATCGAAATTGTCAAGACCCGGGGCGATCGCATCCAGGACGTGGCCTTTCGAAAAATGGAGGGCAAGGGCTTCTTCACCAAAGAGCTGCAGGACGCCCTCGTTGCAGGCCAGGTCGACCTGGTCGTCCACTCCCTCAAGGACCTGCCGACCGAGGAACCGGAGGGTCTGGAAATCATCGCCATCCCGGAACGGGCGGACGCTGCCGATCTCCTGCTCGCCAGGCGAGATTTCCTCGCGAGGGACCACGCCGATCCACTCGGGCTGCCTGCGGACGCCGTTCTCGGAACCTCGTCTCTGCGCCGCGCCTCCCAGGCACTGGCCTTAAGCCCGGAGATCGTGGTGCGCGCCCTGCGCGGCAACGTGCCGACGCGAATCCGCAAGCTGCGCGACGGCGACTATGGCGCGATCCTTCTCGCCGCGGCGGGCGTTCGACGTCTCAATCTCGAGATCAATGATCTCGAATGCGTAGAGCTGACGCCCGAGGTGATGCTGCCCGCTCCGGGTCAGGGCGCACTCGCCATCGAGACCCGCGCCGATGATCCGGTCACCCAGCCGCTGTCGGCATTGCACGACCCGGCTGTGGCGCGCTGCGTGGGGGCCGAACGGCGTTTGCTGGAGCTGCTTGGCGGTGGTTGTCATCTCCCTCTTGGCTGCCTCGCCAGCGAGGACGAAACCGGCATCCGGCTGCGGGCGGTGCTGGGCACCATCGATGACGAGGTGACCCAAGCGACTGTCTCACGGGTCGGCAGCCTGGCTCAAGATCCGGAGTCGGCCGCCCGAGTCTGCTTCGAGGCCCTGCGATTGGCGATGCCGGAGGTAGTGGGCGCGTGAGCGGCTTTGTCGTCATCACGCGCCACCCGTCGGAGTGCGGCGAGCTGCAATCGTTGCTCGATCCCTGCGACCTCAAGCTGCGGCCCTACCCGGTACTGCGTCTGTCCGAAGTGCACGACGACAACGGCTGGAGCGCGGTGATGGATCGCCTGCCGGATCTCGAGCAGGGAGCATGGCTCGTCATGGCGTCCCCTAGGGCTTCCGAGCGCTTCGTCGCTGAGTGCGACCGATTTGGCGCCAACACACTGCTGGAGCTTCCTGTCGCCGCCGTCGGTACCAGCACCGCGGCCAGCGCTCGGAGCGCCGACCTTCGGGTCGAGCTGGTAGGGCCCGGCACCGGAGCGGGTCTCGCCCGGCAGTTGATCGAGGAGAACGACGAGCCGACGACATTTGTCTTTGCCTGCGGCCGAGACCGGCGTCCGGAGTTGCCGCGTGCACTGACCGAGGCAGGCAACGACGTCCTTCCGGTGGTCGTCTACCAAATGGACCCGACCCCGGTGAGAGAGCTGCCGCCGCTCGGACCCAGCCTCGACGGGGTCGTTCTGACCTCGCCGAGGGCGGCTCAGCTGTACCTCGACGGTGTCGGCGGTTTGCCGTTGCCGTGCCGGCACTGGGCACTCGGTCCAACCACCCGAGCGGCCGCAGCCGCCATCGGCATCGACTGCTCGATCCCAATCGAACCGACATTCGAATCCCTTGCGGAGGAACTATGCAAGAGCTGATACATCGACCCAGACGTCTCCGGGCATCGGCAGCCATGCGAGATCTCGTCGCCGAATCCCGGCTCGATTCCCGGATGCTCGTTCAACCCCATTTCGTAGTCCCGGGAACCGGCATCTCCGAGCCAATCGGAGCCATGCCGGGCATCGACCACGAGTCGGTCGACCAGTTGGTCAAAACGGTTGGCCGCGACCTCGAGCTCGGAATCCGAGCGTGCCTGCTCTTCGGTGTCCCGGACGAAGGCGTCAAGGCGCCCGACGGGAGTGGAGCGGCGGCCGAAGACAATCTCGTCTCGGAGGCTGTCGCAGCCCTCAAGAGTGCCTACGGCGAGCGGCTGCTGGTGATGACCGATGTGTGCCTCTGCGCCTACACCGACCATGGCCACTGCGGCCTGGTCATCGACGGCAAGATCGACAACGACGCCACCCTCCCCCACCTCGCGGCGATGGCGCTGGCCCACGCCCGTGCCGGCGCCGATGTGGTTGCCCCGTCAGACATGATGGACGGCCGGGTTGCGGCCATTCGCGAGTCTCTCGATGATGACGGCCTGGTCGACGTCGCGATCATGTCCTACTCGGTCAAGTACGCCTCCGCCTACTACGGGCCCTTCCGCGAGGCCGCGCACTCGGCGCCTACTGCGGGCGATCGCAAATCGCACCAGATGGACACCCGCAACCGCCGCGAGGCACTTGTCGAGGCCGAGCTCGACGTCGAGGAAGGCGCCGACATTTTGATGGTCAAACCGGCGTTGGCCTTTCTCGACATCGTCGCAGATCTCCACGAGGCATTTCCGAATCCGCTCGCGGTCTACAACGTTTCGGGAGAGTATTCGATGGTCAAGGCTGCGGCCGAGCGCGGTTGGGTCGACGAGCGCCTGGTGGTGCTCGAGAACTGGCACGCCTTCCGTCGCGCCGGCGCCGACATCATAATTACGTACCACGGTCGGCAAGCTCTCAGTGAGGGTTGGCTGTGACCGATCGCGCGAAAAGCCAGGAGCTCTACCGGCAGGCCTGCGACGTTATGCCGGCCGGCGTCAACTCACCGGTGCGGGCATTTCACTCGGTTGGCGGTGATCCGATCTTTTACGAGCGAGGCCTGGGCTGCCACGTCCTCGACGCCGACGGCAACCGCTATATCGATTACGTCTGTTCATGGGGCCCCCTGATTCTCGGCCACGCCTACCCGGACGTTGTCGAGGCGGTGGCGACCACAGCCGCCGCCGGACTCAGCTTCGGGGCTCCCTGTCGCCAGGAGGTCGAGCTGGCCGAGCTCGTAGTTTCGGCAGTTCCACACTTGGAGATGGTCCGTTTCGTCTCGTCGGGAACCGAGGCCGTGATGTCTGCCATTCGCCTTGCCCGCGGCGCCACCGGACGCGACACGGTCGTCAAGTTCTCGGGCTGCTACCACGGTCACGCGGACCACCTGCTGGTCTCGGCGGGCTCCGGTCTCGCGACCTTTGGCACCCCGTCTTCGGCCGGGGTGCCCGAAAGCTTTGCCGGCCACACCGTGGTCCTGCCCCTCGACGACGATGAGGCGTTCATGACGCTGATGGAAGATCGTGGAGACGAGATCGCGGCGGTGATCATCGAGGGCGTGCCCGCCAACGCCGGTCTGCTGATCCAACGTCGAGAGTTCATGCGTCTGCTACGCGACGAGTGCAGTCGCCACGGGGCCCTGTTGATCCTCGACGAGGTCATCACCGGCTTTCGACTCGGAGCCAATGGCGCGGCTGTCTACTACGGCATCGAGCCCGACCTCGCGACCTACGGAAAGGTCATCGGCGGTGGTATGCCGGTGGGTGCGTACGGCGGTCGTCGCGAGCTGATGGAGCAGCTGGCGCCCCTCGGACCGGTCTATCAAGCGGGCACCCTCTCGGGAAACCCGGTGGCTATGGCCGCCGGTGCGGTGACTCTCAGGACTCTGCTTGCCGACGCCGGCGCGGCCTACGCCGAGCTCGAGAAGCTGGGCGCCCAACTCGAGTGGGGGCTTCGCGAAGTCATTTCACGGCTCGGCGTTGAATGGTCGGTCGTGCGGGTCGGGTCGATCCTCTGGTTGGCCCTCCAGGGCGGTGATCCGCCACGAAAATATGAAGACATCCGGCCAGAATCGGCAGAGACCTACGCCGCTCTGCACCGGGCGATGCTCGACCGCGGAATCATGCTGGCGCCGTCGGCCTATGAAGTGATGTTCGTTTCCCTCGCCCACGACCCCGGCGTCATCGAAGAGACGATCAACGCCTTTGAAGACTCGGTGAAGACGATCACATCATGAAATTCGGAATTCGGAATTCCACGCACCTACCCGGGACCCTTCGGCGAGGGCGGGCGGAAAATCCGAAATTCGAAATCCGAAATCACGGGTGGCGTGGATGAATCGATTTCTGAGGGCGTGTCGGAGAGAAGCTGTCGATAGGCCGCCTGTGTGGGTCATGCGGCAGGCCGGTCGCTATCTGCCGGAGTACCGCGAGCTGCGACGTGAGGCGGGCGACTTCCTGACCATGTGCCACACGCCCGAGATCGCAGCTGAGGTGACACTGCAACCGATCCGGCGATTCGGGCTCGATGCGGCGATTGTCTTCTCGGACATTCTCACTCCACTCGTTCCGATGGGAGCCGAGCTCACCTTCAGCCCGGCACCCCATATCAGCAACCCGTTGCGCTCCCCGGAGGACCTCGACAGGCTCCAGGTTCCGGAACCCTGGAGCGGGACCGAGTACCTCTCGGAGACCCTCGAGCGGGTGCGCGCCGATCTCGGCGATGAAACCGCACTCATCGGTTTCTGTGGCGCGCCGTGGACCCTCGCTTCCTACCTTGTGGAAGGTGTTACCTCGAAATCCTTCAGCAAGGTCAAGTCCTTCGCGCACCACCACCCGACAGATTTCGACCGACTGGTAGACCTGCTGGCGGACGCGATGGCCGCCTACCTGAAGACCCAGGTCGAGCACGGTGCCCAGGCGGTGCAGATTTTCGACTCCTGGGTCGGTGCACTCTCGGCCGACGATGCCCGGCGCTGGGCCCTGCGACCCGTTCGACGCCTGCTGGAGGCAACAAACGACCTTGGCGTGCCCCGGATCTACTTCGCCAACGGCGGCGCCCACCTCCTCCACGATCTCCCGGATCTTCCGTGCGAAGTCCTCGGACTCGACTGGAGGGTCGACCTGCAACGTGCGGCCAGGGCCCTGCCCGACCACGCGCTCCAGGGCAACCTCGATCCCGGAGTTCTGATGGCGCCCGACACGGAAATTGCGCGGAGGACTCGCGCGATGCTCGAGATGGCCCCTCAACGCGGCTACATCGCCAACCTCGGTCACGGCATTACCCCGGACGTTCCGGTCGGCGCGATGGAGACCTTCGTCCGCACGGTTCAGGCGTTCCGATACAAATGAGGTCTCAGGTATGGCAATCGACCTCACTGGGCTGACCCCGGCTTTACTCGAGAAGTACGACTGCCCCGGTCCGCGGTACACGTCGTACCCGACGGCCCCTCATTTCTCGCCTGAGTTCGACGAAGCCGCCTACCGGGAACGTCTCAAACTCGCCTCCAAGCGCACGGAAGAGCCGCTCTCGATGTACGTGCATCTTCCATTCTGCGAGGCGCGCTGCACCTTTTGCGGATGCAACGTGGTGATCTCGCCACACCGTGGTCCCGAAGTGGCCTATCTCGAAGCGGTCGAGGCCGAGCTCGATCTCCTGCGTGAAGCCCTGGCGCCCCGGAACATCCTCAACCAACTCCACTGGGGCGGAGGCACCCCGACCTACCTGTCGCCCACACAGTGCCGGCAGCTCTTCGACGCCATCACCTCGCGCTTCGAGCTCAGCCCGGACGCCGAGGTCGCGCTGGAAATCGATCCCTGTGTGACAACCATGGAGCACCTCGCAACCCTGCGGGATCTCGGTTTCAACCGGCTGTCGATGGGTCTCCAGGATCTCGATCCGGCCGTCCAGGAGGCGGTGCAACGCGTGCAATCGCTCGAGCTCACACGCGAGCACATCGAGGAGGCCCGCCGCCTCGGCTTCACATCCGTCAACGTTGACCTCATCTACGGTCTGCCGCTGCAAACCGAGGACTCGTTCCGAAGCACTGTCCGCCGGGTCATCGACGAGTTGAATCCCGATCGAGTGGCCTGTTTTTCCTACGCCCACGTGCCCTGGATCAAGCCCCACCAGAAACAGCTCGAGGGGGTTTCCATGCCCGGAGGTTGGGACAAGTTCCGCCTCTTCGTCGGCGCGGCCGAGGAGTTCACCGGCGCCGGTTATCGATTTGTCGGCTTTGACCATTTCGCCCGGCCGGATGACGAGCTCGCCAACGCCCTCGACCAGGAGCGGGTACACCGTAACTTCATGGGCTATACCGTCCAGCCGGCCTCTGACCAGGTGGGGGTTGGAGTCACCTCGATAGGCGACGTTGCCGGCGCCTATGCCGCCAACGAAAAGAAGCTCGTGAGGTACCAG
>Ga0255053_10001306_pt1 | contig 13810 bp, 12 predicted proteins | sample JV7_2_22_MG_FD_188635 | JGI IMG/M metagenome (GOLD analysis project Ga0255053, IMG submission 188635) | Seawater microbial communities from Jervis Inlet, British Columbia, Canada - JV7_2_22 | ecosystem: Environmental > Aquatic > Marine > Inlet | place: Canada: British Columbia | collected...
CGCCGTTTCCGCCTCGTACATGATGAGCTGGAACCGCGCCGGCTCCTGGGTTCTGATCGCTGCCGGCGCGTACAGCATGTTCTCACCCTTCCTTCACGACTACCTGACCAGCCAGTTCGCCTTCTGGAACGACCTGTTCTTCGGCGTGATCACGATCGGGCTGGGCGCGGCCCTGGGTGGAGCCACCATCGAGTACGGGGGCGAAGAGGAAGCGCCCGCCGGCTAGGCGGTAGGGCGGCCGCTCCGACCAGAGATCCCACCAACGGCGCCCGGCCACACCAACCGTCTGGCTCGCTTCCGAGAACGAGTGGCGAGCGCACCGCACTGAAGTAGTTTTCCTTACACAATCCTCGGGATGTTGACGACAGCGGCTCGTTCCGGCGCCCTAGTAGCTTACAATCTCGTCCGATCCACCCAGCTGCCAGGAGAAGCGCCATGCCCACTCTGGAGATCGCCACTTATAGGGTTGGGGTCACGCGCCGAGACTCCGACGAGATCTCTCGCTACCTGTTCCTGGAGCCTGTTGCGGGACAGACGGGAACAGGGACCAGAGGCGCAAGGATCCACTTCGAGCCCAATCCCGACGAGATCGGCTACTGGGCGGAAGATCTCTTGTTGGTCACGCTTCCGGAGAGCTTCTTCGCCGACATGTACCACATCGTACAGACCGAGAGCCCGGCGTTCTTCAATTGGCGGCTCGATGAGAGCGGCGACCGAATCGTGCGCTGCGGCATCGGTACCGTTGAGGAACCGACCGGCGAGGGGTTGGAGGATCGCTCTCGCTGAATGACCGGCGGCGGGCATCGCGCTCCGCCGCTGACGTGCAGCGGCCGTCATGATTCCTTCGCCCCGGGGGCCATCAGGCTCGGTCCTGTCGGGAAACGCCCCACATCAAACCCGGCACATGCATGACAGATGCACGGGAGCGCTTCCGGACAGACGGCCCGCCGCCGAGAAGCTACAATGAGAAAACATCAGTGCGACAATGCTCGGGCACATCTCGACATGCGATAGGGAGTCCGCGCTCGTAGCACGAGCCTCGATCCGGAAACCAGACAAGCGGCGTCAGCCGAGCCGATAGATTAAGCGGACTCGTCCATTAAGACGAGATCACCCTGGGCAGCTTCCTCCGCTCAGCTCAAGAAAGCTCGCGAGGGTGCATAGACGACGGCTTGCCTGTAGAGGACGAGGATCGCTGGCTCCTGCATCGTTACGCTTTATGGGCGAAGCAGGGCGATCCCCACTCCTTGCCCTGATTCCCCTCGCGATTCTCCTTGTAGCGCTGACCCTCGTGCTCGCTGTGAATCGCAGCCCCGCCGTCCCACAACCGATCGCGTTCAATCACCGGGTCCACATCGAAGGTGAAGGCCTCGATTGCGATTTTTGCCACGAGTACGTCCGCGTCGGCGCACATGCCGGGCTGCCGGACGCCGAGATCTGCTCGGAGTGCCACGACACCGCTCAGGGCGACTCGGAGGAGGCCGCGCGGGTTACCGTGCTGCTCGATCTGGGACAGCCGCTCCGTTTCAACAAGCTGTTCCGGCTTCCAGATCACGTCTTCTACACCCACCGCCGACATGTCGGGATCGGTGAATTGGAGTGCCAGGACTGCCACGGTGCGATCGCGGAGGCCGAACTCCCGCCCGAGCGCCCGCTGGTCTCGATGAGCATGGAGTACTGCATGGACTGTCATCGCGAGCGTGGAGAGACGCTCGACTGCAACGCGTGCCACCGCTAGAAGCGCAAGCTAGCCGATGAGCCAGACTCGACGAGATTTCGTGTGGACTGTGGGCGCCGCCTCGGCAGCTCTCGCTCTGCGAGGCACGACCGATGTCTTCTGGGCAGCTCAGGAGGCTTCGGAGGTCGGCTGGGCACCGGGTATCGAGAAGCAGCTCTCGTCCACGTGCATGATCTGTCCTGCACGCTGTGGCATCCGTGGGCGCGTGGTAGACGGGCGTCTGGTCAGAATCAGCGGCAATCGGCTCCATCCTATGAGCCGCGGTGGGCTCTGTCCGCGAGGAGTCGCTGGGGTGCAGACGCTCTATCACCCCGAACGCATCGCGGCTCCGTTGGTGCGCACGGGTCCCCGAGGCTCCGGGCAGTGGAAAGAGGTTCCGCGAGAGCAGGCGATCACCCAGCTGAGCGAGCGCCTGGGTGAGCTGCGAGCGTCCGGCCGACCAGAGAGTCTGGCGCTCCTGGCCGGCTACTGCGCGGGAACGATGCGCGACGTGTGGCACCAGTTCATGCAGGCATTCGGGTCACCGAATTACGTGGCCGATGAGTATGCCGACGGCACGGACGCGATCATGGAGGTCATGCACGGGATGCGGCGCCGTCCGGGCTACGACCTCGAGCGCAGCGAGATCGTGCTCTCTTTCGGCGCTCCGCTCTTCGAATCGTGGTGGTCCCCGCTGCAGGCTTTCGTGGCGTTTGCAGATCCCGAGCGTCCCAACGGCCGGCGGCCACACTTCGTTCAAGTCGACACGCGTTTCTCGCGGACGGCCGCGCGATCGCACGAATGGGTCGCCGTTCGGTCGGGGACGCATGCCGTCCTTGCCCTGGGCATCGCCTACGTCCTGATCAGGGACGCCTTGTACGACGCTCAGTTCGTGGCCGAGCACGTCGCCGGCTTCGAAGATTTCACCGACGAGCAGGGCCGTCTGCGGGCGGGCTACCGGTCCCTCGTGTCGAGCAACTACAGAACGGAGGAGGTCTCGGTCATCACGGGCGTACCGGTCGAACGGATCTCGTCGCTGGCACGAGCCTTTTCGCGGGGCCGCCCGCCAGTGGCCGTCTGCGGTGAGGAGATCATGCGCGCCCCGAACGGACTGCTGGCGGGCCTGGCCGTGCACAGCCTCAACCTTCTCATGGGAAGCGTCAACCGGCCAGGCACCGTGTTGTTCGGTGATGCGCCGCCGCTCGAACCGCTCGCTGAGCCGGTTTTGGATCCCACGGCTCGCGCAGGCCTGGAGCGCGTGCCCGTGGCCGACGGCGCAGCGCGGTTCGGCACCGGTAGTCCGGAGTTGCCGTTCGCCGAACGCGTAGCCGCGGGTAGCGAGGGCACCGTCGGAGCGCTCCTTCTCTACTACGCGAACCCGCTCGCTTCATCCGCTCGTCCCGAGGTGTGGCGGGACGCGCTCGAAAAGATCCCGTTCGTCGTCAGCTTCTCCCCGTTTCTGGATGAGACCACGCACCACGCCGACATGGTTCTTCCGGACCTTCTTCCGTATGAGCGCTGGCAAGACGCCCCGACGCCCCGTTCGTATCCCTATCCCGTCTGGAGCGTGAATCGGCCGCTGGTGGAACCGCCGGAGGGCGGGACCCACACCGCCGATGTGCTGCTCGCGATCGCGACGAACCTCGGTGGCAGCGTTGCGCAGAGCCTCCCCTACGAGGCTTTCGACGCTTTGCTGAAAACGCGAGCCCAGGGCCTATATGCGGCTCGGCGCGGGACGGTGTTCGGAAGCGAGTTCGAGCGCGAGCACCACAGGCAGATGGAGCAGCGAGGGTGGTGGCTGCCGATGCACACCGACTTTGAAGCCTTCTGGCGAGAGCTCGTCGAGCGTGGCGGCTGGACCGACCTCTACTACGACGACACGGACCCGGGCAACCTCTCCGCGACGCCGGACGGCCGGATCCACCTGTTTCCGCCCGGGCTGCTTGACGCCCTGCAAGTGGAAGCCCGGGAGCCATACATCGACGTCGCACCTCCAGCCACTGCCGAAACGGATGATTACCCGTTGCAGCTCATACCCTATCGCCTTTCGACCCTGGCGTCGGGCACGCTCTCGCTCCAGCGCTGGCTTGCGGAGCGACCGAGTCTGTTTCCGGAGGTCTATTGGCATCCCTGGGTTGAAGTGAATCCGGTGACGGCTGATGAACTGGGCCTGCAAGACGATGCCAGGATCCGCGTAGTGTCGGACAGCGGCCGATATGAAGCCCGGGTCAAGGTGTTCCCTGGAGCGGCTCCTGGATCGGTCTCCGCGCCTTACGGCCTACGACACCCTGACGGAGCCGTCGCGAGCCCTCTGCAGCTGCTGGATGGTACGGTGGATCCGCTGACCGGACTTCAAAGCTGGTTCTCGACCCGGGTGCGGGTGGAAGGTGTCTGAGGGACGAAGATGACGCGTTGGGGCATGGTGATCGATCTGGACCGCTGCACTGCCTGTGGCACATGTGAGGTGGCGTGCAAGAGCGAGAACAACATCGCGACCGTCTCCCCCGAGCAGGCGGACATGGATCGCACCATGAGCTGGATGAAGGTCGAGGTGGAGGTGGAGGGTGAGTTTCCCGCCACGACCATGCGGTTCTACCCCCGCCCGTGCATGCAGTGCGACAACCCACCCTGCATAAGAGTCTGCCCCGTCAAGGCGACTTACATCAACGACGAGGGCATCGTCGGTCAAATTTACGCGCGCTGTATCGGCTGCCGCTACTGCGCCAACGCATGCCCGTACACGGTCAAGTACTTCAACTGGTATGGCCCCGAGTGGCCGGAGTCCGAGCGCCAGCATCTGAACCCCGATGTCTCGGTCCGGCCCAGGGGGGTGATCGAGAAGTGCACGTTCTGTCATCACCGCCTGCAGAAGGCTCGAGAGGACGCCCGCGCGGAAGGACGAGATCTGCGGGAGGAGGACTATCAGCCAGCCTGCGCGGAGACGTGTCCGACCGGGGCGATCGTCTTCGGCGACCTGGACAACCCGACCCACCGGGTGGCCGAGCTCAAGGAAGATCCGCGCGCTATGCGGCTGCTGGAGGATCTCGGAACTGAGCCCAAGGTCTACTACCTCGCGTCGAGGCAATGAGATGAAGCGTGAGGTGGCCGAGAAGCTCGAGGGGATGTCGGCCGATGAGCGCATCCTCCTGAGGCCATTGGTCGAGACGTCGCGCGGCTTCTACGTCATGGCGGGACTCCTCGGCGCGGTCACCCTGTGGGGGCTTTTCGCCTACTACCTGCAGGTACGGTACGGGCTGGGCCGCACCGGGCTGAACCGGCCCGAGTACTGGGGCATCTACATCATCTCTTTCGTCTTCTTCATCGGGATCAGTCACGCGGGCACGCTGATCTCGGCGATCCTGCGTGTGAGCAATGCGGAGTGGCGGCGTTCGATAACGCGCTCCGCGGAGCTCATCACGGTGCTGGTCATCGGCTTCGGGGCGATCCAGCCGATCATCGACCTCGGGCGGCCCGACCGGCTGTTCAACGTCTTGTTCAACGCCCAGCTCCGCTCACCTCTGTTATGGGACGTGATCAGCATCGGCCTATACTTCACCGCCAGCTCCATCTACCTGTACGTTCCGCTGATTCCCGACCTTGCGCGGATCCGCGACTCCGGAATCAAGGCGCCGCGACTGTACAAGTTCCTGGCCGCCGGCTATCAGGACACGCCCGAGCAGCGCGCTCGCCTACACAAAGTCATCGGAATCCTCTCGATCGCCGTGATCCCCATAGCGATCTCGGTTCACACGGTGATCGGCTGGATCTTCGCCATGACCCTACGACCGATGTGGCATAGCACCATCTTCGGACCGTACTTCGTGATCGGAGCCATCCACTCGGGCATCGCGGCGATCCTCGTCGCGATGGTCGTGCTGCGACGCGCGTACCATCTCGAGGACTATTTCAAGCCTGTGCACTTCGATTACCTGGGCCGCATGCTCCTCGTGTTCAGCCTGCTCTGGTTCTACTTCACGTTCGCCGAGTATCTCACCGTGTTCTACGGTGCGGAACCCGCGGAAATGAGGACTTTCTGGGCCAAGGTGTCGGGCCGTTACGCCGTTCCGTTCTGGACCATGGTCGCCGGCTGCTTCTTGATCCCGTTCGCCCTCATGGCGCGTCGATCTACGCGCAGCCCGCCCGGGGTCCTCGTAGCCGGGATCGCGGTGATGATCGGCATGTGGCTCGAACGGTACAACATCGTCGTGCCGACCTCCGTGAACCCTATCTGGGAGATCGAGTCACCGGGCCAGTACCTTCCATCCTGGATCGAGCTCTCGATCATGGCGGCTACGTTCTCCGGGTTCATCCTCCTCTACATGGTCGCGACCAAGTTCGTCCCGATCATATCCATCTGGGAGATCGAGGAAGGGCGGGAGGAATCGGCGGAGGTGGCCGAGCGGGTCGCGGGGTACTTGCCCGAGCCGTACCGGAAACTGCTGGACTTCAGGGCGATTGGAGATGAGTGACGCCAGGCGAGGGGCTTCCGCGATGATGCGGCGCAGGGCGCTTCTAGTGGCCGCTTGGCTCCTCCTGACGGGGCTGCACACGGCTTGGGCGCAGCCTGTGGCGCTCTACCCGGGGGACCCGATAGCCGGCCGCCGAGTCTTCGTTGACAGAGACTGCGTGAGGTGCCACGCCATCTGGGGAAACGGAGGTACACTGGGTCCCGACTTCGCGACAGCCGGCGCCGGACGCAGCCTGCTGCAGCTCGCCGGCCTGTTCTGGAACCACACTCCCGGCATGATCGAAACGGTCCGTTCGCGCGGTTATGACTGGCCGACGTTCACCGAGGACGAGTTGGCCGACGTCATCAGCTACATCTACTACGTCAAGCTCTTCGATGCGCCCGGCGACGCGGAGTCCGGCGAGCGTTGGTTCCGGGAGAAGCGCTGCGTCGACTGCCACTCGGTGGGCACGAGCGACGACAGAATCGCCCTGGACGATTACGCCCCCTACATAGCGCCCATCTCATTGGCCCAGGGCATGTGGAATCACGGGCCGGGGATGCAGGCGGAGCTGGAAGGCATGGGGATCTCGGTGCCCATCTTCGTGGCAAGGGAAGTCGCGGATATCCAAGCGTATATTCGGAAGGCATCCAGCCTACGCGATCGGAACGTCGAGCTGCTTCAGCCACCCGATCCGAACATGGGTCGGCAGCTGTTTGCCGCGAAGCGATGTACGGCATGCCATGGCGCGGCCGGCGAGGGGACCACGTTCGGACCGGAACTCAGAACGGCGACCCAGCAGCTCACCGTGTCGGAGATTGCAGGCCGGCTGTGGAACCACTCCGCTCTCATGCTGCAAGCCATGCGGACCCGTGGGGTCGGGTTTCCGAGGTTCGAGGGCTCCGAGATGGCAAACCTGATCGCCTTTCTGTACTACCTTCGGTTCTACGAGACGGAAGGCGATGTTCAGATCGGTGAGCGCCTGTATGTGCAGAAGGGGTGCGGAGCCTGCCATGGCCGAGATCTAGCCTCGGCAGCGCCAGCGCTGTCCGATTCGGAAGCAGCGCTCTCGCCGCTCGGCCTGGCCACGGCGATGTGGGAGCACGCACCCGCCATGTTCGACCTGCTGGAGGAGGAGCATAGGGAATGGCCACGCTTCGAAGGCGACGAGATGCGGGACCTTTCCGCGTATCTCAGAAGCCTCGGCGCCGACGAATGATCGGCGGGCGTCTGCGTTAGGGCGCCCGAGCGGGAACGGTCCTCGCTCAGAGTTCGTGCCGATCCTGCTTTTTGGAGGACGCGATGAGTAAGAAGAATGCTTTAGGGCTGGGAGCCCGCGACGGAGCCTGGCGAGCCGTGCTGTGTCTGGCCGCCATCCTGCTGTTTCTGCCGCTGCGCTCGATCATCGCTCAGGCACCGCCGGAACCGGCCGTGAACGCGGCCGCCGGCTCACGCGTGTTCGGAGCCAAGGGATGTGTCAAGTGTCATTCGATAAAAGGGTTGGGTGGATCGGAAGGACCCGACCTGGGACACACGCCCAGGCTCCGATCCTTCTACGATCTCGCGGCTGACATGTGGAACCACGGCCCGGAGATGGTCGAACGAATGCGGGAGCTGGACATCCAGCGACCGCATCTGAGCCCGCAGGAGACCGGCGATCTTATCGCCTTCCTGTTCACGGTCGAATACTTCGACCCTCCCGGGGATCCCGGCGCTGGCGAAGCCGTGTTCAACGAGAAGCGGTGCGTCTTGTGCCACCAGGTAGGTGGAGTCGGCGGGGTGGTCGGTCCCGATCTCAATCGTCTCGGTCAGACGCCGTCGCCGATCCAGGTCGCGACGGCGATGTGGAACCACGGCCCCGCGATGGCGGAGAGCTTGCGAGAGCGAGGGATTGTTCGCCCCACCTTCACGGGAGAAGAGCTGATCGACCTGATCGCATACCTCAAGGCTGCGACCGAAGGCCCGCAGGATGAATCTCTTTATGTGCTACCAGGTCGGGCCGCTGAAGGGCGCAGGCTGTTTATGGAAAGAGGGTGCTCCCGTTGCCACGGTTCCCCGGGAGAAAGCGCACAAGAAGGCCCTGATCTTGCCGAACGTGCCGCTCATCGGAGCCTGACCGAGTTCGCCGCGGCGATGTGGAACAAACAGCCGAGGATGCTCCGCGCCATGAGCGCGCGCGGAATCCAGGAGATCCAGCTCCAGCCTGCCGAGATGGCCGATCTGGTCGCGTACCTTTACTCGCTACGCTACTTCGCTGAATCGGGCTCTCGGCAAAGGGGAAGGCAGCTCGTCCGCCAGAAAGGGTGCTTGGGGTGTCATTCGTTGAACGGTCAAGGAGGGTCAGCCGCAGGGGACCTGTCTCGGCCCGAGGGCTTGAACTCACCCGCCAGTGTGATCTCGGCGCTGTGGAATCACACGGTGATAGAGGAGGAACAGGCGTCCACCGAGGAGGGTTTTTGGCCAATCTTCAGACCGAGCGAAATGGCGGACCTCACGGCTTTCCTGCAATCGCAAGAACCTCCTCGCTGAGTATCGGCCACGGCGCCGCACCTAGGCCCCGAACTTCACGAACTTCCCGGCGGCGGCCGCGGCGAGGGGCATCAGCTCTCGCCCGCGCCTGACACCATCGCTGGCCTGAGCGCACGCTCTCTCCCCGAAGGCCTCCGCTACTCGACCCCGCGATACGTTGGACCAGAGCAGATAGGGCACGGGATGCCAGCTGTGCGACCGGAGTAGCGAGGGCGTGGAATGGTCGCCGGTGACCAGCACCACATCCGGCCGGACATCCATCAGCGCCGGAATGATCCGATCCACCTCCTCGATCACGGCCACCTTGCGGTCGAAGTCCCCGTCCTCGCCGGCCTTGTCGGGCGGCTTGAAGTGGAGGAAGAAGAAGTCGTGCGCCGAGACCGCGTCCTCCAGCGCCGTCACGAGGGCAGAGGGATCCTCGTCGACGGCGATCGCCTCCATGCCAACCAGCTTGGCCACGCCCCGGTACATCGGATAGGCGGCAGCCGCGAAGCCCCGCATGCCGAAGGCATCCGGAAAACTCGGCCAGTCGGGGAGGACCGAAAAGCCGCGAAGTAGGACCATGTTCGCGGCCGGCTCTCCGGCCAGCACCTCACGCGCCGCCCTCAGCCACTCGCTCACCAATGCCGCGGTGGCCTGCGCGGCCGTCGAACCCGCGGTCACGAGGAGAGGCGGAACGCCCGTCCTGCCCGGGTCGGTGTCGGCCAGGTCGGGGCTCATGCGCCCGGGGGGCCGCAGCACGAGAAGGAAGCGATGCTCCTTCACCGCCCGCACGAAGACCTGGGTCTCGCCGTTGGGGATCTTCTCGAGCGCCTCGACCAGCCGCTCCGCCTCTGCGGTCGGGATCCGGCCGGCCCGGCGGTCCGTGACGTTCCCCGCGCCGTCGACCGTGCAGAAGTTCCCGCGTACGGCTATGTCGCCGGGCTCGAGCGGGAAATCGATCCCGAGCGCTTCCAGCACGCCGCGCCCGATCCTGTACCGGAGCGGATCGTAGCCGAACAGGGCCAGGTGACCGGGCCCGCTGCCGGGAGTGATGCCGGGACCGACGGGGTCGTGGAGTCCCACCTCCGCGGTCCAGGCCAGATCGTCCAGGTTGGGCGTGCGCGCCGCCTCCAGCTCGGTCGGGCCGCCCGGCTCGAGGGGCAGCCCCCCGAGCCCGTCGAGCACGAGCAGCAGGACCTTCGTCTCGGACGGGAGGACGAGGTCGGCGTAGTCCCCCAGCCCGGGACCCTCGGCGCCGCTCACTCCCGCTCTCCCCGACTACCGAGCACGGCCACCAGCGGGACTTCTTCCCCCTCCCTCAGAACGACGATCTCCACCGTGTCGCCGGGGGCGTGGGAGCGGAGGGCGTCCGTGAAGACGTACAAATCCGCGATCTCCTCCCCGTGGAATCGGATGAGGATATCACCTTTCTGCATGCCGGCCTGCTCGGCCGGAGAGCCGGCTCGCACCCCGCTCAGCCGAACCCCGAAGTCCACGGGCGCGAAGTCGGGCACCGTGCCCAGGTAGGCCCCGTAGCCACCCTCGCGTGCCGGAGGCGGGGCTTCGGTCCGCTGCAGGGTGAGTCGGGTCGGCCGCTCGGCGACCCGCTCCGCGACACCCGCTACCAGCGCTGAGACGCTGAACAGCCCTTCCACGTCGATGAGCTCCCAATCGTCCGAGGGCTTGTGGTACTCGGAGTGGACGTTGGTGAAGAAGTGGAGGACCGGGATGTCCGAGGAGTAGAAGGAGGTGTGGTCGCTGGGCCCGTAGCCGGATCCGTTGAACGCCACTTCCAACCCTAGTTCGGCGGCCGTCTCGCTGACGAGCTCCCTCCATTCAGCGGCCGTGTCGACACCGTAGACGATCAGCGGGCCCGATCCAAGCCGACCGACCATGTCCAGATTCAGCATGGCTACGGTGCGATCGAGGGGTATCGTAGGAGTTCGCGCGTAGTGCGCGGACCCCAGCAACCCGAATTCCTCGCCCGTGAAGGCGATAAAGAGGATCGACCGAGCCGGCGGCTGACGGTGCACCAAGCGGTCGGCCGTCTCCAGCAGGGCGGCGACGCCGGAGGCGTTGTCATCCGCCCCGTTGTGGATCTCGTTCGCGTCGGGTTCGAGCGAGCCGAACGGGCCACGGCCGAGATGGTCGTAGTGCGCCCCGACGATGACGATCTCCGTCCGGCGGTCCGGATCATCGCCGCGAAGGAGCGCGACGACGTTTCGGCCGGTACCGGAGGGCGCGTGCGGGTTGATCGAGCTGGCGAGGGGCAGCGGCTGGAAGAAGGTGCCATCCTCACCGGCCGGCTCGAGTCCGAGAAGCTCGAACTGCCCCGCGATGAAGTCGCCGGCGCAACGCTCCCCCGGCGAGCCAGCGAGGCGACCTTCCAGGTCGTCGGCCGCCAGATATCGGCCCACGACCGCCGGATCGACCGCCGGGGCTGCGGGCGGCGTCGGACAGACCAGCGTTTCGCCGGATACGGTCCCCGACGTGTCGTGGGGGTCTGTCTGTTGGGCCAGCGCCAGGCTTCGGGGACCGACGCCGATCAGCAGCGCCACAGCGCCGAACAACACCGTGGCGGTCGTGCCCCGTCTCGATAACATCGACATCGCAGCCATCAGTCGGTTCGGGTGCGTCACGGCCCCTCCTCCTCCGCTTCGGTGGCCGGATCCTCTACCCACTCGGCCACGAACACGTTCGTGTCTCCCCGCTGCCGGCTGTGGCGGTTGGAGGCGAACACGAGGCGGCTTCCGTCGGACGTGAACATCGGAAAGCCGTCGAACTCCGGGTGCGTCGTGACCCGCTCCAGGTCGGTGCCATCCATGTTGATGAGGTAGAGGTCGAAATTCCGTCCATCCGGAGCGTGCAGGTTGGAGCTGAAGATGATCCGCTCGCCGTCCGGGTGGAAGAAGGGACCGAAGTTGGCCGCTCCGTTGAAGGTGATCTGTCGCTTGTTGGATCCGTCCGCGTCCATGACGAAGATCTCCAGCGTTCCGGGCCGAACGAGACCCTCGGCCAAAAAAGAGCGGTACTCCCCCAGCTCTTCGGGGTCCGTAGGGTGATAGGCCCGATAGACGATCTTGGTGCCATCGGCCGAGAAGAATGGACCGCCGTCGTATCCCGCCTCGTGGGTCAGCCGCCGGACATCGGTGCCATTCGGATTCATTGTGTAGATCTCCAGGTCCCCGTCTCTGGTGGAGGTGAAGACAATCTTTTCGCCGTCCGAGGAGATCGTCGCCTCGGCGTCGTAACCGGGCGTCTCCGTGAGCCTCTCCAGTCCGGAGCCATCGGGGTTCGCCGTGTAGACGTCGTAGTCGTACAGCGCCCACACGTAGCCGCGGCTGTAGTCGGGTGGCGGCGGACAGGCCGGGCTCTCTTCGTGCGTGGAGCTGTAGAGGATCCGGTCCCTGTCCGGGAAGAAGTAGGCGCAGGTCGTCCGCCCCTCGCCGGTCGAGACCAGCTGGAGGTTCCGGCCCCGGTCGTCCATCGTGAAGATCTGGTCGCACTCGGTCAATCCGGGCCGGGTGGCCTGAAAGATCAGCTCATCCGCGGCGGGATTCCAGTAGGCCTCCGCGTTCTCGCCCGCGAAGGTGAGCATCTGCAGATTGGCCAGCCGCGTCTCGTCGGGCTCCGCCTCGACCGGCTCCGCCCCCGTGTCGGCCGCCGCGGTGGCGGCATCCTCGGAGTCATGCTCGGCTTGGCCTGTCTGATCGCTTGAGCCTCCAGGCCGGCACGCCGAGAGCGACAAGGCGAGTAGAAGTAACGGCATGCTCTGGTTCACCGAGGTCACGGGCGATTCTTTCGATCGAGGTAATGGCTGGGTCTTCAGTGGACCTTCGGGCAGCTTCAGCCGGAGCCGCGGTCAGCCGCGGTGCGGGGTAATAGATGTCGGACCTCGCCAAGCTCTGTCAACTGCCGCCGACGCACTTTCCAGCACCGGGAACCACCACTATTGTAGTCCCTTACGTTGCGGATCCGCCGACGCGTAGTGACCGCCAGGGTCCCGCCAAAGTCTCTATTATGCGGCGCCCACTCAAGCTGCGAGGGGAAAGATATGCGTCGACTCTGCTTAGCTGTACTGACGTCCACGGTTGTCTTGCTGGTTGCGGCACGGCCGTCTCTGGCCCAGGCCACCGACCCTCCGGAAGACATCACCCTCGATTCCTGCGGCGACACCAGGGCGCCCGTCAGTTTCCCGCACAAGACACACTTCGAGGCCAACGAGTGCACGACCTGCCACCACAGCCAGGAGGAGCTCACGCTCGAGGCTGCCAAGGGCGGCATGGAGGTCGAGGCGTGCTCCGGCTGCCATATCGAGCCCGAGGAAGAGGACACGCCGAAGTGCACCGAGCGAAGCCTCAAGGTGAACCCGTTTCACATCAGATGCGTCGGTTGCCACAAAGAGTCCGTGGCAGAGGACGAGTCGCTAAGCCTTCCCACCAAGTGCGCGGAGTGTCATCCGAAGCCCGAGGAGTGAGAAAGAAGATACCGGCTCCAGAGGGCTTCTGAAGCCGAAGTGATGGCGCGCCGCCGGTCAGCGGCTGACGTGGCGCGTCACTAGCCTGAGCCTGGTAGTCCTATAGCTCCGTCGAATCCTGGACCGGCGGCGGCGCGCCGTGAGGAGAGCCGTGGGGCGAGGGCGGAGCGGTGCCCGCCGAGTCTCCCGCCGCATGGTGGGGAGCCGCCGTGGCACCGATCTCCCCGAGCCGCTGCAGCGCGGCATCGGCCGCCTCGTCGTTCCCCAACGCACGCTCCGTCATCGCGATGCCGTACCAGGCGGCCGCCACGGTGGAGTCTCGCGACGCGGCCCCCAGATAGTGCTCTCTGGCCGTCTCGTAGCCGCCGGAGCTGAAGGCCGCATTTCCAGCGTCGATCAGCACGGCAATCTCGTGCGGGATCTCGTCTCGCGCGACGGTCATGTCGTCCAGCGGATCGGAACCACAGCCTGAGCCGGTAAGCGCGGCGGATAACAGCACCGCAGGAATCAATATCTTCATCTTCATGGTCTCATCTTCATGGTCTCATCTTCAGTATCGGGTTCCCCGAGAATCGGACGTCAGGCCGTCGGGTTCGCCGTGTAGCCAAGATAGGTCAGGACGATGATGTACAGCACCGCCGCGATCACGATCCACGT
>Ga0255053_10001307_pt1 | contig 13784 bp, 9 predicted proteins | sample JV7_2_22_MG_FD_188635 | JGI IMG/M metagenome (GOLD analysis project Ga0255053, IMG submission 188635) | Seawater microbial communities from Jervis Inlet, British Columbia, Canada - JV7_2_22 | ecosystem: Environmental > Aquatic > Marine > Inlet | place: Canada: British Columbia | collected...
GAGATGAACCTGTATCTGTTCGGGAAGGTTTATTTTGCCTTTCGCCCGACAGGTTTACGATTATTACTAATTGCCCTCTTTATGCTGCTGATGGTTACGGGTCCTATCTTCGTCAGAATGCTTGAGCGAGCGGACCTCCTCCTTCCGGCCCGGCTATTGGCTCTTGTGACCTATATCTGGATGGCCGCTGTGCTTTGGTTTCTCTTCATGGCCCTTATCGTGGATATTTACAACATCACCCTCCGGATGTTTGCCATACCGATACCTGGATTTTCAAGGTTCCTGATCCCATTACGGACCAGCCTGATAGTAATTTCAATAATTATCCTCGCGGCAATGGCCTGGGGGATAGTGGAAAATTCCAGGGTGAGGGTTGAAAGGGTCTCAATCCGGACGCCGTTACTGAAACCGGGATCACCACCAATCCGGATAGCCCAAATCTCGGACCTGCACCTCGGCCTGATCGTCGGAAGAAAACGCCTTGAGAAAGTTCTATCTCTGATCAGAGAGACCGATCCGCACATCCTTGTCGCAACGGGGGACATGCTTGATGGTATGGCACCTCATCTTGATGACATTTCCGGGATATTCGAAGAACTTCAACCTCCCATGGGCAAGTTCGCCGTCATGGGCAACCACGAGTTTTACGTGGGAATATCGAAAAGCGTAAAATTCCACGAGAGGGCAGGCTTCCGTGTCCTCAGGGGTGAATCATTTCAGGCAGGGGAAAATATACACATCGCCGGCGTGGACGATCCTGCTGGCTCGAGGGTTGGTCGTGCCTCATGGACAGACGAAAGCGCAGCCCTGCCTGATTCTTCACCGGTGGTCTTCACAGTTCTGCTGAAACACCAGCCTGTGATAAGCGATAAATCCAGGGGCAGGTTTAACCTTCAGCTGTCGGGGCATTCCCATGGGGGCCAGATCTTTCCATTCAACATACTCGTCAAAAGAAAATACCCCCTGATGAAGGGTTTGCACGACCTTGTATCTGGATCTTATATCTATACGAGCAGAGGGACGGGAACCTGGGGGCCGCCCTTCAGAGTGCTATCGCCACCCGAGGTGGCTTTGATAACAATCCTGCCATCGGATACCTTGTAAATTTGTTGCACTTACTATCTTGAGAAATATAGACAAGCGACCTGTCCTTCTAATCAAAACGTCCCGTTGAATATGTTGCCTCCTGTCATAATATAAACCGTTTTAAAATCGAACCGTCTATGCTAAAGAGACAGGTCAGTTGCAAATCTCTGACTAATTATGTTTTTTACTCCGGCACATCTTTTATTAGGTATTGTTTGCCAAGAAGGATTCTTCAGTTGAAAGATACTCCAATGACCCACAGAGCTTTTTCAGCACGAATCGTATTGTTCATACTGGCTGCAGCGTTCACATTGCAAGCAACTGCCTTTGACTCAAATGCCAGATCACATCCCGGGGTCGAGAGAATCGCTCAATCCCACCACGTGAAACTCCTTTATTTTCACAGAAGATTCAGGTGTCCTGAGTGTGAAATAATAGAGGCGGGAACCAGAAAGGCCCTGGAAACACACTTTCCGAACGCCATGGCGGACGGACGTCTCGTTATGAGCATCATCAACCTGGATGAACCGGGGAATGAACACTACACAAAAGACTACAACTTCTTCTTCAATACAATTATCGTTGTAAATGTAAAAAACGGCCGAGATGCTGACTACAAGAATCTGGAAGACGTCTGGAAGATCTATGAGGACGAAAAGGCTCTCTCACAGTACATCCGGGATGAAGTCGGGGGTTACCTGGAGGATTAGCGTGCGTATCTTTTACGGGACGGATAGGCATTATCATAAGAAGCGACGGGTGTCATGAATCACACGACACCCGCCTTCGTTTTGCTACAAATAGCTAACTGCGACTGATCTTCTTCCTTTCAGGAATATCCGCAAGATTATCTATTTCTTTAGTTCCCTGACGTCCTCGAAGTTCAGGTGGATCCATATATTGTGTGGAGGGAAGTTTCCCCTGTCCTCTTTCATGCTGTGGGCGACAAAATGCAGCTCTCGACCTTTGCGGTCCGCTACCGATCCGTCGCCCGGTGATTTAGGACTGTAAAAGCCCGATTTATCGCTGTTGTATATCGCCTGGGTTTTTGTGTTCCGCGTCCTTTCGGTGTACATTATGTGAGCCATAATATCCTTATAGACGATGCTGCCGTTGACAAAGATATCGGCTTTTCCCCAGGAGGCCAGAAAGGTCCTCGATTTGGGCATTACAGGTGCATCCTGCTTTGTATCACCGTGCATATAGATGAAATCCGCCACTCCACCTTCCTGAAACGCAGGTCCTCCCTCACCAACACGGTAGATAAGGGTTATTTCGCCCGAGTAGGTCCTGTCTTTTTCAGGATTGATGGTCCCATATACGGTGTATTTTGCGGTCCCCCTGTCCTTTTCCGCATCAAGAACCACTTCGGCCTCACCTATGATCGGGACTACCCTGGACCCATCATAACTGAAGTTGTCTCCATACCCTCCGATCAGGTAGGGCTTTGTTCCTTTCAGGCTCCAGATCGGATCGTGAGATCCCTTGAAACCGAGCACTTTTTCTGTCTGGGATACAAGTACGTCTGACGACAGGGCCGTGCGGGCAGGCAGCAAGGTAAAGAAACCAACCAAAAAAGCTGTCAGCATTATTGAAATTACGGTTTTCATATTAATCTCCTTCCGAATTTGAAAAACGTTGTTTTATAAAACTGTAGCTCCTGTCGTTCACACAACCGTCACATAAACTTAACTTTTCTGTAACGAAGGTGGCTACTACTCGGATAAGTTTGGAGAAGAGGCTACTCTTAAACCTTGCATTCGTGGCTTTCAGGCGAAGAGAGGGGGAGGCTGAAGGTAAATGTGCTGCCCTTATTTATTTCACTCACAACCTCCAGGGTCTGCCCGTGGAGTTCAATGATCCTCTTTGCTATGGACAGCCCAAGCCCGGTGCCTGCTGGTTTATTGACCTCACCATCAGCAACCCTGAAATACCTGTCGAATATGAAGGGCAGGTCCTCTTCTGCTATCCCCCGGCCTGTATCGTTGACCTGCACCAGGAGCCTGTCCTCCTCAGGCCTGATGGACACGGTAACTTTTCCTCCCGGTGGTGTGTAAAGCATTGCGTTTTGAATGAGATTTTCTATGGCTCTTTCTACCAATCCTATGTCGGCAAGGGCAAAGGGAAGCTCTTGTTCGAAGTCCGAGTTAAGCAATATATCCCTTTCCTGCGCAAACAGCTGAAACTTCTGAAGGATGTCCTGAATGAGTTCGCACAGTGAAATGGCCTCAGGATCGATCCTGACCTCATGGGCATCGAGGCGGGAGAGTTCGAAAAGGTCGGCAACCAGCTTTCTTAACATGTCGCTGTGTTTGAGGGCTGTTTCCAGGTACCTGTTACGCTGGTCCTCAGTCAGATCCTCCTTCATAATCAGGGTCTCAAGGTATCCCTGAAGTGATGTCAGGGGTGTTCTAAGGTCGTGGGAAACGTTTGTTACCAGCTCTCGGCGCAGGGAGTCGGCGCTCTCCAATTCGGTCATCTGATCGGTTATGCGTTTTGCCATCCTGCCGAATACGGCCCCGAGAATATCTATCTCGTCTCCCGCATCAGGCTCCTTAAAATCGAGCATGTCCAGATCCTCCTCGAAACCATCCTCTCTGAAGGATTCCACGCTGCTCGTCAGCCTTCTGAGCCTGCCGGTGAGATTGCGAAAAAGATAAAGCCCGAAAAGGGAGACCAGGATGAGCCCGCTGACCGCCACATAAACGCTCATGCGCGCAATGTAGCTGCCTTTTAGCATGCCGGTTATCGGCTTCTCCCCTGTCTTTCCCAGAATTATGTAAAGATAAGCCTCAGGCGTTCCGGTTATAGGTATGGGACAGGCTGAAAAGATCTGCCTGTTGCCGGGGCTGGTAGGATTATCTCCCAGTATGGGAAAGGGACGATTTCCTCCAAGGAAATCAAAAACCGGCTCCATTGAAATGTGATCCTGCTTGATCTTCTCTTTATCGATGGACGAAGACAGGACATGGCCATATGTATCCAGCATGTAAACTTCTATGGACGGATTGATGTCCATGAGGTCGTAGTAAATCTCAGCAAGGACCTGCTGATTGACCTCGCCATCTTTCATCAGCATCCTGTTAGCAACCAGGTGTTTGGCGATGGATCGATTTAGCTTCTGACTGGCTTCCTGGAAATACATCCTGTTGGAGATAAGTGACAGGGACACAAAGATGACGCCCATAAAGAGGAACAACACCAGGAGGATAGCGGACAATTTACCGTAGAGGCTCCTTATCACCCGCTGCTACCCTCCAGATCCAGCGTCTCCGTGAATTTATACCCCACTCCCCAGACAGTGAGTATATAGCGGGGCTTTGCCGGGTCTTCCTCGATCTTTCCCCTCAGCCGGTTAATGTGCGAGTTGACCGTGTGTTCATATCCTTCGTAACCGTACCCCCACACCTGGTCCAGGAGCTGTGCTCTTGTGTAAACCCGTCCTGGGTTTTTGACAAAATGGTACAGCAGGTCGAACTCCCTTGCAGTGAGGTGGACCGGTGTGCCGCTTTCGGTCACTGTCCTCCTGGAAAGATCTATTGTAAGCTCGCCTGCCTCTACTAAATCCCCATCATTTGTATCGCCGGCTCCCTTCATGATCTCTACGCGCCTTAAGATGGCCTTCACCCTGGCCATCAACTCCTGGATGCTGAAGGGCTTGGTTAGATAATCGTCGGCACCTATCTCCAGGCCCACAACGCGGTCAACCTCTGAGGACTTGGCCGTCAGCATGAGAATTGGTGTGTAATCTGACGCTGCCCTCAAACTCTTGCATATTTCGAGTCCGTCCAGTTCAGGCAGCATCAGGTCCAGGATTATGAGGTCGTACCTGCCCGAAGTGGCAAGATCCAGCCCCTCCTTTCCGTCATAGGCACGGTCAACTTCATGCCCCAGATCGGCCAGGTGCAGTTCTACCAGGTGGGATATATCCCTGTCATCCTCAACAAGGAGTATTTTACTCTGTGCACTTTGAGTCATTACCATTTCCCTGTTCATTTTGATACTGAAGCATTAATTCTTCACAAAATAATAACGTTATTTTGACTTCAAATGCTCTAATTTCTAATGCTCCAATGCTCAATACCTAATTTCCAATATCCAAAACCTACTAGCTATAAGATTGCCACGCTTCGCTAATAACGACTGTTTCCCCCTCCCCTTAAGTTCCCCTCCCGCCAGGGGAGGGGTGTAAACTTCGATACTTCGACACCTCGATACTTAGTTACCCATCACTCCCCCTTCTGCCTCCTGCCCTCTGCCTCTTTCCTGTTTCACAACGCCCTACGCCCTTCGCCCTTCGCACTATTTTTGATTAATCTTCGATACCACCCCGCAAGCCTTTCGGGCGAAACCCCCATGAGATATGCACCCGTAACGGTGTAGTGGATCGCTGTGAGCTTCCAGATACCCACAGCTTTCCACTTGCGAGATGAACTCACTGCCTTGAGCGGAAGCAGCACTGTTTTACCTCTGGCACGAACCCGCCTGGTTAACTCGTAATCTTCCATTACGGGCTGATCGGGAAAGCCCCCCAGTTCCCGGAAACAATCAGCGCGAATAAAGAGCGCCTGGTCACTGTAGATAATGCCGAGACGGCTTGCTCTCATATTAGCCGCCCACTCTATTAATTTCATAGTTGCGGTATCAAGGTCGGTGGCGAAGCGAAAAGCGCCGGCAACGGTATCCTGATCGGCTATGGCATGTCTGATGTAATCGGAAAATCCTCTTGGCAGCCGTGTGTCAGCGTGAAGAAAAAGAAATATTTCGCCTTTTGCGGCTACAGCTCCTGCGTTCATCTGGATCCATCGGCCCTTTTCGGAATTAATCACATTTGAGGTTAAAAGCCGCGCCATCTGAACCGTGCCGTCTGAGCTTCCCCCGTCTGCAACTATTGTTTCGAGCCTTTTTTCAGTTGACAGGTTCTCTGCCAGAGCTGGCAGGTTATCTTCTTCATTGATCGTGGGAATAATGACGGAGATCAGTGGGCTGCTTTCAGAATCAGATGCTTCCTTCCAAAGGTGCAAGTCCTCCGGGCGGTCAATATCACCCAGCATTTCTGTCTGTAACACATTCAGACCAAACTCCTGAGCGTTTTTTAGAGTCTGGTCGAAAACCTCTCCAGTCCCCCACGGAATGCCGTTCATTATTCCCGGGAGGGCTTTTGCCGCCGCCTGTTTTCTGATGCCAATGAGGTAGTATCCACCATCAGCGGCCGGCCCCAGTACCATATCGCTGTTTTCCAGTTTGAACAGGGCCAGGCGCAGCAGCTGATGTGTTATGGATGGACTGTCGGTCCCGATGATGAGGGCCTTTTGCATGCCACCTGAAAAGGTATTTTCAAATGCCCTTCCCATCCGCTCTCCGAGGTCACCATTTCCCTGGGGGATGAGATCAATGTCTTCACCTAGCCAGTCCTTCATCAACTCCGGGTCACCGCCATCATAGTAAATCTGTATATGCAGCCCGGGAAGATCAACCTGCCTGGCGGTGTTTATTGTGAGTTCTGCCATCCGGCGGTGGAGATCGCTGGCGCCCTCCTCTCCCAGGGCAGGAACAAGACGAGTCTTAACCTTCCCCGGCTCCGGATATCGGGTAAAAATTATGAGGCTTGATTGCACGTCAGGCTAAGCCGCCCCTCTGGAACCTGAGGATACGGTCAAAGATCCCCTTGATCGTGGGGGTCAGCCTGGTCCGGCTGTAGGCATCGGCAGCCCTTTTTATGGCTTCAGCCTGGGTAGGATATGGGTGTATGACCCCTGAGATCCCTCCCAGACCCAGTTTCGCCTGCATCGCCACGGAGATCTCGCTTATCATCTCCCCTGCATGTCGGGCAACAATCGTAGCACCCAGTATCTTGTCGGTACCTTTTTTCAGGTGGATCCTTACCATCCCTTCCTTCTCGCCATCAGCTATTGCCCTATCTACATCGCCCAGGGGTACGGTGATCGTATGGACCTCTATGCCCTTTTTCTTTGCATCCTCCTCGTACATCCCCACATGGGCGATCTCGGGATCTGTAAACGTGCACCATGGGATATTCAGAGCGCTGGCTTTTTTCCTGCCCCAGAAGAGAGCGTTCTGAATAACTATCCTGGCTGCAGCGTCGGCCATGTGTGTGAACTTGTACTTAAGGCAGATATCGCCGGCCGCATATATTCTGGGATTGGTGGTCCTTAACCTGTCGTCAACTATGACACCCGCCCTTGGATCGTACTGAACTCCAGCCGCCTCGAGGCCCATTCCGTCAACATTGGGCACCCTGCCTACTCCGATGAGTATCTCATCTACCGGAAGTACTTTCTTCTCGCTTCCGCACTCCAGATGGAGCAGCTTTTCATTCCCTGTTTTTTCAACTTTCTTTATGTTACAGCTCAGGACAAGCTGGACCCCGTCTTTTTCGAAGGCCTTCTCTATGATCCTGGCTGCGTCCCGGTCCTCCCTGGGAAGAATCTGCGGCCCAACCTCTAAAATGTACACCTCGCTTCCCAATCTCCTGAAGGCCTGCGCCAACTCGCACCCCAAGGGGCCGGCTCCTATTACAGCCAGGCGGCCTGGCCTTTGGGTAAGGGAAAAGACCGTTTCGTTTGTCAGGAAGCCGGCTTCGGCCAGACCCTCCACCGGCAGTTCGAATGCCCTTGCACCAGTGGCTATAACAGCCTTTTTAAAGTTCAGGACTTTTCCATCCACTTCAGCACTATTCGGACCGGTGAACCTCCCCTCTCCGATGAACAAATCCACTCCCAGTTCATCCCTGTATCGCTTTGCCGAGTCATTAGTGCTTATCTCGGCCCTCAGTCTTCGCAAGCGCTCCATGACTGAGCCAAAATCTACTTCAACGCCATCCGGCACACTGATACCGAAGTCTCCTGCGTCCCTGACATCGGCCGCTGCCCTGGAGGACCGGATGAGGCATTTGGAAGGCACGCATCCCACGTTTAAGCAGTCTCCGCCCATGAGATGCCTCTCGACAAGGGCAACTTTAGCGCCGACTCCGGCGGCTCCAGCTGCCGTAACCAGACCAGCCGTCCCTGCGCCAATCACAACCAGATTATATCGCTTTGCCGGCTCGGGATTTATCCATTCAGCAGGATGCACGTTGGAAATCAGAGTCTGATTATGCTCATCGTCGGGGATCAACTTTAACGTTTCACTCATTTCAGGACTCCTTAACGACAATTTTCTGTTCAACGGTTTCGGGTTTGTCTTCCTTGAGTCTTTTTCTGGCGAGCCTTGTAAGAAGGATGATTATTGCCAGGATCATGGCAACAATTACGACCAGTATCCACGGAACTCTGCCCTGGGCTAACGCTTCAAGAATAGCCGCCGACCCAACTACGTATAGTACTGTACCAGGAAGCATACAAACAGCAGACCACATCACGTATGTCCGGAAATGCACCTTGGTCAGGCCGAATCCGTAGTTGAGGAGGTTGAAGGGAAATATGGGCACGAGCCTTGTGATAGCGACTATTATGTCTCCGTGCCTTTCCGTGAGGTCGTCAAGTTTTCGGAATTTCTCATTATCCGCAAGCCACCCTTCAATGGCCTTTCTCGCAAAGTAGCGGGAAACCAGAAAGGCAAGGCTGGCTCCCAGCGTAGCCCCAACGATGACAACGCCTACTCCCAGGAAGGGCCCGAAGAGGGCCGCTGCGATCACTGAGAATACCGAACCCGGAAGAGCCGCGACGGTAGCAGCGGCATATATGAGAATGAAAGCTATTGTTCCCAGGGGGCCGAGGGAGTTTATCCAGCCGCGAAGCTGACCCAGCTTTTCTTCGACGTCAAAGACCTGGGACAGGATTATGAGTGCAACAATAACTGCCAGCAGAGCTATCGGCCGCCAGAGTCCATGTTTTTTTCCACCTCTGCCGGATTCCGTGGCCAAATAAACACTCCTTAAGCCCAGCTATTAACGGCCATAGTATGAACAGAAATAAGGCTGTTCGTCAGGCTTCCGAATCCACGAGTGCCCCACCGCAGGAAGAACCCGATCCCGCTGTGCACCCGAAGCAGTGGCTCCCGGTCACTATCCTTCTGTCCGAGAGGATTGATGCGTCAAATCTGTTGATGTGGTCGGGGGCACCGTGATCAACCGAGAACCCCAAGGCAAGGTTGAAATCGCAATCGTAGATGGTACCGTCCCACCCGAAGCTGATCTGATAGCGGCACATAAGGCCGTCAACGGTTGTGGGATTGAAGGAGTTCCGGAGCAGTTCCATGTAATCCTTTTCTTTGTTACGGATCCTGAGATCTTCCTTGAAACGGCCGATGGGCATATTCGTGATAGTCAGGAGGTTGGTAAAGCGCAGGTTGAAACGGGACATGAGTTCTTTACGATAGGCTATTTCCAGGGTTGACTGGTCACCCGGCAGAAATGGACCTCCAGGATTGTACACCAGGTTCAGTACCAGGTCAGGCTCTATCCCGTACCCAATCCCGTTCAGTGCCTTTATAGCTTCGACGCTTTTTTCATAAACCTGCTCACCCCTCTGGGCTCTGACGTTTTCTTCCAGGTAGCACGGCAGGGAGCCTACAAGCTGTATGTCATTATCACGGTAATAATCTGGAAGGCCTTCCATTCCCGGTTCGGTTATTACGGTGAGGTTTGTTCTGACTTGAACCGGAAAACCCCTTTCTCTGAGGACACCTACAAATCGTTTGAAATCAGGGTTCAGTTCCGGGGCTCCACCTGTCAGGTCCACAAGCCCGGGCCTTACGGTTTCAGCGGCGGAAAGTATCATTTCCATGACCCGCCACTCCATTACCTCAGTCCTTACGGGAGAGCAGTTCAGGTGGCAGTGCTGGCACGCCTGGTTACAAACAAGACCGAGGTTAACCTGAAAGTACTGTATTGTGTTGGCATATAATCCTTCTTTTGAAGAATCGACCATTTTCCTTTCAAAATCGTTCATCATCGCTCCTGAATATTGATTTGGGCGCGCCCCAATGGGCGCGTTGATGACTTTCTGCAAAGTAGCTATATTAGAGTATAAGCTATGACCTGATAGAATCAAGCTGTGCTGCTATGAAATCTATAGCTGAGATATAACATTTTTATCACGGTCACCCACAAGTTTATGTGTAAATTGCCTTGAGTAAAACCGCTGCTATACTTTATTTTAGTTGGGGTTTAACCTGAACAGTCAAATGAGAAGGATCTTACGTCTGTCCCTTCCATACTGAGGACTACTGAAATGAGAGTTGCCGTAGCATCAGATCACGCGGGTTTTTCCATGAAAGATGACCTGGTCGATTTCATCAGGACCCTGGGCCATCAGGTCCTGGACATGGGAACCGACAGCCTGGAGCCTGTGGATTATCCTGATTTTGCCGAAGCTGTTGGCCTGGCAATTTCCGGGGGAGAGGCCGATCGGGGCATATTGGTATGCGGTAGCGGTGTCGGTGTTTCGGTAGCGGCAAACAAGATACCGGGTATCAGGGCAGGACTTTGTCACGACACTTATTCTGCACATCAGGGAGTTGAGCACGATGACATGAATGTCCTTGTCATGGGGGCAAGGGTTATTGGACAGGAGCTTTCAAGGGAGCTGGTGCAGACCTTCATGGCAGCACAGTTTACCTCCGAAGACCGCCATCTAAGACGCCTGAAAAAGGTTGAGGCCATGGATGCGAGGTATCGGGGATCCAGGAAAGAGGGAGATTGATACGTATCGGGGTAACGGCGTATGGGAGTGTGGGGGTATGGGGGTAATAAATCACCGTCATTGCGAGGAATGACGCAGTTAGCGGAATGACGCGGCAATCTTGTGACTCATTACTTGGAACTTGGAACGTGGAACTCCACGCCTAAGCGTGGCCGGGAAGGGGATAATATTGCATCTGTTACAGGAGACAAGAGCCTTTAACGCAGAGGGCCGCCAGTCTTCGTTACGCCAATGCGTAACTTCGCCTTGGCAAGCAGCTTGTCACGTCGTAGTTCGAAGAACGAAGACGGAGGGGCCGCAGAGAAAATTTTTCTTTGTAATTACTAGAAACCAGAAATACAGCCGTAGGCTGAAGGGTGTTGCGAAGCCGAAGGGGCTATTTACCGGAACCCGATCATAAAATATTGGCTACAAACCAATTAGGAGATGAGTCGAAATGGGAAGAATCAAAAGAACTGCAGAGCTGGGGCAATCAATATGGTTGGATTATATTCGGAGATTCTTCATCACTTCCGGTGACCTGCAGGCACTTGTTGACAGGGGCCTGGGGGGCGTTACATCCAACCCTACGATCTTCGAAAAAGCTATAACCGGCAGTTCCGATTATGACGAAGACCTCGTCCGATTCATGGTTGAGGGCAAATCGGACGAGGAGATCTACGACGAACTCACCCGAACAGATATTGCGATGGCGGCAGATATTTTAAGCACTGTTTACAGAAGGACCCACGGCACAGACGGGTTTGTGAGCCTTGAAGTCAATCCACTGTTTGCCAGGGACACAGCAAGCACGATCGATGAGGCCAGGCGTCTTTTCCAGGCCCTGGATCGTCCAAATATCATGATCAAGATCCCGGCGACTCCTGAAGGTATCCCGGCTATCGAAGCTCTCATCGGCGAGGGCATAAACGTCAATGTCACACTGCTGTTCTCCATCAGCCAGTACGAGGCGGTCGCCAGAGCATACATCAATGGACTGAAGAAAATGGCCGAGGGAAGGGCGGACCTGAGGATGATCGCCTCGGTGGCGTCGTTCTTCGTGAGCAGGGTCGACACGGCTGTGGATACCGAACTTGACAAGCTGGGCAAAAAAGATATGCAGGGTAAAGCAGCCATTGCCAATGCCGGTGTTGCATACGGCCTTTTCAGAGAGATATTCTCGGGACCCGAGTGGGAAGAACTGGCCGACAGGGGCGCAAGAGTGCAAAGACCCCTATGGGCAAGCACCGGAACCAAGAACCCCGCCTATTCCGATACTCTTTACGTTGACACTCTGATCGCTCCAGACACTGTCAATACATTGCCACCGTCTACCCTCCACGCCTTCGAAGAGCACGGTAAAGCTGCATTGTCCCTGGAAAAAGACATCGATGAAGCCCGATCGTTCCTGGAAGCCCTCAGCAAAACAGGTGTGGACCTCGACAGAATAACAAGTGATCTTCTAGAAGACGGCATCGGTAAATTCGTTGATTCCTTTCAGTCCCTCATGTCCGGGATCACGAAAAAAAGAGAGCTCCTTTCAGGAGGCAGGAAGAAATACGTTTCAAGCCTGGGTGAGCACGAGCCGGATGTCCATGAAACACTGGTCAGCTTGAAGGAAAACAGGATAATGACCAGGATCTGGGACCACGACCACACCGTGTGGAAACCGGAACCTGAAGAGATAACCAACCGTCTGGGGTGGCTCAACAGCCCCGAGAACATGACGGGCGTAGTATCGCAGATCATCAAGTTCACCGATGATGTAAGGGAAGCAGGTTTTAACCAGGCCGTTCTTCTGGGAATGGGGGGATCAAGCCTGGCACCGGACCTGTTTGCAAGGGTTTTTGGCACAGCAGACGGCTACCTGCAGCTTCACATCCTTGACAGCACCGATCCTGACGCTGTCAGGGAACTGACGGAGGCTGTGGATCCCGCCAAAACCCTGTTCATTGTTTCCACGAAATCGGGAACAACCACAGAGACCCTTTCCTTTTTCAAGCACTTTTTCAATATTACCTCAGAGGCCGTCGGAAGCTCAAAAGCCGGTGGTCACTTCATAGCGATCACCGATCCGAAAAGCTCCCTTGTGGATCTTGCCGAAAAGCATTCTTTCAGGGAGGCATTTCTAAACGATCCCGATATAGGGGGTCGCTATTCGGCTCTCTCATATTTCGGTCTGGTGCCTGCAGCACTCGCCGGAGTTGATATAGCAGAACTTCTCGACCGTGCCTCGACCGCTGCATATAACTGCGAGCCGGAAAACTGCCCGGTAAAAGGCGATAACTCGGGCGCACAGCTTGGCGCCGCCATGGGAACCCTGGCACTTGCGGGCCGGGACAAACTCACTCTTGTTACTTCGCTCCCCATAGAGCCTTTTGGAGCATGGGCCGAGCAGCTCCTTGCCGAGAGTACGGGAAAGGAGGGCAAGGGGATATTGCCCGTGGATGCAGAGACCCTTGGGACGCCTGAAAAATATGGTTCAGACCGTCTGTTCGTATATCTGCGGCTGGCAGGTGACAGCACATATGACGATGCGGTGGAAAACCTGAAGGACAGTGGACATCCCGTGATCCAGATCAACCTCGACGACCTGTACGACCTCGGCGGTGAGTTCTTCCGCTGGGAAATGGCAACTGCCGTCGCAGGCCACATACTGGGGATAAATCCCTTCGACCAGCCCAATGTGGAATCGGCCAAAAATCAGACGCGCCAGATGCTGGGTGCCTTCGCAAAAGATGGTACTCTTCCTGCCAGAGAACCCTCCCTGGAGGAGGACGGGATAGCGGTCTATACGGAGCTTCCGGCCGGGTCACTTGCCGAGACAATCGCTGGATTTCTTGAGCAGGCGGCTTCCGGAGACTATGTTGCCCTGCAGGCCTACATCAAGCCATCCGAAGACACATGGGCCGAGCTTCAGGAACTTCGTTTAAAGATACGCAACATCTCAGGTATTGCCACAACTGCTGGCTACGGTCCCAGGTTCCTCCACTCAACGGGCCAACTGCACAAAGGAGACGGCGGGAGGGGGCTGTTCATCCAGATCACTTCACA
>Ga0255053_10001308_pt1 | contig 13780 bp, 10 predicted proteins | sample JV7_2_22_MG_FD_188635 | JGI IMG/M metagenome (GOLD analysis project Ga0255053, IMG submission 188635) | Seawater microbial communities from Jervis Inlet, British Columbia, Canada - JV7_2_22 | ecosystem: Environmental > Aquatic > Marine > Inlet | place: Canada: British Columbia | collected...
CGCCTTCGATTTTACCGAGGAGCATCGCCGGGACCTGCTTGAACCCGTCCATCGGGCTCAGGACACCGGCATCCACAAGCGTTGCCGACGTCGTTACATATTCATTCAGGTCGTTTTTGAGCCCAACGTTGACACCGGTTAGTCCGTGCTCGAGCACAAAAGGTGGCACGCCACCGTGCACGAATGCCGTATCGTTTATGACCACCATGAAGGGTTTATCGAGAAGCCACTTGCCGTACGTGCCGTCGCGCCGGAAGGCTCGGCGGTGCCCGAAAAATCCGGGCGGCACCCTCTCGTCGAATTCGTCCCTGACATCCGACTCGTTGACGTCCGCCGGTCTGCTGCTGCGAAACCGTTGGTACCAGAAGTCACGTTCCTCGGGTGATTCGATATCCAGGAATGCCGCGTATTCCTCAATGGCAACGTAGCGAAGATCACCGATAAGGTTCATCACCTCGTGATTGCCAAGTAGTTGATGCACCCGGCCGCCCGCAAGAGGTGCGTCTTGTTCCAGCCGCATGATGAGGTCCATAACCCGGCGCGAGTCAGCCCCACGATCGAGCAAATCGCCCGTAATGACGAGATGCGTCTTGCCACCGCTCCAGGCAAGTCGCTTGTCGATCACCTTCGCTTCCTGCAAGGTCGTGACCAGGGCACTGTATGCGCCATGAATATCACTGACTGCGACGATTCGCTTGACGTCTGAGAAGTGCCATTCATCCGCCTGCGCGAAAGATAATGGCAAAAATAGCCATACCAGAAACGGAACCAGCCCAAAAACTGGGCTGGTTCGTTTACTGACAATACTTCTTCCGTTAATGGCGCTAGCCACCAAACTGCATTTCAGCCCCTAAGAAGTAGAAGCGACCGATACCGCCTCCGAAGTAGGCGTCATAGTTGCCGATACCGCCTTCATAAGCGTCGCCTGTGCGCGGTACGAATGGATCCTTGTCAAACAGGTTCCTGGCACCACCGAACAGGTTCAACCTTGAACCACCTCGCAATTCCATATCGTACGATACGGACAGATCGTGCCGTGTGTATGACCCATAGTAGAGGTACGCCGGCACTTCCGGATTCGCGACGCAGCGAGGATCAGCTGCCGCACAACGTGCGTCGTTGGTAGCGAATCGCTCCTGGTAATCAACAATACGCTCGATATTGTCGATGATGGGGCCTTTGTAGGCCGTGCGCCAGCGAATACGCCAGTCGTTGACTCTCCAGGCCAGAGAAGCTGTAGCGGAATCCTCGAAAATGTTGAAATCAAGCTGATTGTTATAGTCAACAAGCTCGGGGCCATCATTACCTTCGAAAACCGCTTCATGCTCGAGGATATGCGTCCAGTGTGCGGCCAAAGTCAGGTCGCCTGCTCCGACCTGCCACACCCAGTCCAGGGCCACGTCATAGCCGCTCGTAGTTTCCGAATTGAGATTGAACTGGCGTTGTCGGACCTTTATGAGCTGACCCTCACTGTCACGAGTTACATCATCACAGAATGGATTCGGATCGCCCAGAGTAATTGACGAGGCGTAACACTGTTTCAGTATCTCGCTGTTCTCGACTGAGATAATTGCGTCCTCGATGTCGATATTGTAGTAGTCGACGGCGAGCCGGAAGCCTTCCAGGAACGACGGCGCGATGCTGAATCCGATCGTGTACGTGTCTGCTGTTTCCTCGAACAGGTCCGAATTGCCGTGGCTCGGCGAATAGCCATTGTTATCGTCTGCAAAAACAAAAGTCGGATCAGCGGCAATTAATGCGGCAATCGCCGGCTCCAAACGACAATTGTCGTGACCTTGCTCCGTTGACGTGGCCGAAACCTCCTCGCAGATATCGTTGATGCTGTCATAGTCGCCGCGTTCCGGAGAGAATAGCTCCGTAAGGTCCGGCGCACGCTGCGCGCGAGCGACGTTAGCCCGAAAATTATATCCGTCGGCTATTTCCCACATCACGCCAGCCGTGTAGCTAAAGATCGTGCTGATGTTCTCGTGGCTGTAGTCGCCAACTCGCAATGACAGATCCGCTGTCAGACTTTCGTGCAGCGGGAACGAAAACTCGGTAAATAGCTCCGCGACGTCCATGCTACCGATGATGTCCGGAACGATATTGTAGGTGATGCCACCGTAGTTCGATCCGTCGTCGGCCAGCATCTCCATGTCGTCCTCGCGATATTCGAATCCGAATACCGCGCCGACCGAGCCGGCAGGCATTTCGAACAGGTCGCCAGTCATGTAAGCGATAAAATTGAGCTGATCAATCGTGGGATTGAGTACCGGCGTGTACCGAATCCAGTCGGCCATATCCGGCGTAATCGAGCCTTCACCGAAGAGATTCAGTGGTACACAACCTGCCGCGCGGGCGGCAGCGTCGTTGCACTGAATCGTAACGCCATCTGCCGCATAACCAGCATCAAGGGCCTGGGCCATCTTACGAACGTCCAGTTCGTTGGAACGAATCAGAGTCTGTTCAAACGTGCCGTAGCCAAGAGAAACATCCCAGTTCCAGTCATCGAACACACTACCTCTCAAACCCGCCCAGGTGCGCAAGGTCTCGCGCTCGTTGTCGGTAGTGATGTTCCCTACCTCAAAGAACCGACGGTCCCAGTCACCATTCCATTCCGCGGGGAAATTCGGATCATTGAGAATGCCCGCCGGAATAAAGGGATTGGTGCTTGCTATGTGACCGGGCCTAACTTCACCGGGTATCCCCGTAACCGGATCAATCGTCGCGACATCACTTGCTTCACTATCGTCTTCCGGGGATTTAAAGTTGAACGAATTATTCTGGCTGTACTGCAACTGGAAATAGCCTGTTGTCCGATCCGTAAAATCGAAGTTAACCTTGAATGCTGCAGCGAGCGTGTCATTCGGAATCAGGACCACGTCCCAGATTCTGCTGAACAGTCCGTCGCGCTCTTCCGACCATCCCGTGTTCAGGCCATTCTCATTGAACCACCAACCGCCGTCACTTTCTGAGAACACACCGCCGGCGGTGCCGTCGCTGCGGTCACGCCAGTCAGCAGGATCGGGAACGTCACGCATGCACTGGTCACCGGTCTCGGTCTGCATCTCGTTGCACAACAGCGTCGTGTTGTAGTCGTAATCCGCTTCAATCTGTGCGCGATCACGGTCCTTGTTGTCGATGCCCTTTTCTTCGTCGTAAGTGACGCCGGCAAAGAAGTAACCACGTCCGCTCGCAAAAGAGGTACCAAAATCTGCACTCAGGGTGTATTCATCTCCACCCCCTTCTGACGTGGTACCGCCCCGCGCGTAAAAACCAAAGCCTTCTTTGTCTTGCTCGGTGATGATGTTGACGACACCGGCGATTGCGTCCGAGCCATACGTTGCGGTAGAGCCACCCGTTACAACTTCGACGCGCTCGATCATTCCTCTCGGAATGGTGTTGAGACTGACGAAATTGCCACTGTAGCTGTTTGCGACCGTACGGCGGCCATCAATCAGGATCAGGGTTCTGTTGGTTCCCAATCCACGCAGATTGACAGTGGTCAGACCAGTGTGTCCGATACTGGATTGAGTATTGGTGTTGGCTGACGACAGGTAAAGTGAGGGCACTTCGTCGGTCAGCGCCAATTGTAATGAGCCAAGACCTGTATCCTGGAGCATCTCGTTGTCCACGCTCACCAGCGGCGTGGAAACATTGAAGCTGTCGCGTTTGAGACGCGACCCCGTAACGATGACCTCCTCTATCTCGGCCCGCGCGGCCGAGTCACCTTCTGCTTCCTGGGCCACAACGGGCCCTGTTGTCGCCATAGCAGCAGCTGCTGCCAGCGAGCCAATGAGTAGTAGTTTCATCTGTATTCCCCCGCAATGGAATTGTGTGCGTCGGGCCAGACCTTCGAGGGCCTGATCCACATATCGGAACTGGGGGAGCGGCGAGTGATTTAGTTGACACGGAGTCCCCTAGTTCGCCTCGTTACAGCATCAGGCGCATGCGAGATCGCTAATAGACTGGAAACTACTTATGCAAGTTTCGTGACTGTTTGTGTAGATTTACCGGTTGGGCAATTTTGTTGCTGCCCGATGCGACGACCCGGACGATGGTCAGGTCGACGTGCCCTCATATCTCGCGGACAATGCCTACGGGTTCCTACCTGTACCCATTAACCTCACTCCCCCGGGGCCGGGACCGCGTGGTGGTAAACAGGGCCAGTGAAGGAGATCGCAGATGTTGAAAGCCGGTGACCGCGCCCCGGAATTCGTGCTCCGAAGTGATGCGGGCGTGGATACGTCCCTCACGGACCTGCTGGCTCACGGCCCGCTGATTCTGTATTTCTATCCCGCAGACTTCACTCCCGGGTGTACGAAGGAAGCCTGCGCGATTCGGGACCTACACGATGATATTCAGTCGGTCGGTTTGCAGGTCGCCGGAGTCAGCCCCCAGGAAGCGGAAAGTCACGCCCATTTTCGCGAGGAACATGACTTGCCGTTCGTATTGCTGTGTGATCCTGACAAGGTGGCTATCAGGATGTATGACGTCGACGGACCATTCGGCGTCGCCGTGCGCCGCGCGACATTCCTGATCGGCCAGGACCGCACAATCCTCGACGCCGTGCAGGCCGATGTACTCATAGGCAGGCATGCCGACTTCATTCGCAAGGCGATCATGCTACGGGAAACCGCTGGCATCCGGATCAGCAACAACAGGAAGTAGTTAGTCACCCTGCACGGTGACGATGATCGAGCGCCGGTGGGCATGGTGCCGATGCTCCCAAAGGAATACTCCCTGCCAGGTACCGAGTGCACAGCGGCCGTCTTTAACCGGAAGGTTGAGATCCGACTGGGTGAGGATGCTGCGAATGTGGGCGGGCATGTCGTCCGGCCCCTCCGCCGTATGCGTGAACATCGGATCGCCGTCCGGCGCCTGTCGTGACATGAACGTTTCCAGGTCCCGCATGACCGCCGGGTCCGCATTCTCACACAGCATCAGCGACGCGCTCGTGTGGCGGACGAAGATGTGACACATCCCGGACCTGATGCGGGATTGCCGCACTAGCGACTGCACGTCGGCGCTCAGATCATAGGTGCCACGGCCGCTCGTCTCGACGCTGAGTTCGTGCTGGCTGACCATCACGAACGACCTTAGAGTACCGGCGTCGCCGGCGCATCATCGGCAATATAGGGGACCCCGAACCGCAGCCTGATCGTCTTCGTTTTGCCGAACCACGGTATCGAAATAATGTAGATATTGTCGTATTCGTCCTCCGCGATCGGCGGTACTTTCTTGCTCGCGCCGAGGTTGGCGATCAAGACCGGTACGGTGTTGCTGTGCGCAACAACGAGAATGATTTTGCCTTTGTGCTTTTTCAGGATGTGTTCGAGGATTGCTTCGGTATCGTCGGGGTCGTAGTTATTGATTTCCAGGTCGAGCGCGTCGGCGAGCGGCCGCACTGTCTCCTGAGTGCGCCGGAAGGGCGTCGAATAAATTGCGTCGATGCCCGCAACGACATCTGCATCCACCAACTGCCGTGTCAGCTCCGCGACTCGTTGCTGACCGGCAACACTCAAATTGGGATTGTCTGCCGGCATCGCGGCTTTTTCCGCGTGGCGCACAAATATGATCGTCGTCGTCGCCTGCGATTCGAAAAACCACGCCAGCCCGATCGCTATCGCGGTATAGATGATGATGACCTGGATCCGGCGGCGGCGCCGCCGGCGACGCCGGTCTAGATCGGACTTCTCATTGCGCATGGAACGCGACTTTACGAGGTTTTTTGCGATTTGACTACGGGGCTCAGGACCTTCTGTCGTCCTGCTCGTCGATCACGACGTGATACTCGCCCTCGATCGTCTCGTGGGCGCCTCCCTGCCTTCTCCTGGCGGCCTCCTGGAACTCGGGAGAATTGCGCATTTTGCGGTTGAACCACCAGAGTCGAATGCCAATGATGGCGGCCAGAATCACCAGCACCGACCCGAGCACGACGAACGCGAAAAACCCAAGGACGACCGACGCAGCGATTGCGAGCGTACCGACGATGATCACCAACGCATTGGCGATGGGATTACCCGCTGGAAATCCCCGATCTGCTGATGAAGTACTCAAATATCCGTCCTTGTCTTGACTCAGTCGGCCGCCTTGCGAGTATAGAAGCCTTCAAACCAGGTTACCCAGGTTTCGCCGCCGTCACTCGAGATCTCGAAGAACTGCCGCACCCTACCGTCGGGAAGCGCTGTCCAAAGTCCTCGAAACGGCGTCGTGATGCCATTGTTGTAGGTGTGGATTATACCCGTCAACAACATGCCATCATCGGTCATGCCACCACGAATATCGATGTGGTATCCGCCGGCAGCGATCCAGAACTGAACCCACTCGTCGCTCTTCGTATCGAGATAATTGATGCTCGTGCCGGTGCTGCCTCCGGCTCCGGTCCAGTTCTCGACCAGGACACAACCGCGCTGCTCGCGGGAAATTGTATTACTGCCCTGGTAGGTTCCGGACGCATCGTGCACGTCCCACTCGCCAACCCAGAAATCGAACGCGGAAAATCGCTCATCCTCCTCGCACGGGTAGGACGGTGGCGGCGCTGAATCTGCTGCGGCCTGATCGTCAGCCTGCTGCGCGGCGACCCCGGAAGCGGAAGCTATAAGTACAGTAAAAACCATATATTTCAATGAGTTCATAAGTTTTCTTCGAAGTGACATTAAAAGAAATCTGACCGACTCACGCTTATGTGACCAGACTGGGGCCACCGGGTTCGCGATAATCACTTCCTGGTTGTCAATATCGGCCGCGGCGATGTGGTTTTCAATGGCAACTTATTGAATCCCGCGGCTCGCCAACGCACAATGCGCCGGCGCATCGGCACGCCTTTGTGCGTCAGACGGAGAGGTGGCAGAGCGGTTGACAAATCGGCAGGACTGCCGATTTGGACGCCGGAGGCGCCCGTAGGGCGAGCACCATGGATGGTGCGAGTCAATGCACTGGTCTCGGTCTAGCGGACGCGCAATTGTGGAGAGGTGGCAGAGCGGTTGAATGCACTGGTCTTGAAAACCAGCAAGGGTTAGTAGCCCTTCGTGGGTTCGAATCCCACCCTCTCCGCCAAAAATGAAATGGGCCCCAACGGGGCCCCTTTTCATTTTTGACCGAAAGGGTCTGGGATTTCGAACCCTGTTCGACCAACACAGCCGCGCAGCGGCAATTGAGCTCGCGGAGCCGCAGGCGTAGCGAGAATCCCAATCTTTCGGCCGGAAAAAGTTAGCTGACTATTGCGGGACCCATTTTGCTTTTCCGGCCAACTGAGGTATAGGTTTTCGACTGAATCACTGGAGAAGAACTTGGCAACAGTATTGGTAACAGGAGCGAATCGGGGCATCGGCCTGCAGCTCTGCAAACAACTCGCAGAACGCGGTGACAGCGTCGTCGCCGTTTGCCGTAACACGACGCCCGAATTATCGGAACTCGGTGCGCAGGTCATTGACGGAATTGACGTCAGTAGTGGCGACGCTGTCGAAGTGTTGTGTCAGGAACTCGGCAACCTGCAGATCGACGTTCTCGTAAACAATGCCGGCATACTCCTGCGCGATAGGTTCGGAGACATCGACTACGACGACCTGATGGAACAGTATCTAATCAACACGCTCGGTCCCCTGCGAGTGACCGAGGCGCTGTCCGACAGGCTGCACAGCGGATCGAAAGTGGCCATCGTGTCGAGCCGTGTCGGCTCGATAGACGACAACTCGTCAGGTGGCAATTATGGTTACCGTGCATCCAAGGCCGCCGTCAATATGATCGGTACCAACCTGAAGCACGAACTCCTGCCCAGGGGAATCGCCGTCGCGTTGCTACATCCGGGCCTGGTCGCGACGGATATGACCGGCGGCAGCGGCGTGTCGCCGGCCGATTCTGCTCGCGGGCTGATTCAGCGGATCGACGAACTCACGCTCGAGAACAGCGGCGGATTCTGGCATGCGGAAGGCTATGCCCTGCCCTGGTAATGTTAGTATTCGCGCTGGTATAAGCAGGGAGACGCATACGTGCAGGGCAACCTGAGTTTTCGGGCCTTCGTCACCCTATTTCGAATTTCGCGCCTCGGCCTGCTCGGCATTGCCAGCCTGCTCCTTGCTCTGCCAGCTGTGGCGCAGGAGCCCTTCGGCTTCGACGATATTGCGGCCGCGGAAGAACTCGAGCAAATCGCCACTGAGATCCAGGGCGCGGAAGTCACCAACAGTATCCTGGCAGACGCACGCTCGCGCACGGTCAAGCTCGAAACTGGCGCCACCGGGTGCGCTGCCGACGCGACGGCGGAACGCTCGCGGCTCGAAGCGCGTTTCGAACCACTGCGCGATATCGAATCGGAGCTCGTCGGTGCCGACGTCTGGGACCAGCGCCAGGAAATCAAGACTGCGCTGGACGAGGCCATTGCGCGGCAAGCGCGTTGTACCGGCATCATTGACCATGCGCGGGCGCTCAGCGGACGCATCACCAGCACCCAGAATACGCTGTCACAGCAGTTTCTTTCGAGCCGTTCCCAAACCGTCATCGGCCTCGTCAAGGATCTGCCGCAGAAGATTCCCGGCTGGCCGGCGCGAATTCGCGGCTCTTTGGACCTGGAGCTGGTCGAAGGCCTGACTGCGACACGATTGCTGTGGCTGTTGATTGTCGCTGGCGCAGTTGCGGCGTCCGTGGGCCTGCTGCTCAGGCATTGGTTCCGGCTCTGGTACCAGGCTGCCGGAGGAATCGACGCACCGCCGTCGCTCAAGTACCTGATTCCCAAGCCAGTGGCGGAATTCGCGCCGCTTTGGCTCGAGAGCGCGGCGTTACTTGCCGTGCTCAAACTGACGATCGCGGAACCGACGAGCGAGTTGGTGGTGATACGACTTGCCTGGGCGCTATTCATTTTCTCGGTCGGCACCGTGATCATAAGCTGGAGTACTGGCCCGCTGTCGCCGGCCGCCGGTGTCCGGGATTTGATCCCTGATCACGTGAAGCCTATCCGCATGCGGCTCCGCTTCGTGCTGTTGGCCATCTGTTCCAGTTATGTCGTCCTCGGTGAGCAATGGGCGATGGTGCGCATCTCCGATCTGTACGTTGCCGGACGTGCGGTGACGATATTCCTCGTCGGCATTGCGCTCATCTCCGCGCTCGACTATGCACGCTACGTTCCGGGACTTCGTGAACGCTTCAAGTTCCTGCGCTTTGCCGCACTGTCGGTGACGAGTCTCGGCATCATCGCGGTGCTGGTCGGGTTCCAGAACCTTGCCGCATTTCTCGTCTACGGCATCACACGTACGGGGGTCGCACTGTTCATCACCTGGATCGTACTCTGGCTGGTTTCCATCTTCCTGCAGTACCTGCTACGACAGGACACGCCGGCGGCTGATCAGTTGCGCTCATCGCTCGGGCTTTCCGGTCGCGGTTCGCGCCCGGGCATCGGCTTCATGCAACTTATCGCCGACGTGGTCGTGTGGTTCGTTTTTGCAGCCTACATGCTCTACGTGTGGGACGACTCCGGCACCACGCTCGCACAGATGTATGTCGATCTGTTCGTCGGCTGGGAGATCGGCGGCGTCACGCTCGTGCCGATCAATATTATTGGCGGCATTCTGATTTTTGCCGGCATCCTTGTCGTCATCGGCTGGCTGAAGCGCTGGATCGACAAGCGCTGGCTGCAACATATTGTCATCGATCGAGGCGCCCGGGACGCGATCATCACGTTGTTCGGCTACATCGGCTTCGTCATCGCGTTGCTCGTCGCCTTGTTCATGGCCGAAGTCGACCTGTCGGGCCTTGCGTGGGTCAGTGCCGCGCTCGCACTCGGTATCGGTTTCGGCATGCAGGAAATTGCGAGTAACTTCGTGTCGGGGCTAATCCTGCTCTTCGAACGCCCGATTCGTGCCGGTGATTTCGTAACGGTCGGCGATATCCAGGGCTTCGTACGCAGCATTCGCATTCGCGCAACGGAAATCGAGACGCTCGACAATCGGAACGTCCTGGTGCCGAATTCCGAGTTGATCTCGGGGCGTGTGACGAATTGGGTGTTGCGTGATACGTATGGCCGATTAGTACTGAACGTTGGCGTCGCATACGGCTCCGACGTCGAAAAGGTCCGCGACATCCTCGAGAGCGCTGCGCGCGAACATCCCGAAGTCATTACAGATGGCAGCGCACCGGCGCCACGTGCGTTATTCATGGATTTTGGCGACAGTTCTCTCGACTTCGAACTACGCGTTCGCGTCAAGCACATCGAGCGCCGTTTCTCGATCAAGAGTGATCTGAATTTCACCATCGACAAGGCATTCCGCGAGTCAGGCGTCACGATCCCGTTCCCACAACGGGACCTGCATATTATCGCGCCGAAAACCGAGTCAGCTGAGAGCGCCGAAGTCGCGGCGACAGAGGACGACGTCGTGCCGGCCCCAGTACCTGGTCCCGGCACACGTAGCCACAGCGAGACAATGGAGACTGCTGCCGACCTTGAGCAGGTTTGGGCCGCTGTCACGGACATCGATATTCTGAAGCGCTGGCTTGCTCGTGACGGCACGTTTGCACCGCACGTGGGCGGTTCGTTCAACCTGGAGCTTCGCGATGGTTACGAAATCGCGGGCAGGCTCGATATCTTCATTCCTCCGCGACGCATGCGTGCGGTGATTGTGCCGCTGAGCGACGAAGCACCGCTCCCGACCGGGCCGATTACCGTCGAGATGGTGCTGCGCAGGAACGATGAATGCACGGAACTCACGGTGACCGTATCCGGCATCCCGGACAGCGAAGATTGGGAAGAGTACTACCGCCTGTCGGTAGATCGCTGGGAGATCGCGCTCCTCGAGCTGCGCAAGAACGTCCTGGGCAAGTGACGCTTCAGGGCGCCGAGATGACCTCGAGCCCGCCCATATAGGACCGCAGGACATCCGGCACTCCAATGCTACCGTCCGACTGCTGATAGTTCTCCATGACCGCTATCAGTGCGCGGCCGGCGGCTACACCCGAGCCGTTGAGCGTGTGAATTAGCTCGGGCTTGCTCGTTTCGGGATTCCGAACCCTCGCTTTCATCCGACGCGCCTGGAAATCCGTGCAATTACTGCACGAGGAAATCTCCCGGTACTTCTGCTGGCCAGGCAGCCAGACTTCGATGTCGTAGGTCTTGGTTGCAGCGAATCCCATGTCGCCCGCGCACAGGCACACGACCCGGTAGGGCAATTCGAGCATCTGCAGTATCACTTCGGCATGTCCGGTCAACTCTTCCAGCGCCGCCTCCGACTGGGTCGATGTCACCAGCTGCACCAGCTCGACTTTTTCGAATTGATGCTGACGGATCATGCCGCGCGTGTCCTGTCCGTAGCTGCCCGCCTCCGAACGAAAACACGGTGTCAATGCCGTGAGGCGCATGGGCAGGTCGTCGGATTCCAAGATCTGCTCGCGCGCGAGGTTCGTCAGAGACACCTCGGCCGTCGGAATGAGGTAGAAAGGCGTCTCGTCCGTCGTTTTGAAAAGGTCTTCCTCGAACTTCGGCAACTGACTCGTGCCTTCCAGCGCGTGCGCCTGGACGATGTACGGTACGTAGGCTTCGGTGTAACCGTGCTGCTCCGTGTGCGTATCCAGCATGAACTGCGCCAATGCACGCTGCAGTCGTGCGAGTCCACCGCGCATCACGGCAAATCTCGATCCTGACATACGGCTTGCCGCATCGAAATCCAGCATCCCCAGGTCTTCGCCGAGTGCCACGTGGTCCTGCGGCTCGAAGTCGAATTCGACGGGCTCACCCCAACGGCGCACCTCGGCGTTGGCCGACTCGTCGCTGCCATCCGGCACGTCATCCATGATCAGGTTGGGCAGGCCGAGTTCAATATCACGAAGCTGCTTTTGCACCGCACCGAGGTCCTCTTCTGTAGCGGCCAGCCTGTCACCCAGGTCTTTGACAGCGGCCAGCAGAGGCTCGATGTCTTCACCCTGTGCTTTTGCCTGGCCGACGCGCTTCGAACTCGTGTTGCGTTCATTGCGCAGGGCCTCAGTCTCCACCTGGAGTTTCTTGCGCCGGTCTTCGAGGTCGAGGTAAGCGGCCGCGTCAAACGCGCCACCCGGACCCCGGCGGGCAAGATTTGCAGCTACGTCGGCGGCGGCTTGTCGCAATAATTTCGGATCAATCATCGTTTTGTGGATCTCGCGTGTCGCCGCGCTCTTCCCGGTTGCGACGTTCGATTTCTGCCAGTTTCTCGCCGATCCGGATCTCCAGACCGCGCGGCACGGGATGATAATACTTAACCGGGGGCATGTCCTCGGGAAAATACGACTCGCCGGCCGCTATCGCGTCGGCCTCATCATGTGCGTAACGGTAATTTTCTCCGTAACCGAGCTCCTTCATCAGCTTCGTCGGCGCATTGCGAAGATGCAGTGGTACCTCCAGCGATCCGTATTCTCGCGCGTCCCTGGACGCTGCCTTGGATGCCTTGTAAACCGCATTGCTTTTTGCAGCACAGGCGAGGTAGACAACGGCCTGTGCAAGCGCCAGTTCACCCTCGGGGCTACCGAGTCGCTCCAATGTCTCCCAGGCATTCAAGGTGAGTTGTAATGCACGCGGGTCGGCGTTGCCGATGTCCTCCGATGCAACCCGGATCATTCGGCGCGCGACATACAGCGGATCGCAGCCGCCGTCGAGCATGCGCATCAGCCAATACAGCGACGCGTCCGGGTCCGAGCCCCGGATCGCCTTGTGCAACGCCGAGATCTGGTCGTAAAAATATTCGCCCTGCTTGTCGAATCGTCTGCGACCACCCGCAACGACTGATTTGACGACCGCTTCGTCAATCTCGTTAGCCGCCGCAAGATCGGCGGCAAGTTCCAGGAAATTGAGTGCCCGCCGCGCATCACCATCAGCTGCCGTCGCCATCAACTCGATGGCCGCGGCAGTGGCGGTTCCTGCCGGCCCGCGCTCGCTGTCCGACAGCGCCCGCTCGAGGACCCGGGCCAGTTCTGCTTGCGTCAGCATCTTCAGCACATAAACGCGTGCCCGCGACAACAAGGCATTGTTCAGCTCGAAAGAAGGATTCTCGGTGGTCGCACCGATGAACGTCAGGGTGCCGTCTTCGACAAAAGGCAGAAATGCGTCCTGCTGCGATTTGTTGAAGCGATGCACTTCGTCGAGAAACAACACGGTGCCGCGACGATTCATCTGCCGCTGGTTTTTCGCCTCCTGGACCGCGGCCCGAATGTCCTTCACTCCGGCCATGACGGCGGACAATGCGATGAAATGCGAGTCGGTCGATGCCGCGACCATGCGTGCCAATGTTGTCTTCCCGGTGCCCGGTGGACCCCAGAAAATCATCGAGTGCGCACGGCCCTGCTCGATCGCGCGGCGTAGTGGTTTGCCATCCCCGAGCAGATGCGACTGACCGGAAAATTCATCGAGGCTCGCGGGACGCATACGATCGGCCAACGGCCGCTCGGCCGCTGTGGCTTCGTCATCTGCAAACAGGTCAGTCAACGCCGGCACCTGCGCCCGATAGTCCATTCCTCAAATGGCTGACACCACCCTCCGGCGCCCGCCATTGCGATCACAAGGCCGACGATTATACCGATCGTATCGGCGCCGAAATCCAGCACCTCTGCCGTGCGGTAACCCACGGCGCGCTGGCAAACCTCTATGAGCGCGCCGAAGGCAAGCAAGCCAAGCGCGATCCGCCAGTAAGATCGCGGTCGATACTGCCCGGCGAACCATAGCGCCAGCAACGCGAACGTCGCGACGTGCGCCCACTTGTCCAGGTTATCGAGCCAGGAAACAATGGGCGTCGGGTCCGGCCAAAACCAGACCGCAGGCATTACGGTAAAG
>Ga0255053_10001309_pt1 | contig 13777 bp, 10 predicted proteins | sample JV7_2_22_MG_FD_188635 | JGI IMG/M metagenome (GOLD analysis project Ga0255053, IMG submission 188635) | Seawater microbial communities from Jervis Inlet, British Columbia, Canada - JV7_2_22 | ecosystem: Environmental > Aquatic > Marine > Inlet | place: Canada: British Columbia | collected...
CGAAACTACCAGGCCCGCAACATGATGCGCGACGACATGCGCATCGGCGACGAGGCAATCTTTTATCACTCGGCGTGCAAGGAGCCCGCCGCCGTCGGCATCATGAAGATTGCAAGCAAACCCTACCCCGACCCGACCCAGTTCGACCCGGAGTCGAAATACTACGATCCCAAGAGCAATGAAGACGAGCCGCGTTGGTGCCTCGTCGATGTCGAGTTCGTGCGCAAATTTTCGCGGCCGCTGACCTTGAAGGCGCTGCGGGCCGAGTCGGGGCTCGACGGCATGATCCTGCTGCGCAGGGGCAATCGCTTGTCAGTCATGCCTGTAGAGAAGCAGCACTGGAACCTGCTACTCGGACTGGAATAAGTGAACCGACCGAGGCTCATCGCCCTTTCCGGGTTCGTGGTTGTGCTTGCGGTCGTCGTCTACCTGTCGACACCGCCGACACTGGTGAACGCGGCGGCGATTCCCGAGCTGCCCGTCGACATCGACGCCTATCTCGCTGCGAGCGAGAAGCGCGTCGACGAGCAATTCCGGCTGATTCCGAATACCGAGAAACGCGTTGTCTGGCAAGAGTCCGGCGTGCGCACGGAATTCGCGGTCGTGTACCTGCACGGATTCTCGGCAACGCGCCAGGAAACAGCACCGCTCGCGGAGCAGATCGCGGACGCCCTGAGTGCAAATCTCTTCGAGACGCGGCTGACCGGTCATGGACATGTGAAAACGCCGCTGCACGACGTACACGCTGAGGACTGGCTCGAGGACGCGGCTGAAGCGCTCGCCATCGGCGAACGACTTGGAGAAAAGACCATCCTGATAGGGACGTCGACAGGCGGCGCGCTGGCGCTCGCGATGAGCGATCACGACGCCGCGAATTCAGTAAGCGACATCGTTCTCCTGTCACCGAATATCGAGCCCTGGAACAGTGGCGCTAAATGGGCGACACGGCCAGCCGGCTTTCTGATCGCACTCATCGTCGCCGGCGAAACACGTAGCTGGACGCCGCGCAACGAACTGCAGGGACGTTACTGGTCGACAACGTACCCCACGACCGCGGCCATCGAAATGATGCGCCTGGTCGGTCTGACACAGTCCAGGTTACCGCTGAACATTCATCAGAACCTGCTCGTGCTGCTGTCCCCCGACGACCAGGTCGTATCTCCGGCGGCGACCAGGTCGGCATTCGGGCGCATCGATGCGCCGCGCAAGCAACTCATCGAAGTCAGCGGCTCGCAGGATCCGTCCAATCACGTACTCGCGGGGGACATTCTCGCACCAGAATCCACGGCCGAGATTGCGGCCACAATCATCGATTTCATCAGGCCGGCAGGCGAGTCGGAACTTTGACCGGCTGCTCTGTCGAACACATCACTGTCTACAAATGCAAAACACGAATACTGGAAAAACCAATGAAATATCAATTACTTGTTTTGACCACCGCCTGCCTCGCAATGACAGCCTGCGGCGAGTCAAGAGCGCCCGCTGCCGTCGACGTGACTGATAAATCCGTTACGACTATGGAACGCGAGAACCCGCTCCTCGCAACCTGGGAAACGCCGTTCGGCGTTCCGCCTTTCGACCTCATCAAATCCACTGACTATTTGCCCGCATTGCGTGAGGGCATGCAGCAACGCAAGGCGGAAATCGATGCGATCGTAACGAACCCCGATGACCCGACATTCGAAAACACGATCGTCGCGCTGGAAGTCAGTGGTGGCACACTCGGCAAAGTCCGCCGTCCTTTCTTCGCGGTTAACGGCGCCCACGCCGATGACATCATTCGAGAGACTGCGAAGACTGTTGCGCCCGAACTCGCCGCCTACCGTGATGACATCCTCCTGAACGCCACCTTGTTCGAACGCGTCGACACTGTGTTCAGAATGCAAGACCAGCTCGAACTGAACGCTGAACAACAGCGCTTGCTCGAGGAGACCCACAAGGACTTCGTACGCTCGGGCGCGAATCTCGAGCCGGAAGCACAGGCGCGGTTACGCGAGATCAACTCGGAGCTCGCGACCTTGTCACAGCAGTTCCAGGAGAACGTGCTCAATGAGACCAACGAATTCGAATTGCTCGTGACGGATCGTGCGGATCTCGGCGACCTGCCGGAAAGCCTGGTTGCGCTTGCGGCCGAGGAAGCAGAACGCCGTGGCCACGATTGTGGCGAGTGCTGGGCATTCACGCTGCAGAGGCCGAGCATCAACCCATTCTTGCAATATTCGCCGAATCGCGACATGCGCCGCACACTGTTCGACGCTTACGCTATGCGCGGCGACAACGGTGATGACAACGACAACAAGGCAGCCGTGCAACGCACGGTGCAACTACGCGCCGAACGTGCCGAGCTGATGGGCTATGCGTCACACGCGCACTTCGTGTTGTCCGACAACATGGCCGAGAACCCGGAAAATGCCTACAAACTGCTCGATCAGATCTGGAAACCCGCGCTGCGCGTAAGCAAGGAAGAGCGTACCGCGTTGCAGACGATGATGCGGGAGGACGGCATCGACGACGTGCTGCGAGGCTGGGACTGGCGCTACTACACGGAGAAGGTCAGGAAAGCGAAGTACGACATTGATGAGGACGCACTACGGCCCTATTTCGAAGTCAACGCGGTCCGTGACGGCGTCTTCGCCATGGCGAACGAACTCTTCGGCATCACCTTCGAACAACTCGACGATGTTCCGACCTGGCATCCCGACCAGCAAGTGTTTGAAGTCAAAGATGCAGATGGCTCGCACCTCGCGATTTTCTACATGGACTTTTTTGCGCGCGAGACAAAACGCGGCGGCGCCTGGATGAACGCACTGCGCCAGCAGTCGAATGTCGATGACTATGTCACGCCCATCATCACCAACAACTTCAATTTCCCAGCCCCGACTTCCGGCACGCCGTCACTATTGAGCCTGGGCGAAGCCGAGACAATGTTCCATGAATTCGGACATGCGCTGCACGGAATGTTCTCGGACGTTACGTACAAGTCACTGGCGGGCACGTCGACGCCGCGCGACTTCGTCGAATTCCCGTCTCAGGTCATGGAAAACTGGATGCGGGAGCCCGAGGTCCTGCGGATGTTCGCGACGCATTACCAGACCGGCGAGGACATTCCACAGGAGACCATCGACAAAATCGGCGCATCCGCGACATTCAACCAGGGCTTCGCGACCGTCGAATACATGGCTGCTGTCTACCTTGATATGGCCTACCACACCCTGGACTCGACGGAAGCCATCGAACCTCGCGCCTTCGAAGATGAAGCGATGACCGATATCGGCCTGATCGAGGAGATCATCCCTCGCTACCGTAGTGGCTATTTCGGACACATTTTCTCTGGCGGTTATTCCGCTGGTTATTACAGTTATATCTGGGCGGAGGTGCTCGACGCCGATGGGTTCCAGGCTTTCAAGGAAACGAGCCTGCTCGACAAGGAAACGGCAGCCCGTTATCGCAAGGAAATTCTGAGCAAGGGCGGAACGCGGCCTGGCATGGAACTCTACGAGAACTTCCGTGGCCGCGCGCCGGAAATCGACCCGCTGCTCGAAAAACGTGGCCTGAACGAGGGTTAGAATCACGCACACGCGTTTATGACGAGTGAATTCCCGGTCGCCGCTTGCGGCCGGGGTATTCCTCTCACTCAACCTCGCTCGGCGTCCTGCCTCGCTCGCCTCGGAGAATCCTCGCTCCGCTGTCCCTGCTCGCTCGGATTCTACGACGCTCGTGAAACACCCCGGTCCGCTGCGGCGTCCGCATTGTGGGAGCTCGCCCCAACGCGTGCACTCTCAGGGTTGCGTCGGTCTCAATGAGGCGGGCTGCCGGGGATGTTTTTCGAGGAAGTAAAGCGGACCGAAGGGAGCCATGACGAGAAAAATCGTCCCCGTAGCCCGCCTATTCTTAGTCTTTTAGTGCGTCGAGGCGTTCGTAGAGTTCGGGTGAGCGTTCGAGGGCGAGCATGATGACGACGTCGCCGGGTTCGGCCCAGGCAAGCGCGGAATCGAAGGACTCGATTTCCTCATCATTGTGTTCGATCTGGTCTTCCGTCGCGCCGCAACTCAACAGTTCGTCACGGATCAACCCGAAGACGGCGCCGGGCTCGCGGCCGCGATAGTAGTGTGCGAGCTCGGATACGATGACGCGGTCGAGGCCTTTCTCCCAGGCATTCCTGGCGAGCTCGCGGATCAGGTCGTCCGGGCGATCGCCTGCCTGGGCAAAACACAGCGCCTTGCGTTTGCCGTGCAATGCCGATGCCATGTCGAGCAAGGCATCGATGGCCTGTGGGTTGTGTGCAAAATCGATGATGACCGTGAATCCGTTGACTTCGAAAACATTGCAGCGACCTGGGTTCTCGTCCTGAGTCATCGTCTTGAGGCCGTTGCGAATGTCGTCTGTCGACACGCCAAGGCAAGACGTCAACGCCGCTGCAGCGAGCGCGTTCGCGGTGTTGTGTCTCGCGACGCCACCAAGCGTGATCGGAATGTCCTTTGCGCTACAGATCCGCTCGCGTTTCGAACCGTCGATACGCACGAGATCGTCGTCTTCGAGTACGAAGGCTGTGCCTCCGTGCCCGGTGTGCGAGCGAACACGGTCATTGCCGGAATCCAGGGAGAACCACATCAAGGTGCCGGGATAGTCCACGGCCCTCGCGACAAGCCGTTCGTCGTCGGCGTTCAGAATCAGCGTGCCGTTGTCTCGCACGGCCCGGCTCACGATCCACTTGACGTCCAGGAGCTCCTCGAGACTGCGCGACCCAAAGTCACCCAGGTGATCCCTGCCGATGTTGGTAATCACAGCAGCGTTCGACTCATAGACGCCGAGACCACGCCGTAGCAAGCCGCCGCGTGCGGTCTCGAGAATCGCCGCATCGACACTTTTTTGTCGCAAGACGTTGCGCGCGCCACCCGGCCCCGACCAGTCGTCACGATCCAGCGCCACACCGTCGACAGCAATGTAGTCGGTAGAACTCATGCCGTCGTGATGGCCAGCCGCACGCAAAATGTGTGCGGCAAGACGAACGGTCGTGGTCTTGCCGTTCGTCCCGGTCACGAGAGCGGTCGGAATGTCCCGGAACGAATCCCAGTCCAGCGATTCCGGATCGGGCAATTCGCGAATGGGCCAGGTTTCGGAATAACGACCCAGGCCCAGCGAGGCCTCATCGTCATCCCACAGGAGAGTCACGCCGTGCTCGGCTGCCATCGCCTCGAGCCGGATGAGCTCGGGGTTCGCCTCTTCGGCGATGGAGCTGCGTGTTTTACTAACGGACTCTGCGAAATCGGGCTCATCGCTGCCATTCAGTTCATGGTTACAAGCAGCCCAGGCCCATTCATTGATTTCCGATGCCGCGTACAGGGCATCGACGGGCGCCGTATACGCCATGCTAACGCCGCCGTCGAGTATCACCGAGGCAAACTCGCAATCGTTCCAGCCCAGTTCGGCCAGCATGCGTTGGACGTGCTTTTTCCAGACGGCAACTAACTGCTCGGCTTCGTCAGCCGTACACGCCACGTCGAGGATTGCACCGTGCCGATCGAACAGCACGCTCGGCCCGGTCAATCTACGCGCGTCAAGGAATTCCATGAGTGAATCTAATCAGCTTCCTCGCGGGCGATGCGCACGCCGCGCTCGTCGCTGATGATCTCGACACCCGCATCGAACGTGAAGTCCTCGGTCTCGGGCAGGTCGATTGGCACAGGCGCCTTGGTCGTTACTTCTTCACCGTGTGCGCCCGAATTGAAATAGATGATCTGTTTCCAGGTTCGCTTGACGTTGTCGCCGAGCACGAGGATCAGGTCACCGGTATTCGCAATCTCGAGAGCATGGCTTGTCGCCTCCTGCTCGTCCGGTACCACTTCGATCGCGTCTGCGTGAACGCCTTCCTCGAGCAACTTGTCCTTCAGCATCACCGCAACCTCGTCGGGTCCGCGGCCGCGTGTGTTGTCGTCACGACGACAGATGTAATGATCAAAATGACCCGCTGCGATCCCCGCTATTTCGCGAATATCCTGGTCGCGCCGGTCACCTGGTGCCGCGAGCACGACGATACGCCGGCCGTCGATCTCGAAACGGTCCACGACATCGCAGATCGCCTTAACGGCCGCCGGGTTATGGGCGTAGTCGAGGATGACCTTGAAGGGATGTTCGTCGTAGATGTTCATGCGGCCCGGAGCCTGGAAGAACGTGGAGTCGAAGGTGCGCAAGCCGTGTCGAATGTCCTCGAGGCCGATGCCCATGTTGTAGGCAAGTGCGGCAGCAAACATTGCGTTCTGCACGTTGTGCATGGCGCGCCCTTCGATTGTTGCCGGAATCAGGTGTGTCCACAGAAGCGGCGTGTGTGTTTCACCGTCGTAAATCGTGATCATGTGGCCGTTCATTGCCTGCTCGAGCACGAATGCTTCGCCACCCGCGCGGATGTGCTGTTTAACGAGCGCGTGCGACGGGTTCATCGTCACGTAACACAAGCGCTCCGCCTCGGTGTAATCGGCCATCTGCAGACACAGGGGGTCATCTGCGTTCAGCACCGCGGCATCCGTCGCGATCTCCACGGGCACACGTTTGACGGTGGCGAGTTGCTCGATGGTCTCGATGCCGCGCAGGCCGAGATGATCGGCGGAGATGTTGAGGCAGGCCGCCACGTTGCAACGCGAGAATCCCAGGCCACTCCTGAGCATTCCGCCACGCGCTGTTTCCATAACGGCCGCGTCAACAGATGGATCGCGCAGAATCATGTGTGCGGATTTCGGGCCGGTCATGTCGCCGGGAACGCTGAGCTTGCCGTCGATATACACACCGTCGGTAGAGGTCAGGCCGACCGTCATTCCCGACAGCTTCAGGATGTGGGCGAGCATGCGCGACGTCGTCGTTTTGCCATTGGTGCCGGTAATCGCCGCGATCGGCACACGTGTGGGCAAGCCCGGCGGGAACAACATGTCGACGACAGCGCCGCCAACATCGCGCGGCGTGCCCTCGCTCGGCGCGACGTGCATGCGAAACCCGGGTCCGGCATTGACCTCGCAGATAGCGCCGCCCGCTTCGCGGTATGACAGGGTGATGTCCCTCGTCAGGAAGTCGACGCCGCCGATATCCAGGCCGATAGCACTGATCGCGCGAATCGCCATCTCACGATTATCGGGGTGAATGGTGTCGGTCACATCTAGCGCGGTACCGCCGGTCGACAGATTCGCCGTCGAACGCAGGTAGACGATCTCGTCCTTCGTCGGGACCGTGTCCTTGTCGTAGCCGATCTTCTTCAACAGGCGCTCAGCCTGGTGATCGAACTCGAGTCGCGTCAGTACTTTCTCATGCCCGACGCCGCGGCGCGGGTCCTCGTTGACGATATCGACCAGATGCTCGATCGTGTGTTTGCCGTCCCCGACCACGTGGCCGGGCTCGCGTTTCGCGGCAGCGACGAGTTTGCCGTCGATGACCAGCAAGCGATGATCGAAGCCTTCGATGTAACTTTCGACAATCACCGTGCGACCGTGCTCCTGCGCCTTTTCGAAGGCGGTCTCGACTTCCTCGGGCGTCTTCAGATTGATAGACACGCCGCGGCCATGATTACCGGACAGCGGCTTCAGCACGACGGGAAACCCGATGCGCTTCGCGGCACGCTTGGCGTCGGTCGAGCGGCGCACGATGCGCTGCTCCGGAACGGGCAGCCCCAGATCCCGCATGATGCCGTTCGTCTCTTCCTTGTCGCCGGCGAGTTCCACGGCAATATTGCCGGTTCTGCCCGTCGTCGTGGCCTGGATGCGCTGCTGGTAACGGCCATGCCCGAACTGCACGAGGCTGTAGCGATTGAGCCTGAGCCACGGTATATCGCGTTCCTCAGCAGCGCTAACGAGCGATGCGGTACTCGGACCTAGCGCGCGGGCCTGCGCGTAGCGAATGAAGCTGTCGCGTTCTTCCCTGAAATCCCAGTCGCTTGCGGGCGCGTCCTCGGTCCTGATCTCGTCGGGTAGCAGGCTCAGCAAGAACTTCAGTGCCAGCGCACTCGCTTCACGGCCTACGGCTTCGTCCTTGTACTCGAACACCATGTTGTAGTGCCCGGGTTGGCCGTCGATCGACCGTGTGCGACCGTACGTGACCGGGGAGCCGGCGACGTTCTGCAGTTCGATGGCCACGTGTTCCATGACGTGACCCAGCCAGGTGCCCTCGTCCTCGTGCAGGCGCCTGATTAACCCACCAGGCTCCCGGTAGGAGCAGCCGTGTTCGTGCAATCCAGGCAGCACGTCGAGCAAGGGCTCGATGAATGCATCGCCAAGCCGGCCGGTCGGCCAGTGCTCGAGCTCGCCGAGATCCAGTACGTGGCGGATGACTCTGAAATGGGCCCAGATATTCGGACCCACGTAAACGTTGGTGCTGACGATTTTCATTGTTGTAATCCTGTCGCGCTGCTAATCGCCGGGCTGGGGACGCGCCTCTCTCGTCATCGCGTCAAATTGCCCGCCGGCGATCAGAATATGCAGCTTTACACCGATCAGACTGACGGGTTCTCCCCGCCCCGCCTGATGCATGGAAGAATAACTCAGATCGGTGGGATCGATCACCGTTATGCCGCCGCTGCCGACGACATCGAGCCGGTCGCCCGGGCGAATGAAGGCCGCCGTATCCTCGTCGAGCCCGAGGCCGACTGCAAACGGATTGTAGGCCAGTGCGGTCAACAGGCGGCCGAGGCGGTCCCGCTCGCGAAAATGCTGATCGATGATGAACTTGTTGGTCAGGCCCAGGCCCGGCGCCATCGTAACCATGTCCGGACTGGGCGTGCTGCCCTCGATGCCGCCGGCAATCATGTGCTCGGGCATGAATGCGGCCCCCGCTGACGTGCCGGCAACGTGCATCCCCTCGGCGTTACGGCGCCGGATGCGTTGCGCCACTTCGGTGCCGCCGATCGTCGTCGACAGCCGCAACTGGTTGCCGCCCGTCATGAATACGCCGTCGGATTTGTCGATGTATTCGAGGTCGGCACTGGATTGGCAGTCTTCCCGGGTTTCGATCGCCAGCACCTGTGCATGCTTCACGCCGAGCCGGCGGAACAGCTTTTCGTAGTTGCGACCGGTATCCTCGAGTTCCGATGCCGTCGGGATGATACTGATCCGCGAATCCTTGCCACCGCAGATATCGACGAAGTGATCGAGGATTTCAGGGTTATGCAGCTTTTCTTCGCCGCCGCCAATGGGGATGATGTAGCCGCGCTCTTCGGCGTTGACGTGATTTGACGGACTCATTAAAACTATCGCTGAAAACCGGCCGGTATTGTACACGACGACTATGACGGATTCGCCACTTGGAGAAACCACACCCTTTCCGGAGCACTATGCGCCGGAGCAGCTATTCGCAATCCCGCGCGCAGAAAACCGTGCCCGGCTCGGGCTGGGCAAAGAGCTACCGTTCGACGGCGTCGATATCTGGAATGCCTGGGAACTGAGCTGGCTTGCAGCAAACGGACAGCCACGGGTCGCGACGGCTGAAATCCGCATCCCGGCCGGATCGCCGGCTATCGTCGAATCCAAGTCGCTGAAACTCTACCTCGGCTCGTTCGCCATGACGCAATACGCATCTGACGCGGATGTCCGCGAACTCATTGCGACCGACGTCGGCAAGATCGTCGGCACTCCCGTCGACGTACGGCTCGACGCCGTTGCCGACACCGATGGCGCATGCTCCGGGCAAATGCCCGGCGAGTCGCTCGACCTCGAGGATGTCGGTTGCGATGCCCGGGAGGTCGATACGGGACTGCTATCAGCCGACGCCGACTCCGTGGTAACCGAAGAGCTGCACTCGAACTTGCTACGTACCCTGTGTCCAGTCACTTCGCAGCCGGATTCCGGCAGCGTCCTTATCCGGTACCACGGTCCGCAAATCGACCGCGAGGGCCTGTTGCGCTACATCGTGTCTTATCGCCAGCACCAGGACTTCCACGAAAACTGCGTGGAGCGCATGTTCGTCGATATCCAGGAGCGCTGCCGACCGGGCAAGCTCACGGTCTATGCTCGTTACCAACGCCGGGGCGGGATAGACATAAACCCTTTCCGCTCCAATTTCGAGAGTTCGCCGCCGAACCTGCGCCTCTGGCGGCAGTGAGCTACCCGATGTCCTCCGAGTCGAGTTTATGGCCCCAGGACTTCTTGGCCCGCAAGTAACCCCGGTTTGCATTGGTGACGCCAATAACGTGTTTCAGAGGTGTGATCTGATCCAGACCGTGCTCGGCAAGATCCTGGATTTTCTTCGGGTTGTTCGTCAGCAGCCGGAACCGTCCGCTGCCGTAGAAATGACGAATCAGGGTCGCCGCATCACTGAAGTCGCGCGAATCATCGGGCAGCCCGAGCGAACGATTTGCCTGGTAGGTGTTTTCGCCAGCGTCCTGCAACAGGTAAGTCGCAGCCTTCGCCCACAGACCGATACCACGTCCTTCGTGACCGGACATGTAGATCACCATGCCGCCCTCCTGGTCGTCGGCGATGGTATCGATGGCAAGTTGCAGTTGCGGCCCGCACTCGCAGCGCTGCGAGCCGAATACATCGCCGGTCAGACAACTCGAATGCACCCGCACGAGCGGATTCGACCAGTCAGCACGATTGCCGATCAGGAGTACGCAGTTCACGGCCATCGATGATGCAAGATTCGCAAACAGTTGCTGTGTGTGCTGCTCGCGCAACTGATCGGCGAGTTCTTCGACTTTGGACAACTCGGTATTGCGCACACAGGCGTACCAGTCGGCGGTGACGTCCCGTTCACCGTTCTGCAATGGCAGGGGTATCGGGCCGAGAATGCTGATCGCCTGACCCCCGGTCCTCTCCTCCGGCGCAAGCGTGTTGCCTTCGCGGTCCACGCGAAAGAGCTTGCCCTCGTCGGCCAGGCGTTCGCGTACAGCGGGATCCAGATAGGTGAACATCGGGGCGCATTATGACGGACTGCGCGGACCGCGGCGACACGTCGTTGCATATCCCAAAATGTGAGCTATTGCACTTGCTGACTTGCCGGTCAGCAAGTATGATTACTGACTCACTGGTCAGCAAGATTCCGAAAATGGCACAACCACGCTACCGGCGGCGCAAAGAAGACCGGCCGCAGGAGATTACCGAAGCCGCGTTCGCCGCATTTGCCGAAAAGGGCTATGCCGCCACCAGGGTCGAGGAAGTCGCGAAACGGGCCGGCATCAGCAAGGGCCTTCTATACCTGTACTTCAAAACCAAGGAAGAATTGTTCAAGGCCGTTGTACGCAGCGTCGTCATGCCGCGAGTTGATGCGCTGGAAGCGCTGCTCGACGACTCCGAAATGAGTGCCGAGGAGTTCATTCGCGGGCCGGTTCTCGACTTCATGAAGCTCATCCCGGGTTCGCCCGTCAGTGTCGTCATCCGCCTGATGATTGCGGAAGCGCCGAAGCACCCGGACCTCGTCGAATTCTACTGGGACAACGTCGCATCCCGCGGCATGGGAGCGTTGCAGCAGCTGCTCGAGCGCGGCGTGCAAAATGGCGAATTCCGACGCACCGCCGTCAATGATTTGCCGCAGCTCCTGATCGCCCCCGTCATGATGGCGGTCGTCTGGGGCCTCGTGTTTGCGCAGCGTTCACTGGATACGGACAAGCTTATCGAAACCAATCTGGACATGGTCCTTGCGTACATCAAGGCATGACGGGAGTCAGTTGATAATGAAAATTCAAGCCCTGCTTCTACCGGCGACCGCACTGCTGATCGCGGCCTGCAGCGACACAAGCAATGAGAACTTCGTTGTCGGCGAGCTGGCTTCGGATCGACTCGAACTCATCGCCGAGGTCAACGAACCCATACTCGAGTTCCTCGTGGCGGAGGGCGAGAACGTAACCGCAGGGCAACTCATCCTGCGCCAGGACGACTCGCGAGCGCTGGCGCGTCTCTCGGAGGCCGACGCAGCGGTGCAGCAAGCGCAGGCTCGGCTCGACGAACTCGTGCGTGGCCCGCGACAGGAGCAGATCTCACAGGCGCGGGCGAACCTCGACGGTGCAACCCGCGACGCTACGTTCAGGCAAACAGAACTCCAAAGGGCCAGGGATCTGCTGGCGAAAGAGCTGGCGTCGCCGGAGTTCCATGACCGGGCCAAAGCGAATCTCGACACCGCAAATGCAAACCTCGATCTGCGGCGCGCGCAGCTGCAGGAATTACTCGCCGGCACGACAGTGGAAGAACTGGCACAGGCTGAACACTCTCTCGAACAGGCCGAGGCGCGCCGCGACAGTGCCCAAATCGATGTCGATCGCCATTCGTTGCGCGCGCCTGCCGACGGCCTGTTCGATAGCCGACTGTTTGAGCCCGGTGAACGTCCCAGCGCCGGTCAGCCCGTCGCCGTCATGCTGGGCGGCGAGCAACCGTTTGCGCGAATCTACGTGCCGGAGCGCTTGCGGGTTCGGGTCTCGCCGGGAATCGCGGCAGAGATTCGTGTTGACGGCCTCGACGTGCCCGTGCCCGGACGCGTCCGCTGGGTCGCTAGCGAGGCAGCATTTACGCCCTATTTCGCACTGACCGAGCACGACCGCGGCCGACTGACATTCCTCGCCAAGGTAGACATCACGGAGGACCGCGACCGCCTGCCGGACGGTGTGCCCGTGGAAGTCGAACTAAAGGTCGGGGACGGCACCAGGTGAACAGTGAATTCGCCATCGAGGCGCGCGGTCTCACCAAGCGCTTCGGAGATCTCGAGGCAGTCAGTCACCTGCACCTCGATGTTCCGCGCGGGCAGATCTACGGCTTTCTAGGTCCGAACGGCTCCGGCAAGTCGACGACCATCCGCATGTTGTGCGGCCTGCTGACGCCGACCGAGGGCTCGGCCACGGTGCTCGACACGGAGATTCCGGGCGATGCCAAGCTGCTGAAGCCCAAGATCGGTTACATGACGCAGAAGTTCTCCTTGTTTGGTGACATGACCGTTCTCGAGAATCTGCAGTTCATCGCCGAGATCTACTCGTTTCCGACACGAGAGCGCAAGGCACGAATCGAGGAGCTCCTCGACAGGTACAACCTCGTGGAACAGCGCAAACAGCTGGCGGGTACGATGAGTGGCGGCCAGAAACAGCGCCTCGCGCTGGCATGTTCGGTCCTGCACCACCCCCCACTGCTACTGCTGGACGAGCCGACCAGCGCCGTCGACCCGCAGAGTCGGCGTGACTTCTGGTCCGCGCTGTTTCGCCTGGCCGAGGCCGGCACGACGATACTCGTGTCGACGCACTATATGGACGAAGCCGAGCGTTGTCATAGATTGGCAATTCTCGACCACGGTGCAAAGGTCGCGGACGGAACCCCTGCGGACCTGCAACAAAAAACCGGCATGCACGTCATTGAGGTCAGGGCGGACGATCCCTACCGGGCGCAGGCCGTGATCAGCGCGATTCCCCGGATCGCAAGTGTCACGCAACTCGGCGTTCGCCTGCGTGTGCTGCTGCCGGACACGGTCGACGATCCTGTCGCTATCGTCAATGGCGAATTGCAAGGTGCCGGCCTTGACGCTACCGCCATACTATCGACCGCATCGCTCGAGGACGTATTTGTGGCCGTTACCTTGAAACCCAACCGGCGCGCGGCATGAAATCCCTGTCGCGAATAATGGCGATCCTGCGTAAGGAGGTGCGGCAGTTGCGTCGCGATCACCTGACCTTCGGCATGGTCATCGGACTGCCCATCGTGCAGATGCTGTTGTTCGGCTACGCAATCAATACAGACGTACGCAACCTGCCAACGGCTGTCGCGAACCAGGCCGGCACACATCTGTCACGCCAGTTCGTCGCCGAACTCGAGCAGACGCAGGTCGTCGA
>Ga0255053_10001310_pt1 | contig 13775 bp, 12 predicted proteins | sample JV7_2_22_MG_FD_188635 | JGI IMG/M metagenome (GOLD analysis project Ga0255053, IMG submission 188635) | Seawater microbial communities from Jervis Inlet, British Columbia, Canada - JV7_2_22 | ecosystem: Environmental > Aquatic > Marine > Inlet | place: Canada: British Columbia | collected...
GTCGGGGGAGGTGATCGTGCCCTCGTTGACGTTCGTCGCTACAGCGCAGGCCGTTGCCTGGCTGGGATTGGAACCCGTATTCGCAGATGTTGATCCCGAAACGATGACATTGGATCCGGTTGACGTCGAACGCAAGATTACGGATCGGACGTCCGCAGTAATTCCCGTCCATCTTTGGGGCCGTATTTGCGATGTTTCAGCGTTCGACCGACTCGCGGAGAAGTACGACATAAAGATTATCTATGACGCCTGCCATGCTCTTGGATGTACCCGGGACAACGTGCCGGTCGGAAGCTTCGGTGACGCGGAGGCCTTCAGTTTTCATGCGACAAAGTTTGTGAATGCGCTTGAAGGAGGTGCGATCGCCACGACCAACCACGACGTCGCAATGAAGCTGAAGGCTATCCGTAATTTCGGGATGATGGCTCGTGAAGACGTCGAGCACGTGGGAACCAATGCCAAAATGAACGAGTTTTCGGCAGCAATGGGTATCCTCTCAGTTGCCGACTTCGACAATCTGGTCGATCACAATGCCGGGAATTACGAGCGATATCGAGAGATCCTGGATGGAGTTCCAGGAATTCGTATCTTGGAAATTCACGCGGGCGATTCGAGCAATTACCAGTATGTCGTCGGCCTGGTAGATCGCGACAAAACAGGTATCTCCAGAGATGAGTTGATTGGCGTGCTGCGCTACGAGAATGTCGACGCCCGGCGATATTTCTATCCAGGGTGCCATCGTCTGGACTGCTTCGGAGGCGGCAATCGTTTTATAAGCCTGCCGGTGACCGAGAGTATTCTCGACCAGGTCATTGTGCTTCCAACCGGGCGCTCGATGTCGAACGACTGTGTGACTCGTTTAGCGTCATTGATACGGTTAATTCTTGAACACGGTCGAGAGATCAATATCGATCCGGCCTTGTCCAATTTGGCAGGCGCAACTGTCGCATGACCGAACCCAAAGTCAGTGTTGCGATGATTACCTACAATCACGAGCAGTATATAGAAACTGCTGTGCGTGGCGCGTTGAATCAGAAAACGGATTTCCCGGTGGAGATCGTAATTGCTGACGACTGCTCTGCGGACCGGACTCCGCAGATACTTTCGCAACTGGCCGCAGAGAGCGATTGTATTCGGCTAATACTTCGCGATCAGAATATCGGTGCGGAAAAAAATTTCGCCGACGTATACGCTCGCTGTGCAGGCGAGTATGTCGCGTTCGTCGACGGGGACGACTACTGGATTGACGACGAAAAACTGCAGATTCAGGCGGATCTGCTCGACTCCGCGCCAGAGCTGTCGATGGCATTTCATCCCGTTTACGCGATGTCGTTTGACGGTGAAAAGGAAGCGATCTACCCTCCTGATCGCAAAGCGAGATACACGCTGGATGATCTGTTATCCGGAAACATGATTTATGCCTGTTCACCGATGACGCGCAGGCGCTACTTCCCCGGATACCCGGAGTGGAAATTCAAATCCCGTGCCGTACCCGGCGACTGGGTCCACAACTGTATAGTCGCAACGAATGGACCGATAGGCTATATCGACCGTGTCATGGGCGTGTACCGAAGGCATCACTACGGTCAGTGGAACTCGATTAACGCAGTTCAGCGCATTCAGTCGGTGATCGACTTCTACACGAACATCGGCGGCTTAATTGGCGATGACAAAAGCGGAGTGGTGCGCCAGCAACTGTCCGAGACCGAAATGAAACTCGCCAGGGCGTATTGCAGGCAAGGTGAGGTCGCTATTGCGTGGGCCGCCGTCGGTCGAGCCAGCAGAAACCTGCTTGGTGGTGTGTTCAAAGCGCCGAAACGGTATGCGCTGACAATCCTGCATGTCCTCGGGGCGAGCTTCATGGTGCCATTTCGCAGCATTGTGCGGTCTACGAAATAGAAGTGACGGACATTAAAGACCAGGAGAATTTCGGTCTCGAACGCCTTGACTCGAATTGCGAATTCGTGAGCGAACCCGAGGTGCTTTACGTGACCGGCTGCGGGCGCAGCGGATCAACGATCCTGGACACTCTGCTTGGAACCCTGGACGGCGTCAGCAGCTTCGGCGAGCTTCGTTGTCTGCCGAGTGCAGTTCTGTCTGAAAAGGAATACTGCGCATGCGGCGCCTTGGTCAGTCAATGCCCGTTCTGGTCCAAAGTGCTCAATCTGGTGCGCGATCAATATTCTGATTTCGACCTGGAGAGGCTGTTGTGGCTTCAGCGCCGGGTCGAGAACCTGGGCTTTCCACCCATGCAAAGGTGCAAGGAATGGAGCGAGTACGGCCGCCACCAGGTTGCGGTATTCAAGGCACTTGCACAAATTACCGGTTCGCGACTCCTGGTCGATAGTTCCAAGCTGCCGTCAAGAGCGCTCGCCCTGGGTAGGACGAATGGTGTGAGATTGCGAATTCTTCACCTCGTTCGAGACGCTCGCGGTGTGGCCTGGTCTTTGAGCAAGGCCTACGCCAAGAACGCGAGATCCGGCATCCAACGTGCGATCTTGGGCCGGTCGACGTTCAACTCGACTTTACTCTGGCAATGGAAAAACCTGCAATCGACGTGGGTGACTCGTCGGGTCAGCCAAACTAAAATACTTCGCTTCAGATATGAGGATCTTTCTGAGGCGCGTTCCAAGCGGGTGACGGCACTGTCCGGGTTCATCGAAGTCCCTGAGACCGAAGTCGCGTCCAGGCTCGAAGGGGAGAGAATGCTCACCGTAGGACACACCGTGGCCGGCAACAGGCTGCGGATGCAGCGGACTGTGAAGGTAGCCGTCGATGAAAGCTGGAAGACCGACATGCCCGCCAGCGACAAGGCGTGGTGTACATTGCTGGCGAGTCCGCTCCTCGCGCGATACGGTTATCTGGCCGGCTGACTCGTGCGCATCGTACTATTTATCGTCGAATTAACTGTCGGTGGTACCCAGCGTCAGGTTGCTGTCCTGGCATCTGCGATGGCGCAGCGTGGATGCGATGTTTGCGTTGTCGCTCTTTTCCCGGGCGGCAAATTCTGGACGATGCTTCGCGATGATCCTGCGGTCTCAACCTGCAGCCTGTTCAGTAAGAAGCGAAAGGGATTGTGGAGTGCTTTGCGATCCAGGTGCCTGGGTATCATGAGGCTGCGGCGCAAACTGCGCGCGATGGACAGTCCTGTTATCTACAGTTTTCTGAATGATGGGAATGTGCTTGCCTGGTTCGCGACTCGAGGCACAGCTTCGTCGCGGCTGGCCTGGGCGGTGCGGAGCGGCAACTCCAGCTTGTCTGCCAAGAGCGAGGTTTTTTTTCGTATATCCCGAATTCTCTCTCCCGGTATGCCGCTGGTCATATCCAACTCCAGCGCCGGTCGCAGCCATTGCGAGGACAAGGGCTGGCGCCCGAAGTGTTTCTCCGTGGTTCCCAATGGTATCGATACAGATCGTTTTGTACCGGACGCCGACCAGCGCAGGCGTGTGAGAAGGGACCTCGGTATCGACGACGACACACTGCTCGTCGGACTCGTTGGACGAGTCAGCCCCGTCAAGAATCACGAGAACTTCCTGCGTGCGGCAGCGTGCGTCCTGCAGGTGAAGAAAAGCGTCCGATTCGTCTGTGTGGGAGGCGGCCCAGCGAAGCTGATGTCCCGGTTAGTTGCGCTGCAGAACGAATTGGGTCTCCGAGATTCGCTGGCCTGGCACGAAGACCAGGATACGCGCAAGTATTACTGTGCGTTTGACATTACGTGCATGGTTTCTACCGGAGAGGGATTTCCTAACGTCGTCGCTGAATCGATGTCCTGTGCTACGCCTTGCATCGTTACCGATGTGGGAGACGCCGCCGAAATCGTCGCGGATACCGGCGTCATTGCAATGGGCACCGAGCCTGCACAAATTGCCGCGGCCATTCTCGAACTAGCGGAGCTGAGTGAAGCAGATCGGCAAGCCATGGGCGAGAAAGCAAGACTTAGTATCCGGGCGCGGTATTCCATCGATCGATTGGTGACCGCAACGGCCGCAGAGCTGACGCGTCTGTCATGCGACCAGTAAGAGCTCAGAAAATACTACTTGTTATCAGCGGGTTAACTACCGGCGGTGCGGAAACGATGGCCTGCAGACTTGCTACTCAGTGGGTCGAAGCCGGGGTCGCCGTGCATGTCGTTTGCCTCGGCAACACCGGTTCTGGTTCGATCGCACGACGCATGGAAGCGGTAGGCGTTACCATTTCAGTTCTCGGCATGTCCGGCCTGGGCAGCCTGCCGTCATCGTTGTATTCACTGCTCCGCATTTCGCGCCGGTATCGTCCGGACATCATCCAGGGATGGATGTATCACGGCAACGCATTTAGTGTTGTTTGTGCTGCAGCATGTGGATTTTCCAGGCCGCTTTGTTTCGGCATCCGTCATTCGCTAAATGACATCGATGTTGAAGAGCGCCGCCATCAAAGAGTCATACGCTTGAATGCAGGGTTGTCAATATTTTGCCGAACAATTGTTTATAACTCGTCGGTTGCCGTGCCACAGCACGCCAACGTCGGTTTTCCGGCAGACAAGTCTCTTGTCATACCAAACGGCTTCGATACGTCTGTATTCAAACCCAACGACACGGATCGGCTCGCCACGCGCCAAAAGTTGGGAGTGGACGACGGTACGCTCGTGATTGGCTGGATTGGGCGGTTTCACCGCATGAAGGGACTGCATGTCTTTTTTGAAGCGGCATCGATATATCTGGCGGAGCCGATTGTAAGGACCCGCTTTGTCCTCGCCGGGCCCGGAATAGACTCGTCAAATTTGGCAATTCGCGACCTGTTTCCTGAGAAAGTCGACCCAAAGTTATTTCATCTGCTTGAAGAGCAATCGAACATTCCTGCGTTGCTCAACGGCTTCGACATTTTCACCGTTTGCTCGGAATACGGTGAAGGTTTTTCAAATGTGCTCGGCGAAGCGATGTCGTGTGGGCTGCCGTGTGTGGCGACGGACGTCGGAGATTCATCGGAAGTCATCGGGTCCGACGGCATATTGGTACAGCCATCCGATGCGAAAGCCCTTGTGAACGCCTGGCGCGTACTGGCCGAAAAAACACCAGAGGAAAGAGACGCCATTGGACGGTCAGGTCGTGAGCGGATCAAGGAAAGGTATTCAATTGCCGGTGTCGGTCACCAGTACCTGGAGCTTTACAATTCGCTGACCGACGGGTCCGAACCAATATGAAAGGCCACTTCCTCTTGCCGATAAAGATCAACGCAGCGTGCGTCAGCGAATCGCTGCACAGATTTATCCCGTCGCTTGCGGACCCGCGACCGCTGCTTGACGCCGGTCGGGGACTGTCCAGAGAGGAATTCACCGCCGCAATTTCCTCGGTCTACGTCAACAGTACCTGGAAAACGACGTGCCAGGGCCGACACCTGCAGGCGAACCAAGGTATTCTTGAACTGGCATCCAGCATTAAGTTGAGAATACTGGATGTCGGTATCTCCGACGGCATTACATCCCTGGACCTGATCTCTACGCTTGACGGCAAATTCGCGAGCTACTCAGGGACCGATGTTTGTCTGTCAGTGGTGGCTGTCCAGGTAAGTGACGGCACGTGCTTCCTGTACAGAAGCCCCGGCGAATCATGTTTCATGCGCGCAGGGCCGCGCCTGATTCTGTACGGAGGATCAGGCAGCAAGCTGCGACCCGTTCGCAACTGGGTTGCAAGCCAACTGGCAAACTCGCCCGAGGCGACAGAGGAGCGTGCGGTTCGGGTCAACCTTGTTCAGCCGGAGCTTGCGTCACTGGCCGAGTCGGACGATCGCGTCGAAGTCATCGAATGGGACATGTTCGATACCTGGCGCGGTGCGCCCAGCAACTTTGTAAAGGTAGCTAACGTGCTGAATCGCAGTTACTTTTCCGACCACGAGATCTCAGTGGCGCTGCGCGGCTTTCACGAACTGCTTGACCCCGGCGGATACTTGATGATTGTCGAAAACCGGGAGTGCGAACAGTGGTCATTGTTTCAGAAAGACGGCACCCGGTTTTGCATTCGCAAGTCCGCTGGGCGGGGCAGCGATATCGACGAACTGATAATCAATCAATCATTCCCAGGTTAGCGATCGCATCGAGGTCGTTCTTTCGCAGGAACCCGGCAATTGCATTGGCGGTTTTGCACAACCGCCGGTAGCGCGGCAGCGACGTGGCGTTCCTAAGAAAATTAGCTGACGATGACCCCGCAAATCGATCTGGATCCACCTCGGGAAATCTTGCCAGCTGATCCAACTCGAACCCGGCATTCGCATGCAGCTGCTCGAAAATGACAACGTGCATGCGGCCAGCGACCAAGCAGTCTTCGACAAGAAAATTGGGCAGCGCCATTGACTCCGGATCGGCAGGGCTTTCGACGAGTGCTGGTCAAGCATATGGAATATGTAACCCATGGCTTGACACCGTGAAAAACACAATTTACCGTAGTTCGAGTGAAAGGCAAACCATCCCAAAGGATGGGGCGCAAAGCCACGGGTCTAAGGCAATTGTTGCTAAGACAGCCGGGCTGCCGCAAATACAGGGCACATCGTCTTTGTCCCCGGCAGTCCTGTCCGATCCGGCTTTGCGTCTGGATAGGATTTCGGGACGTGAATATAGTAAAACCTCGCTGGTGGAACTCCGCACTACCAAGCATTCTCGTAATACTCTTATGTGCCTGTGAGGGCGTCGTACCGCTTGAGGAACTCGATCCCTCAGCCGGGCCCCCGGGTACCTTGCCGCCGGATCTTCCTCCACCCGTAGTCCAGTCCATACCATACGAAGGAATCGTAATTGCCGGCCCGGTCAACGGAGCAACGGTCAACGTGTACACGCTCGCCGGGCAGACGATTCTGACAACAACGACAGATGCCAATGGCAGGTTCTCTCTCGTAGTCGAAGACGATCAGTCAGACGACCTGTTTCCACTGTCGCTGGAGGCATTCGGCGGGGTCAATACGTCAACCGGCAGAACACCGGACTTCCTTTTGCGATCATCCGTAACCCGGCAACAAGAGGTAGTCAGTATTGACCAATTCATGACGGTCGCTGATATCGCAATTCGAAAACTGTCGGCACAGTCCTCACCAGCCACGCAGTCCCGGGTTTACGAGTCCGTAATCGATAACCTCGGATTTCTTGTCGAGGGCGCTCTCCCCGAATTGCAACGTAGCGTGCATGACTGCAATGATTCATTGGCTCCGTATCTGCTGAGCGCCGAGGCCGTCGCGGAATCTATCCGACGGTTGAGCCAGGCGGCGCAAACTGCCGGCATCGATTTCTCACCGGACTACCTGGTCGAATTTCTGGCAAGCGATTTGTCGGATGGGTATATTGACAGCTTGCATCCATTCGCCGGCGGCCAGCATCCAACCATAGAAACATCCAGGCTGTCGGCGATGATGAACGTTATTCGGGCACAGGTGTTCCTGGAGCTCATAACCAATCAGTTTACGATCGACGGCGCCCATAGTGCGCCCATCATTAACAACGGTCTGGTCGCCATATGTCCGACAGCCAGCGTGGATCTTGCCAGTATGACGGTGCCGGTTAGCGTGATCGCCAGAGCGACGATCCTGATCGCTGTCGCAGCGAACGCGGCGCAGTCCGCTGACATCGATAACATCCTGGGGACACTCCGGTCGATAGTGAATAATCAGACTATTGCCCAGCTATCGAGCAAGTTGAGCAGTGCAGGGACTGCTTCGTTCGCCAATCATCTGAACGCCGTGCTTACGGGGGGACAGGACCTGCTGGACGGCATCAATTCTGCAGCGAGAGGTGACGTTTCGAATACGGCGTCTGTCAGTTTTGCTTTCTCGCAAAGTCAATACTCTTTTGATGAAGCAGGTGGTCAGGGGACACTGACGGTACTCCGGACGGGGGACATGCAGCAGTCCGCGGGTGTCGTTGCAAGTTCGGTTAGTGGCGGCAGCGCATCGTCCGGAGAAGATTATTTCCCGCTGACGAGGACGCTTGAGTTTACCCCCGGGCAGGCAGCGGCCGAAGTTAGTCTCCAGATAATCGTTGATAACGTCCAGGAACAGACTGAGACTATAGTCGTTTCGCTGGCGCAGCCATCATCCGGTGCCGAACTGGGTAACCCGTCGCAGACCACGGTTAGTATTCAGGATTCATCGGCTCCGCCACCCAATACGCCGCCGGTTATCTCCCTTCTCGGAGCCAACCCGCTATCGATGCCGCTCAACGGGACCTATCCTGAGCCAGGTGCCACGGCCTCCGATGCTGAAGACGGCAATCTCTCAGGAAGCTTGCAAATCGATGCGAGCCAGCTGCGCACAGATCAGGTGGGGACCTATCAAGTCCACTACAGCGTTTCGGATTCGGGTGGCTTGACCACGTCGGCTACGCGGACGGTCAATGTTGTTGACGCGGACGTTACTGCCGAGAGGCCCTGGGAGGCGCTCACTACCAGGGCTCAGGGATTCGCAAAAGGTGTGACTGGGGGCGCGGGCGGTAGTGTCGTCGTTGTAACGAACCTGGCTGACAGCGGTCCCGGCAGCCTCAGGGATGCTCTTTCGCAATCCGGCCGGACGTGGATCAGGTTCGATGTATCCGGAGAAATTTCTCTGTCGGAGAAGATTCGGGTTCTGGACGACACGACCATCGATGGTCGAGGTGCGAACATTACAATCAGGGGATACGGACTCAGGGCCAACGCCAGGAACGTAATCGTCCACAACCTGAAGTTTACGGACATTGTCGACAAACAGGATGCTATAGACATTAATCACTCATCGCTTCGTGTCTGGATCGATCACGTGACGTTCACCGGTTGGGGGGGTGACGAACAATTGGCCGTATGGGCCGGCAATCCGGACAAGCCCGGGCCTAGTGAAATTACCGTTTCCTGGTGCAGGTTTACGGGAAACAACCGCTCGCTGCTGATCGGAGCAGACATCGGTAACTTCGCTGGTAGGGACATTTCGGTCACAATGCATAACAACTACTTCGACGGCATCGAACAAAGGGCGCCCCGTCTCCGGTACGCACGGGTCCACTCGTTCAACAACTATTTCCGGCACTGGGGCGGCTACGCATCGGCGTCCAGCCAGGATGCGAAGTTCCTGTCGGAGAACAATGTGTACGAGGCGGCACCCGGAGGAAGCAAGATCGGCATCAGTACCGGGGCCTACGGATCCGATACACAGTCAGGCAGAACGCGGTCCGAGGGGGACGTTTCCGTCAATGGTGCAGAGTTGCGTGAAGTGATGCGGGAATCGGTCAACGCGCCCGGTTATAGCTATTCAATGAGTGAGCCGGACTCCGCAATGATCAATAACGTCGTGAGCAATTCAGGCTGGCTAGATACGCCTTTCCCGTCGAACTAAGAGTCGCTGGCAACCCGTAGCCGCGAGTAGGCGCGCCGAAAATTAACTGATCGCTCAATACTTTGGGTACGACTAACACACAGCGCCCTCTTATGTGAAATTGTCACGGTCACGCGCCGCAAAAGCGTAAAGTTAATCCAGCACGATCGCGCGGCCGACCCATTGACTGAGCAGTTGTACGACCAGGAATATATCAGAAGCATCGATACGAATTCCTATCGCCTGCCTTTTCCGGACGCTACATTCGATTACGTCATATCCTGCCAGGTGCTCGAGCATGTTCAGGACTATTCCACTGTCCTCGCAGAACTCGCCCGGGTCACAAAGAAAAGCGGGGTCGGGTATCACGAGTTTCCCAGCCGCTACCGTCTGATCGAAGGACACATCTACGTTCCTCTGGCGAGTATCATAAGATATCCTCTGTGGTTGCGATTTTGGGCTCAGCTCGGCATTAGAAACGAGTACCAGCAAGGGCTCACGGCGAAGGAAACCGCGAAGCTGAACAGGGAGTATCTGACGACCCGGACGAATTACCTGTCAAAATCAGCAATAAGCCGCCACGCAGGCGCCTGGTTCGGCGAGTGCGCCTACGTCGAACCGGTGTATGTACGACACACGCGCGTCGGCCGGAAAATCGCCAGCGTCCCGTTTGCTCCATTATTGCGGCTGTACGCGTACGCGTCCTCGGCGTTCCGGAGCCGGGTCATTCTTCTGAGGTCTCCGCGGCATTGATCCCGGCTCAAAGCACTTTGGTTACCGACGATAGAACGCGCAGCCAGTACTACGTTTTCCGCGGACGCGAAGCGAACATTCACGAGCGAGCATTGGCAGATCCACGCTCTTGGCGACCCGCAGGACAGGACCAATCGAGGATGGAAGACGTTTTCGAGGTAGGCGTAGTGCGAGCCTGCCAGGGCGCCGAAATCAGACCTTTCAGAACCACCGGGCCCACGCGCGAGCGCCTTTTTCCTTAACAAGGCGCGCAATCGTTGGCGTATTGCGCCGGTTGACTGGAAAAGTTGCCGGGTTTGCATGAACACAAGGCTGCAGTTCAAAAGCTGGTTCGAGCTCTTTGCACCTTTGATCTGGACGTCGTGTGGAATGGTCGCGAAACAAGTGTTCGACGGACGCCCCGGTAACGTGTTGAAAAATCGAGCCTAAGAGCTTCTGCTGCCAGACTGAAAATCCGCGCGTCGGTGGTTCGACTCCGCGCCTGGCCACTATTTCTTTCAAACGTTACACAGGGCCGTTCGCTCGATCTTACATAAGTCGGTTTCAACTTTGGAACCGCCAGGAAATCGGGTAAAGTCTTAGATTCTGTCAAATTCCGATTGGTTGCCAAAATCGAACCGGAGTACGACACAAACATCTAGGCACAGGCTGCGAATAACAATAATAGTGGGCCAACATCCGAATCTTGTCAGTGGGCTTAAACTCTTCGACCTTGTGGTAATGGTGTCGTGTTTTACTCTCGCGGCCGTGCTCATCGCGCCTGACTTCGATGTCACAACGATTCGTGAATTTTTGGAACTCCGGATATCACTTGGTAACTTCGTGCTGTTCGGCGCCTTCGTGGCTATATGGCACCTGCTGTATTCCGCTTTCGGGCTATATGAAGATTCGTTGCGCTGGAACGGCTACCGCAAGGCCATCGATGTACTCAAAGCTACATCGATTGGAACCTGCGCGATCGTTGCGCTCGCGGTACCATTCGAGATTTCCTTCATCGACGCCCGGTTCATGCTGATCTTCTGGACCAGCATCAGCATCACGTCTTTCTGTGGCCACCTCATAATAAGAGATCTGCTGCTTCATCACGACAGGAAGGAGGCGAACCTTCGCAGAGTACTGATTGTTGGCGCCAATACACGCTCGGTAGGCGTCGCAAAAAAAATGGAGGCCGACCCTCTACTCAGCTGCCGGTTAATAGGCTTTGTCGACGATACCGCCGTACATGCACAAGACCTCGAGGAGTTGGGCTACGAACTGGTTGCTAAATATGACGACCTTGCCGACTATCTCGGACGGACCGCGATAGACGAAGTCCTGATTTGTCTGCCGATCAAATCCCGCTGCGACGATATTTCAGAGGTTGTGTCGATATGCGAAGAACAAGGCATCGCCGTCGGCATCCTGCGTGACCTGTTTGAATTGAACCTGGCTAACTCAAACGTAAGACAGATCGGTGAGCAGACCATCTTTATGATTCGACCGCATACGATCAAGGGTGCAAACGCCGCTACAAAACGCTCGCTCGATATCCTGATGAGCGCAGCACTTATCGTAGTATTGTCGCCGGTCTTCGTTGTCACAGCGTTGCTGATCAAGCTGACTTCTCCCGGCCCCGTGAATTTCGAGCAGGAGCGTATTGGCCTGAACAAGAAACCATTTAGGATGCTCAAATTCCGTACGATGGTAGTTGGTGCAGAGCGACAACAGGCTGCACTCGAACTTTTGAATGAGGCTGCAGGTCCCGCCTTCAAAATCCACAGCGATCCAAGAGTTACGTCGATTGGTAAATTCCTGCGAAAGTTCAGCATTGATGAACTGCCACAGCTTATCAACGTTTTTCGAGGTGAAATGAGCCTCGTCGGCCCAAGGCCTCTGCCGCTCCGGGACTACGCTGGATTCAGCGAGGACTGGCATCGCCGCCGGGTCAGCGTTCGTCCTGGTATCTCGGGTCTGTGGCAGGTCGATTGCAGAGACCACAGTTCATTTGATGAATGGGTAAGGCTTGACCTTGAATACATCGACAGGTGGTCTTTGTTGCTCGATTTCCAGATAATGTTAAAGACGATACCCGCAATATTGAAAGGTTCCGGAACTTAGTGGCAACAGCATAGGGCGGTCGAAAAGGAAGGAGTTCATGCAATACGCTTTACGAAAACGCGTGCTAGTGACCGGCGGCGCCGGATTTCTTGGATCACATCTGTGCCAGCGCCTGCTCGATGATGGGCACGACGTCCTTTGCGTCGATAACTTTTTTACCGGAACGCGAGATAATGTGCTGCCGCTTCTTGACATTCCTCGTTTTGAACTTCAACGGCATGACATTACCTTTCCGCTCTTCGTGGAGGTGGATGAGATCTACAACCTGGCTTGCCCAGCGTCCCCCAGACACTATCAGTTTGACCCCATCCAAACCACCAAGACCAGCGTGCATGGCGCGATTAATGTACTTGGGCTCGCCAAACGGTTGAAGGCCAGGGTATTTCAGGCTTCGACCAGCGAGGTCTATGGCGATGCGACGGTTCAACCGCAACATGAAGATTACTGGGGTAACGTCAACCCGATTGGCCCACGGGCCTGTTACGATGAAGGTAAGCGCTGCGCCGAGACCTTGTTCTTCGATTACTACGGTCAGTACAACCTGGACATCAAGGTCGCCCGCATCTTTAATACTTACGGCCCAAACATGCACCCGAATGACGGTCGAGTGGTCTCCGGTTTTATTCTCCAGGCTCTCATGGGCGAACCGATTACTATTTTCGGTGACGGCTCCCAGACCCGCTCATTCTGCTATGTAGATGATCTGATTGAGGGATTCATAAGATTTATGAATTCTGACAGTGGATTCGTCGGGCCGGTGAATCTCGGTAATCCCGCCGAGCTGTCAATTCGCTCCCTTGCCGAAGCAATCTTGCGCCTCACCGGATCAAGTTCTGCCCTCACATTCAAACCATTGCCAGAGAACGATCCACGGCAGCGACAGCCGGATATTGGACTGGCCAAAAAAATGCTGGGCTGGGAACCGGAATACGACCTCGAGGACGGCTTAATAAAGACAATAGAGTATTTCGACTCGCAGCTCAGCAACGGGTTTGCGCCAGAGCATCGCCCTGCATTGAAAGTAGTATGAAATCACATTGTCGCCGAGAATCTTCTCCTGCCTTTTCTAGCAACCTGAGTTGGCCTAATGAAAGGTGATTGCACAGTTACGTCGCGCCAGAAAAGGCATGGTTGGAGTACGTTGAATATGAAAAGCCTGTTAGCCCATCGCACCAGACCGCGACGTAACTCAGGAGTTCTTGAGAAATGAACATCACGATTCTTGGTGCCGGTGGTTTTATTGGTTCCCATCTCATGGAACACCTTGTGACGCGTGGGGAGCGCCATCCACCGGACATCCGGAAACTTCGAAACGTGGGCTGGGAGCCGGTTAGTGACCTTCGGTCGACCTTAAAGGACGCTATGGCTCACTATTTGTCGACTTCGGAGGAAGTCGTCCTTCCGGCTGTTCAGGTTCGTGCGGGCTAGCGGCGCATCCGCAACCGGATCAAGACCACGAGTCCTGGTGATAGCCCATGCGGCTGGTCCCGGGCGAGGCTCGGAAGCGGGAGCAGCGTGGGGCGTAGTCCGGGCACTGGCGAAGGTTGCCGATTGTACAGTCCTGGTGGGCCCGGAAAATGGTCAGGCAGTTCGCGATTGGCAAGAACAAACCGGTGATCCCAGCT
>Ga0255053_10001311_pt1 | contig 13765 bp, 8 predicted proteins | sample JV7_2_22_MG_FD_188635 | JGI IMG/M metagenome (GOLD analysis project Ga0255053, IMG submission 188635) | Seawater microbial communities from Jervis Inlet, British Columbia, Canada - JV7_2_22 | ecosystem: Environmental > Aquatic > Marine > Inlet | place: Canada: British Columbia | collected...
CAATTCGCCCCAGAATCAGAAGCACCAACGGACTTGAGAGATTCCATGAGGAGGTGCGCCGTCGAACCAGAGTCGTGCGAATATTTCCCAACCGAGAATCCTGTCTTCGGTTGATCTCGGCCATCTGTGTCGAGCACTCAGAGGAATGGATTAGCGGTAAGCGTTACATCAATCCAGAAGACCTAGCTGAGTCAAGGGCGGCACAGGAACAACAGCGGGTTGCCTTTTGACCGTTTAAGCGCTAGTTCGACCTGTCATCTCTACTAAATAACCGTTTATCGACCATTTCGTCTTGACAAACATACAAATAACCGCTATTTATTGTATAGATAATATAATTAGTATAGTTTTGGTTCGTAGAGGTGAAACTATCCTTGGAGGGAAATTACAGAACTTTTAGGACTTGACCCAGGCACATATTCCCTTCATTTGGTTGCCTATTGACCGTTTATACGTTAATTCTACCTGTTATCTCTACTATTTAACCGTTTATCGACCATTTCGTCTTGACAAACATACAAATAACCGCTATTTATTGTACAACTACTATAAAAACTATAGTTTCGGTTCGTAGCATGGAGGTCTTTGGTGGGCATGTCTTGCACTTGTGAATATAGCGCTTGTACAGCGAACGAGACAGGGCGAAGCGTTGAACAAGGAGTAAAGCCACATCGAGTTGTGCTGAACCTCTAGGGGCTTGGCTAGATTAAATGAGGCTTCGAACCATTTTTCCAAAATGAATCAGAACGGGGGTGAAAAATATGCGAAAAATAACATTTGTGTTATTGGTAACTCTATTGATGTCACTGGCTGTCGGTACGGCCTGGGCATCTGATCCTCTGGGAACCGGGGCCTGGGGTACGGGCACTGATCGTGGTTCCGATCCTTGGACCTATATTGAAGAGAACGGTGAGAACGGTATTCCCGACGGTAACCCGGACGGAGCGGGCAGAAACAGAGCCTACTACGGCAGCGCGGCAAACGGTCCCGGTTTCGGCTCCTCGTTTTGGAGCTATGCCGATACCAAGGACTCAACCCGTAGGGCCGAAGGTTCTTACAAGGCGTTCTTGGGACAAAATGGCTACGACGAACAGGGCGTACCGATGACAAGCGACCTCGGTACGTATTCTGACTCGGATCCATGGATCTCGGGATCGACGGGGCCGCACGGCGGGTACTCAACGACCAGCAACAACTGTAAGACCTGTCACGCGGTCCACAGGGCGGGCGGCGCTTTCAAGTTAATGAGGTCTGACTCCGCCGATGACGCCTGCAGCTACTGCCACGTGGATGATCATAGGCACGCCAGCCGTCAGGCATACAACGGCGGTTCGAGCGGTATCTACACACAAAACGGTCATACCGTCGGTGCGGGACGTTCTATTCCCGACAGTTCCGTGCGTCAGTGGTTGGAGCCGATGACGTTGTCGGCTCTGGCTGACGATGCTGACAACAATGTCTCATGGTCTCTGCGAGTCAGACGGTACGAAACCGAGCGGATGAAGCTGTTTGTGTACACAAGTAACGCCAGCAGTAGGCATGAGGGAACGTCGACACCTGAGGCTCTTGGTGACTACCGCTATGGTCCGACCTTGCTGACTTGCATGAGTTGCCACCAGCCGCACAACGCGACCAATCTAGTTTGGAAGCCGGTCAATGGCGGCGGAGGAGGCTTTCCTAACGGCTACAAACTGTTGCGGGCGTCACCATCAGGGAGTCTGTTGTCCGACACGACTACGCCGGACAGGCAGCCGAACACCTTCTTGGGTCAGCTTACGGGTCAGACCGACCTGTTTAAAGTCACGGCCCCTGAAACTGATCCCGGGGTGGCCAACACGGGTCACGATCTTGGGAAGAGCGCTTCCCAAGATGATTCACAAACGGCTGACGCCGTTTACACAACGTGGACACAATGGAAGGGTGCACAGGGAAATTACGAAACCACGATGACTCAGTTTGACGAGTCTGCGACAATGCTGTCGTTCTGGTGCGCGGATTGCCACAACCTAAACATTGCGTCTAACGGCGAGACCCCAATCGCGCAAGGCACCGAGGATACTGCATCCGTAGCGGCGACATTTAGGACCGGAAGCTACGGCTACGGTGGCGAGACTTATTCGGGAGGTAGGTATCACACCGATCGTTCTCATACGGCGGGAACCTATTACGCGCCTTGTATGAGTTGCCACCGCACCGCTGGTGAAGGTGGGCGCACGTCGGGCAACCTGGCGGGCTGGGAATCTACGGCCACGCCGGCAGACCTTACTAGCATCACGTGCAACCGTTGTCATTATCGAACACAGTACGAAACCGATAATGCTGATCCTTCTTTCGACTTTCCGCACAGCGGCGCCGATCAATCGACAAAACTATTGTTTGATTGGTATGACGACTCAAACGGGGAAGCACTCGACTCTGTTTGTCGCTACTGTCACAACCTCATGGGGACGGACATGTAGTGTGATGACAAAAAGTTGGTGAAATTTAGAAGTAGTAAGTAGAGGGGGCGCCGTAAATGGCGCCCCCTCTACTTTATAGTGCGCCCGGTAGGGAGAACTACTAGCCTGACAGCAAGGGTGTCAATCACTTGGCGCAATCTGAAAGTGGATGCGCATTATCCGGGGAGTCTGTCGGTTCGCCCGACGGACTCCCAAGGTTCGAATATGACGGATTGGAGGAAGCCTTGAGTCTCACTGGCAACAAAGAAACAGAAGGTCGGATTGGGACATCCAGCGCCCACCCCATGGTAGACGTACCTAAACCTAACCCCGATCTTTATGGATCACAGCTATGGTTTCCGCTCAGGAAGGGTACCGATCAGGCGATACTAAAGGCAAAGGAGATAATCACCTCCGGGAAAAGGTGCGTGGTTGCTATGAGTATCGAGAGATTTTTCGATCGCGTAGACCACGACATATTTTTCCCCAAAATAGCACGCAAATCAGATTACGCGCGGGTACTAATGCTGATCCGCCGTTTTTTGCAAGCCGGACTTATATTTGGTGGAATAATTTCGCCAATCAAAGAGTACTCTACAAGCGGGACCGCTTTCATCGCTTTTGTCAAACATCCTTCTCCGATCCGTTGCTTCGACTTCAAAACTCGTCATGAATGACCGTGCACACGGTGGCGTGGGAGGATCGGGGCCGCGAGGCCCCCGCATACCCGATAAATCAAGACCGTTTAATGTTAAAATACTTATGAACTTTATGAAGCTGCGAAGCCTAACAATAGCTGCTCTGACGTGCATATTAATGTTGTCGGTCCAACAATTGAATGCTGCCGATCCCAGTACGGCAGGGGATCCTTGGACGTACATTGAGGAGCAAGGGCAGGAGCTAACATCGGGCAGCCCCGATGCATCGGGGCGAAATCGCGCCTATTATGGTCTGGGGGCCGAGGGACCCGGTTTCGGCTCCTCGCTTTGGACGTATGCCGATTCGCGAGATACGACAGCGAAAGCAGAGGGATCTTATGCGGCCTTCATGAATGCCAATGGCTGGAACTCGGATGGTAGCCGCGTGACCGGAAATCTCGGGACATATTCCGGCACGCGGACCTTTGTGGAGGAGGATGGCTTGATTGCCGCAGTGATAGATACGAGATCCCCGCGTTGGCTCATCCCATATTCAACTACAGTGGACACGGATACATTAAGTATCGGCGGCTCTTACGCGGACGCAACCGCCGCTGCCGATATCGAGGCGATTGGCTTTAGCTATACTGAGAGTGGGCAAGACGGGCCACCTGGAAATTACTCGGTCGAGGTTATGAAGAGCTTCACGGCCGGCGGCACCGAGATATGGTTAGCGGTAAGCGGCGAAACAAGTCCCACGACCGCGTGGTTACCTGAACCTTATCTCGACAAGAACGTCTACATCAGCCACACGGGGCTTGCACGCGGACCACATTCGGGTTTGGCGGGCAACACCTATCCCACGACCGGAAACAAATGCAAAACATGTCACGCTGTCCACCGGGCCGGGGGCGTTTTCAAATTAACTAGAACGGATTCAGCTGATGATGCCTGCAGCTACTGCCACGTGGATGATCACCGGCACGCCAGCCGTCAGGCCTACAACGGGAACTCGAACGGAATCTACACACAGAACGGTCACACGGTTGGTGCGGGACGCGCCATTCCCGGAAGTTCCGTACGTCAATGGTTGGAGCCGTTCCGGCTGACTGCAACAACCCAAAGCATTGATTATACTTGGGACCTCCGCATCCGGCGCTATGAGACCGAGCGTCAACGGTTGTATGTTTACACCGGAGCGGGCAGCAGCGCGCACAGTTCCGAAACGAGCGGTACGCTAGTCCGTTACGGGCCCACCTTACTTACTTGTATGAGCTGTCACCAGCCGCATAATGCGGTCAACCTGATCTGGAAACCTTCCGGCGCCCCGGCGGGCTACAAGTTGCTCAGGTCTTCGCCCTCAGGCAGCCTTTTTTCGAGCAATACATCTTATCCACTTGACTATACAGGAGTGCTCGAGAGCGGGGACCTGGAATCGGGCGCCGTGGTTCATGTTCCCGAAACCAGCTTTGGCCCGGCAAATACTGGCCACGATTTAGGGAAAAGCACAAGCCAGGCTGATTCACAAACGGTAGAGCGGATATTTACGACTTGGTCGCAATGGAAAGGGGAGACTGAGACCATCAGTCCGGAGGTTCTTTCGCCCTGGTGCGCGGACTGCCACAATTTGGAGATCGCGGCCAATGAAAAACCTGAAGACGCGGCTTCCGCGGCGGCTTTTCGACTTCCCAAGAGGGGCAAATACCTCAGCGATAGAACCCATACTTCCGGCACAAATCTGACACCCTGCTATTCTTGCCACAGGACTTCTGGTGACGGCGGGCGACAGACCGGCAATAGTCCGGGGTGGGAGTCTACCGCGAGCCCGGCAGCCATAGGCGACGGTAACTGCGATCGTTGTCATTACCGGGCCGGTAAATATGTTCTGGATAATCCCAAGAATGACTTTCCGCATAGCGGCGCTTCCTCTTCTCGAAAACTATTGTTCGACTGGTATCAGCCAGGAAAAGGCTTAGATCAAGTGTGCCGATACTGCCACAATTTGTGAATGCGGTGATGCCAAGAGGCCCCATCAAGACATCCCGAGAAGGTGGGGGTCTAGAAATGAAGTGTCAACGGAATCGGGATAACTCCAACTCCAGAAGGTATATTTGAACGAATACGACGACTGCGCGAAGACTCAAATATGAATCGGTAGATTCACTGACGATCCGTAAAAGTCGAAATGGAGTATGCAATAAGCCAGAACTGACAGGCTCTAGCTTTTTCTAATTAGTTTGAATAAGCGGCCCGCATCTTCGCCATGGCACCCCCAGCAAAAAAGCGTGCTATGGCAGACGTCGCAAAACCTGATGGCGCTTTGTTTTTCACCCCGGACCACAAACTTGTGCTCATCGAACCAGTTGGGACGCGGACTTTTCACGTCGTGCGGAGGTATGACGCTATGGCAAATTCGGCAAGAATCATAGCGTTCGGAGTTATGGCAACGCCAACAAAAAGGGTTGTTGCTCGCGCCAGCAATCTTGCCGTGCACTTGCAACCATCCCGGTTGGTGAGGCATTTCAGTGCCGTGGTGCGTCGTGCAACGGTCGATGCTATGGCATCCGTCGCATCGGGTCATCCGCGGCACGTATAGCTTGACATGAATTCGTTTCGGTTTGGGTCGCGCCGCGATGTCTTTTATGTGGCAGGTCGCGCACTCAGCTGGGGCATCGGTTCCGTTATGGCAGGTCACGCATTGGGCCATTTGAGTTTTCTTGGTCTCGCTGTGGATCGCATGGCACTCCATGCATAGGGCTCCGGCCTCCAATATTTCGGCATGACTTATCTTAATGGTCGCGGTCTTCACCGTTTTGCCGGCAAGTTCCTTGTGACACCTCAGGCACGAGCTGTTGGCCACAAAAACTTCCAGTGATGGACGGCCCTTCGTAACCTGGACGGCGCTTTCTCTCAGCAATGCAAGCTGCCTGATGAAATAGCCGGTTGCCCCGGGCCTGGCGTGGCAAGCATTACAGGTAATCTTCCGGTGCGATGATTCTTTCCAACTCGCGTATGATGGCTTCATCGAATGACAATTGGCGCAAAAACTGGGCCGGGCTGTGTATGTGGTGCCGTAAGAAACCGCCGCCAGGACAATCAGGCCAATCACTAAGGTCCCGCCCCAACGCTCGGCGGTTGTCAGACTCGCCCTCGGCGTCTCCTCTTCGGGCACAAAATCTTCCTCGGCCTCCTCGTCGCGCCGCAAACGTGCTTTTATCAAAGCGATAACGGCCAAGACAACGACAAAGATAAAGAGGACAAAAATCACGAAAAATGCCAAGACAAGCACTGTTTTATCGGGATCTTGTCTCGGGTTTTGCAGCACAAAAATGAGGTCAAGCCATTGTTTCTGCGACCAATCAATGAAGCGGTTCACTCCAAACCTCCCCATGTTTGGCCCTGTTTCATAAACCCGTCTTGGATACGCTCAAGTTTGACTGCGTGAATATGACGCTCGTGGCAATCATCACAACCCCTAGCCATGTGGCAATCTAGGCAAATTTTCGTGCCGCGCTCCGCCGCGACGGTAGAGTGTTGTGATAACCATTGATCGCCATGCGGCATATTCAGGTCGTGACAACCTTGGCATAAGCTTTCGCGATGACAGACAAGACAATCTTCGCGCTGTCCTTTGGCGATCTTTCCGTGAGAGTTAAGCCACCCCGCGCTATGCGGCAAGTCCCGTATCTGGTGGCAGCGGAAACAGTACTCTGATGTATGACAGACCCGGCACAGCTCTATATCGAGCAAGGCATGGTTAGAACGCCATTTGGGACCATGAGCTATCCTCCACGGGGTTAGATCTTTCGACTTCTTTAGCCTTGCGTTCTCGACATGGCAGGTAAAGCAGTCAAGGTCGGCGTCTTCCTCAAGGTGGCACTTCAAGCACTTGTCCATACTGGCCAGCTTGTACTGGGGGCCCTTGCCATGCACTTCTTTCCGATGGCACTCGCCGCAATTCGGGCCGTCCTCGATTACCTCCGCGTGGCTCATGATCAGGTTCTTGGATTTAACCACACCGCGCCTTATGCCGTCATGGCACGCCAGGCACGTTTTTCTCGTGATTCGCGACGAAGCATTCGTGTTGCCGATGACCGTGCTGCCAAACATGGACAATACCCGCAAGCGCCAAGAAGCTTGTCCAGTGAACCCCTGTTTCTGATGACAGCTGTTGCAATAGACGCTTTTGTGAGGCGAGGCGGCCCAACCCTTGTAGGCCATTCGGTGGCAGACACGGCAAGACCCGGGAAACGCGGCCGAGACATTGAAAAGATTTGCGAATATCAACGCTAAGAGTACGGCTGCCGGAACACTCCAGAGCCACCGTTTCGCGGTCTGCAAAATCACCGACCTCTAATGGCCTCGCGACTAGCCGAAGCGGATTTTTCGAGCTGATCGGCCACTTTATGCGCAAACTCGATCATCGGCTCAATCTCACCAGGCACACGCCGGGCAAAAGTAGCATCGATCTCAAAACCATATGCTCCGTCAAACCAACCGATCGTGTATGTATCTTTCTTTTGATTCAATCCCGCCAAGGCCTTTTGGCGACCGATCGCCACTTCAGTGGGATTGATCGCATTTTTTGACAACCGCTGATCAATGACGTCCGCCGCTGTCCGCCCGGATAGGTAGTAGGTGACATTGACATATACGGAAAACGGATTCCTGATAAATTCAAACTCATCGGCCGGTGTATAAATGGCCTCACCCGCGTAAGATGAAGCTCCGGGCATCCTTTGTCTCATCTTGGTCTTGGCCCCGCTGATGTCTTGCGGTAATAAATCGATCGGATGCACTTCAGGTTTAGGGGCCGCTTTTTTAACAGAGAGTGGCGCGCTGAGCTGCTTTATATTGGTTTCCGGCCGCCGTAGCCACAACGACTCCATAATGGAAACAAGGATAACTAGAGCAAAAGATACCAAAAAGGCAACCAACAGCACGATTATCACGCGGTGCTCGAAAGGCCGCTCATTGAATTCTTCTAGATATTCTCCCGCCCGCGACATAATTTCCCTCCGAGACCGCTCTCAGTACGGAATAACGCCGTGCCCGCTGGCCTTCCAATCATTTACGGGCATCGTATCGAAACCGTGGCCCGCGGCCGAACCCGTTTCCGACGCCAACTCAAGACCGGCGTGTCTATGATTGCCCGCATGGCAATAACCGCAGGCCTCTTGCCAAGTATCGGCGCGACTCAATCGGCGCGCCCCCCCGGACCGGTGGACAGCATGGCAGATTCTACATTTTTCGCCGGGCGAGTCGTACGCGTCATGCGGCCCGCTCGCCAGCCCTGTATACGTGGCCGTGGTCGTGGCGTCCTGATATTGACTAAAAAACGCCCGGCTCAGACCATCGGTCGTCTCGGTTGTCTCGTCTCCAATTGAAAAAAGTAGACCATCGACTATGTTGGTGGCATACATACGAAATGGAGTAGACGAGTCATCCGCAGTGATCAAGTGAACGAGGTCGCCGTTGAGCGCCACTGTAGATGTCTCCCCGTCTTCCGCATATGGTATGATCCAAACGGGCCCCGTGCGATCTGATAGAAAGCCGATCACGCCGGCCACCGTTGCGCTTACCGAATAAGTACCGAGGTTATCGCTTCTTAGCGATCCATCCTTATTCCAGCCATTGGCAGCCGAAAAAGCTTTATACGAACCTTCGCCCTTGCGCTGTGAATCCTTCGTATCGGCATAATCCCAGAATGAAGAAGCAAAACCGGGTCCATTGCTCGCTTGACCATAATACGCTCTGTTTCTGCCTCCCCCGCTGGGATTTCCGTCGGGGAGGCCGTTCTGACCGCTATCTTCAAAATATGTCCACGGGTCCGCGCCTCTGCCGGCACCGCCCGGAGTCGTAGTGCTTCCCCACGAAGCCGGGCCCCCCGGATCGACAGCGCTGGCAATATTAAAACCAATAAACATGCACGACACTATCGCGAGCAAGAAAACAGAGACCCGTATTGTCCTGAGTCGCGCTCTGTCGCAATGTCGAAATATGCGGGCAAGAATTCGTCCCATGAACGCGACCTGACTCCTGAGCAAAAACATCGCTATTAGAATAACATTTTTTGCCCCTAAAGTGACAGGTAAAGCGAAGTCAAAAGCACCAGTAGCGCCGTTGTGAGCCGCGCTTTCTATAGATATCCCCGAAAGCGCGTATAATGGATTCCCGTGGAGGTCTCCTATATAATTTACCATGTGAACGACCGACGAATATCCAAAGATACGCGAAGGCTTTCTTGACAATCCTCATTTGCCATATAGGCCCAAATGACCGCTGATCTAGTACTTGGCGCAACGATCTTGAGGGATATCATGATCGTGTATATTTTTGAAAAATCAGAGAACCGGCCGCAGTTATTAAATTGAGGAAATCGGTTTATATCGGTGTCTTGGGTGCGGGAATTATTATGATGGTCGCAGTGACCGCGGCCGCTTACCTCATTTTCTATGGTAATTTTCGGCTTTCAGCTCCAAATCTGTTCTCCAGTCGATCGACGGCCTATAAAAATCAGACCCACATGACGGCGGCCTTTCAGACTAACCGTGCCTGCATATCCTGCCACGGAGATATGCAAACGCGAGACACGCCCTTCCATCGGCGACATCTCTCGCAGGCGTTTATCGAGCTTACTTGCTCAAGCTGCCACAAGAGCATAGGCGCCAAGAAGAGAGGCGTGAAGGGCAAAACCATGATCGATCGAACCGTGTGCAAAATCTGTCATCGGCAAAGGTTCGCCGCTCTCACTCCCGATCATGAGAAGGACGATTGGATATCGAGACACAAACAGCTTAAACGTATTAACAAAGATGAGTGTTACGTCTGCCACAAATACAAAGAACTGGATTTCTGCTCCGACTGTCATGATTCCCATCCGACGGGGGATAGGTGGGTTTTCGGCAAACACGGCAAAGTCGCCGTCGCAGAGAACTTTTCTTGCCTGCAATGCCATGATAAGAAAACCTGGTGCACCACCGAGTGCCACGAAGGCATAACGTTACCTCACAACATCCCGCGCTGGGCCGAGCACTGGAAAGACGAGTTAAGCGCCCCAAAATGGCGCGAAGTCCATTTTCTCGAGGCCCGCAAGGGCGGCGGTCCCGAAAGATGCTCCAGGTGCCATGAGGGGTCCGACAATACCGGCTCTTGTCAGCAGTGCCATCACCAGCAATTCAATCCGGACGGCGCTTGGGTCAGTTCTTCGCCGGGCGACAGCCAACACCCTAACATAGTTAAGAAACTCGGGGTTCCAGCCTGCCTAGATCACCACACGCCCGTTTTTTGTCCGAGATGTCATATTCGGGGGCCGCAAGCTTATCGAGAAAACTATTTGCGCAACGAACTATAATGGGCAAGAGGCCGGTCGCTTCCAACCAGCGCGATCCGTTACTGTCATCAGTCAAGTTCGCGACGCTTGGGCTATTTCCACTCCTTTTCTTGACCTTGTGGCCTTTCACCGGAGATTATTATCTAATCAAGGCAATCATATTGTGGGTAAGTGTCTCCACTTCATTGGTTTTAATCGCCTGGCGGGCTTTGGCCCACAGAAAACCCGATCTTGGATTCGATGTCTCAGAATTGGCGGCCGGTGTGTTTCTCTTTTGCGCTGGGGTCTCATTTGTTTTCTCAGCGAACCGCGCCGGTGCGATCACCGGCCAGTATTTGCGGTACGAAGGCTTGCTCACGTTGATGGCCTACGTAGGTCTATTTTTCCTGGCCAAGCGGATCAGTTTGCGCCCCTCGGAAAAGCTCGCTTGGCTGAAAATCCTGGGAGGTTTGGCCGGTCTTTTCTCCGTGTACGCCCTGTTTCAAACGGCGGGAATTGAATTTCTTCCCTGGAGCACAACTCAGTTTCAAGGCCGAAGCTCCGCGTTGTTTGGCAATCCGCTTAATTTCGGCGGCTTTCTTGTACTGCTCTTGCCCGTAAGTCTTGTATTCACAATAAAATATTCACACAAAAGCGGCTTCCTGTGGCTCGCCAACACCGCGGTAATGGCCCTGGCCCTGATTGCCACCCTGTCCAGGGGCCCCTTGCTGGCTGCTCTGATTACCCTTGCTTTGCTTGTCGTCTTAACTTGGAAGCTTTTCGACGCCGATGAGCGACGCAAGCTCGGCGTTTTTTCATTGTTCTTCGTAGGACTGGTCTTATTCTTCGTTCTGATCGCCCAGGGCACCCGATTGTCTCCCATCACCAGATTGACCGAACTTGGCAGTGCGGGAACAGCGGCTACCCGGCTGGAGATATGGAAAGGCGCCCTGTCAATGATAGCGGCGCGGCCGGCGACGGGATTTGGGCCTGACGGTTTCATTGTCGGGTTTTCTCAACACCGCACCAACCGTTATGCGGCATTGGTTGCTCCGGAAGTTACCGCTGACAATGCCCATAATTACCCTCTGGAGCTTGGGGCGACTCTCGGTGTGCCGGCCTTGGCCGCTTGGATTGTGCTCTTGATGTTTACGTATGTTCAAATCTTACGCCCGCGAGACGCCGCGCGTTCTATGTCATTAACGACCGCCGCGCTTGTCTCGGGAATCCTCGGGTATCTCGTTCATCTTTTTTTTACGGTTAGCGACGTATCTGTCACGGCCTTGTGGTGGTTCACTCTGGGTCTTATCGGCGGGCAGGCCGACCGGCGGTTTTACATTAAACCCACTTTCATCATGAGAATCAGCTTACTTCTTATCGCCGTCGCGGTCGGTATTCTAGCCCTGATATTCTCTTGGCGCGTCGCGGCCGCCGATCGCCATTTTTTTGAAGCGCAAAAGGACTTGGCGCAACTGCAATTCGATGATTCTACGTGGCAATACAAACAGGCGGTGGATATCGCTCCGTGGTGGTCAGCATATGCTAAACAAGCTTCAGTTGACATGGCGAATTCCTACCAAGAAACCGGGAACGCTGAACATCTTCAAGAATCGCTGGGTTTTTTAGCACGGGCCCGCGCAGAGACCCCCTTGGATCCAGAAATTCATCTTTTGGAAGCGGAAGTTTATTTGTTTTTTGGCACCACAAAAGCGGACCTGGACCGGTCGGCGTTAGCAGCCAAGACCGGTCTGGATCTGGAGGCTCACTCAGTCAAAGCCTATCTGGTTCTGGCCGCAATCGAACTGCGGCAAAATAGGAAGTCGGCGGCATACGAGTATCTCGAAAAGGTCCGACACCTACGTCCGAGCAACCCCCAGCTATTATTTTTAACGGAGGAGTACGGGCGGCTTTAGTTGGCCTGTGTCTTCGTCGGCTTCGCCGTTGTCACCGGCCAAATTATTTGAGCCAATCTAGCCCTTTTCCGGCCAGATTGCTTGCATCAATCTAACGTATTTCCTAAGATTCCCTTGCCCTTAAAATCATTTAGGAGAAAAGAGAAAGACCCTCCATATGTCTTGGCCGACAGAAGGGTCTTTCAAATAACAATAATTTGATAGTAATTCCCTGGGACAAATCTGTCGAGAGCTAAGAGGCCCTGGGGGCGGATGTCGAGCATGAAAGGCCGACCTTCTGTCCGGACTGCGATCACCCCCAGCTCATCTTCTGGGGCAAGAGAAAGAGGTTTTCGACTGACGGAAAGAACTCGTATTCCCTATTCGTCCGCCGTCTTCCAGGGAGACGATTAGGTTTGACACAATGAAACCTGAATCAAGTACGGGGTGGGCCTGAATCATATGCCCAGGGGGTGGCCAGCGGGGAGACACTCAAATTGAGCAGTAGGCGCCTCGCGCAAATCTACGCGCCGTACTGCCCAACGGTCTTTTACAGCTCAGAGTTAAAACTAAGTAAAATCCGCGATTAGGCGGCGTTGGTCGATGGATTAAGGCTTAACTAAAACTTTCTCCATTGCATAAAGGCTGAGCCGATATACTGTCGTAGCGAAAAAATTCAGCGTTATTAAGATAGTTTTCGGAACCGGATGCTCATTGACGGTAATTATGATCCCCGCTGCTAGTAAATGCCTGGTGAGCCCACTTGTTCTATCCCTTGTGAATACTTTCCCCGTTGCCTCACGCAAAAATGTACTCAAGAGGTTCTTTCGTTGCCTCATCTAAAATGTACTCGAAAGAATAGGCGGTGTCTCCTCCTTTTCAATCGGTTTTGCCTTGGTCACGTTGGTCTGAAAAAGTCTGTCCTGAAGCCTATTGATCGTTCTTTTGAGTTCGGCCGGATTTATCGCTTTGTACTCCCGCGTCAGCTTGGCTTTGGCCGCCTTGGAGATATGGGATGAGTTCATCAGGCGCTGGTACGGTGTTTTGGGAATATCGTACTCCTTTTTGACCTTGCTGCCGATACACGTCTTCTTGACCAGCTTCATGGTCGGCAAGAAGAAGTTGGTGTAGCTGCGAAGGTGGCTGTATATCTCGTTTAGCAGTTCCAGTTCTTTGTCCGTGTCGTACGTGGCATAGCCGAGCGTCTTTCTGACCACCGAGTAGTTCTTCTGCTCGATGAAGCAGTTGTCGTTCTTGCGAGAGGGCCTTGATCTGGTAAACGTGACCTTGTTGTCTTGGCAGTACTTGACCAAATGGTGATTGATGAACTCAGAGCCGTTGTCCGAATCGATCCCTCGAACCTTAAACGGCAGAGTGCCTGAGATATCGGCCAGCGCCTCAAAGACCCACACTTGGGTCTTATTCTTGATTGCTCTGGTCTCGGTCCAAGCGGAGTAGACATCAGTGACATCCAGGCTTTGGCAG
>Ga0255053_10001315_pt1 | contig 13739 bp, 22 predicted proteins | sample JV7_2_22_MG_FD_188635 | JGI IMG/M metagenome (GOLD analysis project Ga0255053, IMG submission 188635) | Seawater microbial communities from Jervis Inlet, British Columbia, Canada - JV7_2_22 | ecosystem: Environmental > Aquatic > Marine > Inlet | place: Canada: British Columbia | collected...
TGACAGCGATGCAGGCATAGCCAAGTCGGTCGAATACGCCAGACGGATCAAGCTGTATCCGCTTTCACAGGCAGCTGACGCACCGCCGACAACGTTCATAGATGCCATCGATGAGCTGTACGACGCCACCATTCCTTATGACCTGCGCTTCTTCGAGTCACTGGATCGCATCGTACAGACCGAGCCATGGTTGGAACGGGACAAGGCGATGATCGATACGCTCCGGTCGCTCGGCATCGAGAAGGGTAAGCCGTTCGGTCCGGATGAACAAACGATACGGACCCTCAACGGTTCGATGGCCGAGGCTAGAGCCTGGATCGACGCTCAGATGGTTGCCGGCTACGCGAATACGTACAACGAGGGCACTCGTTGGGCACTGCCGGTCTTTCCGGTCTTCTACCCGGAAGCGCAGAAGGGCTACACCGATCGTGACTCCTATTCCGTGGACGCGAGGGGCGTGACCTACAGCTTCATCTTCTTTGCCCCCAAGCACCTTGGTGATGGCCAGTTCTACTTCTTCGCCATTCATGACGAGAAAGGAAACGATCTGGAGGGCAGCGGCACCTATCGACTCAGGGTCCCGGCGAATGCTCCGGTGAACCTATTCTGGTCGGTCGTGGCCTATGACCGCGAGACGCACGCCTTGATCCGCGACATGCCGCAGTGCACCTGTGCGTCCAATATGCCGGAAGTAGAGCAAAACACCGACGGTTCGGTGGATGTCTGGTTCGGGCCCAAGGCGCCTGAGGGAAAGGAGTCGAATTGGATCCCGACGAAGGCAGGCGGTCGGTTCGAATTGGTCTTCCGATTCTACGGCCCTGAGCCACCGCTGTTCGACAAGACCTGGGTGCTGCCGGATCTTGAATCGTTGGACTGAAACAAATCCACCTGAGCCCAGCTGTAGCTGACACGGCTGCGCCGTAGGGTAAGCGGCGCGATCTTGAGGTTTTCGACCGTAGCCGGAGCGGACTGGTCGGACGCTACCGCGGGGGAGAGGAGCGCACCGAGCATCACTCGGTGGTCACGTGGGACCTGCATGGCTACATCATCGAGGGTGACGTGCCGCCCCAGCCGGAGCCATTCACGTCCGAATAGCGACATCGCGCTGCCTCGGCTGCCTGTGAGGCCCGTCCCGCGAGGGGCGGGCCTCTTCTCATGTCGGAGGCTGTTCGCGGCACGCCAGCCAGACCACTATCCGTCCACAAGCCGAGATGCCCTCCTGGTGCTGGTCCTCGATCCCGGATTGGACCCGCATCGATGTCAGACAGGATGAGTCGCCAGCGTAGCGCAGCCGACCCGGTGGATGAGCACCCGTGCTGACACGCGGATACGGCGGGCTGGAGGCGGGCAGCACGCGCGACTCGTTCGTCTTCGACGCCCAGACGTGTCATCAGCCCACGTCCTTGCCGCAGATATTGCAGATGGCACCCTCCTCGATGAGAGCACCACTGCTGGGGATCAGCCGTTGCACCGGCACCCACTCATGGGGTCCAAGCACACGGCACTTCCAGCGCTGCCAGAAGGGGTAGCGGTCGTTTTCCAGGCGCTTAAACCCCGTGTCCTCCAGCATCGCTGTCATCTCGTCATCGGTCAGCGTTTCGTGGTCGTTCATCACATCCTCGCTGTTCAAGGGGCTTAGATGCTCGTTGGATATGCAGGGAAGGCGGATGGCTGAGCTAGCGCCTGGATCGGCGCTGTCGGGCGCGCATGGGCGCCGCAAACGCACGCCTGAGCAGGCGAAGGTGATCGTCAGTCGTTCTTGCACGCAGGTCATGAAGAGGTGTGCGTTCTTCACCCAGATATGCGCTGTTGCAGGGACAGAGAGCGATCTCGACGCCGAACACAGCCTCGTCGTGCGGACACAGACCTCGTCGGAATAGCGCCCTTGCGGTGGCGTGAGCCGCTATGGCAGGTGTGAACGCGTAGGTGACTGTGCGCGTATCCACGACGAACCCGATGCGCCCCGCTGGTCCTGCGCCTGGAACAGGAAAGTCGCAGGCCTGTCCCTGCAGGACCCGCTTCAGGGCGATGATCATGAGCCGCTCGTCACGCACTGGTGGACGCACAGACTCGCTGGTCACCTTCGAAGCACTATGGACCGGATGTTCTGTTTCAGCTAGCCTTGAGGAGGTTCCTGGCGTGAATGCTCGCCAGGTTGACCCCGATCGGCCAAGCGAGCCGGTCAGGGGATCCGGATCGCGCCTGGTGCGGCGTGGAGGTTGACACTGATGACGGACAAGGACTACGTGCTGCTGGGTCGGATCGGTGCGTACAAGATGCACTCCCTTTACGACGCCCGCGAGACGACCAAAGCGGCCAGGGCGGCGTTCAACACGCGGTTCGATGACGAGGTGGATCCCGAGCGCATCCTGGACCCCGACGATCGAGCAGCCAGGGCTGCATCGGCGAGGAAGGCGTACATGCTGGGGCTGTCCCTGCGGAGCGCGAAGGTGCGGCGTCAGCGCGCTGCCATGACTCGCTCGTAGGCGGCACTCCCCTCTGACCCCAAGGCCCATGTGGGATGAGGACGTGCGACTCCCCACTCATGACCGACCACCGGTGCCGACAGCGGTACTCGCGGCCTCGGTCCCCACCGGTCCCGTCTCCGCAGCCGCGCCATTGGTTCGACGTGCGGATGACCGAATGACATCTCTGACCGTCCCCGCATGCCAGTGGCGACCATCCTGCGCGGTGGGGATGCCATCCCGGTCGAGGCCATCGGCTATTGCTTGAAGGGTGGCTCCGCTAGCCCGTTCCCGGCGCAGACGATCGACAAGTTCTTGCGACAACACAGGAGGGCGACCGAGTCGGACACCCTGGGCACGCTTGACCGCCAGTGCTTCCTTCGTGCGCTGACCGATCAGGCGACGCTCAAACTGGCTGAAGGTGGCCATGACGTTCACCATGGCTTCCCCGCTCGGAGTGCTCGTGTCCACCCCGAGATCGAGCGCGACCAGGGCCCAACCTTCACGGGAGGAGCGGTCCATGAGCGCGGTGAAGTCCACCATCGAACGTGACAGCCGATCCACCTTGGCTACGATCAGCGCCGCTGCCTCCCCTAATCGGAGAGCCTCCAGCACCGTCTTGATACCGGGTCGTCGAAGGTCACGCCCCGAGAAGCCCGCATCCTCCACGACGTCGAGCAGCTCCCAGCCACGCCGTGTTGCCTCGGCTTCGATGGCGGCCCGCTGGGCTGCAAGACCAGCACCTGAGGTGGCCTGCTCGTCGGTGCTGACCCGCACGTAACCCAGGGCAGTGTTCGTCGCCACAGCACGGTAGCTGGACCGATCATCGCCACCCCGACCGGGTCGGTTTCGTGCAATCGACCGTTTGTCCCACGCCGCCGACCCTAGATCGCCCGTCGGGGCTGGCTCTCCTCCTGCTTCTCCTTCACGGGTGGCAGGAACGCCGGCCGCGACGTCGGTCATCGATGACGGGTTCGCTGTTTCGGACACCGATGACGGAGGCTCGGGTGCTGGTCGATGCGGAACGTGGTTCGCGGTGCTCTCACGCGCACACATAGCGCCCTCCCAGGATGTGCGCTGTCGCGACCCGCATGCACCGTCTGCAACTCTCATCGAGATCCGGTCTCGACCAGCCCAGCCCGGGCCATCGCTTCCACCCGTGCGACGTGAGACCACAGAGGGTGCTGAACGAGGGTCCCCGCCGCTTCAGGTGGTACAGCCCGGGCAGGAGCCCGCTGTCCAAACTGGCGTACCGACGGGCCCACTCCGGCAGTGGCTCGGGAACGGGGTAGTGGATGGGCCGCTTCCTCGCCGTCATCGCTCGGTCCTCCGCGAGCCCGGAGCACTGGCCCCGTTGCCGTCGGAGCGCGACCTCCGGCCCCCACGTCCATCGAGCGCAGTCGCCGCTGGCACGCGCTGCGCTCGTGACGTACTCCTGCGTGGTGCGCGACTCCTGTTCTTCCGCCGTTCGATGACCCGCCTGGCCAACGTCTGGATGAGATCGGCGGACTGCTCGAACGCCAGCGTCTCGATGAAGGCGACAAGCGCCTCACCGGGCCTGTCGCCAAGATCAGGAACCGTCACGCCGCACACGTTCTCTATGAGGGGGACGATGTTGGCCCCGATCTTGGTCTCGATCGCTAGTCGCCGGATCTCGTTGAGCTGGGCGGAAGTGGTGAACTTCGATCGGCCTCCCTGGATGAGGCCCTCGACAGCCGAGGCACTGATGGTGATGGGGCGCTCAGTTGCGGGGGCATCTGCAATCCGATCAGCGTCATAACCTTCATCCAGGTCAAGCGCTGCCTCGGTTCCATACCCGGCGACTGCGAGAGCACGCGCGATGGCTCCGGTCTCGGCCTTCTCAACGAAGTCCATGAACCGCTCGGAGTACTCAGTCTTGGTGCCACTGGCGATGAGCCGCCCGGTCTCGTCGTAGACGTTGGAACGGATCCTTGCATATCCACCTTCGACCTTGTCCTTCCCCTTCAGCGTGCCCCGAACGATCTCCTCGGGGATGGTGTCGATCGTCCAGTCAGGGTGCTGCTCGGGCTCACCCCTCATCCAGCCGATGCGGTCACGCGCCTTGAGGTACTGGCCACCACTACACCTTTCCCACCACACAGCGTTGCGTCGTCTCGGCGCGAGGCATCAGACCCCCCTACCCCCAAATGGCCACGGAAACGGCACCCGTCCAAAAAATCCCCCGCAAACGAGGAGGAATGCCCCGCATCGAACTGGCTGGCGAGTGGAGCGCATGGTCCACAGGCCGGATGCGCTCTAGAAACGCACACGGGCCGCGTACAGCGCTCGGTGTGCGTCTTGTGTGCGCTAGTGCGCGTCTTCTACGTTCGTGTCAGACAAATATCAGACGGGAGGTGTTCGGGTCCTTCGGGCCTCGTTGTTGCCTCCGGCATCTCGCAGTGGATGCCCTTCCTGATGACCGACGCCCCGCATCGGAGCATCGACCTCTTCCTGGCAGGCAAGTGCTCGCGTGGCAGGCGAGCCATCACTGATCATCGGTGCCCCTCGAACGGCTGCACGGCGATGCCCGGGGGCACACGTTCGAGTCCTCCGAGGCTCTGTGCGGGCGGGGATCCCATACCGTGACCGTGAGTCCGGGCTCGAAGTCGTCGAGGCCGGCAGGCGATCACCGCAGGGTGAGCAAGCCATCTCCGTGGCGGACGGCTCGCCAAGCGACCGCAGCGCAACTCGAACCGCCTCCTGTGGCGCGTTGCCGACGCCGATGTCCCGCATCCTCACCGAGATCGGCGGTCACCCTCCAGCGCCCCCGCGCTCGCGGACGGTGACGTTGATCGGGAGTCGAGGTCGGGATGTCTGATGCGGAAGTCGGGCACCGTGGGAACGTCGCGCCCTTGACCACAAGCTACGGGGACCCGGGGTGCCCCTGTTCGATCGGCAGTGACTCCTCAGAGGCCCAGCGTCTTCGTCGTCTTGACGGATCGAACCAGGCGTCGAGCTTCTTCCCGCGCGGCGTGCGATACGCCCCATCGGGAACCAGCAGCCTTGACCGACGGCGCGCCTCACCTTCCCGCTCCTGGTGCTCCACGGCATCGAGACTGCGACCCCTGCGGTAGTCCTGCCAGTGGTGCACCACCTCGTGAGCCGCCGTGACCGCGAGTCCCTGTGGCGTGTCGTAGGCGACGCTGAGCCATATCACCGGCCTACCCTGACGGTAGAAGCCGGTCGGGTGCTTGGGCATGGTCTTTCCACTCGGGTAGGGCCACGTTCGGTACCACTGCACCTCCGGAACGGGCACACTCAGAGTCCGAGCCGCCCTCCCGAGCACAGTCTCGACGCACGCGAGTGCAGCCGGCGCATCGGGAGCATCGACGGGCTCGACGAGATCTGCTCGGTCGCTCGCCCCGCTCACCCAGTTGATGAAGTCGCCGAGTGGCTTGTCGCCCCGGGTGTCGTGGGCGGTCGCCTCAAGGGAGAGGGAGATGAAGTCGTGGTCGGTCAGTATGTACGTCTGGATCCGCTTGTCCTGTGGCACCCCCGCTGCCTCGGAGGGATTGCCGGATGCTGGCTGGTCGTGCTCGTCACCCAGCCGCACGCCATCGCCCTCATGGGGCTGCTGCTCGTGTGGACCCGGCCTCAAGCTCGTCTCAGCCGCGATTTCGGGTCTGTCTCGTTGGGAACGGGTCTCGCTCATGGTCGTACCTCCTTCTGCGTGTTCGGCGTCGGCAGGGGCGGGGCCGGAGAGTACCGGCAAGCTCACGGTGAGTCCGGTTAGGCCTCCGCATCGTGGCGTGACATCGGTGGTCAGCCACGAGTAGCTGACGATGGCCCCCAGCGCCCACGACGCCAGGGCTCACCCGTCCGGCCCATCTCGGTGAGCGGCTGTTTTGAGCTGGAAGCGGCAAGTGGACACCAAGTGACACAACCTTTCGGATTCCGGCTCCGGAGACCTCGGAGGCCCTAGTCTTCGTCCCCTTGGCGGTCGGCACCGTCAAAGAACTCCATGATGGTCTCAGCGCCTCCGAAGTCCTCGCGCAAGCCTTCCGGGATATGCGGGAAGTTGGTCTTCTCGCCAGCCGCTTCGAGTCGCGCTTCGTCCTCGCTGGAGCCCATCCAGCCGTCGCTGATGTCGAACGTCTTCGGAAGGTGGTCGTACTCAGCGAGCCTCGCAGCGACAGCGATGGCTCTCGTGAGGACATCGGTGGTGCAGCCCTCGAGTGCCACAGGCTGCAGACCCGTCAGCGAGTGCACCGCGGTGTACTCGATCATCTCCCAGCGACTGAGCTGATCGGCCTGCTTGGGCTTCAGCTGCTCGTCGTCTGGATGGGGCACGTGGCCCGAGCAAGTCCATGTGAGTGAGCCCTTGGAGCCCACCCAGACGACGTCGGCGACGTTCGCGCACAGCACGGGGTGTTCATCAGGGAGATCGTCCCTGTTGGGGGCACCTGACATCCATCCTGATTCCCAGCTGACATCGAGTTCACAGAGACGCCGACCGTCTCGTTCCCCATACCAGCTGTCCCCAACGGTAGGAGGACGGTGACCCTCGCGGGGGCGTCGGGTCGGGTACGTAGTGGTTGTCACAATTAAGCTTCCTTCTGCTGCTCGGTTCCTGGTGGCGGTGGTTCGATGTGCTCAGGTCTGCTCGATCAGGTCATCGCTGGCATCCGTCGCCCACATCGCCCTGTAGGGCTTCTTCGTCTCGGTACCGCGTAAGCCCGGCATGGTCGAAGTAGGGGCGTCGGCATCCATCCATCCCACACGTGCCGTCACAGGACGCCCAGAGGCGCAGGTTACGGTTGTGCGCCACCAGGGCTTCGCAAGCATCGATGCCGCCGGGGAGGAGGTCAGCGAAGATCTCGGCAGCGACCGCGGTCAGGTCGAGCGCCTGACATGCCCCGCAGTCAAGGCAGGTCGTGAGAACCGGGTGCTCGTGTGAACAAGCGGGGCAGCGCCGGACCGATGCGACATCACTCGACGCCCACCACGTCTCACCGGTCTCCGGGTCATGGCCGTGGTCGTAGCGCGGTGAGCCGTCGTCGTAGGTGTCGATCGGGCTCAGGCCGCAGGTGAAGCAGGGGATGCGGGGGATCCGCTTGCGGCGGCGCTTGCGGTGCAACGGCACCCGGTTCGGTTGCGAAAGAAGCGAAAGATGCGAAGTAAGGGTTGCCACACCGGGGCTTTCTTCGCTTTTCTCGCTTCTTTCGCCGGAGAGTGCCGAACGTGCCAGCGCAAGCAGGTCAGACACGGTAGGTCTCCCGTGGTCGTCCCGATGTCTGCTCCATCGAGCGGGTGATGCGTTCGCTTGAGAGCAGCAGGTCCAGCGCCTGCTCGATGCGATGACGTGGCACATGACGACCGAAGTGGTCGGAGATGTCGGTCCGTGTCATCTCCTTGCGCAGACGCAGGGCCTTGAGAATCTCGTCGGCGACGGTGTCACCGAGCGCATCACCGAAGACCCACTTCGCAGAGGCATCGGCGTACTGCCAGACCGCGAGCGCCGCCATCAGATGTTCTTGACGAATGACCGGTGAGCAGTCCAGCAGCGCATACATGACCTGTAGCCGCAGTGCCTGCGCCTCGGCGCGGTTCGTAGCGGCGCCGAGCAGGCCGGAGCGGCCTTCCGAGAGCTCCTCGTAGACCTCGGCCCACATCCGCTCGGCGTCGTCGTCCCTAACGATGAGCCGAGGCTCCTGTGCCCAGGCCACGACATCACGAAGTCGGTCAGCAAACCCCTGCAGTACCTCGAAGGGGACGTTCCCGCCACTGGGGAGAAGACGCTGCCGCTTGGCGGCGATGATGACGAAGCGGTTGATAAAGCCGTTGGCGAGGTCGGTCCGGTCGAGGTAGCGCAGCAGCTCTTCACGGCTCACATGACCGAGCACCGAGACATGGGCACCGGTGGCTCGAAGTGGTGAGTTCTTCGTCAGCGTCCGCAGGTCTTGCGCTTCCCAGGCGGTGCGCATCACCGCCGACAGGCTGTTGCCGTCGCGCTGGAGCACACGGAGCACCGAGGCGAACTCCGACTCGCGCACCAGCAGCCGCTTGTCCTCGACACCGGGATCGACGACCTGCAGCTCGGGATGGCGGTCCTTGCCTCTTCCGACCTGCACCATCTTCTCGGTGGTGTCACGCACGTGATAGATGAGCCCTTCGCCACTCGAGAGACCGCTGGCCATCTCGAAGTCCGGGTCGATGAGGCTGGCGACGGTATGGATGGGGGCACCCGAGGTGCCCTTGCGACCCTTGGATGTATCGCCGGTGATGAGCACGTACATGCGTGCCGGATGCTCGGCATCACCAGCGAGCGCGTGGACCTCCGGACCAGCGAGCGCACCGATCGTGACGAGCAGGCTGGCGAGGATCGCCGCTGGATCGGCCTCGGTGTAGGGCTCGACCGTTCGCACGAACTCACCGGCCAGGCCGTGGAAGGCTTCGGGGGGAAGTGGTGCTGGCCACCTCTGGTGCGAAACAAGCGAGTTATGCGAAGAAAGGTCGGGGCTTGTCTCCCTTCTTTCGCTTCTTTCGCTTCTTTCGCCACCTGGCTCCGCCCGGAAGTCAGTTGCGGACGCCAGCAGGGTCCGCGCGTCATCGGCGGTCCGGTCGACCACGAAGTCAGCGGCATCGCCCTTCGGTGGCGCTTCCGGCCACTCGACCCAGCCCACCGCGGCGATGTCTTCGAGGGCCTCGGCGATGCGCTGCATGTGTTTCCGACCGGGCTCGTCGTTGTCGGCCCAAAGTAAGACGGCACGGCCAGCTAGGTCACCGAGCACAGCCGCACTGGGGGTGCCGCTGGCTCCGGTCACCGTGCCCACCGCGGCGATGCCCAGACCTTGCAGCGCGAGGGCCGCCTTCTCGCCTTCCACGATCACGACCAGAGCAGCGTCGTCATCAGCGATGAGGTCGATCCCGAAGAGCGGCAACTCGCTCGTGGGCGTGCTGTTCAGCCCGACCGCGCCTTCGGGGCGTAGCCAGATGACGTCCTTGCCACCATCGGGGTGGTCGATGCGCTTATGGATGGCGGCCAGCACCCCATCTCGGGAGCGGACCTCGTAGAAGGTGGTGGGCATCATCGGGCTCGCTCGGGATAGAGATCCGCGAACTCGAGACCCAGCGCATCGAGGATGTCCTCGGTCGCGCAGCCGGCATAGCAGCGCACGAGCAGCGCACCGTCATCACGTTCTCTGACGGCGAGGCTGGGTTTCTTGTCGTCGTGGACGGGACAGCGGAAGAGGTGCTGCCCGCCCACCTTCCGGCCGCCACCAGGGACGGCGGCCAGGAAGGTGTCCAATGGGTCCATGGTTTAGGCCGCTCCTTCTGGCGGCTCTGACGGGGTCGGTGGCTGCTCGGCGTCGGTGGCAGCCTTCTTGGCCTCCTGCTCGGCGAGCCAGGCTTTGTACTCCGGGTCGATTGCGGCGGCGGTCGGCTGGGCGGGTGACTCCGCCGCAGGCATGAGGCCCTTGACGCGATTGCGGCCCTTCTCCTCGTCGAGCGTGACGATGAGTCGCGCACGCCCCGCACGAAGATCGCCCAGCGCGACCTTGGCCCCCTTTGTGAGTGTGGCGCCGAGCGCCTTGGCTTGATCGGATGCCATCCCGGTCGAGCTGAGGCGCGGCGACGTCCACACCTGCAGCTCGAAGTCCCCGCCGTCGGGGTGCATCTCGGGAATGGTCCAGTGCCAAACCCAGCGGACGCCGTAGAGGTCGTGGTCCTCCTCGGTCACCCCCTCGAGGGTGGCGTCGTAGGTGCCCGCTGGGATGGTGGGGAACTCGCTGACGGTGTATTCGTCAGTCAGGTAGTGGCGGTCATTGACAGCCATGGGAGATACCTCGATAGTGAGCGATGAGGGTCGGCTCAGGCCGACCTTGACGAGAAGGGATGGGGCCGGGCAATGCCCGGCTCTTTCTCATCGCATAGGCGCCACCCCTGGCGTTGTCGCGCCGCATCGATCCAGGGACGGTTCACACGCTGACGAGCCACAGCCGTCACGCACCGCCCTGGCTATCTGATCGCCCTCCTGGTACCGCAGGCAGTCGAGACAGGTCGTACCGATCGGGCGCTTGTGCCCACAGGTCTGGCAGGTCCGATCTGCGTCGCTCGTCGGGGATGCCGACTGCGCCGACCGCTGCTCCTGTGAGGGCGGGAGGCTGCTAGGCTGGCTTTCGGGGCGCGCCGTCTGCATCGGCGTCCTCCTTGGCTGCCCTGGCGCTACTACCTGCCGGGGTGGCCTTCTTCTTCGAGCGAACCTGCGCAGACTTCAGCGACAGAGCCAGCATGTGGCCCCGTTGAAGGCGTTCGGCACGCCTGGCGAGCTCGCCAGGCGTGAGCTTCTCGCCAGCCTCTTCAGCGGCTTCGAGAGCTTGGCGTTCGAACCGCTGCCAGAAGCCACGGCGGGCACCTGCGAGCATGACGGTCTCGCCGTGAAGGCCGTGCGCCTTCAGGCCGCCGATCGCTCCCCAGAGCTGTTGCTGTGACTTCTTCGCGCCAGACATCGTGGACTCACTCTGGCGGCCTACACCGCTCCCTGACCGGCGAAGAACCGGCAAAAAACCGGCAGAAGTCCACAGACGACTGCGAGGCGGGCTTCGCGAAGCGTGCTAGGAGTCGATCACGAGGCGCTTGGGATGCGGAAGCCCGTCCCGCTTGCAGTACCGCGCGACCGTCTTCTCGTCGAACGACTCCCACTCTGGGTGCTCGTCGGAGAGCTCATTTCGGATGTATTGCGCGACCCTCAGCCACGTCTCCTCATCGCCGTTTCGCCGGAGCGCCTTCACGACCCGCCGATACAACACGGGCCACTCCAGGGCTGGGATCAGGAGAGGGCGTCCTGAGTTACCTCGCCGGAGGGAGGCCGACCGCGACGCGGGCTTGACGGCCCCATTCACCGGGATCGTCTGACGGGCCGGGCGCGTCAGCCGCCGGAAGAACCTCTGCTCGTCGCGGCCGACGACGGTGACCGGCTCACCGTGTGGGATGAGGACCCGCTCGTCGGAGGGCTCTGCTGGTCCCCGACCGCAGCGCGGGCAGAAGCCCTTCAGCGTGACATCTGCCTCGAGATCGCACGCCTGGCACTCGGTCGGGATCAGGGTGCGGATCACTGCTTGGCGTCCTCGAGCCGGTCCACCGGGCTAAGCGCTCTGGCGGCCTTCAGCGCGCGCTCCGCCCGCGTCGATGAGGCATACCGGGCGACCATCTCCCGGCTCTTCCAGCCGGCCACCGCCATGAGGTCGGTCTCCTGCATCCCCGCCGACAACATCGAGTGCGCGTAGGCGTGGCGGAAGTCGTGCGGATGGAGGTGGTCGGCGACCCCGGCCTCGCGACCGCGGCGGCGGACGAGCTCGGCGAGGCCCGACTCGCGCAGCGGGCCCTTCCGCCCGAGCCAGACCGCGGTCAGCTCGGCGGCCTCGGGGCGCTTCGCACGCGCGCGCAGGTACCGATCGAGCGACCGGACGCTGCTCGCGCCGACCGCGACCATCCGCGTGCGGTCGCCCTTGCCGGTGACGCGCAGCAGGCCCTCATCGAGGTCGATGTCATCGAGGGTGAGCCCGAGCAGCTCGCCCCGCCGCACGCCGGTGTCGGCGAAGACCCGGATGATGGCTTCGTCGCGCTTGCCGTTGAAGGATTTGTCCCGGCCGCAGACATCGAGCAAGCGGCCGATCTCGGCCTCGCGCAGGACGCGAGGCGGTGTCTCCGGCAACCGCGGGGGCTTCATCCGCGCCATCGGGCTCGTGGTGATCTCGCCCTCTTCGACGAGCCAGCCGAAGAAGCTCCTCAACGCCCGGTAGCGGTTGTGGGCGGTGGCCGGGGCGCGCGTCTCGAGCAGGTGCGTGATGAAGGCCTGGACATGCTCGCGCGTGATGACCGCGACCGCCCGGGGCATGCCGCGCTCCGCGAGGAAGGCGTCGAGGCCCTTGACCGCGGCGGCATACGTCTCGAGCGTCGCGGAACTCATCCGTTGGGCGTTGAGCTGCCGCCGCCAGGAGGCGAGCAGGCCCAGGAGTTCGGATGTGGTCGTATCATCGGGGCTGGATATGGACGTCATCGGCATCGTTTCCGCGTCACAGGTGGGGCCTCCGGTCGGAGACCAGCATGTGTGATTCGAGCGGTGTAGGCTAGTCCAGAATCGTCATGCTTACTGCTATTGTACGGTTCGTGAGCACGAAATGGCAACGGGGTGTAGCGCAGAGGTAGCGCACATGCTTTGGGAGCATGAGGTCGCGGGTTCGATCCCCGCCACCCCGACCACCTCCTTCGTTGTGGCTCCGACGCCATCGGCCGCGGTAGCATCGTGTGCGTGAAGCCGACCGACGTGGCAGGCCCGGTCATCGCTCGCAGCGAGATCGATATCGCCGCCAGCCAGCGCGACGTTTGGACTGTGCTGGCTGACATCGAGGGCTGGCCGACATGGAACCCGGCGCTGCGGCACGCGGTGTCCGAGGGCGACCTGGAGGTATCCACTCGCTTCCGCTACGCCACCGGCCTGGGAACGATGTCCTGCATCCTGCGACAGGTCGATGCGCCTCACTGGCTGGCCTGGTCGGGGCGGTCGTTGACGATCGGTCACCAGCAGGCCTGGCACATTGAGCCCCGTGACCGTGGTTGCCACATCACGGCCGATGCCTCCACGACTGGGCTCACCGCTCGCGTGCTCAAGGGTCGCGTCATCAGGCGGCTCCAGGGCGAGCTCGACGCTTGGACGCAGCTGCTCAAACTGGAGGCCGAGACGCGATCGGGCGCGGAGGCTGACAGAGGGGAGCGGAGCCCATGAACGAGCGCTCTATGCGCCGCCTCAATCTGGCGTTCCGTTTCGTGCTCGAGATGGTGGTGCTGGTCGCGCTCTTCATGTGGGGCATGTCACTGTCCGATGACCTCCCCGTGCAGCTCCTCGCGGGGCTCGGGGCACCGGCGCTGGCCATGATCGTGTGGGGTCTCTTCGTGGCACCCAAGGCCACCCGGCGTCTCGACGACCCGGCCCGCCTCCTCGTCGAGCTCGGCGTGTTCGGCGCGGGCGTGCTCGCCTTCGTTCTCGCTGGCCAGCTCCTACTAGGCATCCTGCTGGGCACGGCTGCCGTGATCAGTCTGGGCCTCATGTTCTACTGGGGCCAGCGCGGCTACTGAGTGGACAGCCACCCCGTGACGGAGTCGGTCGTGAACGGCTGCGCGGCGTCGGGGTTGCTCAGGTACTCGATCTTGGGTCGGCCGCGCTGACGCCGCAGCGTCTCCTCGACATCGATGCGAGCGCCGAGCAGGCGCGCCAGCAAGTCTTCCACGAAATCGTGATCGCTCAGCTGCGAG
>Ga0255053_10001318_pt1 | contig 13729 bp, 11 predicted proteins | sample JV7_2_22_MG_FD_188635 | JGI IMG/M metagenome (GOLD analysis project Ga0255053, IMG submission 188635) | Seawater microbial communities from Jervis Inlet, British Columbia, Canada - JV7_2_22 | ecosystem: Environmental > Aquatic > Marine > Inlet | place: Canada: British Columbia | collected...
AAAGGATAAAACCAAGCTCGAATTTTATGAAGCGCTTAAAGAAAACAAAGTAGACACAAACGTTCCGGCGCTGCAAAAGCCAAAGGTTGTCGAACGCAAGATTGAAAAGCCGGCTGAAAAAACGGTCTCTAAAAAGGCGCAAAAGAAAACTGTCGCAGATTCAGCATCCCAAAAATCCGCTTCTCAAAGAGCGCTGCCGGAAAAACCGAAACCGGCGGCAAGTCCTCAAAAGAAAAAGCCAACAAAGAAAAAAAATGCTGCCGTTGCCCGCACAAACACTGCAGGCCCTATTTACACCATTCAGGCAGCTTCCGTTAAAGATCCCAAAGATGCGGATCAGCTGGTCCAAAAATTAAAAAAACGCGGCTATCCGGCCTATCGGGTGATCGGGAAGATTCCCGGAAAAGGAATCTGGTTCCGGGTTAGAATCGGAACGTATAAAAGCAAGTCTGAAGCACTGGGCGTGATGAGTAAATTGAAAAAGAATGGTTTGAAACCTATTCTGGTAATGAAGTGACGGACACTGAAGGCTATGAAAATAACCAAAGATGAAGTTTTGTATGTTGCCCACCTCGCACGTTTGGCTCTGGATGAGGAGTCCATCGAGAAGTTCGCCGGCCAAATTGACCAAATTCTGGGATATATTGAAAAATTGAATCAGATCGATACCCAGGGCATAAAACCAACTTCGCATGCCATCTCTCTGACCAATGCCTTTCGCGACGATGAGGAAAAGCAGCATATCGAGCGTGACCTGGCACTGGCCAATGCCCCTGAAAAGGAAGATGGGAGTTTTGTGGTTCCCAAAGTCGTCGGCTGAGGCATTTGAAAATTTAACCACGAAAACGCGAAATTTTCAAAACACGAAATTTTTTTCGCGGTTATCCAGAAAGAACAAGTGGTATTGAATGTGGGATCCCGGCGGCGGGAGATCATTGATTTCGCGGCTGGAAGCCGCTCCCACAGAGAGTTTGTCTGATGGTAACTTGGACTTTCCAGATAAGCAGGATTTTTTTTATTCTTTTTTCGTGTTTTCTTACTTTCGTGATTTCGTGGTGGATAAGCGCTTTCAGGTAAATAATAGGGAGAAGTTGCCCGTGAAATTGCACGAGCTAACCATAGAAGAAGCCCACCGGTTATTAAAACGCAAAGAAATATCATCCGTCGAGCTGACACAGGCGGTTCTGGAACGCATTCAAGCGGTTGAAGACCGGGTGGATGCCTTTATTACGGTTTCAGAAAAAGAAGCGATGGAGCAGGCCAAAGAAGCCGATCAACAGATTGCACACGGTCATTGTGAGTCGCTGACCGGAATTCCGCTTGCGGTTAAGGATGTTATCTGTACCCGGGGTATTCAAACAACCTGTGCTTCAAAAATTCTTGAGAATTTCATCCCGCCATACAATGCCACCGTTATCCGGCAGCTGAGGCAGGCTGGAGCCGTAATTTTGGGAAAAACCAACATGGATGAATTCGCCATGGGCTCATCCACCGAAAACTCAGGTTTTAAAATTACCCGCAACCCCTGGGATCTGACCCGTGTCCCGGGCGGATCCAGCGGGGGCTCAGCAGCGGCGGTTGCCGCCGATATGTGCCTGGGCGCTCTGGGCTCAGATACGGGAGGGTCCATCCGCCAGCCGGCGTCATATTGCAGCACGGTGGGAATGAAGCCGACCTACGGGCGGGTATCTCGCTTCGGGCTTGTGGCTTTTGCGTCGTCGCTGGATCAAATCGGACCCCTGTCAAAGAATGTGTCGGATTGTGCCATAATGCTGAACGCGATTGCCGGCTATGATTCTGCAGATTCTACATCCGTTCCCCAGGATGTACCGGATTATACGGCTGCCTTGCAAAAGGGTTTAAAAGGAATCAGAGTGGGTATTCCCGGGGAATACGCAGCCAGCGAGGGAATGAATCCGGAAGTGTTAAATGCAGTCAACAACGCGGTGCAGATCATCGAGGATATAGGCGCTGAAAAGATTGAAGTCTCGTTGCCGCATACCGAATACGCTGTGGCTGCATACTATGTCATCGCACCCTCTGAGGCAAGTTCAAATCTGGCGCGCTACGACGGCGTTAAATACGGCATGCGCGACAAGAATCAAAACGACATGATTAAAATGTATCGCAGCACGCGCTCAAATGGGTTTGGTTCTGAAGTTCAACGGCGCATTATTATCGGGACCTATTGTCTTTCTGCCGGTTATTACGATGCTTATTACGGCAAAGCCTCCCAGGTGCGGTCTCTCATTATTGAAGATTTTAATACGGCTTTCGAAGCCTGCGATTTGATATTGTGTCCGGTGGCGCCGAGCCCGGCATTTAAGATCGGTGAGAAAGTCGATGACCCGCTGTCGATGTATTTAAGCGACATCTTCACCTTGTCTGCCAACCTGGCGGGGATTCCCGGCATGTCGATACCCTGTGGGTTTTCAAAGGCAGGTCATCCCATCGGGCTGCAATTAATGGGCAAACATTTTAACGAAGAGATGCTTTTTAAGGTGGCCTATAATTTTGAGCAGACCACGAACTTTCATAAGAAAAAACCATCTCTTTAATCACCACGAAGATCACGAAGGACCACGAAGATTGCAATTTGATGAATTTTAATGTCCGATTCATGAAAAATGGCATTAAACGTATGGTCTTATAAATTCTTCGTGATCTTCGTGTCCTTCGTGGTGAAAAAAAGCTTAAAAAAGGAAAGGAGCTTGAAATGACCACAGTGCAACCGGAAGGTGAGGATTTAAGAAAAGCCGTCAAATGGATTTCCGAAGAACGGAAATACAATCCGGGAGCCAAATCATCGAAGCTCATCGAAGAAGCCTGTTTGAAATTCGACCTGTCGCCGATGGATGCGGAGTATCTCTTGAATTTTTTGAAGCACGAAAATAAATAAAAGCTCGCGGCTGGAAGCCGCTCCCACCCGCACAGTCATTTTTTATGAGGTGGGAGCGGTATGAAGTGGGAGCGGCTTCCAGCCGCGATTCAAAATAATTCCAAACCTAAGAGCAGGGACAGAATATGGCAAAGATTAGAGTCCTCCCCGAAAACCTGTCCAACAAAATTGCGGCCGGTGAGGTGGTTGAACGGCCGGCTTCAGTGGTCAAAGAACTGTTGGAAAATGCGCTGGATGCCGAAAGCACCCGCATCATCATAGAAGTCGAAAAAGGCGGCCAGTCCCTGATTCAGGTCTCCGACAATGGCGTCGGCATGCGTCACGATGATGCACTTTTAGCCATCGAGCGTTACGCCACCAGCAAAATTTCCACCGATGATGATTTGTTTGCCATCCGCACCCTGGGCTTCAGAGGTGAAGCCCTGCCCAGTATTGCCTCGGTATCACGCTTTTCACTGATTACGCGCGATAAGTCCTCAGATGCCGGTACGGAGATCATTGTTGACGGCGGCAAAATCAAAAGTGTCTCTGAGGTCGGGGCCCCGGTGGGAACCCTGATTTCAGTCAAGCAGCTGTTTTTTAATACGCCGGCAAGAAAAAAATTTCTGAAAACAATCGGCACCGAAATGAGCCATATTGCCGATACCGTCGCACGGATGGCCCTGGGCCATCCCGAGGTTCAGTTTCGCCTGAACCACAACAATAAAGCGGTCAAAAGCTGGCCGCTGGTTTCCCGGCACCTCGACCGGGTGGTGGATGTGCTCGGCAAGGATTTGAGGCCGGATCTTCATGCCGTCGAATTTAGCCGCAACGGCGTTTCGATTTCAGGCTGGATCTGTTCTCCCCGGGTGACGCGCCGGACTCCACGGGGGCTGTATATTTTTGTCAACGGCCGGTTTGTGCGCGACCGGACGATCCAGCACGGTATTTTTAAGGGATTTGCGCAGCGCCTGGTCAAGGGGCAATTTCCGATTGCGGTTGTTTTTATCAAAATTCCTTTTGATCAGCTGGATGTCAACGTGCATCCGACCAAAAGTGAAGTTCGCTTTGTGAACCCGCACCAGGTGCATGAAGCCGTAAAAAGCGCCATCGCCCAGACGCTGTATGAAATTGATAGAGTCAACTGGCGTCCGGCAAACGGATCCCAGCGCCAGGAATCACAGAATGCCTCAAAGGTTGCTGAGCCAATGACAACCTTTACCCCGCCTAGTAGCATGACACTTCCCTCAAGGCAGGCCAAATTCGCTTATACAGAAAGCAACTTCCGTCAACCAGCAGCCAGCAGCCAACAGCCAGCAGCCAGCAACCAGCAGCCAGTAGCCAACAGCCAGCATCCAGCAACCAGCAGCCGGCAATCAGCAGCCAGCAGCCAGCAGCCAGTAACCCGCAGCCAGAGGCAGCAGGCACAGATATTTGGTAATCGAGGTTTTAGCGCCTTGCGGGTGGTCGGTCAACTGCACAACAGCTATATTGTTTGTGAATCCGATGCCGGTTTAGTGCTCATCGACCACCACGCCGCCCATGAGCGGATTCTTTTCGAACAACTCCAGCAGCGGGCCGTCGATCAACAATCTGCCGCCCAGCAGCTTTTGGTGCCCGAAACCATCGAGTTAAATTTCAGGGAAGCCGAAATCCTGGGGCAAATGCTTTCGGATTTAAAAACTTTTGGTCTGGAGGTTGAGCCCTTCGGCAAAAATACCTTTGTCATCAAGGCGGTGCCGGCCTTGCTTTCCGGGCGGGACGTCAAACCCATGATTCATGAAATCGTGGAAAAAACGGCGGCAGTGGGATATTCACCGGGGTTAAAAGACGCTTTGGATGAGTGCCGCATGGTGATGGCCTGCCACGCGGCCATGCGGGCCAATCAGGCGCTTACTGAAGCGCAGATCAAACAGCTGTTTTGGCAGCTGGATGAGTGCGATCACCCGTCGCATTGCCCCCACGGCCGCCCCACCTGGATTCGGTGGGATCTGGCAACGCTGCAAAAATCGTTTAAGCGCATCGTTTGACAATCTCGTAAAAAGTCAGAAAAGCAACCTTTTTACGAGTGTGTCTTGTATTTAACGAAACACCAAACACTTGATGAATTCGGCTTTTTACGAATTCATCAATCATGACATTTTTACATTTATTTTGTAAAAAAGCATTGCAATTTTACAAGATAAATGTAAAATTGCACTATGCATGCACAATACATTCAACGTTCATTGAAGGTTCCAGAACGATCTTTTTTCCTTTTTGGCCCGCGCGGTGTCGGCAAAACGACTTGGCTAAAAAAAGTACTGCCGGATGCCGCTTTTTTTGATCTTCTTGATTCGTCTCTGTATATTGAGCTTTCTCAAAATCCTGTCAACCTTGGCCCTCTGGCGGGCGATCGACCACCAAATGGATGGGTGGTTATAGATGAAATCCAAAAAGTACCCGAACTCCTTGATGAGGTTCACCGATTGATTGAAACAAGAGGCTGGCGATTTGCCCTGAGCGGGTCTTCAGCAAGAAAGTTACGGCGTGGCGGGGTAAATCTTCTGGGTGGACGGGCCGTAACGCGTTACCTGGACACTTTTTCATCCCGGGAGCTCGGCAAATCATTTGATGCCGAATTTACGCTCCAAAGCGGTTTGCTGCCTTACGTTCAGCTGGATAAAAAAAATGCAACCGATATTCTCAGTTCCTATGTTAACACGTATATCAAAGAGGAAATCAAAGAGGAAGGTATCGTAAGGCGTGTGCCTCCTTTTTTGCGCTTTCTGAATATTGCCGGTTTGCTAAATGGGGATATGATCAACAGGCAAAATATTTCTCGTGAGGCCGCCGTGCCCCGCAGCACAGTAGATACGTACTTCTCGATCCTGGAGGATACGCTTCTGGGGCACTTTTTGCCGGCCTACCGGCCCAATCTAAAGGTTCGCGAACAGACCCATCCAAAATTTTATTGGTTTGACCCCGGAGTTGCAAGAGCGGCCGCAGGTCTCATCTTTGATCCGATCGATCGGCTATGGATGGGAACCGCGCTGGAAAACCTGATTGATCACGAATTAAGAGTCTATAATCATATTCAAAACCGAAACCGGCCGATATATTTTTATCGCACAGGGAGTGGGTCCGAAATTGATTTTGTCATTGAAACCCAAAAACGCCGACCGAACGCTAACGCCCATATTGTATGTCTAGAAGTAAAAGTTGCTAAAAAATGGGACCGCAAATGGGAACGCCCAATGCGGTTCTTAAGCAAAGATCCTCGCATTCATGTGGATAAGATGATGGGCGTTTACATGGGTGCAAGAACCTATCACTTTGACGGAATTGATGTACTACCCCTTAGTGTTTTTTTGGACCAATTACATAGCAAGGAAATTTTTTAGGTCTTGATTTACTCGTAAAAAGCCAGCCAAGCTGTCATTGCGACCTGCCCGCCACCACGCCCGCCATGCGAGCAAGGCGAGGCGGGCGGGGCGCAGCGAAGCAATCTCTATCAATCCAAGTCTCTGAAATCATGGGATTGCTTCGTCACTTCGTTCCTCGCAATGACCGGCGATTTGACTTTTTACGAGTGTGTTTTGTATTTGGTGTTTAGTGTTTAGTCTTCTAACAAACCGATATAGCATCATATATTTCATACCAAACACGAAACACCAAACACTTGATGAATTCGGCTTTTTACGAATTCATCAATCTTAAATAAATTACAAAAAAACTTGACATATCCTATCTGTCATTCTATGATTGTTGGAATTTCCTTGCCCGGCATCTGTTTATTATTAGGCTACAAGGGGATCTTGCGAAAACGATTTATGTAACCCCTTTGATGCCGGCCAAATATCGCGCGGGAAGGAGGTGAATCCGCACCTGTCAGGAATTAAGCGCAACATGGGAAATTATTAGGCAAATGAATTTCATTATTAGGCAAAAGTATTAGAATTTAATTATCCGTTAAGGAGGAAAATTAAGATGAAGAAACTTATTTTGGTTATTGCTGCATTGGCCCTGATTGCCTCACCGGCCATGGCAGTGGATTGGAATTTGTACGGGTCCTCCCGTATGGCGACTTTTTATATCGACCGCGGTGATCCTGACAGTGCATTTGCGCCCGGAAACGTCGCCGGTGCTACCGGCATTGGTCAAGATGACACTGGTGTGCAGTGGGAGCTGCAGGGCAACTCCCGGATCGGTGCCAATGTGAAGGCCGAGAACATCTCAGGCCGTTTCGAGCTTGCTTTGACCAGTGCGGACACCCATGATGGTGGTGTTAGTACGCGTCTTATTTACGGCGACTGGGATTTCGGTGCAGCCAAGTTAAGAGTCGGCAAAGCCTATACCCCGACCAGCCAGTTCGTCTCCGGTCAGGTATTCGGCGCCGACCTCGGTCTGCTGGGCGTCGGCACCAGTTACGGACGCCGTGTGCCCGGGATTCAGCTGCTGTTCGGCGGGTTCAACATTGCTCTGCTCCAGCCTAACCAAACCAACGGTGACGCCTGGGGTTCATATACCGGTGGCGATACCGATTCGTACGTTCCCAAACTCGAGGCGTCTTACGCCATGAGTTTTGATACGTGGAACTTCAGGGTCATGGGAGGCTATCAATACATGGAAGTGGAAGATGTTGTCAATTTAAACGGTAACACTAAAGACGTCGATGTCACCTCCTACCTCATCGGTGGGGATGTGGGCTTTAACTTCGGACCAGCTTACGTCAAAGCGGCCGTCTCGTTCGGCGAGAACTGGACCAACGCCCGCTGGAGCGATCTCGGGATTGTCAACGACTCGGCCGCAGCCGGTAATTTTGACGGCGATGACGACGTCGATGACAGCACAAACTACCAGGGCGCGCTGATTGGCGGCTTCAAGTTTACCGACCAGCTGACGTTTGAGGTCGGCGCCGGCTACCGCATGGCCGACAGCGACGTGAGCGGCGCCAAAGATGATGAGGCTTTGAATGTTTACGGCCAGGCAGTCATCGCGCTGGCTCCCGGTGTTTGGATTATCCCGGAAGCCGGCTATTTCGACTTCTATGACGGTCCTGACGGAGAAGACGCAAGTAATGAGTTTTATCTGGGTGCCAAATGGCAAATCGACTTCTAAGTCGACCCAGCGTTACGCTGTAGCTTAGCTTAGATAGCCAAGAAAATAAAACCCGGGGTGATTTCACCCCGGGTTTTTTTATTAAAAATTCTGCTTATCGAGAAAGAACAAGTGGTATTGAATGTGGGAGCGGCTTCCAGCTGCGACAGTTGGATTCGCGGCTGGAAGCCGCTCCCACAGAGAGTTTATCTAATGGCAACTTGGACTTTCCAGATAAGCAGGAAAAATATTTCAAGCCAGTGCCAGCAGACGGGCAAGTGCTTTTCTTACAGTTTGCTTATCTTTATTTGTCAGTGTTCCGATCTTTTTAATAACCAATCGATGATCAAGTGTAAAAAGTTTCATGCGAACCTTCGAAGGCGCTGTCAATCCAGCCTGGCGATTACCGGTAATGGGAGTATCAAGTGGCCATTCGGGGTTTTTTTGGCTGGTTATCATCGCCAGCACGACATGACCGGTCGGCTTATTAAATTGCATCTCGTCAGACAAGATCAATGCGGGTCGGCGTTTATGCGTCTGTCTGTCCGTAAACGGAAACGGGACGACGACGACATCAAAGGGTTTATAAGTCACGGTACGCTTCCTCGTCGTTTCCGGAAAGCCATTCAGAGGCAAGCGTTCCTTCTAAGGCCCGGGTGAATTCAAGGTCAATCGGCGTTGCCTTTCGGACAAACACTTTTTTATCCGGTGCCAGCTCAAAGGTGACCGAGTCGCCGGGGTGAAGATCGAGAATCTTTCTGATTTTCGCTGGAATGGTAGTTTGACATTTCGCCGTCAACTTACTGGATATGGCTGATTCCATATTGGGTCACCTCTCACTGGATCGTATTGCCCCCGTTTAAGTATTACAGTATTACTGTATTACAGCATGGCTATAATGTCAATGCCGCACTAAAATAAATAACGGGCGGGGATAAACCCCGCCCCTACGTGATTGATCTGCGGTCGGGGGTAAACCCCGCCCCTACGTGGTTTCATTTCCGGACACAATCGTAGGGGCGGGGTTTATCCCCGCCCGTATCCGCACATTGTCGGTAAGGGTTTATCCCCGCCGTCGAATAATCCCACCCGCTTCCGCCCATTGTAGGGGCGGGGTTTATCCCCGCCCGTAGAAGCTCCGCCAATCGGGCCAAATTTCCGATCCAGACCAACGGTAGCTCGCGGGGTCGTCAATAATCCTTGAGCGAATCGGATTTTCCCAGATATAGCAGGCAACATCATGCAGAGATTCTTCTTTTCGGATGGCATGGTCAAAAAAGCTGCGCTGCCATAATTTCCGCCCAGCTTCGATGGAGCGGGCGATGGGAGTTAATTTGCCTTTAAACAGGCGGATAAAATTGATAATATCAACGCCCTGGATAAGAAGGTGAATGTGATCCGGCATGATGCACCAGGCGAAAATCTTTAATTTGTGTGCTGAGGATAGATCTTTTAGTAATTGGACCGATGCCTGGCAAAGGGAAGGATATCGTCCAAACCACGGATACTTATGATGGGTACTGATGGTGATAAAGAATGCATGACCTTGATCATAGATTGAAGCCGGGAGGCGTATCTTTTTGCGCAAGGGGAAACGGCTCATGATTTCCGGGTGCTGAATTAAATAAAATCAAGGGGACGGGCGGGGATAAACCCCGCCCTTACGTGATTGATCTGCGGTCGGGGTTTATCCCCGCCCGTTTCTTTATGTGTGATTAAATGCTTTCTCTAATATAAACCTAAGACGGCAATTCATAGGCAATGATCGTGCTTTTGGGTTCACCGATCAGTATAATCGAGCCTTCGCTCAGAATAACCGCTGCAACCAGTTCGATCTTGCCGTCGTTGTCAAAATCCCCTAAGGTATAATCACGGATAAAGCCGGAGATCTTGCGCGTTTTCCAGCGGGTCTGCAGGCCCAGGCCGTCCCAGGTCATGGACTCAACGTGGGCGTTGGTATATTTTCTGAATTTTTCAAGGTGCCCTCCTGTTATTTCATAATTTTTTACCGCAATCACTTCGCTTTCGCCGTCACCGTCGGCATCGGTTACCAGCAGGCGCATGGGATAATACACGGGGTTTTGAACCTCATGCCGGTCCTGTTTTTCACCCAGGCAGTACAGGGTGCTGCCGCCGTAACGCTCACTGCTTTTCCACACTTCTTTTCCGCTGGCATCGATAATCTGCATACGATCGTCTTTGCCGTAGGCCACAGCGGTTTCCTGTTTATCGTTGAGGATATCACCCATGGCAAAACCCATCACCTGTATTTTTTTGGGTGTTTTAATCTCGGCTTCCGGCACGTATTGTGAATTTTGCCAGATCATATCATAAATGCGGCCTGAAAAGGGTTTGGCCACGCGATGTTTCTGGCCGAGCAATATTTTTCCGCGGCCCGGTACGTCGGCGACCCGGAAATACCATGAGCTGCCGTCGATAATTTTTTGAAAATTCTTGCCGTCGTATTCAAAAACAATTGAATTAATTGCCAACCGGGTCGCAGTTAAGCGGGTAACAAAAATTTCAGGAAAACCGTTTTCGTTGATATCGGCGACGTCAACGCCGATATTACGCTGGCTGCCGCTATCTTTGATCTCATGGGCTTTATAAAACCGGCCGCTTTCAGCCCGATAAATGATCACCTCATTCGGTGTAACCACCACGGTTTCAATTTTGCCATCACGGTCGACGTCACCCATGGCAATACCGTTAATTAAATGTTTAAAGCTGGCACTGCGCCAGAATTTTTGAAACGCGGTTTGTTCTTGATCCGTTGCCATGATAAAGGGAGATCCCCCCCCTTCCGGGCCGCGTCCTTTCACCAGTTTTTCAGGATGGGCATGCTGATCATCTTTTGGCGCCGTTTTTGATGCCGGGGGCGCGGGGGCTGCTTTCCGGGCGACTTTCGGCTGACGGTCGAATACATTTGCATTTATTTGGGCCGCAATCTGGTTGATTTTGGTAATGACCCCGCCCAGGTCCTGGCTCTGATCAAAAAAGCTCGTGGTAGGGGTATTGCCGGTGACGTCCACCATTTTGGCATCAATGCTGATGCTGTTTCCAAAAACGGTTAAACTGCCAAACAGGGTGTAATCCGCATTTAACTGGGAACCTATTTTGCGGGCCAAAGACTCATTGACGGCACCGAGGCCTCCCACCGCGTTAGCCGCGCTTTCGGCTTCCTGCCGGCTAATCACAACCACCTCGTCCTCCTTTGAAAGGCGTGATGTGAGCATGTCAAAGATGCCGTTTTGCAGAAATGACATATCCTTTTCGGCATTGATCTTAAACGGCAGCAGGGCAATGCGTTTGGGTTCGGCCGCATACGAAAATTTGAAGGATGATGCCGTTAATGCGAATAAACACATTAAAGTTAAATAAATGATTTTATATTTTAATGACTCCCGCAACATATTCCTCCTACAATTTTGATGAATTCGTAAAAAGTCGAATTCATCAAGTTTTTGGTGTTTCGTGTTTGGTGTTTGGTATGAAATAGATGATGCTATATCGGCATGTTAAAATTCTAAACACCAAATACAAAACACACTCGTAAAAAGGTTGCTTTTATGACTTTTTACGAGACCATCAATTTTTGCCCGACGATATTTCATAATTTTTGCAATGTTGGGTTTCGTCCCTCAACAGCCTAAATTCAGCTGGGTTTCGTGTCTCAACCCAACCTACAAAACAATTTCTGTAATTAGATTGGATTGATTCCACTTGAGGCGGAGAAACCCATCAAAAAAAGTTGCCGAATATCATCAATTCGTAGGTTGGGTTGATCCGCCTTGGCGGAGAAACCCAACAGCCAGCAGCCAGCGACCAGCAGCTGTTATTATGCCTCAAGTTTCTTTCTTAATATCTCATTGACCATTTTCGGATTGGCTTTGCCGCGTGTTTCTTTCATTACCTGCCCGACAAAAAATCCCAGCAATTTGGTTTTACCGTTCCGGTAGGCCACGACTTCCGCTGAGCAGCCGGCAAGGACCTTCGAGATGATGTCTTCAATAGCGCTCGAATCGGATATTTGAACCAGCCCTTTATCCTCGACAATGGATTGGGGCGATTTGCCCGATTTGGCCATTTCATCAAACACGGTCTTGGCGATTTTACCGCTGATGGTCCCATTGTCAATGAGTTTGAGCAGCCGGGCAAGGTCCGGGGCGGATATGGGCGTTTGATCGATGGATTTTCCTTCGGCATTTAACAGCCCCAGCAATGACCCCATAATCCAGTTGCTGACCGGTTTGGGCTGATTAAAGCCCTGCAAACAATTCTCGAAATATTGTGCCAGATCGCGATCGGAAGTTAAAATTTCGGCATCATATGGCGGCAGCCCATAGTCGGCCACAAAGCGCTTCTTTTTTTCGGCCGGCAGTTCGGGCAGATTCTTTCTGACCGTTTCGATCCAATCCTCATCGATCACCAGCGGCAGAAGATCCGGATCCGGGAAGTATCGATAATCATGGGCTTCTTCTTTGCTGCGCATAGAATCGGTTCGGTTTTTGGCGGGATCCCACAGGCGGGTTTCCTGGGCGACCGCGCCACCGTCTGCAAGGACTTCCTTCTGGCGGTTGATTTCATACTGCAGCGCTTTTTCCACATGTTTAAAAGAGTTCAGATTTTTTATTTCGGTACGCGTGCCGAAGGTATCCGAGCCCTTCGGCCGGATGGATACATTGGCATCACAGCGGAAACTGCCTTCCTCCAGATTGCCGTCACAAATACCGAGATAACGGACAATTGACCGCAACTGCCGCAGGTAAGCCCCGGCCGCTTCCGGGGATCGAATATCCGGCTCACTGACGATTTCAATCAACGGCACGCCGGTCCGATTAAAATCCACCATGCTGACGGGCCGGCCGGTGTCATGATTCAATTTGCCGGCGTCTTCCTCCATGTGGATCCGGGTAATGCCGATTCGATGATGGTCTCCGTTGCCCTCAACATCCACATGTCCGTGCTGGGCGATGGGAAGTTCATACTGGGAGATCTGGTAGCCTTTGGGCAAATCCGGATAAAAATAGTTTTTACGGGCAAAACGGCTTTCAGATTCTATTTTACACCCGGTGGCAAGAGCCATTCGCATGGTATACTCCACCACCTTTTTGTTCAACACCGGTAACACACCCGGCATTCCCAGGCATACCGGGCATGTATGGGTATTGGGCGGGGCGCCGAATGCGGTTGAGCAGGAACAAAAAATCTTGGTTTTTGTTTTTAGCTGGGCATGGACTTCAAGCCCGATCACCGCTTCAAATTCCATTGGTCGTCCTTAGAACCTATCTCAAAAATGCATCTAATACCCAATGGCGGCGTTGCCCCGCTGAAGCGGGATCTTGCATCTATTTTTATGAATATTAAGGGGCTCGTCAAACCAATTTGAATGTGGGCTGTTTGAGCCCGCGCTTTGCTGAGCACCTTAATTTTTGAAATCAGATGCGAAGTCCCGCTTTCAAGCGGGAGGCATGATCTGCTATTTTTGAGATAGGTTCTGGGAAAATTGAAATCAAAAAAGCACATAAATTAACCATTAAATCTGTATGATTAGACCTTATTAGTCAAGCGATTTCCGCCGCCGCCAGTAATTCTCGGTGAGATATCAGAGCGTTGAGATTATTTATCCGCAGATTACGCAGATTAACGCAGATTTAAAAAATTTATATTAAAGGCTATTCGTGAAAATTATTTCAGGGGCATCAAAAGTCCCCAATAATTTAGAAACTGCGTACTAAAGTAACGTTTTTAACCTATTGTAATCTGTGTAAT
>Ga0255053_10001320_pt1 | contig 13724 bp, 12 predicted proteins | sample JV7_2_22_MG_FD_188635 | JGI IMG/M metagenome (GOLD analysis project Ga0255053, IMG submission 188635) | Seawater microbial communities from Jervis Inlet, British Columbia, Canada - JV7_2_22 | ecosystem: Environmental > Aquatic > Marine > Inlet | place: Canada: British Columbia | collected...
AGACCTATATCTGCTCCCTCTTCCAGGACCTTTTTCACCATTTGCTCCGGATATGTGGAACCGCATCCATCATTTATGTTTAGTCCATCCGGAGATGCTCCGATGGTGATGACTTTAGTGCCAAGCTCTTCGAAGATAGTGGGAGCTACAACGTAGGCAGCCCCGTTTGCGCAATCTACAACCATTTTGAGTCCATCGAAGACCATGCCTTTAGGGATAGTATTTTTTGCGTACTCTATGTATCTTCCTTCGGCATCGTCCAGTCTGTATGCCCTACCGACCCCTTCATGAGTCGGGCGATCCAGGTGCTCGTCATCCGCAATTTTCTCCAGTTGAGCCTCACGATCATCCGGGAGTTTTCTTCCATCGGCACCAAAGAACTTTATACCGTTATCCTGGTACGGATTATGGGAAGCGGAGATAACTATCCCCGCATCGGCTCGCATTGTTCTTGTAATGAACGCGATAGCCGGTGTCGGCATGGGACCCACCAGGTATACGTCTGTTCCCATAGCACAGATACCAGACATCAGTGCTGATTCCAGAATGTAACCCGACAATCTCGTATCCTTCCCTATAACGATCCTGGACCTGTCACTATGGTTCCTGAACATTGCACCGGCGGCCATCCCCAGCTTCAACGCAACCTCGGATGTTATGGGATGTCTGTTCGCTTCACCCCTGACTCCATCCGTACCGAATAGCCTTTTATTGTTTTGTATTTCAGTCATTTACATAGTTATCCTGATAATTTACTTTATATATGTAGTGTCATCAATTCTGACTGGGTTGTAAAAAGTCCATCCATGGCTTTTTACGACACCAACAACAACGACTTCTTGCGAAGTCATCAATACTCTACTGAGGCTTCTTTTTGTCCTGGTTCTCGCCAACAGGCACGATAGTAACTGAAACCTTCACACTTGAAGAGTCTACGTTCCTGACCCTGTCGTCAGGAAGTACGAGCCCCGCTTCCCTTTCAATTGATTCGATGGATCCCTCTATATCTACTTGTTCCGTCTGGATCATCGTTATCCCCGCGAGGCTGGACCGGGGTCCTGCAAGTTCCGCGAAAAGAGGGTCTACTGCCACAGCGCTGACTTTAAAGCCTCGAGATGGAACTCCCACCAAAACAGGCTCAACAGGAAATCTCTCCTGACCGGACCTTTCCAGGACAATTGTAATTGAGGAAGGGCTGATCCTTGTCACCTTGGTCATCTCCGGAGCTTTTATGGAACCGGGATACAGTTCAAATGTTGTTATGCCCTCAAGGGCTCCATCAAGATCCAGAGGTAGTGTGATCCCCATATGCGATATCTTGGAGACAGTTCTTCTGGGACCTGAAAAACGTACATTTACCTGTTCAGCGGGGTGTTCCACCATCTCCAGTCCCGATGACAGGTTCTGGACTTCGACAGGAATGGACAGACTCATCTCCATTTGTTTTCCTCCGGAGCCCCTTGAGATAACTAACCACAGGAAGACGGCAAGGAGAAGTGAAAATATCTTTAGGCCCAGGTTCTTTCTAAGAACGTCCAGCAAATCGTAACCTCTCTATAAGACTTTTTGGAGCCTGACCGTTTTCACCGGCCAGGAGTTTTTCAAGCAGTCGTTTGAGTTCATCAGGTTCTAGCCGTGAGTAGATCTTGCCCTCACAGGCCAGTGATATTTTTCCAGTTTCTTCGGAGACAACTATGACCACAGCATCGGTTTCCTCAGTAAGGCCCAGCGCCGCCCTGTGGCGGGTGCCGAGGATCTTTTCAAGGCGGGGATTCAGCGTAAGGGGAAAGAACACCTGGGCTGCCGCTATCTTTCCACCGCTTATCACAACTGCACCGTCGTGTATCGGAGAAAAGGGCATGAAGATCGACATCAGAAGATCTTTACTGACTGCGGCATCGATTTCTGTACCCTTCTGAATGTAGTTCTTAAGACCTGTTGACCTTTCCAGCGCCACCAGGGCTCCTATCCGGCGATTGGAAAGGGATCCGGCAGCCCTAACGATCTCGTCAAGAACCCGCCTTTGCTCGCCGGGATTTGATCCTGTAAGCGGATTTGTTCCCACCAGGGCAAGGGCATGTCTGATCTCATTCTGGAAAAGAATAACTATTACAAGAACGATAGACCCCAGGAAGTTTTCAAGGATCCAGACAAGTGTACTCATCTCCGCGCCCTGCGCGAGCAGGTAACCGGCCCCTAGTACGACAAGGCCAAATACCATCTGAAGTGCCCTGGTGCCTCGGATCAGGAGAAGTGTCCAGTACAGGATGAACGCAACAGCAAGTATATCCAGCACGTCCTTCCACCAGAAATCCGAGAAGAAACTGTCCAATGCTGTGATCAAGCTTTCCATTCAGCAACCCTTTGAGCGATCCTGACTGCCTTTAAAGTTTCAGCTACATCGTGAACCCGGACCATGTCAGCACCGCACATGACTGAAGCCACAGCCGCAGCGAGTGATCCTTCCAGCCTCTCATGGACTTCCAGGTCCAGGATATCGCCAATGAACGATTTTCTTGAAGCTCCAACCATTACTGCGGTCCCCAGTGATCTGAGCTCCCCAATTCTGCCGATCAGCTCTATATTCTGCTCCGTTGTCTTGCCGAAACCGATCCCGGGATCCACACAGATCCTTTCTTTTCCTATGCCAACTCCTTTCGCCCTGTTCACAGCCTGATCAAGGTAGTTATAGACTTCCCCCATCAGGTCTTCGTAATCAATTTGCTCCTGCATTGTTTCCGGACTGCCCCGGGTATGCATCAGGAATACTGAAGCTCCGCTATCTGCAGCGACTTGCGGCATTTCCGGATCGAAGGTCATTGCGCTAATATCGTTAACTATTGTCGCTCCCGCATCCAGAGCCTTCCTGGCTACATCGGCCTTTGTAGTATCTGTAGATATGTACTGTACGCCAGCCCTGGCAAGGTCCTGGATCACAGGAATGACCCTGGAAGCCTCCGTCTCAACAGATATACTCCTTGACCCGGGTCTTGTTGATTCTCCGCCGACATCAATAATGTCAGCCCCTTCACTGAGCATATCCATCCCCCTCTGAACCGCCTTTTCCTTTTCAAGGAATCTGCCCCCATCGGAAAATGAATCTTCTGTTACATTGAGCACACCTATGATCAGGACGTTGTTGTCTTCAAGCAAGTCCCTGTCACCGACTACGAATGACCTCCCCCGAAAGTTTTCCTCCAGGAGTATTTCAAGGGAATTACCGATCTTATCCAACCCGAAGGGCTGGTCGCCCAGTTTATCCGCAAGCCTGGTAACCTGCTTCGCGGTCCCCATCAGGATGACGGGAGTTGTGTCAACCGACAGACCAGCCGCGTGCCTGGAAAGAGCAGCCTCACCCCCGAGTGACAGCATGTCCTGTTTGAGTATCAGGGCAGCGCGCAGATCGATGTTATCGAACCGGATCAATAAGTGGCGGGATTTACCCTCCATGATGTCGATCCCCGTGGGATCGACATCAATACGAGCCATCTCATCCCTGATGGCCTCCGGCGTCAGTTTAAGGATTCGAGGCAGTGGGACCGTTTTCTTGCTCCGGCTGAGAGTCGCCTTCTTCTGGTTCAGCATCTTCCTTCTCAATGGCAGGTAATATTTCACCCTTCATGATACTATCGATCTCATCACCATCCAGGACCTCCCTTTCGAGAAGAGACTGGGCCAACAGGTGAAGTTTTTCGATGTTTTCTTCAATGATATCCGTTGCACGATCATGCGCACCGGTGACAATATTCTTTACTTCTTCATCGATCATTATCGCCGTGCTCTCGCTGTAATCCCTGTGCTTGGCAAACTCTCTACCCAGGAAAATCTGTTCTTCCTTCTTGCCGAAGGTCAAGGGTCCCATCTTTTCGCTCATTCCCCATTCACAGACCATTTTACGAGCAAGCTCAGTGACCCGCTCAATATCATTCCCTGCTCCTGTTGTCAGATCCTTGAGTACGAGTTTTTCTGCTACCCTTCCCCCCAGCAAAATGACGAGCTGGTCGAGTAAGAACTCCCTGGGATAGGTATGCTTCTCATCCAGTGGAAGCTGCTGTGTCAGTCCCAGAGCCCTTCCCCTTGGGATTATTGTGACCTTGTGAATGGGATCGGCACCAGGCAGCATCTTGGCTACAAGCGTGTGTCCCGCCTCATGATAAGCGGTGACCCGTTTCTCCTTTTCGCTAATTATGAGGCTCTTTCTTTCCGCCCCCATGAGAACCTTGTCCTTTGCTTCCTCGAAGTCCTCCATAGCCACCGCTTCCCTGTCACGGCGCGCCGCAAGCAGAGCTGCTTCATTTACAAGGTTGGCAAGATCCGCACCACAAAATCCAGGGGTTCCTCTGGCCACTACTTCCAGATCCACGTCCTCGCCAACCACGATCGCCTTGGCGTGGACTTTGAGGATACCCTCCCGACCCTTGATATCAGGATTGGGAACTATAACCGTCCTGTCAAAGCGGCCCGGACGGGTAAGAGCCGGATCAAGCACATCCGGCCGGTTCGTCGCGGCAATTAGGATCACTCCCTCGTTGGATTCAAAACCGTCCATCTCCACAAGGAGCTGGTTGAGGGTCTGTTCCCTTTCATCGTGGCCCCCGCCAAGGCCTGCCCCCCTGTGCCTTCCCACAGCGTCTATCTCATCGATAAAGATAATACATGGGGCGTTCTTCTTGCCCTGCTCGAAAAGATCTCTCACCCTGGAAGCTCCGACACCCACGAACATCTCAACAAAATCAGAACCGCTGATGGAGAAGAAAGGCACACTTGCCTCACCGGCTATTGCCTTTGCAAGCAGGGTTTTACCGGTCCCCGGAGGTCCCATGAGCAGGACACCTTTGGGGATCTTTCCACCGAGTTTCTGGAAGCGCATGGGATCTTTAAGAAAATCGATGATCTCCTTTAGTTCTTCCTTGGCTTCATCAACACCGGCAACATCCTCGAAGGTGACCACCACGGTTGAATCCGAAAGAAGGCGGGCACGGGACTTCCCGAAGGATAGAGCTTTGCTTCCCCCGGCCTGCATCTGTCTCATGAAGAAGATCCAGACGGCTATCAACAACAACATCGGGAACCATGATACGAAGATTGTAATGTACCAGGGGCTCTCCTGCGCCGGCTCCGCGGTTATCCTGATCCCCTTCTCTCTCAGGAAGGCAACCAGCTCAGGGTCGTCGGCTGAATACAGGTTGAATTGAATACCATCAGTAAATTTCCCTGTAATTTTTTTGCCTTTTAACAGGACTTCATCTACCGAACCCTCCTCCACTCGTGCGATAAAATCACTGTATACCAGTTCCTCAACCGCCTGTGGTCGAACAGAGAAAAGGTTGTACAGAAGGATCATCACCAAGCCGATAACGACCCATAAGGACAGGTGTCTATAGAAGTTATTCAAGTACTGTACCTCCAAAATATTTAGTTAAATTAACTATTTACCACATTTTCTTACAGCGAACAACCAAAATTTGTCAGATTGAGTTAAAGCTCGCATTTCAGCTATGAAATTTTTTCATGGTGGCGAATAAATTGAACTGGTTTGGCTGGTTATACGTCCACAGAAGAAAAGTAACCATGAAACTCGTGAAAACAAAATCAAATTAAGCAGAAGGCAGGAGTCAGGAGTCAGAATTCAGGAGGTTGAACTCAGAAATCAGAAATGGATGTGGGGACCTGAGTATAAGCGGATCAAAAAGTTCACCCTTCAATCCCGCCGTCGGCGGGACTTAGGGGAGGCATGATTGTCAATATCCATGATCGACCATGCCATGTGTGAAGTTCAAGGTTTCAAGTTCCATGTTCAGAGCAAAACCATCGCTAAGACTACATATTAAGTCATTCTGAATTCTGACTCCTGACTTCTGAATTCAAAGTTTCTCTAACTTCAATCTGATCGCTTTTGATTTGACTCCTTTTTCAAGCCGGACGGCCTCTGATATCTCCACGCCGGCGATCCATATCAAAACCCCGTCAGCGTCAAATACGAGGGGCAGCAGATCCCTTGATCGCCTGGGAACCTTCCTGTCGATAAGAAAGTCCTTTAGTTTCTTTTCCCCTTTCATTCCAAGGGGTTGAAAAGTATCCATCGGTTCTCTGTTTCGCACAGCAAGAGGTAAACTTATTTTTTCAGCGTTTACCAGAGCATCATTTCCTGCTGGAAAATCCTCTTGCCCATCGTAGGATTCAAAATCAGCGTGAATTTTCTGCTCCAGCTCCGGAAGCACGAGTGTTCCGGGAATATCCAAAGTCTGTTCAGCAACCCGAATCCTCTGTCTTGAGTGTCTTTCAGGCCCGGATCCCGTGTATTTAACCTGTCCACCCTCAAATTCAAGGGTGGCTCCTCCTGGCAGTCGAACGGTTCCCTGGTTACTTGTGCTCAACATTTTCATGGTCTCGGACAGAAGGGTGGCTTTCGGCTGAACGTCAAGAACGCCACCCAGAAGTTTCAAGGCAAGACCCTCAAGAAGGGGCCCCGGTGTGGAAGCATACTGCTCGATCTCGAAATTCGAATCGAGAAGAGATGGAATACCTCCAGGGATAATGTTACCAAGTGTGTCTTTCTCCCAATTCTCCAGTCTCAGACAGTAATCGGAAACTTTCAGAAGCATGCTTTTCATGGATGGATGAAAGGACTTTTCGAGCTGGGGAATGACCCTGTGTCTTAAACGATTCCTGGAAAAGGATAGATCGAGGTTAGTTTCATCCTCCAGATGTTTCAGCCCCAGGGCCAGGCAGTACGACTCAAGGTCAATTCTGGAAACATTCAGCAGGGGTCTCAAAATACTTTCTTCAACCGCCTTTATTCCCGTAAAAGACCTCCAGTTCATCCGTCTCAGCGCCCTGAACAGGATTGTCTCTGCCTGGTCGTCGGAATGATGGGCCGTTACTACCCAGTCAGCACCGGTTTTTTCGGCCGCTCTTTTAAGGAATTCGTATCTCAATTCCCTGAGCGCAGCCTCGAGGGAGTTTAATTTGCCCTTCCTCGTCTGTACTTCACTTTTTTGGAGCTTTCCCATAATGACCGGGACATTTCTACCCGCGCAGATGGATTCGACTGCCCGGGCGTCCTTTTCTGACTGCTCACCTCTCACAGAATGGTCCAGGTGTGCGACAGATACTTTCAATCCAGACCCAGGCGCAATGGAAAGAAGAATATCCAGGAGGGCAAGGGAATCGATCCCCCCGGATAACGCCAGAAGGAGGTGATCACCATCACGCACTCCTGATGAAGTCAGGTCACGTTCTACTTTTGCCCTGATGTCAGAAACAGAGTTCATTATCCAGTCCTGTCGTTGATAGGGTGTGTGTTTCTAGAAATACTTATATTTCCTGAACGGAAAAGTCAAAAGCCCACTCGGACCTGTGTGGCAGATAATACGTATCGGGGCAACGGCGTGCCGGAGTAACGGTGTCTAATCCCCTCCCCTGGCGGCCTTTCGACAGGCTCAAGGTCCTGAGTCCCGCCGCTGGCGGGACCGAAGGAGAGGGGAACTTAAGGGGAGGGGGCACTTTTTGATGGTTAATTGTTCACACGAAACTAGAAACCTCACGATTGAGCGTGGCGGGAATCCACGCCTAAGCGAGGCCGGGGAGGGAGGTAAGATTTGATAGTTAACTATTTGCCAGAAACCAGAAACAGGTCGTAGACTACCCCCCTCTCCTCAGTCCTCCACGCCTCAGCGTGGCCAGGGGAGAGGAAAAATAAGATTGTGCGTGTCTAATTTCCAATATCTAATATCTAATTTCCATAAACAACTATACGTCCTGATCCTCCCAGCCGGGAGTTCCCTTGATCTTGGCAAGTTCGGCTTCCAGCAGATCGTAGTGACCCTGCTCGAAGTCCACCAGGTACTCCAGGAAACTTTTGGATCTTGCATCATCTTCCTCTTCGGCCATCCTGGTGTAGTTCTTAACAGCCTCTTTTTCCTTTTCCATGGCGAAAGTTATAACATCTGTCATGGACATTCCTTCAACATCAGGCATCTCAAATTCACCGGTTTCTAATTCGATATCCCCCACTTCTGTCCCGGTCTGCGCCCAGTACAGACGGCTGAGCACTGTCCGGTGCTCCAGTTCGTCATCTGCCAGGGTTAGGAGCCTTCTTCTAACCAGGGGATTTTTCACTTTTTTTGAAACTGCCAGATAGAACTCCCTGGCCAGTATTTCTGCCTTGATAGCCTTTTTAAGTGTGTCACCGGTCTCGATATTCGCTCTCAAAATTCCACCTCGCTTTTGATAGGGTCGGAAAAAGTCCATCCGTGGCTTTTACTCTGCGGAAAGCGAAAAGTGTCATTTTCACTTTCCTCACAAACCAATAACTTGTAATGCAAGTTATTGGTTCGGGCGCCCCTCAATGGGTGCGTTGATGACTTCTTACGAAGTCATCAAACATAATTTCTGACAATTTATCACTGTGCTGATTGGTATTCCAGAGTTTTTTCAAATATTGTGATAGCATTATGATTATGTACCATTTAACTGCAATGCTAGAATGATCCCATTTTTTTCAAGGAGGTAACCATGCATCACAAGACTGATAGCGATTCCGCAATCTCCCTGAATATAGAGGGTATGCACTGCGGTATGTGTGTTTCCAGAATTGAGAAGGCCCTGAAGGAAATAGATGGCGTATCAGAAGCGACTGTGAGCCTGGAAGAAAACAGGGCTGACGTGAAGTATGATTCAGAGATGGTCAAATCGGAGGATATGATTTCTGCCGTGGAGGAGGCGGGGTATAGTGCCTCAATTTAGTTCCATGTTCCAAGTTCCATGTTTCAAGTAGATGATTAATTTCTTTACAGAACTGACGTGAAACCTGAAACTTTAAACTTGAAACCAGTTTGATTCTTTATCGTTTCAAGTTGATATGATCAGCGAGCTTTTCCCTATCCACTTCACGCGCATAAAGGGGCTTATCCGAATCCACCACGGCCAGGAGAGTTTCCTCAAAGGTAGATTTTTCAGGGCTCGTGTACAGGATTCCCAGAGCCAAAGCTCCTTCATGGGTGGCTATCCGGAAAGCCTCCAGCCTGTCTGAACTATCGTAGGTATCATCCAGGTAGAATGTATTATCCTTGAACCACTGGTAGGTGTTTACTTTATTGTATGTGACGCATGGCTGAAGTATGTCCACAAGCGCGTATCCCCTGTGTTCGATGGCGCTGGAGATGATCTCCCGGGTCTTTTCCCTGTCGCCGGCAAAAGCCCTGGCCACGAAGGACGCGTTGAGTGAAATAGCCATGGCGATGGGATTTAACGGCTCGTTGTGGACTCCATGAACCTGCACGGGCGTGGTGAACCCCTCCTGACTCGTAGGTGAAGCCTGCCCCTTGGTCAGTCCGTAGACCATATTGTTGTGAACTATATTTGTGATGTCGGGATTCCTGCGGATAGTGTGGATGAAGTGATTACCCCCTTCGCTGTATGCATCCCCATCCCCGCTTTCAGCGATAACAGTCATCCCCGGATTGGCAGCTTTTATGCCCGTAGCCACAGGGAGGGTCCTTCCGTGAAGGCCATTGAAAAAGTGGCAGAAAAGATAGTGGGGGATTTTCCCCGCCTGCCCTATCCCCGAAACAAGTACAACATCCTCCGGTTTGAGCCCGATCTCATGGAGTGCATCCTTTAAGGTGTCCAGAATATGAAAATTCCCGCACCCGGGACACCATGTGATCTCGATATTTTCCATGTCGAATTTGTTTATAGACATTGTGTACCCCTGCCAGCCTTTGGCTGGCGTTCAAGGTTCAATGTTTAACGTTCAACGTCTTACAAATCCAAAATCGTGAAGTACAATGTGTCAATACTCCAGTTTCTAATGCTCTGATGTTCTACCCCCCAAGCGCCGATACTCCGATACGTATAACTCTGTGCACTCTGTGACTCTGTGGTGCAAACCCAATTCCAACGCCTTCCTCTGTGTTCTCTGTGAACTCTGTGGTTCAACCACATCTTTATAGTAGATCATCAATCTCACCTGCCAGAGTATCCGCCGCGAACGGTCTTCCATCGAACTTGAGAATCCTTTCGTGAGCACACAGGCCCGTATGGGCCCTCAAAACCCTGCAGAACTGCGCTGTGGCGTTGTTTTCCACCGCGATGATCTTCGCAGCTTTACCAAGGTACTCTTCGGTTGCTGGCGGGAGGGGATAGACCTGGGAAAAGTGCATCAATGCCGTGTCGTCCCTGCCGATAAGATCCAGCGCTTCAGAAACTATATGAAAAGTGGACCCCCAGCTTATGACGAGACTCGAATAATCCTTCGCCCCCACCAGTGTCGGCGGTACCGAATCGGCTTTTATCGCCTCGATCTTTCCCAGCCTTTTTGCCGTCATGATGTTTCTGATATCGATATCCTCGGTTATATGACCTTCTTGTGTGTGTTCATGACTGTCAACAGCAACGAGTCCCTCACCGTAACCAGGCACCCCCCTTGGTGATATGCCGTCCCTGGTCAGGGCATACCTTTTATAATCTCTGTCTGTTTCCACAACGTATTTATCTACCTCCGTCTCCGTCAGATCCAGTGACGGGGTATTGTAATAGGAGTCCAGAAAGTACTGATCTGTAAGGATGAAAACCGGGACCTGGTACTTGTCGGCCATATTGAAAGCCCGGGCAGCGAGCCAGAAAGCTTCCTCGGTCCTGCCGGGAGCATAAATTATCCTCGGGAATTCACCGTGGCCGGCGTAGAGAACGAGCTCCAGGTCCGCCTGCTCTGTTCTGGTCGCCATACCTGTAGCAGGCCCCGGGCGCTGACCAACATGAACGACAACAGGGGTTTCGGTGATGCCGGCAAGGCTGACACCCTCCTCCATCAGCGCGAACCCTCCCCCCGATGTCGTAACCATGGCCCGCGCGCCTGCATACCAGGCTCCAATGGCCATATTAATTGCGGCGATCTCATCTTCGGCCTGCTCAGCGACTAACCCGAACTGCTCATCGACAGAAGACAGGTAGGTCAACACCGAGGTTCCCGGAGACATGGGATAAGCGGAGATAAAGTTGCAGCCGCCCGCTATGGCACCAAGGGAAACCGCCTCAGCACCACTCACCAACAGGTCACCCGCGATATCAGGGTCCTTTTCCAGGGCAATATCAACCTTCCCGGAAGATCTCAGCTCGCAGCCTGTCCTGTAACCTTTCCTGGCCGCTGTGAGGTTGTTCTCCACTATATCGGACCCTTTTTTCGCAAAGCGTTCCCGAAGGTATCCCTCGAGGCAATCGAGGTCTCCGGCCATGATCCCTGAAAGAACACCAACGACCACCGTATCGCCGTATATCCTGCCCCCTGCCTCCTCAGCCAGGTTCAGAAAAGGGACATCCACAACTTCCAGTTCCGTATCCAGGTTTTTTGCTTCACCGATGATGAGCGTGTCAGATGTTAGTCGCGATCTGAGGCGGTCCAGCGTAGGCGTGTCCAGTGGAACAAATACGTCAATTCTGTCCACGCAGGAGGTGACGCGTTCAGAACTAACCCTTATCGTGGTTGAGTTGCTGCCACCCCTTATCCGGGACATATACTCCTTGGTGGAAAAAACGTTGTATCCGCAGCGCTTAAGGACCCAGGCGAGTGTGAACTCAATAGTTTGTATGCCCTGACCCGCCTGACCTCCAACTACTATAGAGACGTCATTTCTCGGTGAGGATTTCCCACTGGTCATCAATAACTCCCTCAAAAATACGTGGATCAGGATATTACTGTATCATATGTAAAATTGTTTCCGGCTGTCAGGCTTATGTCAAGCTTCGGTTTTAGAGTAAAAGACAAAAGCTGTTTCACCACGGAGGCACGGAGGGCACAGAGTTTCTTTAGTGTTAATTCTATTGTAACTATTAACTGAAGAGTATTTCATCAATACTTGCTATCAAACTTACTCTCCCTCACAGGCTACCTTGGAACCTTGCTGCCCAGTATCAAAGTTTACTTTTATACTGGGCAGCAAGGTTCTAAGGAGGATTTCCACGAAATCCCTATCCTGTCCAGGATAGGCCTGGTGAGGGAGAGGAGTATATACGGAAGGTTTTCCTCTGTGCCCTCTGTGAGCTCTGTGGTTCAAAAAAATCGCCATCGTTTTCATAGCGTTTTACCCCAAGCCCAGGTTTCCTCCGTGCCTCCGTGGTGAAAAACCAAACCCAAGGTTTTCTCTGTGTACTCTGTGACTCTGTGGTGAGAAATCTTGGAACTTGTATTTTGGATCTACTGGCATGTGAACTCGACTATGCCCAGTACCACGAGATAGGCTATAATGAAGTAAGCTTTTTTGAGTCACAAACACGGGGAGGCAGATATGGTCAAGGTCAAGGACTCCATGGGGGAGATGAAGGTGCCTAAGAGCGCCTATTATGGGGCTTCTACTCAGCGGGCTGTGGAGAATTTTCCGGTTTCCGGTTACATAATACCGGAAAGAATCCTCAGGGCTCTGGCCCTTATCAAACAGTCGTCAGCCAGGGTACACAATGAACTGGGACTGCTTTCCGATGATCTGGCCGATGTAATAAGTCAAAGTGCTCAGGAGGTTATTGACGGTAAACTTCTGGATCAGTTTCCCATTGATGTGTTTCAGACGGGCTCCGGTACCTCCACAAATATGAACATGAATGAGGTCATCGCGGCCAGAGCCAACGAATTCCTCGGGAAAAAACGGCAGGGGCGCACCCCTATTCATCCCAATGATCATGTCAATATGGGGCAGTCCAGCAACGACGTTATCCCTTCAGCCATGCACATTGCAGCGAGGCTGCAGGCGGGCGAGGAGCTCATACCGGCCCTTGTCGCCCTCAGAGATTCCCTGATTCAGAAGTCCGAGGAGTTTGAGGACGTTATCAAGGTCGGCAGGACCCATATGCAGGACGCAGTTCCCGTGACCCTTGGACAGGAATTTTCCGCATGGGCATCACAGGTTCGGAACGGGATCGTCAGAATAAGGGATACATTCAACGGTTTGGAGGGTATCCCCCTTGGAGGCACTGCGGTTGGAACAGGGCTTAATTCTCATCCCGACTTTGGAAATATGGCAGCGGCATTTATTGCAGGTGAAACTAAGATAAAATTCAGGACTTCCGATAACATTTTTGCTGATATGGGCGGGAAGGACGCCCTGTCTTCACTTTCGGGGGCCCTTTCTGTCCTGAGTACATCTCTGATAAAAATAGCATCAGACATTCGTTTCCTGGCATCCGGCCCCTTTACCGGAATAGGTGAGATAAACCTTCCAGTCGTTCAGCCAGGATCATCGATCATGCCGGGCAAGGTTAATCCGGTGATATTGGAATCCGTGATCCAGGCCGCTTTCAGGGTCATTGGTAACAATGTCACGGTTTCCATGGCAAACTCCTCTGGAAATCTTGAGCTCAACGTTGCCATGCCCCTGATGGGATATGTGCTTACTGAATCCATAACACTCCTTGCCGGAACAAGCCGGATAATGTCCGAAAAATGCGTTTCCGGAATTGAAGTAAATCGCGACAGATGCTCACAGCTAATGGAAAAAAGCCTGGCACTGGTAACGCCTCTCGCACAGAAGATCGGTTATGACAAGGCCGCGGAAATCGCGAAAGAGGCTCAGAAAACCGGGAAATCCATAAGAGATATAGCTTTGGAAAAACAAATACTTGAACCTGATGTGTTAAAGGAGATTCTAGATCCGAAAAAGATGGTTTAATTGAAATGTTGGACATTGGAAAATGGAAATTAGAGATTGGAAATTGGAAGAACCAGGGGAACG
>Ga0255053_10001321_pt1 | contig 13717 bp, 17 predicted proteins | sample JV7_2_22_MG_FD_188635 | JGI IMG/M metagenome (GOLD analysis project Ga0255053, IMG submission 188635) | Seawater microbial communities from Jervis Inlet, British Columbia, Canada - JV7_2_22 | ecosystem: Environmental > Aquatic > Marine > Inlet | place: Canada: British Columbia | collected...
AAAACAGGTATTTGAATACTGTGGAACATAATCAAATACCTGTTTTTCAAATAGCGTGTAAGAACATGTATGGGTAGATGTATCCCATAAGACAGGTGAAGGGCAGTCGGTATTTGATAAGTCCCGCAGTTTTTTTAATCCGGCTTTCTTGGCATAAAATGGGTACCATATTATAATATATTAGAAAGGTGTTGTTCTCATGGGCAAAAGAAAGAATTGCTGGGAAATTATGAAATGCGGCAGAGAACCTGATGGAAACAAAATTTCTGAATTTGGCATTTGCCCTGCTTCGACAGATATCAGGGCAGACGGCATAAACGAGGGAATCAACGGAGGACGCGCCTGCTGGGCAATAGCAGGGACGTTTTGCCGCGGAAGAATACAGGGAACCTTTGCCAGGAAATTAGGTGATTGTAAAAAATGTAAGTTCTATAAAATTGTTATCAGGGAGGAAGGAGTTGATTACCAATCAGCAGAAGAAATACTGAAAGAACTGGAAAAGAGAGACATTAAGAAATATTTTCTTCACAAAAAACCTTATGGTAAATCTCATGAATAGGTTTTTAATTACATCCGGCAGAATTTCCGCAGGTTGCCAGTTTCCAGAAACTTTCATAATAAGACTGTAGTTGCTTGAAAATGTTAAAATATTGAGTATTGAGTATATTAAAAATCAGTTAAGCAGTGGAATGATTCTATGGCTAAAAAACTAAATTGCTGGGAGCATAAAAAATGTGGCAGAGAACCCGGAGGCTCTAAAATAAAGGAATTGGGGATTTGTTTAGCCACTACAGAAATCAGGGCAAATGGAATAAATCAAGGTAAGAACGCAGGGCGTGCATGCTGGGCAGTGGCCGGTACCTTGTGCGGCGGTATAGTACAGGGAACTTTTGCCATGAAGTTAGGCAATTGCCTGAAATGTGATTTCTATAAGATTGTACTGCATGAGGAAGGTGCTGAACACCAAAAATCTAAGGATATTTTAAAAAAACTTGATGCGATTTAATTCACTTATATTTTATTAGCAACTGATAAACTTTGATGTTGCCAGTGTACTGAACGCCCGCAGCCCTTTAAGAATGATTCTTAATTTTTTAGTTAACTGCAGCTTTTAAAAAAATCAAAACACAAAAAAAAATTCTAAATGCCGCAACAGATTTTTAAGTTATCAGGCCATGATATGCAATATACCGGTTCTGCCCCGAAAAAACAGGTCAAATTACCAGATGGTGAAATAACCTGGCCCCGCAACACAGTCATAATCCTTCTTGGTCCGACAGGTGTGGGTAAAACAGACCTGTCTATTCTCCTTGCAAAAGCACTGGATACTGAAATTATAAGCGCAGATTCCATGCAGATTTATCTTCACATGGACATAGGAACGGCCAAACCCTCCCCGTTAGAACTTAAAAAGGTAAAACACCATATGGTTAATTTATTGTCTCCCGGCGAATCTTTCAGTGCGGGCCTGTTTAAAAAGATGGCCATAAGGATCATAGACGACCTCCACAGTAAAAACAAGGTTCCCGTAATTGTTGGAGGGACAGGTCTTTATATAAAAACCCTTACAAGAGGTCTTTTTGAGGGGCCTGAAGCAGATCCTTTATTGAGGGAAAAATTAATGAAACAGGAAAGATATTTTGGCAGGGGACATCTCTATAAATACCTGAAGAAAACCGACCCTGTTTCTGCAGATAAAGTCAACTCGAACGATACAAGGAGGATAATAAGGGCGCTTGAAGTTTCGCTCAAAAGCGGTAAAACAATCTCAGAGTTTCAGCAATTATCAACAGTGTCTCAACCTTATAATTTTATTAAGATAGGGCTTTTAAGAGAAAGGAAGGAGCTTTATGCACGAATAGAACAGAGAGTTGATGCCATGATGGAGAAAGGCCTTTTAAAAGAAACTGAGGAACTTTTGAAAATAAATCCACACAGAACATCTTTACAGGCACTTGGCTATAAGGAAATGCAGCTTTATATCAAAGGTTCTGTTAGTGCCGAAGAAGCTGTAAGGCTGTTGAAAAAACGGACAAAGATGTATGCTAAAAGACAGTTTACGTGGTTCAGGAAAGAGCCGGGCATAAAATGGATGGACATAACAGGAATCGAGGATGCAGGAAAGATTTTTGATAAGGTCGTCAACGAAGTTGAAATTCTAAATAAATTACTTTATGGTAGAACATCCGGTGAAAATCAGGATGTCTGATAGAACAGATTTAAACACAAATTGCCCGGACAAAAAATCTGTGTGATCGTTTTTAGAAAACATTGTAATCGAGCATGCTAAGAATTATACCCGGAGCAGCCCATGGGAGGGAAAAATTCCAGTTTGCAGGACATCTTCCTTAATACTTTAAGAAAGGAAAAGGTTCCCGTTGTAATTTATCTCACAAATGGCGTGTGCCTCAAGGGGGTCATAAAAGGCTTTGATAATTTCGTGATTTTAATAAAACAGGGAAAACAGCAGTTTATATACAAACATGCAATTTCCACAATTGCCCCTGAGAGGGATGTTGATATAAGATACGGGAACTCCACCGAAGGATAGGCCGGATGCTGGCAAAGCCTAAAAACCCATTCTGCACTGTTGACGCAATTATTGAATCAGGGAACGGAATAATTCTCATAAAAAGGAAGAACCCGCCTTCCGGGTGGGCTATCCCGGGAGGTTTTGTTGATTACGGGGAATCACTCGAAGATGCTGTATGCAGAGAGGCGAAAGAGGAAACAGGGCTTGAGATTAAACTGAAGAGGCAGTTCCACACATATTCTGCCCCCGGAAGGGACCCCAGGCATCACACTATCTCTACTATATTCATTGCCACTGCTTCAGGCGAACCAGTGGCAGGTGACGATGCCGGAGAGGTCAGGATTTTTAATAAAGACACGCTTCCCAAGGAAATAGCTTTTGACCACAGGGAGATTCTTGAGGATTATTTCAGCAGAAAGTATTGATCCGCTGTATGAATTTTAATGTCGGGTTTCACCCAAACCCTAAGATTCTTAAGGATTTTTTATGCCTTTCAGGCGGAGTTACTTCCTTTGCGCCTCCAAAGAAAGTGGGTCGGGTGTGGGCGAAGCACCACAAGAGAATTGATTCCGGGGATATGTCTACGACTCATAGAGGGGGCGGCCCGCCACACTGCAAGGCGGATAAAAGCGCCCCAGCAATTTCAAAAGTATGGGGTGTAACCCCATACTTAAACTTTAATCAATTTCCCCTTTGCATCAGCGATAAGCACACAATCTTCTGTTACGGCCTTTGCATATGCTTCCAGAATCTTTTTTGTATTTTTTAGTATTTCAGCCTCGATAATCACTTTTTTACCCACTTCCAGGGCTTTTCTTAGCCGAACATCCATTTTTGCGGTAACTGCCGGCATATCCATTGCAATGGCAAGCTTTACCATTGACTCGTCAAGCAGTGTAGTTATGATTCCGCCATGAACAATGTTCAGATATCCCTGATGCTCTTTTTTCGGGATAAACTCGGTCTTTATTTTTCTCCCGTTAAAAGAAAACTTTAGCTTGAGGCCGACAGGGTTCTTTGGCCCGCATACGAAACAGTAACCATCATCTTCAAGCTTCATCATAAAAATTTAGCATAATATCCGGACAATCGCAAATCCTCTATTACTGTGCTATAATTTTATAAAGTACCGAAGGGAGGTAAAAATCTGTGTCCAGGAAGAAGAAACCTAAAAAAGGCAAAGAAGATAAAAAACCCGAGAAAGAAAATAAAAATAGAAAAAATATAATTATTGCTGTATCAGTAATAGTTGCTGTTATTGCCCTCGTCGCAGTTGGTATGCAATTGAGGTCAACCTCAGATAGAACAACTGATTCAGTTTCAGCTGTAGATGATACTTCCATGCGTAAAGGTGAGACAAGACCGACACTTTCACCTGCACAGTTCAGTGATCCGTTTATTGCACGGATGTATCAGGCTGCAAGGGATATCCCCCATGTCTTTGACAGTTTAAAGTGTTACTGTTTCTGTGAAAGGGATCCTTTCAATCATGTGAGCCTTCTCAGTTGTTTTACAGACAAGCACGCTGCGGGTTGAGGCATCTGCCTCAACGAAGCCCGGCGGGCTTTAGAACTGAATGAACAGGGAAAGAGCATAAAAGAAATAAGCGATACTATTGACAGAGAATTTGGCAGATAAACACAGAAGTTGTTTTTCAGAAGGCCGGTTTATGTTGGTTTTATCTGTGCATTTTTTCAATCTTCATTTTTTCAACTGACAGCTGAGAGCTTAAAACTGATAACCCACCCCATCTTCCTGCTTTCGCAAGAAAGCAGATGGGGCTGCTGTAAATTCGATCTTATATATGTTAGCAAACCTTTTGATAAAACCGGGCATACTTAAATTAAAAGAAATCAAAATCCCGAAACCCTCATCCGGAGAGATCCTCGTAAAGATTAAGGCTGCACTCACCTGCGGCACGGATTTAAAGGCATTCAAGAGAGGGCATCCTGTGATGCCTATGCCGACGCTGTTTGGTCATGAGTTTTCGGGTATCGTGGAACAGGCTGGCAAAGGTGCGGGGAGGTTTTCCAAAGGCACAGGTATAATGGCTGTTCACAGCGCCCCGTGCGGGAAGTGTTTTTACTGCAAAAAAAGTTTGACGAACCTCTGTGAAAACATAATGAGGACAAAGGTCCTCGGCGCTTTTGCAGAGTACATAATATTACCTGAACACGTAGTAAAACATAATGTTTTTAAAAAACCCAAAAACCTCTCTTTTGCTGAAGCTGCTTTTTTAGAGCCTCTTTCATGCGTAATGCACAGCATCAGATCCGCTGGCATTTCCAGGGGGGACACGGCTGTAATCATTGGTGCCGGCGCTATCGGCCTGCTTCATTTAATGGTTTTAAACACAATGGGCATAAAGACATTTGTTATTGAAAAACTGAAAACTCGTCTCAGAAAAGCCCTTGACGAAAGAGCTGATATTGCAGTTCACCCCGGAAAGCAGAACGTCTGTAAAAAAATAAAAACTTTTACAAAAGGTATAGGTGCAGATGTTGTTTTTGAATGTACTGGTATTCCGGAGGTGTGGGAAGACTCTATATGGCTTGTACGGAAGGGGGGGACGATTATACTCTTTGGCGGTTGTAAACAGGGTACAAAAGTTACTTATGACGCAGGAAGGATTCACTATGATGAGATAAATTTAAAGGGGGTATTCCATTACAGGCCTTCAGATGTATCACGGGCATTCAAACTGCTCTCCAGCCGTAAAATAAAAGTTAAGGGGCTTATCTCCGGAGCTTATTCTCTGCTTAACCTTAAGGCTGCTTTTGACAGGATGGCATCCGGTGATGGAATAAAGTATGCAATAATTCCATAATAAAGGATTCAAGTGATCCAGGGTCCAAGGATTCAAGTGATTGAATTATTTTATAATTTTATTTTCACTAGAACCCTTGAGTCCTAGAACCCTCGGATCCTCTGTTTATTACATGAAAGTCGCTAAATTGTACAGCCATGAAGATATACGAATTGAGGACATCCCGGTCCCCCGTGCCGGCCCGGGAGACGCACTTGTCAGCGTAAGGGCATGCGGTATATGCTCCGGCGATATTATGCCGTGGTATATTGAGGGGAAAGCCCCTCTTGTTCTTGGTCATGAGCCGGCAGGAGAGATAGTTGAAGTCGGCAACGGGGTTAAAAACTTCAGGCCCGGAGACAGGGTATTTTTTCATCACCACGCTCCATGTTTTAAATGCAGGCTTTGTAAGCGGGAGGATTTTGTTCAATGTGAAACGTGGAGAAAATCAAAGATAGTACCCGGCGGGATATCAGAATATGCCCTCATCCCTGAGGTGAATTTGAAGGGCGATACGCTGTTGTTACCTGAAAGAATTTCGTTTGAAGATGCCACGCTTATTGAACCGGTCGCCTGTGTTGTTAAGGGTCTGAAAAGGGTCAGAATCAGGCAGGGTGACACAGTCCTTTTAATGGGACTTGGCGTTATGGGTCAGATACATATTATGCTGGCGCGTAAATACGGTGCCGGCAGGATTATCGGGGCTGATAGCATACCCTACCGTCTTAAATGCGCAGAGAAATCCGGGGCTGATAACGTAATTGACATAGCGAATAATAATCTTGTTGAATCAGTCAGCGATGTGACGGATGGATATATGGCTGACGTGGTGATTATAGGGCCCGGGGATATCAGGGCAATGTCTCAGGGTATTAACTGTGCCGGAAGGGGCGGGACAGTCCTATTCTTTACCCCGACAAACCCGGATGAAGTGCTTGAGCTTAAACCTAATGAAATATATTTTAAAGACATAAATATCATAACCAGTTATTCATGCGGGCCTGACGATACTAAGGAGGCGCTTGACCTTATTTCAGGAGGTACAGTTAATTCAGGCAGTCTTATTACTCACAGATTTCCACTGGAGATGACCAAAGATGCTTTCAGGCTTACTGCAAAGGCAAAAGAGTCACTGAAAGTAATTGTTACCATGTGAAAACACTGTCTTTTCTGCTGAATAATGGGAAAATTATAAACATGTGCTCATTTCTTTTCTGCATTTACGCAGTATAAGTTGAAGTTTAAAATTGGACAAACAGCTGCTGAAGATTACAAATACGAAAAAGGAAGGGATATCATGAACAGGATTATTATTGTTGTTGATTTAGGTCACTTTAAGGCTTACAGAGTATCAAAATCTCCGATGGAAAGCGCAAGGATAGAATTGATTAAGAGTTATGACGCTGTCGAGGCGCATGGTAAATTAAGCGATAAGGTAACCGATTCTGCCGGAAGGTTTGCAACAGGAGGGGGTAAAAACGGTGCGGCGAAAGGTTACGGTGAACCCCACAACCTCCGTTTGGAGACTGAAAAAAAACTGATAAAAATGATAGCACGGGATATTAACAGGCTGATTAAAGAAGAGAAATATCCGGGTTGGAATCTTGCCGCTGCCAAAAGGATAAACAAACAGATTGTTGAACTTCTGACTCCTGATGTAATAAAAACACTGAAAAAAAATATTCCATCTGATTTAACAAAAAAACACCGGTCTGAAATCATGGACTATTTTGAGTAATATTCCCGGGCAGTTATTCTGTGAAGAACAGGTTTCGTTTGATTCATTGAAAATAACATGATAAGGGGTGAACAATATGGCTGAGATCACATTAAAGATTGACGGGATGAGCTGTCAGCACTGTGTTATGAGCGTGAAAAAAGCCGTTGACGGAGTGAAAGGGGTTACCTTTTCGGATGTTTCGGTAGGGTCAGCCAGGATTGTATATGACGAGCAGAAAACAGATTCAGATGTTATCATAAAAGTTGTACAGAGTTCAGGGTATAGGGTAAAAGGTTAATATAATAAGCCGGTGTGCACTATGGTATGTGTTTCAAATATCATAGTTGTTCCGCCTGACTGACAGTATGTAAATATCAGAGAGATTTTTTGAGGTTTTTATGGATGAAAAAACAAAGAAAAAAGTAATAAAAATCCTTTCGTCCGAGAAGCTCTTAACAGAAACACAGTTAAAAGATATCCTGTCAAAAGAAAAAGTAATCTATAACAAGCTTCTAAAATCCAAGAGCAGGACAGTCAGCAGGAACAGGGTGATTCACCCGGAAATTTCAATTATCGACATCATTGATTCCCTTAAACTGAAAGTCCCGGGAGACGATTCAGCGTTGGTAACTGAAGAAATTATCATGAAAAAAATCGCCCATCATATGGGTTTGTCTTTTATGAAAATTGATCCCTTAAAACTGGATTCTGATTTTGTAACCAAGGTTGTCTCAAAGCCCTATGCTACGAAGTATCAGCTAATACCGGTTCATCTTGCAGACAACACCCTGACGCTGGCCACGTCAAATCCGTTTGATCGTGAAGGTGCCGATGGTATCAGACAGTCAAAGGGTTATGAAATAAATCTGGTTGTGTCCACAAAGTCTGACATAATGAAGATAATCACTGAATTCTACGGGTTTAAATCTTCTATAGAAGCAGCTCACAGCTCAATTGAATCACAGATTGACCTCGGGAACTTTGAACAGTATGTCAAGCTTCAGTCAATCTCGGAACTCGGCGCAACAAATCAGCATATTATCAACGCAGTCGAGTACCTCCTCCATTACGCTTACTCCCAGAGGGCATCGGATATCCATATTGAACCAAAAAGAGCATACAGCCTGGTCCGTTTAAGAATAGACGGGATGCTCCACAGCATCCACAGGATGCCAAAAGCTGTTCATCCGGCAATCACTTCCCGTATAAAGACACTTTCACGCCTTGACATAGCCGAAAGAAGAAGACCTCAGGACGGCAGGATTAAAACAGAACACGAAGGCAAAGAAATCGAGCTTCGTATATCTACCCTGCCGGTTGCTTTCGGGGAAAAAATAGTTATCAGGATTTTTGACCCTGCTGTACTCATGCAGGAACTCGACAAACTCGGTTTTCTGGAGCGTGAACTGGGCCTTTTCAAATCCTTTATCTCGGCTCCGCACGGTATTATCCTTGTAACAGGTCCTACAGGCAGTGGTAAAACAACAACACTCTATTCAACATTAAAAGTCCTTTCAAGCCCCGAGGTAAATCTTACTACTATAGAAGACCCTATTGAAATGATATATGAACACTTTAACCAGATTGCCGTTCAACCGCAGATCGGTATTACCTTTGCCAGCAGTCTGAGAACCATTCTCAGGCAAGACCCTGACATTATCATGGTCGGTGAAATCAGGGACTACGAAACCGCGGACAACTCTATACAGGCTGCCCTTACAGGGCATCTCGTGATGTCCACACTGCATACCAATGATGCCCCGAGCTCGGCAACGAGACTGATTGACCTCGGTATTCAACCTTTTCTCATAAATTCAACACTTATAGGGGTAATTGCTCAAAGACTGGTCAGAAAGGTCTGCACTTACTGTGCAGAAAAGTATTACCTTTCCGAGGATGAATGTAAAATACTTGGGATAGAATATGATAACGTTAAAAATATAGACGTTTTTTTTGGTGCCGGCTGTCCTCAGTGCAGGGGAACAGGGTACTATGGCAGGATTGCTATTTTCGAAATTCTCGAAATATCCGATAAAATCAAGGAATCGATTGAACGAAAGGACACCCCTGTAAACATCAAGCGGATTGCACGCGCTGAAGGGTTTACCACACTGAGGGAAAACGCTATAAAAATACTCCTGAAAGGCACAACTACTTTCGATGAAATTGTGAGAGTCACCGGATTTCTTACATGATTTTTATGGTTTGATGAATCCGCTTCTATATTGTCTTACCTTGGAGAGGAACAATCTCCCGAATAATATTCTCTGGCCACATGCAAGTCGTCATTGGATCAGGGGAAAACCTGTATTTTTACAATTTAAAATACTCTGCCTTTGGCATGTATATTTAAAATCATGAAAAAGAAAGCCATAAAAGCACACTTCTTAAAGACAGATGAGTCTTTTTGTGACTGGCGGGAAAAGTCCGTGAAATCAGTAAAAGTATCCGATAGAAGCACTATTTTCAGATATAAAAAAGGAAGGTATGCCTGGAAGGGCGTTAAAACCGAGGCTTACAAGACCCTTAAAGGTGACTGGGCTAAAATAATCCGGCGAAATTTAATAGGAGATGGGTTGAAGACAAAATCACATGTCAGGTATTTTGAAATAAACTCCGGAGGACAGAGCAGTTTTGAAAAACACCGCCATGAGCATATAGTTATAGGGATCAGAGGCACAGGCAAAGTGCAGCTGGATAAAAGACAGCATAAAATAAAGTTCCTTGATGTGGTTTATGTGTCTTCAAACACTCCGCACCAGTTTATAAACCCCTATAAGGAACCGTTCGGGTTTATCTGTATTGTTCCTGTAAAGCGGGACAGACCAAAAATTTTAACTAATAACAAGTAACCTGTAACATGTAACGAGTAACTGCTTTACCCCGTTAGAAAGCCCCCCCTGCTTTCTTGCGAAAGCAAGAAGGGGGGGATGAAAATATTCAATTCCTTTGTAATGAACACGGGGTTTAATGCCCCGTGTGAGCCTGCCTGCCTTCCAGTTAGAAGGGCGAAGGCATTCTAACGGGGTTTACTGCAGGGCATCTGTAAGTCTCACAAAATCCCCTATGCTGAGCTTTTCAGGTCTTAGTTTTGAATCAATACCTGCTTGAAGCAGTGCTTGCTTTATTCCTTCAAATGACTTCAGGCTGTTCAAAATAGTTTTTCGCCTTTGAGAAAAAGCTGTTTTTACGACTTTGAGAAAAAACTGCTCGTTCTGAATCTTAAAAAGCGGTTTTGGTGAAACCTTAAAGTGAACAACAGCAGAATCAACTTCTGGCGGAGGAGAAAATACACCTCTTGGCACCAGGAATTTAAGGGCAGGTCTTGTATGTAACTGGACAGTAATAGATAGCACGCCGTAGTCCCTTCCTCCGGAAGACGCAACAATCCTGCTTGCAATTTCTTTCTGTAAGAGCAACGTTATGCTTGGAATTTTCTCTTTAAAATCAAGCAGTCTGAATAAAAGCGGGGTTGTGATATAGTAAGGAATATTGGCAACAACTTTGAATTTGCCTTTAATCGATTCATAAGGGAACTTCAGGGCATTGGCCGTTATTACTTCTACATTTGTTCTTGTTGGGAGTCTTTCTTTCAGCTTTGCGACCAGTCTCCTGTCAATTTCTATGGCAATAACTTTCCGGGCACGACCTGAAATGAGTTTTGTCAATGTTCCGGTCCCGGCTCCTATTTCTACTACCTGGTCGTCGGGTGTTACTTGACTGCAATCCATGATTTTTTTTAATATGGACTTATCAAAAAGAAAATGTTGTCCCAGCGGCCTTTTCATTTTAGGCAAGTATATATATTTTATCCTATTTTTCTGTTCTTCTTTAAATTAAAAAATTATATCACAGCGTGATGAAAATAATTTTTGTAATGAGTTTCCCCTGAAATATTAATGAAAATATGCTCGTGCCGTTACAACTTGATGTGCCAAGATTAAAGACTTAAAATTATATATATTTGCTTTGCAAAGCAAAATTAAACTATGGGGGTAAATAGTTGTAACGGTACTCGTTGGGACAAATATGGAAATCATATAATTATATAAGTTTTTTTAATTTGACACATGGTGTGTTTCTATACTAAAGTTTTTTACTACGTTGCCTACACTTTTAGGTGAAAAAACCTGGTAATTATTGCTATATTTTCAAAGAAAATGTTATATTGAGCAGTCCTGCTTTTAAAAGGGGCTGAAATTAAAAAAATGAAAGGAGTAAGTAGATGGCAAATTTAGAATTTGAGGGGAAATCTTATGAAGTCGATGAGGAAGGGTACCTGATGGACCCGGAAAACTGGAACAAAGAGTTGGCAGCATACATGGCTAAGACCGATGGACTCGACCTTAGCGATGCACACTGGGAAGTTATCAATTTTCTCAGGGAGTATTTCCAGAAGTACCAGATAGCGCCGATGATAAAGATTCTCACCAAGGAACTCGCTAAGACCATGGGCAAAGATAAGGGTAATACCAAATATTTGTATGAACTCTACCCTGCCGGCCCGGCAAAACAGGCTTGCAGATACGCAGGTCTTCCAAAACCAACAGGCTGCGTATAATAAATATAGATTATCTGCATGACAAAAACAGCGAGCCTCTTGGACAGGGACTTGCTGCGGCATTTCACAAACTTACCATGAAGATGTGAAAGGGGGACAAGTATGGACGGACTAAGCAGTCTCTTTAACCTACTCGCGTATTTAACAGCATTAATTTTCATCGTAGGTTTCCTTTCAAAGGTGGTGATTTACTTCAAGACGCCGTCTCCATTAAAAATCCCCACTACTCCTGCCCCGAAGAACTCCCTGGGAGTTGTTCTCAGAATGATTCCAGAAGTGCTTTTCTTCAGGAGTCTCCTGAAAGGCGGTACGGCTGAAAAGATACTGTGGTTTGGAGGATGGACGTTCCACGTCTGTTTTATCCTGATAGTTCTCAGGCACCTCAGATTTTTCACCTATCCTGTCCCTGAATGGATAATGTCCTTTCAGCAAATAGGTATATGGGCGGGGTTGATATTCCCGATAGCCCTTTTGATTCTGATAGCAAGAAGGTTTCTAAACAGCAGGTTTATTGTCATATCACTGTTTCAGGACTATTTTATTCTGTTTCTCATTATAGGTATAGGGCTCACGGGTCTCCTGCTAAAATACTTTATCAGGACCAACCTTATTGATGTAAAGGCCTTTATCCTGGGCCTGTTTACTCTCAGTCCGGCAACTGTTCCAAGCAGTCCGTTATTTCTCATTCATTTCGGCCTCGTAATGCTCCTCCTCATTTATTTCCCGTTCAGTAAACTGATGCACGCATGGGGCGCCCTTATAAGTCCTACCAGATTACAGACAGATACTCCCAGGGAAGAGAGACTTGTAGCTCCCTGGGCTGAGTAACATCCTAATAGGATGTTTGATTACATTGATTAAACGACGGATAGCACAGATTAAATTATTATCTGAGAAATCATATTTTAAAATCTGTGTAATCAGTTATAAAACATTATAACAGGAGAATAGAAATGGCAAAAGTTGAAGCTCCGGAATTAACAGGCAAAATTATAACGCCAAAAATTAAACACGGGGCGTCAAAGGACGTGAAGCCCTTTATCGCAAAACCTGAGTTGATGCAAAAACTCAATTATGCCCCTGAGAAAGCTCCTGACTGGAAAGAAAAATTCATTCTGAAAATGGCTGAAATACTCAAGAAGTATCGTTCCGTAAAGCTGTTTCTTGATATATGCGTAAGATGCGGGGCATGTACGGATAAATGTCATTATTTCCTTGGAACAGGGGATCCGAGAAACATGCCCGTTTACAGGCAGGAACTGATGAGAAGCGTGTACAGGAAATATTTTTCTAAGGCTGGTAAGACATTGGGATCGCTGGTAGGTGCGAGGGAACTGTCAGACGAGCTTCTCGATGAATGGTTTACGTACTTTTATCAGTGTTCTGAATGCAGACGGTGCTCGGTATTCTGTCCATATGGTATTGATACTGCAGAGATAACAATGGCTGCAAGAGAGATTATGGATTCAATCGGGGTCGGATCCAAATATAACCTTGAAATCATTAATAAGGCTGAGACTATCGGCAACAATCTCGGTATGCCGGGCCCTGCCCTGAGAAATACACTTGATTTTGTTGAGGAAGAAATAAAGGAAAAAACAGGTGCAGATGTCAAACTTCCTACGGATGTTGAAGGAGCTGAAATACTGCTTGTCACACCATCGGCGGATTTCTTTGCCGAACCACATATCATGTCCCTTGAAGGATATGCAAAGGTATTCCACCAGGCAGGAGTCAGCTGGACTCTGAGCTCGCACGCATCTGAAGGCGGTAATTTCGGCCTGTTCATCGGCAGCTATGAGCATATGAAGACAATCAATAAAAGGATATGGGATGCTGCAAGGCAGTTGAAGGTAAAACGGGTCATTGCAGGGGAATGCGGTCATGCCTGGAGAGTAATGTATTCTTTCAGCAATTCCCTGAACGGCCCCTTTGATTTTCTTGATTCGCGATACAAGGTCCCACAGCATATTTGTGAATATACGCTTGATCTTGTGAAAAAAGGCGCTTTAAAACTGGACAAAACAGCTAATGATAACTTTACGACAACTTTCCATGATTCATGTAATGTTGCGAGGGCATCGAGGATGGGTAATG
>Ga0255053_10001326_pt1 | contig 13694 bp, 13 predicted proteins | sample JV7_2_22_MG_FD_188635 | JGI IMG/M metagenome (GOLD analysis project Ga0255053, IMG submission 188635) | Seawater microbial communities from Jervis Inlet, British Columbia, Canada - JV7_2_22 | ecosystem: Environmental > Aquatic > Marine > Inlet | place: Canada: British Columbia | collected...
CTCGGCGGCTTCATCGTCGGTACGCCGAGATCGCTGCTGGACAACTCGCCGTTGCGCGCACTATTGAGCCGCAATATCCGTTTTCCGCGAATTCAGGCGTCGATCGAGGCCGGTCATTTGCATGCAGTCGCCGTAACCGCCGCCGGCTACGGATCGGCCAGGTCAACGTCGTTCTACCAGGCGACCACGGACGAGCGGCCGTGGTCCCGCACGCGTCGCATCGGCGTGCGGCAACCGCTCCACCTGGATCACCTGATGGCGAGTATTGCCGTGCCGATGATCTTTCCGCCAGTCAGCATCGGCGGCGAATATTTCGGCGATGGAGCGATGCGCCAGGCGACACCACTGAGCCCGGCAATACACCTGGGAGCCGACAGAATCCTCGTTATCGGTGTCCGTGATGAGACCGGGCGTCCGAGTACAGATCCACATCGTCAGCAGAAATTCCCGAGTTTGGGCCACATTGCCGGCTACATGCTGGACACCTTGTTTATGGATGGCCTCTATTCGGACCTGGAGCGAATGACCCGCATCAATCAGCTTATCGATGCCGTGCCGCAGGCAGAACGGACGGGCGCGCTGACAAAGATGCGGCCGATCGACACGATGGTTATCGTTCCCAGCAAGGATCTGCGTGCGATCGCGTACAAACACCGGCGCGAGATGCCGCTGCCGGTGCGCAGCCTGTTACGGGGCATCGGCGGCCGCGCTCGCAGTGAGAACCCTCTGCTGAGCTTCCTCCTGTTCGAGCAGGCGTATACGCAGGAGCTTATCGAGCTCGGCTACAACGACGCGATGTCGGAAAAAGATCAACTGCTGGACTTTGTGACCGGTAAAGACGTGCCGAGGTTGTTCGCACCCGACTGGGTCACAATGGATCTGAGCGGATTCTAATATGAAAATCGCCCGCTGTAGGAGCCCGCCCCGGCGGGCGATATTTTTACTTCAGAGCAGGAAGATTGCGCCGAGTCCGAGAAACGACATGTAACCGATGACGTCGGTGATCGTGGTCAGAACAACGCCCCCGGCAAGGGCCGGGTCGATATTCATTCGTTTCAGTGTTAACGGCACCGCGAATCCGGCCAGTGCCGCAACAATCAGGTTGATGATCATGGCACCGGCGATGACGCCACCGATGCGCCAGTCCTGGAACCATACATAAGTAGCCACCGCGACCACGGACGCCCAGGCAAGGCCGTTCAGGACGCCGACCATCAATTCCTTGCGCAGAATTCGCTCTGCATTCGTCCGGTCGATCTGTCCCAGGGCAATGGCCCGGGTGATGATTGTCAGGGACTGGCTGCCAGCCACACCGCCCATGCTTGGCACAACCGGCATCAACACGGCCAGCAACACGATTTTGTCGACGGTCGTTTGAAACAGGTCCACGACCGAGGCGGCAACGAACGCGGTGATGAGATTTATGCCGAGCCATAAGGCCCGCCGGCGCGCGCTCTTGACGACCGGCGCAAACATGTCGTCTTCTTCATCGAGACCGGCTGCGCCCATCAACGAGTGCTCCGCCTCGTCCCTGATGACATCGACGATGTCGTCAACGGTGATACGGCCGACCAGTCGATTATCGTCGTCTACCACCGGCGCAGACAGCAGATCGCGATTCTCGAATTCCCACACAACCTCCTCCGACGGGGTGTGGGCCGGAATGGGTTGTATGTCGATCGACATCGCCTCGGCAACCGACTGGCTCGAGTCGAGAGTTAGCAATCGGGACAAATACAAGCAGCCGAAATACTCGTTGCCACGATTAACCACATAAATGGTATCAGTGCCGTCGGGAATCTCGCCGCGCGCTTTGAGATAGCGCAACACGACGTCGAGCGTTACATCCGGCCGCACGGTGATAATATCGACGTTCATCAGGCCGCCGGCCGAGTCCTCGTCGTAGGACAACACGGCGTGCAGACGTTCGCGGTCCTGGTGGTCGAGCGAGCGCAGCACTTCCTGCGTGAGCGCCTCCGGCAGATCAGCGATCAGGTCCGCAAGATCGTCGAGCTCCATGCCGTCGATAGCCACCATGAGTTCATCGGTCGGCATGCCTTCGATCAGGCCGTCGCGAACCTCGTCCGCCAGCTCGACGAGCACATCACCTTCGTTCTCCGCGTCGACCATTTCCCAGATGACGGCTCGCTCCCTGAGCGGCAGCGACTCGAGCAATCGCGCCAGTTCCGATGGGTGCAGGCTGCCGATCAGCATTCGCGCAGAGCGCATGCCACCGCTGCCGAGCTTCTCGCGCAACAGTGAAAGGTTGGCCTGTGTGTGTTTTCTGGCTGCCATCAAATGAGCCCTATCGACGATCGAGGCGAATCTTACGCATCAATGGAGTCTGACTCCATTGATGCGTGTAGGAGCGGACTTTCTGTACACGGATGTACTTACGTCGCTGCGCACATGGATGTGCAAGCAGCGACGATCCGCGCACGGCCTAAAGCCGCTCCCACAGCCGCTCCTACGGCAGGTTCTTCAAGTGGGGATCTCGTTGTGCCGCGTATGCACCGGTTCGTGGGTTTGTTGTAGCGCTTGTGCCAGTTTCTCGGTCATGTAGACCGAACGGTGCTGGCCACCGGTGCAACCGAGTGCCACGGTCAGGTAACTACGGTCGAAGCGGACGTATTTCGGAATCCAGCGCTGCAGGAATGCCAGGATGTCCTCGTACATTTGCACAAATTCTGGCTGGGCGTCCAGGAATTCACCGACCTCTGCACTGCGTCCGGTAAGGCTTCGCAAATCAGCGTTCCAGTAGGGATTGGGCAGGCATCGCAGGTCAAATACGAAGTCTGCGTCCGACGGAATACCGTGTTTGTAACCGAACGACTCGATCAATACCGACAGCATGTTGATCTCGCGACGATCCACACGTTCACGAATCGCATCGGCGAGGTCATAGATGCTCGTTCGTGAAGTGTCGATAATGAGATCGGCGGAGTTGATGACCTGGCCCAGTAATTCTCGCTCATTGGCGATTGCGTCGCGCAACTCTGTTCCCTTGTTCGCGAGCGGGTGGCGTCGCCTTGTTTCGCTGTATCGCTTCAGGAGAATGTCGTCGCTTGCCTGCAGGAACAACAGGTCGGTCTGTACGCCCGCGCTGCGCAATTCGGCGATCAGGCCGGGGAGAGCCTCGAGGTCGTTGAGGCGGTTGCGGGCGTCTACGCCGACGGCAACCCGGGTCGCCCTTTGTTCTTCCGGATTCGTGACTTCGTCCAACAGCGACTTGAGCAGTGCCGCCGGCAGGTTGTCGATGCAGTAGTAGTCAAGATCTTCGAGAACATGTAGCGCGACACTTTTCCCGGACCCGGATATTCCACTAACAATAATCAGGCGTTTGTCGTCGGACATTTGCTCAGTGTTTCGCCGCCGGCGTCATTGCGCGCTGTACATTTTGCGGCTTGGTTCGTGCTGGCCTGCCAGCAGCGCATCATACAGCTCACTGCTGCTGTTCGCGCTGCGTAATCTTGCACGCAAGGCTTCATCCCTGAGAAAGTCTGCAATGTTCTCGATCTCGGCGCGGCCGGCCTGGTCCAGATCGGACGGCACCATCAGACCGAACACGACGTCGACGTTTTCGCCATCGATCGAATCGAAATCGACGGGTTCGAGTAGTTTGATCAGTGCAGCGGAGCTTTTTCTGACACCGTTGACGCGGCAGTGCGGAAACGCGATGCCCTTATCGAGTGACGTGCAACCCAGTCTTTCCCGTTCGATGAGCTTGGCGAATGCTTCCTCGTTGGCGATGTCCGGATTGGGCCGGGTGAGCAGCTCGCTCAAAATCTCCAGGCAGTGTTTCTTGCTGCGCGCGGTTACGTTACAAAGAACGTTATCGGGGCGAATGATGTTTTCGATATTCATGGTAATACGCTAGCTCGCGACAGACACTGGGCAACATTTTATGCTGGCGACTGAACGACGTTAGGTGTTGTGCCGCCGCCCCGTATTCTATTGTTTTTGGTTTAGCCGTATTGTCTTTTGTCGGAATCCCGTGCGTGATGATCGACCATTTTCTCTTTATGTTTCTTAACTTGCCGATCCAGTTTATCAACAAGCCCGTCTATAGCAGCGTACATATCTTCTTCAGTTGCATCTGCGTAGATTCGGCTGCCGTTAACAATTACCGTTGCTTCTGCTTTATGTCTTAATTTCTCCACTGTTAAAATACAATGCACGTCTGAAACATGGTCAAAATGCCTTTCAATTTTCTCTATTTTATTGACCACATATTCCCTTAATGGCGCAGACACTTCGACGTGATGTCCGGTAACGCTAAGCTGCATAATATTCTCCTGTGGTTAATTGTCCTGGAGAGACGATCCAGGAACACTCCCGGATGACTGCATTGTCTCTGCTATCATTTTATATTCAGGTTACGGGCCTCCTTCGTTTTTAGCATCAGTTAAAATACTTATTTGGGTTTCCTGACTTTTCTTTCGCTTGATGACGCGATTCTCATCGCTTCACGGTATTTCGCTACTGTCCGCCTTGCCACGGTGATGCCTTCATCGGCAAGTATGAGGGCAATTTTGCTGTCACTGAGTGGCTTGGCCGGATTTTCCGCGCCAATGAGTTTGCGAATCTTCGCTCGTACGGATGTTGATGACTGATCCTCTCCATCCACAGTGGAAAGGTGGCTGGAGAAAAAATATTTGAATTCGAAAACGCCACGCGGCGTATGCATGTATTTGTTCGTTGTGACACGGGAAATAGTAGATTCATGCATTCCAATTGATTCGGCAACGTCTCTTAATACTAGCGGCTTCATCGCCTCGTCGCCATGCTCCAGGAACTCTTTTTGACGCGACACGATACAGGTGGCTACCTTGAGCAGCGTTTCGTTGCGAATCTCCAGGCTGCGCACCAGCCAGCGCGCCTCCTGCAATTGCGATCGCAAAGCGGCATGGTTGCCGTTGCCGCGCAGGAGTTTGGCGTATTGCTGATTGACTGATAATCGGGGAATGCCGGATGCACTTATTTCAACCTGCCATCGATTGTCAATCTTACGCACGAAAACGTCGGGTATGACGTACTCAGGCGCTGCCGGACTGACGGCAAGCCCCGGCTTTGGATTACAACTCCTGACCAGCGCCACTGCGACGTCAAGATCGGCCTCGGAGGTGCGGAGGCTGCGTCGCAGTTCCCCGTATTCCTGGCTGGCTATGAGATCGAGGTGATCCTGTGCCAGCTTGATGGCGAGTTCGAGTCCGGGCGTCGATATTTCCAGTTGCCTGAGTTGCAACACCAGGCACTCGGAAAGCGATCGCGCGCCAATGCCCACGGGATCAAGCCCCTGGACCTTGGACAATGTGCCCTCGATTTCCTCGATCGTCACGCTGGCCTGGGCATCGAAAAAGTCCTCGAGGTCTTCGGGATCGGTCGTCAGGTAGCCATCGTCATTGATCGCGTCAACGAGCGCTTCGCCAATCAGCGCCTCCCGCGGGCTGAAGTCTTCGAGTTCGAGTTGCCATAACAGGTGCTCGCGCAGGGTCTGTCCACTCAAGTCGGCGTATTCACTTATTGGACGGCCTTCACCATTCCAGCCACTGTCGCGAGTGCGTTCCATCGATGATGATTGCCAGCTGTCCTCGGCCTTGATAGCTTCGATTTCATTCACGGTGTCGTTGTTGGTTTTTGGAACATCGGGAAGATCTTCCATTTCCAGCATTATATTTTCTTCCAGCGCCTCCTGAATCTGCGCACTGAGATCGAGTACTGGTAGTTGCAACAGGCGAATAGCCTGCTGCAGCTGCGGCGTCATCGTCAGCGTCTGGCTGAGTTTCAGTTGCAGTGATGGTTTCAGCATGGGCAGATCGTGTCCTGAATTGTAGTAGCGCTTGCTGCTGCCGGTATTCTGCGTAACCCGGTAATTTTCCTGCCTTCAACAATTGTTGCGCAATTCTGCCTCAGAGTTTGAACTCCTGTCCGAGATACACTTCCCGAACGTGCTGATTTTCCAAAATTTCCTCGGGAGAGCCTGAAGCAATCAGGCTTCCGTCGTTCAGTATATAGGCTCTCGAGCAAATTCCGAGTGTTTCCCGCACATTATGGTCAGTTATCAGCACGCCGATCTCACGTTCACATAAGTGTCTGATTATTCTTTGAATATCGAGTACGGAGATCGGATCTACGCCGGCGAATGGCTCGTCGAGAAGAACGAAGCGCGGATTGGCCGCGAGTGCCCTGGCAATTTCCACGCGGCGCCTTTCACCGCCCGACAGGCTGATACCGAGGCTCGTTCGAACGTGGCCGACATGCAACTCGTCGAGCAGTTGATCGAGTTCCTGCTCGCGTCCCGCACGGTCCAGTTCCTGACGATTTTCCAGGATGGCGAGTATGTTTTGCTCAACTGTCAGCTTGCGAAAAATCGACGCTTCCTGTGGCAGGTAGCCAAGGCCGAGTGCTGCCCGGCGGTGCATCGGCAAGGCAGTCAGGTCTTGTCCGTCGAGCAGGATCTGGCCGCGGTCCGATGCGATCAGCCCCACGATCATGTAGAAAGCCGTCGTCTTACCGGCACCATTCGGACCCAACAGGCCAACCACCTCGCCACTGGTTATTTCCAGCGAGATTCCTTTGACAACTTCGCGAAATTTGTAGCGCTTGGAAATATCCTGAACGCTCAGAATACTCACCGGGGCATGTCTCCGGTCGTTTCCGGATCCACGTCGCCTGACTCGTTTTGCAGTTCCGGGTCATCCGCAGGCACATCATCGACGGCCGGGCAGGCGTCGGTTGCCTCCGGCGTGTAAGTAATTCTTACTTTCGGATCACCATCGCCGCCGGATTGCGCATTGATACGTTGTTCAATGATGTTGTAGACGAGGTAATTGCTCGATATCTGATTGCAGCCTTCGGTAATCGTTGCCTGTTCCGAGAATTCCACCACTCCGGCATCGAAATCATACTCGAGCCGCCCCGCTTCGGCATAGGTAGTCTCGTCGCTTCCCGGCCGTTTCATCTCGAACGATGCCGGTGAACCGGTAATTGTCGCCAGGCGGAGTTGGTGCGCTGCAAATTTGAGGTCCGCCGCTTCGCTCTCGATATGGCCATTTTCAGTATCGATGACGACGTTGCCGGCAAAGTGCCAGACACTGTCTTCGAAATCGAGTTTGCTTGCACGGCCCTCGTCGGCCTGGACACCGATATTTCCCTGTGTTAATCGCAAGCCACGAAACATCAGCATCGAACTCTTGCCGTCGTAGTCCGTGGAGTCTGCATCGAGGGAAATGGGCAAGCGCAGGTCGTCAATCTGGCCGACCGCTGTGCTACACAGCATCATCGCCGCCAGTGCCAACGTTAAGCGGCGCGAGCTGATTTTCGATCGAACGCTGTGCATGTCAGATAATTATTCGATGCTAGGGTACAAACTTGCCACTGACATTGGATCTCAGTTGCAACCGGTTGTCTTGCAGTAATGCTAGCATGCCGGTTGCCGTCAGGCTGCGCGAGCCAATGCGTATCTGTACCCGGCTGTCCGTCTCGGCTTTGTACGTCGCAGGCTCAATATTCAGTTGTGGCGCCCGAATCTCCGTGACCTGACCCGCAAATCCCGCATTACTGACTGCGATCACATGACCGCTCAGCCGCAGCAGGCTCTGATCTTCGCTGATCGTCGCCTGGTCCGCGTTGATCGTCCATGGAACCTGTGAGCCCGCCGTATAGCTGATGTGCACATTCTGCATCGCGATTTCGTTGCTCTCCTGTTGTTCAACGAAATCGGCCTCGATTTCATAAAGCAACTGGCCCTCGACATCGGTACCGAGGATGCGTGCGGACTTGAGATAGAAGCCGTCGCCACTGCCATCGGCTACGGTTTCCGTAACTTCGGCAGATTGCAACGAGCGGGCCAGGTACCATGTGCCCAGCGCAACGAACAGCAACACTGCAAATGTGGTGATGTTTCGCGCATTCATTAAAAGATAACCCTCAGTTCAGGTTACGCGATGCAAGTATCAGGTCACAGACCTCTCGCACTGCACCATGCCCACCGCATGCCGTTGTCGTCAATGCACATTCCTCCTTTACTTCAACAACCGCGTTTGCAACGGCAATCGCCAGACCTACGCGTCGCAACAAAGGAATATCGGGCACATCGTCGCCAACATACACCGTATTTGTCGCCTCGATGCCGAGTTCATTGATCAGTGACTGAAACGCGGCTACCTTGTCGCCGCAGCCCAGGACTACGTGAGTCACTCCCAGTTCTGACATTCGTTTCGCGACGGCGTTCGACTGGCGCCCACTGAAAACCGCCACTTCCAATCCTGCACGCAGAAGCCGGCGAATGCCGAAGCCGTCCTGGGTATGGAATGCTTTGGTCTCGACGCCGTCATCCGACAGCCAGAAGCGGCCGTCGGTCAGGACGCCGTCAACGTCAAATGCGACCAGGCCGAGATTCCCGGGGATCTCTTGCCTTGAGGGCACCTCTATATACCTCTCGTGAGCCGCGTTGCGGGCCAGATTGATGGCACGACGAGACGCGTGCCGAAGGGAATGGCCCAGTCCTTGGCGAGGCGCGCAACAAAGTCGCGGCGCAATCTGGCCGCAACCCGCATGGGCCGTGGCCCAGTCCGCCTCGGCAGCATCGATTGCGATGGTGCCAGGTGCGGACTGACATTCATTGCGAAGCTCAATAGACATCTGAGGAAAAAAAGCTCCGTACTAAAGGTCGATCCGCAGCTACCACAGGGGTGCACCGAAGGCAGTGGGCGGATCGGGCGGTGTTGGACACGCTTGCCGTATCCAGATACTGTCTTCGCGTATGCGCCTTGCCAGACGTGCAACAGCCCTACGGCGCGGCCACGACAGGTATATAGAGGTGCCCTTGTTCCCGAGGTCACGTCACGCCCGCACGAAAAAGGTCATGGATATTCAGCGCGCCTACCAGTACACCGTTCTCGTCTTCGACGAGGAGCGCGGTTATCTGGTTTTCTTCCAGCCTATGCATGGCTTCCGCGGCCATCGTGTCCGGACGGACGGTGACACAATCGCGGTGCATTACCTCACTCATGTTGGTTTCGTGCACGTTTTTTTCTGCGTCCATGGCGCGTCGCAAATCACCGTCCGTGAATATTCCGAGCAGCCGGTGGTCGTTGTCGACGATTGCGGTCATACCGAGCCCTTTTTGTGACATCTCCACCAGCCCTTCGCTGAGACTGACATTGCCGCCGACGGTCGGAACCCGGTCGCCTGTATGCATCACATCGTCGACCCGCAGAAGAAGGCGCTTGCCCAGGCTGCCGCTCGGGTGTGACAGGGCGAAATCCTCCTCCGTGAAACCGCGGCTTTCGAGCAGTGCTACTGCCAATGCATCGCCCATCGCCAGCGTCGCGGTCGTGCTGGCAGTCGGCGCAAGATCGAGTGGACAGGCTTCCTTGCTGACGCTCACATCCAGGTGTACATCCGCCGCATTGGCCAGGGTAGAGCCCGGTTTGCCGGTCATCGAAATCAGTTTCGCGCCCATGCGTTTGACCAGCGGCAGGATGGTCACGACTTCCTCTGTCTCTCCGGAGTACGAGACGGCGAGCAGCGTATCGCTGGCCGTGATCATGCCGAGGTCACCGTGACTTGCTTCGGCTGGATGCATGAAGAACGACGGCGTACCCGTGCTTGCAAGCGTCGCCGCAATCTTGCCACCGATGTGTCCCGACTTGCCCATGCCGGTCACGACGACCCTGCCAACAGTGTCGAGACATAACTGGCAGGCTGCAGTGAATGAGTCGTCAAGACGGGACTTGAGTTGATCGACGGCGCGCGATTCTATGTCCAGGACCCCTGCGGCAAGCGCAAGCAAATCTTTAGGTGAGGTCTCCGTCAATACGTCGGCTCCGGCTGATCACGAACGTAGATTCTAAACGTTTTGCACCACAACATAGGCCTGGAACGAAAGATATGCGGCGATCAGCGCCAGGCCTTCAAGCCGGGTGATCTGTCCCCTGCCTTCGTATTCATAGGTCATGGCGAACAGCACCAGGGTGAACGCAACCATTACGAAGATATGCAGGGAAAGCACCGAAGGAGGCAAATCTGCTGGCTGGATTATCGCGGCGACGCCGATGACGGCCAGGAGATTGAATATGTTTGAGCCAACGATGTTGCCGATTGCAAGGCCGTACTCACCGCGAAAAGCGCTGACCACGGAGACCGCCAGCTCTGGCAGACTGGTGGCGAACGCCACCATGGTGATACCGATGACGATATCGGACACGCCGAGCGCCTTGGCAATTTCGATAGCACCGTCAACCATTAGTTCGGCGCCGACCAGCAAGGTGAGAATACCGACGAGCAGCCAGAATATGGCGACCTTCATGCTCATGTGCTTGGGAATCTCCGCATCGAACTCGGCTTGCAGCGGATCGCTCGAGGACGAACGGAATCCCAGTCTCGTCAACCAGATCATTACGATGATCAGTCCGGTCATCAACACCAGGCCATCGACTCTGCCGAGGTGCGAGTCCAGGAACAATGACACCGTCAGCAGGGATACTGCGAGCAGCGCCGGCATTTCACGCCGCAACGTCGCCGATTTCAACTCGACCGGACGCAGCAGGGCTACCACACCCAGCACCAGTCCGATATTTGCAATGTTGGAACCAATCGCGTTGCCGACCGCCAGATCGGTCTCGTCGCGAAGTGCGGCGACAAGGGAGACGAGTATTTCGGGCGCGGAGGTCGCGAGCGCGACGATTGTCAGGCCGATTAACAATGGTGGAATGCCCAGGTTGCGGGCCGTGGCGGCCGCACCGTGCACGAATCGGTCGGCTCCCCAGATCAAGAGAAGCAAGCCGACAATTACTTCGAACGCATTGCCAAGCATAGGTCAGGTTTTCATTTTATTAAGGTCCGGTTTGTCGCCATTTTATTCTACGCAGCGCTCTGCCCGGCAATCCCGATCGATATGTCAACGGCCATCCCAACCGGGATGCCAATAATACACAATGGATGGCAGCAATGTTTTGTTACACTGCGCGCCTTTCGGGAGCAATAGGCAGGCGACAATCATGGATCCGGCAGAAATCAAGGCCCTGATCGACGACGGTCTCCCGGGTGCGGAGGTCCAGGTATTCAGCGACGATAATACTCATTACGCGGCCCTGGTGGTATCCGATGCGTTTGCAGGCTTGCGACCGCTTGCCAGGCACCAACTTGTATATCAGTGCCTCGGTACGCGCATGGGCAATGAAATTCATGCCATGTCGATTCGAGCTTACACGCCCGACGAATGGCGTGAGCTGGAATCAGCCGAGTAGTGGACAAACTGCTCATCAAGGGCGGCACCCGCCTCGAGGGCACCATCTCGATTTCGGGCGCGAAGAATGCCGCGTTGCCGATACTCGCCGGCACTTTGCTTGCGACCGAACCGGTCACCATCGGGAATGTGCCGCACCTCAAAGACGTCGCTACCACGATTACCTTGCTGCAGAGCATGGGCGCCCAGGCAACATTCGATGAAAATCTGAATGTCGAGGTCGACGGCAGTGTGGTAACCGAGCGCCGTGCACCCTATGAACTCGTCAAGACAATGCGTGCATCCATTCTCGTACTCGGACCGCTGGTCGCCCGTTTCGGCGAGGCCGATGTATCGATGCCCGGCGGTTGCGCGATTGGCTCGAGGCCGGTCAACCTGCATGTGCAGGGCCTCGAAGCCATGGGCGCCAGAGTATCGGTCGAAAACGGTTTTATCCGTGCCCGGGCAGATCGCCTGCAAGGCACGCATATCGTATTCGACACCGTTACGGTAACCGGTACCGAAAATCTCATGATGGCCGCGGCACTGGCTGAGGGTGAGACCGTTCTCGAAAATGCCGCACGCGAGCCGGAGGTTGTTGATGTCGCAAATTTTCTGAACAAGATGGGCGCCAAAGTCACTGGCGCCGGCACCAGCGTAATCAGGATCGAGGGCGTCGAGGAACTGGGCGGCGCCGACTACGAGGTTATGCCGGATCGCATCGAAACCGGTACCTACCTGGTTGCCGCCGCGATGACCGGCGGCAAAGTTCGCCTGAAACGTGCGGCGCCCAACAGCATTGAAGCCGTGATCGCGAAACTTCAGGAGGCCGGCGCAGCGATCGAAACCGGCAGCGACTGGATTGAAATCGACATGCAGGGCCGGCCCATGGCTGTCGACATCAGAACCTCACCATACCCGGGCTTTCCAACCGATATGCAGGCGCAGTTCTGTGCCCTGAACGCCATAGCCGAGGGTGTCGGCACCGTCACCGAAACGATATTCGAAAACCGCTTCCAACACGTTCAGGAACTGCAACGCATGGGCGCGGACATCCAGATCAAGGGAAGCATGGCCGTGTGCCGGGGCGTTCGCAAGCTGGCGGCGGCACCGGTAATGGCGACGGATCTGCGCGCCTCCGCCGGACTCGTCCTCGCCGGCCTGGCGGCGACGGGTGAAACACTCGTGGATCGCATCTACCACATCGACCGGGGCTACGAGCGGATCGAGGAAAAGCTGCACCAGCTTGGTGCCGCAATCAAAAGAGTGCCGGGAATTTAAAGGTGCCGGTGTTCACTTATTTGACTTATTCTTCTTCGGTCATCGAAATCGGTATCTGGATATATTGACGAATTAGTCAAATAAGTGAACACCGGCACCTTTAAATTAATTTGCTGCCGCCAGTTTCGGCCGTTCGGCCACGACCAGTGTCGCACTGAAACGTTGACCATCGCGCCAGCCGTCGACCTCCACTCGCTCCCCGGGATTCAGTCGCGCGACCAACAGCAGCGCCTGTTGACGGGAGCGTATCGGCTCGCCATCTATTGCCAGGATCACATCGCCTGGCTTGAGCCCTGCGGCGGCTGCCGGACCCTCAGGGACGATCGAACTAAGCAGAATGCCCACGTTTGTATCGAGCCCCAATGCCTGCGCTTCGGCACGGCTTAGCTCGTCGGGGAGCATCCCCACCCAGCCGCGAATTACGCGGCCGTGCTTCTTGATCTCGTCGACCACGCCGCGCACCAGGTCCACCGGGATAGCGAAGCCAATCCCTTCAGTTCCGGCGTCCTGCGCCAGCACGGCGGTATTGATGCCGACCAGTTCGCCTCTGCTGTTGATCAGGGCGCCGCCCGAATTACCTTCATTAATCGCGGCATCGGTCTGAATGAAATTCTCGAATGTCGTGAGACCAAGCAAGCCGCGGCCCGTCGCGCTGACGATACCCTGGGTTACGGTCTTGCTGAGGCCATAGGGATTACCAATCGCCAGCACGACGTCGCCGATACGCAACTGGTCGGACCGGCCGAGCGGAATCGCCGGCAACTGGCCCAGATCGACCTTGAGAAGCGCAAGATCCGTTTCGCTGTCTACACCGACAACCTCCGGATTCGCTATGCGCCCGTCAGCCATCTGCAGTCGAATTTCGCTTGCGCCGGCAACGACGTGATAGTTTGTGACGAGATATCCCTCGGAATCGATCACCACCGCCGAGCCGAGGCCAGTGTTGAGCTGAAACCTGCCAGACGCTCCCGACGCTTCCCCTGCTGCGACGAGCCTCCTGGTGTAGACGTTGGCGACCGCCGGCGCGCTGATATCTACCGCGTCGGCGTAGCTTGCGGGCCGGCCGGAAACAATGGCCCGGCCCGATTCCAGGGCAGGCAATAGTTGTGGCCGCACGAGGACGACCACGAAGGCCGCTGCGAGACCGACCACGATCGACTGCACGAGGAATATCAAGACCGGT
>Ga0255053_10001327_pt1 | contig 13691 bp, 9 predicted proteins | sample JV7_2_22_MG_FD_188635 | JGI IMG/M metagenome (GOLD analysis project Ga0255053, IMG submission 188635) | Seawater microbial communities from Jervis Inlet, British Columbia, Canada - JV7_2_22 | ecosystem: Environmental > Aquatic > Marine > Inlet | place: Canada: British Columbia | collected...
CCAAAGGCATTATTACGGATAGAAATAATCTGGCGAAAGTTTTAGAGATCAAAGATCGTCTTCCCGATCTGAAACTCATCATCGCGGTTGATGCGCAAGGCCAGAAGGATGTCTTAGACTTCGGGGAAACATTAGCGCAAGGCAGTCGACATTTCTCGCCGGTTTCAACAAAACCGGATGACCCGGCCTTAATTATTTACACGTCAGGGACCACGGGCCCACCCAAAGGCGCGCTTCACGGTCATCGCTTGATGATTGCAGAGGCAACCAATACGGGGTTCTCTCTCGACCTTTTTCCTCAAAAAGGAGATCTGCTGTGGACCCATTGCGATTGGGCCTATATCGCGGGATCGTTTACCGCCCTTTACCCGACGATGCATTACGGGCATGCGATCGTTGAGTATGCCAAAACAGGGAGGTTTGATTCAGAAAAGGCCTTTGCCATTATTTCGAAATATGGCGTCACGGTGATATTTGCCATCGCGACGGCTTTCCGTATGATGATGCATGCGGTAAAAAATCCGAAAGAGCGTTACGATCTTGATGAATTAAGATCAATCACCGTGGGCGGCGAGACCATGGGAAAAGATCTTTATGAATGGGGCCAAAGAGCGCTGGGAGTTAAATTCAACGAAAATTACGGTATGACCGAATGCGATTTTATGGTTTCCAATTGTTCAAAAGTAATGAAAGTTTACCCGGGATCCATGGGCCGCGCGATTCCCGGACATGTTGTCGAAGTCATTGATGAGAAGGGTAACGTCCAAAAACCCGGCGAGTTTGGTGAATTCGCCATCAAACGACCGGATCCAAGCATTTTTCTCGGATACTGGGGCGATCCGGAAGCCACCCAAAAAAGATTTATGGGTGATTGGTTTCGCACAGGCGATTACGGCACCAAAGATGAAAATGGATATTTTTGGTTTACCGGCCGCAAGGATTACGTCATTGAAAGTGGCGGCTATCGGATCGGACCCGGCGAAGTTGAGGATGCGCTGGTGAAACACGATGCCGTAAAACTGGCAGCTGTTATCGGTGTTCCGGATGATATCAGAGGCGAAATCGTAAAGGCTTTCATTGTGCCCAAGGAAGGTGTGACGGTGGATAAAACGCTTGAGGATAACATCAAGCAACATGTGAAGGGCCAGCTGGAGGCGCACGCATATCCGCGCGAAATAGAATTCCTGGAGGAGATGCCGATGACAGACACCGGAAAGATTATGAAAAATGAGCTGCTAAAAATGGATGAAAAACGTCGCACAAAAATAAAAACAGACGAAGCAATATAGAACCCGTCTCAAAAATAGGATTTTGGTTCAAGATTCCGTCTTCGCCAAAAGGCTTCGCCGGGACACGCGCGGCGGGGCCGAGCTTTAAACCGGAGGCATACTGTTGTATGTCGAGGATTTAAAGCGAAGCACCAACAAAGATATTGGGCCAAAAGACATTTTTGAGATCGGTTCTAATAAGGAGGCCGGGTATGGAGACACAATTGATACAGAGTTATGTTGAAGATCGTATCGGGTGGATCGCGCTCAACAACACCAAAAAAAAGAATGCGCTTCATGATACGATGTATGAATCTATTCTTGTGTTACTCGAAGCGTATGAAAAAGATAAGAATGTCAGGACCATTGTTATCAAGGGCAACGATGGTAATTTTTCAGCGGGCTACGATCTGTCGCAAGGTTTACCGGACCCTTATCGTGATTTTGTTAAGAATCTCTCCAGCGCTTCGGCAAAACGACTCTGGTATTGCAAAAAACCAACCATTTCAATGGTAGAAGGTTACTGCCTGGGGGGCGGATTCGAATTGGCGATGGGGGCAGATTTAGTCTATGCCGCCGAGGATGCTGCGCTTGGCGAACCGGAAATCGATTTCTTTTTTACGCCCGATTACAATAGCATTCCCTGTCTGACGCTGGCCAGAAAAGCCAAGGAAATGATCCTGCTGGGCACCGTTATTACCGGCACAGAAGCGGCTGCAATCGGGTTGGTGAATAAAGCTTTCCCGCAAGCGCAACTGGAAGCAGAAGTGATTAAAACCTGTCATCGAATTGCGAGTCTACCTTCAGAGACGGTAGAAGTGGCGAAAGTCGGCTTAAACGGCGCTTTAGACGCGCAAGGTTTTAAAAATGCCATCGATTATGGTGAGGAAATCTCGATTTACAACGGGCTGCTGAGTAAAACCAATCCGAAATGCGAGTTGTTTTACAAAACCGCTAAAGAAAAAGGAGTTAAAGAAGCCATAAAACTGGTAAGGGATTACACGCAATCCGGTCAGGGGGGAGAAACGGGTTGGAAAAAAGACTAGAACCCATTTCAAAAATGTCTTTTGGCCCAATATCTTTGTTGGTGCCTCGTTTCAAATCCTCGACATACAACAGTATGCCTCCGGTTTGAAACTAGGCCCCGCCGCGATCTTGAACCAAAATCCTATTTTTGAAATGGGTTCTAATAGAATTTAATGGTCGCGCATGATGAGAGGAATGCGGCGTGATAACTGACTTTTTATCCTTTGCCGAAGGCCCTTTGCTGTGGATTGTCTTTGTCCTTTTGGGCACGGGGCTGCTTTTGAGAACGATTTTTTTTGTACTCTCCATTATCCGTCGTCGCTCGTCTTTAGACCGGCGTCCAGCCTTCAACGCGCGCCCGTTTCTGATTTTTCGCGTGTTGCTTCCGTTTCATAATGCCGTCCTGAAAAAACCATTTTATAGCCTGCTGCGTTACGGTTTTCACGTCTGTCTTGTGGTCGTTCCTATCTGGTATTCCGGTCATGTTAGCCTGTGGGAGGAATCCCGCTTCGAATGGTACTGGACCCCGATACCCGATGAATGGGCAGATACAATGACCATAATTTTATTGGGAATCTGCTCGTATTTTCTTTTGCGTAGATTCATTTTTAGCAAAATTCGCAAAAACGCCTCCATCGGGGATTACCTGTTTATCATCCTGACGGCCCTGCCCTTCTTAACCGGCTATTTCTACACCCACGGAAATTTAGACCATATGCCTTTTTTCGAAACCTACATGTGGTATTTTCACGTGTTGAGCGCTGAGGCCATGCTGCTGATGATGGTGTTCCTATTCTGCCGAACCCGATTGACGGCCGAAAGATGCATCGGATGCGCCGCCTGTGAAATAAATTGCCCCACCGCAACGTTGGAAACAACAGATATCCAGCTTCAGCGGGTGTTCACCTATTCGCATTATCAATGCATTTGCTGCGGAACGTGTGTTGCGGTCTGCCCGGAGGGTGCCGCAGAATTAAGGCACGAAATCAATTTCGCTCATATTTATCGGATTTTTGCGAAACGCCCGATCCGGGCCGTTGAGCTGGCAATCTGCGACAGCTGTGGTGTGCCGATTGGGCCGCTGCCGCAAATGAAAAAGCTGCAGGAAGCGGTGTCTGCCAGTGATGTTGAAACAGCAACCCTGAACTACTGCACCCGTTGTAAAAAAATAACGGCTCAAAAGAGTCATCTGTTCCCCGATGGTTGGCAACTGCCGGCTGGCGGCCAAGAAAAAGAAAGCCGGCCGGTTCAATGATTATTGTCGTATGACCAAGCAGATTATCAAGTAATTTTTGCCCTTTTGATGGTAAAACTTTTTTCACCACGAAAACACGAAAATTAAAAAGCACGAAAATTTTTCTTTTCTTTCGTGTTTTGATCCTTTCGTGTTTTCGTGATTAATTTTGTATGCGGTCATTTGCGCGAAGGCGAATGGGCATTTTTACCCTGTGCGCTTCCGCTTGGTCTGGTTGACTTTTGTTAAGATGTTGTTTAGCCTAAAAACGCATCATTAAAAGACCATAACCGTTTTGCGGCTTGCGAATGCGCGTATCTTATGAAAATACCCCTGCAAGAATTTGCCTATAATAAATGTCAGGAATTAATTGGATCGGGTGAATTATCTCCCGGGCATCTTTACAGTGAATCGGCGATGTCCAAGCAATTGGGAATTTCTAGAACGCCCCTCAGAACTGCCTTACAGCAACTTGAAAGCGACGGATTAATCATAAGGCTCCCGCAGCGTGGCTTTTATGTATATCAATTTAAAGAAAAAGATGTCGAGGAGCTTTTTACCATCCGAAAAGCGATAGAGGGTTATGCCGTTGAACACATCGCTAAGAAAAAACTAGAAATTGATTTAAGACAGGCAAAGAAACATTTGAAAGCCCAGGAGGAAGCCAGGCAATCAGATGATTATTCGATCTTTATCCGGGAAGATAGGAAATTTCACGAAAATCTAGTCAACGCCCTAAATAACAAACGCCTGGTGATGATATATTCCGGCTTAAGACAGTCAATTGAACTCATTGGCTTAAAACGGTTCAAGATGAATAGTCAACGCAATCAATCCATAGCCGAGCATAAAACAATCATCAGCGCCATCGAAAAAGGCGACCCATTGGCCGCCCGAGAAGCGGTGTACAATCATCTGGATATGGCGATGGTTTCTTTGAAAAAATATCTGAAATCAATTGACCCGCTTTAAAGTGGCTTCAAAACCCCAGATCAGGTTCAAGGGCTAAAAGTGCCTAAAGTGAACTAAAATGACTAAAGTGACTAAAGTTAAGGCGTCGCTGCGCTCCATCTTTTATTTTAAATTGACAGAATTCCACAACTTTAGTCACTTTAGATCACTTTAAACTTTAGTTCACTTTTTTATTGTGAGCATTTAAATTCGCGGGGCAACATAGCCATTGGTGCCTTTTGAGCCCCTTAAATAGTATTTCAATTAGATGCGAAATCCCGCTCCATTGAGCGGGGAGATGGGGTTTTGAAGCCACTTTTTAGAGGCACTCGTTAAGACCCAAACTTTTTAATTTTTCATCGGTAGGGATACCATCGGCACTCCATCCGCGGCTGTCATAGTATTCCGTCAGCATAACATCCAGTTTGGGCAGGTTCTCCCCTGCCGGACCCGCACCCCTTGTGGTTGTCAGAAACCGTTCCGGCAACGTATCATCTTTAGCGCTGATACCCCGGCGAACGGAAATCATGCGCTGTAGATTAAAAATGCGCTCACCCATCTGATAAAATTCAGCCAGATCCACATCCCAGCCGGTGGCAATGTTGAGGAAATCCAGATAGGAAGGCGGCTGCAGCGGCGGGCGCCCAAAACAGTCCGTGCTGTTGGTGAACAGACAAAGGGTGAGCGAATTCAGCAAGCAGATGAAATCCTGCGCTTTGGCCGTCAGTTTTCCCTGCCCTTCCACTTGATAGGGGCTCAGCCGTTCGGTGGCCACCCAGCGGGATATTTCGGCCCCTTCCAGGTCTTCTTTGACGGCATAATCATAATAAATCGACGTAAATCCGGACATGTGACTGGCCCCGAAGGTGGATGTCGCATTCTCAATGGCAGCGCCGTTGTAAGCCCGGGGGTCATGGGCGCCAATTTCGAGTCCCTTGACCTGCATGGCAAACCGCTCGGCGTCGTTACCAAAAATTTGGGCCGCCTGGCGGGTTCCTTCCGCTAAAATATCGGCCAATTGCCCCTGCCGAAACGTGATCTTTTTGATCATCGCCAGCATGGCCTCGGCATTGCCCCATTTCAGGTCGAGACCTTCCAGTAGATCGCTTTTGATGAGGCCGGCCTCGGCGCATTCGATGGCAAAGGCCAGGGTTGCCCCGAGCGAAATGGAATCCATACCGTACTGGTTGCAGTAATCATAGGCCAGATGAACGGCATCATAATCGGCTATCAGACATTGGGTCCCGATGGGGCACAGCGCTTCCCAGACCGTATGGCGCTTGCCTTGCGCATTCAGCCTGGATTCCACGCAACTGGTGCGGCACCCGAAACAAAAATCATACTTGGCGCTTTCCGACAAAACATCGACAATGGTATCATCGACTTCTTTGAACTCCCCGGATGCCCAGTTCTGAATCGGGGCCCTGCCCATCTGCCAGAGACTATCCCAGAGCTCTCTGCCTTTCGTTTTGCGGACCGCGTTCGTGATTTTTACCTTGGGAAAATATTTTTCAACACTGGCTTTTAATGCTTTTTTATCAGCCACCTCGGCCGCACCGGCACTGCGGATCGCTATGCCTTTGAGCTTTTTATATCCCATCAGGGCACCTAATCCGCAACGCGCAGCCGCCCTTCCCCGTTTGCCGTCATTCATAATGCAGGCAAATTTGACGAGGTTCTCGCCGGCCTGACCGATGGCGGCCGTACTGACTTTATTGCCTTCCAGTTCTTTAAGGGCGTCTTCGAATTCATAGCAGTCCATGCCCCAGAACGTTGCCGCATCCCTCAGCTCGACGCGATCTGCGGATATGAACAGGTACTTGGGGGTATGTGCCCGGCCCCGTACGACAACCCCGTGATAACCGGCGGATCGCAGCCGAAAGGCCCAGTGCCCTCCGGAATGAGCCTCGCCATAGATACCGGTCAAGGGCGACAGTCCCGCCACAATGTGCCGGCCGCCGTAGGGAACCGCGCCGGTCAGCGGGCCGGTCATAAAAATCAGCGGATTGTCGCCCGACAAGGCAGCGGTTTCAGCGCTGGTCTCCTGCCAGATGATTTTGGCCGCCAGCCCGGCACCCCCCAGATATTTGCGCGCCATATCCGCTTTGACATAAACCGTCTCAGTCGTATTGTTTGTCAAATCGACAATGAGCAAGCGGGGTGAAAATCCCGCATCCGGCTGCGGTGCGTAAATTTGCGCTTGCGTTTTTGTTGCCATTTATATTTCTCCGATTGGAAGGGTTATAAATAATAGATGGGAACGTTAAATGAATTGTCCGGGAGGGGGTGACCTGATGGCCGCATGTTTGAGCGCTATCTCGGTTGGTGCAGCGGGCACCGCGACAGTTGGCTTCGCGGCTGGCAGCGGCTGCCACAGAGAGTTTATCTAATGGAACTCAGGTGACAGGATTCAAAGATTGAGGAATTAAGGGATTTAGGAATTAGAATGGCAGAATACCTTCAATTCCTAAATTCCTGAATTCGCAATTCCTAAATTTGCTACTGACACATGACTAGGTCGTCAACCACCTCACCGTTGCATTATCTTTGAATTTGTCAACCAGATACTCGAAGAACTGGGCCATCCCACCGGCGTAAAAGATCATGATCAAAATCAGCATAAGGCCATAAACAAGCAGGTTGATCCCCGGCAGATAGTCAAAATTAGATCGTAACATCTCCGTAAACCAGATGAGGGGAAAGGATACGGCAAATCCGCCCCACAGGGTCCCCCGACCCCCGATATAGGCGATCACCAGGAACTCGACGGTTTTGGCGGTGTGAAGGAAATCGGGGGTCAGAATACCGATGAAGTGGGCGTAAAAGGCCCCGATCCACCCGGCGAGGGCGCAAGAGACGGTGAAATTCATAATTCGATAACGCGTGGGATCGATGCCGGAGGTCTTGGCGGCGTCCATATTCTGACCAATGGCCTTGAAGGCCAGGCCAATGTGGGAGCGGGCCATTCGTTTCAGAATATACCATGTCACAAGCGCCACCCCCAGCACCGGATACCAGTAGTAAATGTTGGAAGCTTCCGGCCCGAAAAAGTAGAGAGTCTGCAAGCCCAGCATTCCACGGGTCAGCCAGACCATCTTGATGGTCAGACCCATCAGGCCAATCCCGATGAACCAGGTCAGGCAGATGGCAAACATCCCCCGCATGCGAAGGCTGATGGCACCGGTAAAAAATCCCAGCAGCGCGGCCGTAAAGGCACCGCAAAGCATGGCCACCGGAAGCGGGATGCCCCATTTGTTTGCCACAATGGCAGAGGTATAGGCGCCTAAGCCGACAAAGGCGGCAAACCCAAAATTGACAACCGCAATGTAGCCGGAACTGAAATCAAAGGCCATCGCGCCGGACCCCATTATGGCCGCCAGGATGAACCATCGAAGCAAATAATCCTGGTTAAAGGGCGGAAAGAGCGGAACAATAATCAGGATTAAAAACCCGATCGCCCCCAGGGGCGTCAGGCAAAGATAGTCTAAAAATTTAGCGATTCCCTGCTTTTGGACATCATATTCATTGGCCATAACAACTCCCTCTTCTTATTCATCCCATACGGTTCTGACTTTTGTCGCAAAGATTCCAGACGGCTTAAAAATGAGAATGAGCGAAATCAGCAGCACCGGTATCACGGCCTCCCAGCCTTCACCGAAATAGGTTCGCGTGAGGACCTGAAAAAGCGCAATCATGAAGCCCCCCGGAATCGAACCGACCACATTACCAAATCCCACCAGAATAATGATAAACCAGGAGTTGTATAACGGCATGAGGCCCACTGTTGGATAGGAAGGAAACATAAACAGCAGACTTGCACCGGCCAGGCCGGCCAGACCACAACTCAGGGCAAAGGTCATAATATGAACGGCATCAACCGAAATGCCCACCATGCGGGCACCTTCCTCATCCTGGGATACCGCCCGGATGGTTTTGCCGGCGGTTGAGAACATCATGAAAATATAGAATCCAATCATGGTCAGCATCGCGATGAAAAAGGCGCAGACCCTGTCCATCGAAATATAGACATCGAATATCGACACCGACGGAAAATCCCAGTAGGCCAGAATCCCTTTAAAGTCGGCCCCAAAGGCTAATTGATGGGTATTCTGGAAAATAATGGAGAGACCGATGGTGATCAAAAAGCAGTTCAATAACCATCCCTCTCGATTGCGCATCCGCAACTGTTTGAACACCAGCCGCTCGGTGATAATCCCCAGGAGCGCACACATCAATGTCCCTGCCAGGATAGCGATCAGGGGGCCCACATAAGCCATAAAGGATTCCGGGTTATCAAGCGTGTATTTGCCGATCGGCAGCATCGCATAATAGGCGGTCAACGAACCGGCCATGAAATATTCGCCATGGGCAAAGCCGGCGATGTTCATCACACTGAAGAGCAATGAAAGGCCAATGGCCATCAAGGCCCACATCCCGCCGGTGATAATCGTATTCACCAGGACATAGGGCCCCTTGTCGATAGAAGCCACAATGGCAATTAAAATGGTTAGACAGACGGTGATGCCCCCTGCCGAGAATAGCCATCGCGTCGCCTTTTGAGCAAAAGATTCGCCGATGGTTTGATCAATTTGATCGACTGCCGATTCGGTTGCAGGATTTGCCATAAGCTGCTGCTCCTCGTTTAATGTCCCAGATAGATCTTTCTGACATGTTCGTCGTTGGCCAGATCCTCGCTCTTGCCGTCTAATACAATTTTGCCCTTTTCAAGGATATATGCGCGCGAAGCGGTCTTTAGTGTTTTGGTAACATTTTGTTCCACCAGAAGAATCGTGGTGCCTCTTGCGTTAAGGGCTTTGAGGGCCTTAAAGACTTCGTTTGTCAGCTGGGGCGCAAGACCCAACGAAGGTTCATCTACCAGGAGCAGACGCGGGCCGGACATGATCCCCCGGCCAATGGCCAACATCTTGCGCTCGCCGCCGCTGAGGGTCCCGGCAAACTGATTCTCTCTTTCATAAAGCCGCGGAAAAAGCTCATAAACAAATTCAAGGTGTTGCGCTTGTTTGGCAGGGTCCTTGAGCGTAAAAGCCCCCATCTCGAGGTTCTCCCTGACGGTCATGTTCACAAAGAGATTCAGATCCTCGGAAATAAAGGCGACACCCTTGCGGCAGACCAGGTGGCCCTCCAGCCCGCCGATGGCATCCCCTTCAAAGAGTATTTCACCCCCCTGGGGCTCGAGCAGCCCTGAAACGGTCTTGAGAGTCGTCGATTTTCCGGCCCCGTTCGGCCCGATCAGGGCCACAAACTCTCCCTGCTCGACATAAATGGAAACGTCCCAGAGCACCTGCAAAAAGCCATAACCTGAATCAAGACTCTTTATTTCTAGTAACACTTTTCTCCTCCGCTGGTTTTAGAACCTATCTCAAAAATGCATCTAATCCGCCAGAGGCGGACCCTTTGGCGTGAGCTAACGTTTTTGAGATAACTTCTAGAAGTGATTTCAAAACCTCAGATCAGGTTCAAGGGCAAGGCGTCAGGCCGATCGAGAAAGCGCAGCATACATTGGGTATGTGAGCATTTATCGGAGGCCTGCAACGCAGCCATTGGGCCTTAGATGGGGTTTTGAAACCACTTCTAGTCTTCCTCAACTCCGAGATAGGCCTCAACCACCTTTGGATCCTGGGATACCTCTTTTGTGGGGCCTTCCGCAATCTTGTTGCCGAAATTGATCACTACTAACTGTTGGCACAATCCCATGATCACGTCCATGATGTGCTCCACCATAAGGATCGTGATGCCTTTATCGCGTACCTTCAGAATGATGCCCATCAAGGGCTCAAGCTCGCGCTCTGTCAGACCGCTGGCCAGCTCATCCAGCAGCATCACTTTGGGTTTGCTCGCCAACGCCCGCGCCAGGTCCAGTCTTTTTAACTGAACGGTATTCAACTTCTCGGACACCGTATCTTCAGGCAAAGCAAACTCGACAAAGCTGAGTTGCTCGCGGGCATGCTTGACCGGATCCTTCAGCCTGGGATTATTCCCATAAACCGCGGCCACCATCACGTTTTCAAGGACCGTTAATTTGGGGAACGGCCGGGGGATCTGGAAGGTTCGGGACAGGCCCTTGTGACACATCTCCTCAGGTGAGCACGTCGTGGTTTCCTCGCCCAAAAAATGAACCGCGCCGGAAGTTGCATTATCCAGCCCGGCAAGGGCATTCAGCAGGGTGGTTTTACCGGCGCCGTTGGGACCGATCAGTCCCATGATTTCGCCCTCTTTTACACTCATGGAGACCCGGTTGACCGCCACGAGCCCACCGAAGCGCTTGGTTAAGTCCTTTGTTTGAATGACATAATTATTATTGTTAGCCATGTGCTCCCACCCCAATCTGCAGATGATTAAGGTTAAAATAAGGAGGGGCAATGGTTTGCCCCTCCCCTGTCTGTCAATCGACCGCTGTTACTAGGGTGCCATGAAGTCCATCTCTTTAATTTCCAGCGGAAAGATGATATTGGCCTTGCCGCCCTTGTACTGAATGACCGGCATGAACCAGTGGTCCGCATCTGTCACCGGATCCGGATACATCTCCTCGGTGAACTTGTATTCCTTCATCATAATGGAGCCGTCGGCATAGCCGTAAGTCAGCTTGCCGGGGATCATTTCTTCAAGCATGACCTTGTGAATCGATTCGCTGTCCAGCTTGCCATATTTCTCAAGCGTGCGGTTGAGCATCTTGAGAAAGTGACCGGCCGCATCGTAGGAGATACCGCCGGCTGAAGCAGACGGTTTAAACTTGTATTTTTTTATGAAATTCTGGCGGTAAGCTTCGGAGCGGGAGGTAAATTTGACGTTCATATCAACGATCCCATTGGAACTCCTGCCGGTCAGCTCATACCAGTTACCGACCCATCCCAAACCATCAACGATGGGAAGGGCCTTTAATCCGACTTCTCTGGCTTGTTTAATATAGGCGGAGACGGACGCGGCGGCGGTGTTGGTGATGGTAACCAGCGGGACCCCTGCCTTTTTATACTTGCTCAGCAAAGGATAGAAATCGGTCTGGCCAATCTGGGTGTAGTCTTCCATCACGATTTCCCAGCCATATTTCTTGAGATTCGCCTTGGCAGCCTTATTCCAGTCACGGCCCCAGTCTGTTTCCTCAGCACAAAGGGCCACGATCCTTTTTGTGGGTTTCCATTTGGAGTTCTTTGCGGCATAGTTGATGAATTCGAAATAGAGCTTCGTGGCAAGGGCCGGATAGCCCCAGTATTTGAACCAGTAACCTTTGTATTTGGGATCGCTTTTGATCTTATCGCTGATGGTTTCGGCGGCACCCATGCCACCCATGTGGGGAACTTTATATTTAACGGCCTGGTCGACAACGGCCATCGCCACCGAGCTGTGCCACCCGCCCAGACCGACCTGCATGCCTTTTCTTTCGATGGCCTCAACGTAAGCGTTGGTCGCTTTGGCCGGATCACTCTGAGTATCGATAAACATGAGTTCCAGCTTATAGTCACCGACCTTATTGCCGGCCTCTTCCAGTTTCATGAGCAGGCTATTCTTAATACTGGCACCGGATTGCGCGGACGGACCGGTAAACGGTCCCATCAGCCCCACCTTGAGAACCTTTTCCGCACCGGCATTCATCGCTACAAGCGAAATCAGCATGGTTGCAGCGATAACGATTGATAGAAAACGTTTCTTGTGCATCGTGAATCCTCCTTTTTCTAATATCGGTTAATGAAATGCCGGGCATCTATCCGCCCCAAGTCAAACAGCGAGTGAGGGAGAGGCTGCCAGGCACATTTCTATCCCAATTCAAGATCGACAACTGTTGTGGTATCACCTCCTTTTCATTTCGTCTTCTTCATTCTTCATTCTTTTTTACGTTTGCTTACATATTCGGCGAGTTTCTTTTCGATGTCCGAATCTATATCAGGTTTTGTATATTCTGCAAGTCTTTCAGCCAACAGTGCCGTTGCAGATTCTTTCAGGGTTTTTTTGCCGGCAGCATGCCAGGATTCGTAATCCATGCGGCTCATTAAAGCTGGTAAATAAAATTCGGATCGGCAGTGTTCGAAGGTGCGCTCATGGGTCAGATATTCGCCACCGACACCCACTTCTTTGATGGTGGGCAAGTCGATGCGATCATCGCTCACATCGAGGGGTTTCAGAATCCTGCGCAACATCCCGCATAGCTCTTCATCCGCCAGAAACTTTTCGTAACTCATGGCAATATAGGACCCCAGAATGCCGCAGGCGTGTAGAATGAAATTGGCGCCGCTCATAATGGTTTGGGAGAGTGCCAGGGTGGACTCGATACCGGCCTGCATATCCGGGAAATGGCCGTCGGTAAGTGCACCGCTGCCCCTGCTGGGCAGCCCATAAAATTTTGCCATCTGCATGGTCGCATTTTGAATCATGGATAGTTCCGGCGCCCCGATGGCAAGCGCTCCGGTTCTCATCTCGGTTATCGTTGAGGTCGTCCCGTAAATAACCGGCGACCCGGGATTAACCAGTTGCGCCAGGATGATACCGGCGAGAACTTCCGCATTCTGAACCGCCAGGAGACCGGGCAGGGTCACCGGGCCGGTGGCGCCGGCCTGCATCAAAAGCGCCAGCATGTTGACCTGACCGTGGCGTGCATATTCGATCAGGGCACCCGCCATTTCAACGGAATATTGCAGCGGTGAAAGTGAACTGATGATGCCCATCATTACGGGTCTGTCTTTAATTTTTTCTTTTCCGCCCCAGGCGATGCCGGCCATTTCAATCGAATCAATGGCCGCCTGGCGGGATACCGAGCTTCCCAGAAAGGGTTTATCACATAAAACGATGTTGGAGAAAAGCATATCCAGATGCGCAGTCGCTGCCGGTCGATCCGAGGGCTCTACCATCAGGCAGCCATTCATATCGATGTATTTGGAGGTCTGCACCAGTTTACAGAAATTGTCATAATCCTGCATGACGGCTTCTCTTTGCTCGCCGTCTTTGGTGACCATAAAGGGGCTGCCGTATCCGGGGGCCAGGACAAGGTTTTGCCCCCCGAGGGTAACGCTTTTTTCAACATTGCGCGCTTCGATTTGAAATTCTGAAGGCGCTGATTCCAGCGCTTTGTCAACGAGGCCTTCTTCGATAAACACGACATTGCCATCGACGCGAGCGCCGCAGCGACTGAATATTTCCAGTGCCTCGGGTTCATGGAAGGCGACGCCGACATCCTTAAAAATTTCCAGGGTTGCCTGATGGAG
>Ga0255053_10001328_pt1 | contig 13688 bp, 10 predicted proteins | sample JV7_2_22_MG_FD_188635 | JGI IMG/M metagenome (GOLD analysis project Ga0255053, IMG submission 188635) | Seawater microbial communities from Jervis Inlet, British Columbia, Canada - JV7_2_22 | ecosystem: Environmental > Aquatic > Marine > Inlet | place: Canada: British Columbia | collected...
TTTTCTAAAGCAGTTAGCTTATCGGAGTCAATTTCTAATAGAGTTATCTGGTGCCCCAGTTCTGCAAAACAGGCGGCTGTTGATAGACCGACGTATCCAGCTCCGATAACACTGATATTGCTCATGTGAATTACTACTCCTGTTTTTATTATTTCTATTTTTACAATATCAAGTTAAATTCAAAGTAAGATAACGTTAGGATTAGGTTAGAAACCATGTAACCGCGTTCTGATCGGAATATATTCTCAATAGAATGTGTTTTTACCGACGCCATAACTGTAAAAAAATCCCCAGAACATCAGGGTCGAAGCACCAGCCCGATTTATTTGTGATTTTGTTTATTGCCTGATTCGGGCTTAATTTCTCCTGCGACGGTAGACCTGAGGTAAGACGCTCAAAAGAACTCACAACGAATAGAATTGTTGCTCCCAGCGGAACATCAACACTTCTGGCATCGAAATAACCTCTATCTACATCGTACATATTATATACATACCGGATAAAAAGAAGGACTGTCTTTAAAAACGGAATGCCTGAGAGTGCCTTCCACATCGGACTAAAGCATTCTTGTATCCTGGTTGCTTCTTCAGCAGATACCAGCGTTAACTCAATTAAAATCTGGGGAGATAACACCAGCCCTAGGTCGTTTATCATAGCTGCATACCGTAGCGACTGACAGTCGCTCTCTGACAGCTTGTATTCTCTGGCAATGCTTAATGCGTACTTGGATACAAATTCGGCTCTTTCCGGGTTAAAGACCCATTCGAGGTTCACCGACTTGGCTATCTCTCTACCCATCCCCAGAATTGCCTCTACACAGGCTAGCTGTTCTATCTCTTGCTGCAGCAGGGACTCCTGTTGGATTTCCAACCGACTATTCAGGTCTTCGGTCAGGAATAGTGTGCGATTGCAGAGAACGCCTAACTCTTGGATTCTTCCCCTTATTTTATCCAGGCTATCCTTCACGGTTGAGGGGACCTGCTCTGAAAGTGATGACAGCAGATAGCGGATATTTACCAGCTCAGACTGTGCTTCTTTTCTACTTATATCGGTCGCCTGCTGCAACGAACTGGTTTCCTGCATCCAGCTATGCCATCTTTTGGGAATGATGAGGGTGTATGTTGTCCCTTCTTCTTCACTGGTGACATACAGCTTTCCACCCAGCCCCTGAAGCATCAGTTTGGCGGGATAGATACTATTCTTTAGTTCATCAAGATTTTTTCGCCCCGTTTGATTTTGGGATATATGATGGATGGGATTAATAATCACAATTGTAAGGAACTCTTCATTCATCTCAGCACCGCGTATCTTCAGTTGGCCCTTTGAGGGTAGGAGTTGGATTTCATTCCTTACTATATAAAGGAGACACTCGGTAAGAGTCCTCCTGTCTATCGAAATTGGGCCGAGTTTGTCAGCGACTTCTATACTGATTTTTATTCCGCGTTGTTTTAATGTATCTCGTGTCTGATTTATGACCCAATCTAGAGTATCGGCTATATCTACCTCTTCAAAGATCGCATCAGCGGTAAGTCGTTTTACTCTGGTTAGACAGGTGAGTCCTTCTATGATAAGGCTAAACTGATCAAGTTTTTCACGGACCATTTGAAAGCTTTTCTTTTGCTCGGGTCCGAGACTTTCAGCATGAAGATCTGATAAAGAACCCATATTATCTCGGGTAACCTTAAGCGGTGCATCAAGCTCGCTGATGGTGAAGTCCAGCCAGTCTAAAACGCCGGACAATACCCTTAATTCTTCTCTTTGTACACTCGATACACATCCGGGAGCCGCTGCCATTTCCGACTCGGTATCGCTGGCCTGAAGACTAAGGGGCGATTTATCATCGGGAAAACGCTTGAGGTTGTCCATTTGTTCGGTGACGGCTTCGTGTACTTCAAGATAATGGCGAAAAGTACGTTTCTGGTTGGTTACCAGACCGAAACGAAGGTTTATGATGGGATTTTGTTCTTTACTACCATCCTGGCTTTCATATGAGATGTAGCCCCTTTCAATATCTTCATCCGTGTAAAGGTCTTTGATGCGTCGGTTAAACTCGGCCGCAATCCGATGGCACAGAGTCTTAGCCTTTGGTGGTGTACTGATGATAACGAATTTATTACCGTTGACACGCCCCACCAGGTCATCTCGGTTTCCAAAATTCCGGACTTTTTCTGCAACAATATCGGCCAGGAGTCTGATAGAGCAGTCGCCCTGTAAATAGCCATAAGTCTTATTAAATGATGTAAGGTTATCAATAATAATATAGACAAAAGCAAATTCTTTTTTCTGGTCGATAAGCTCAGTCATTTCCAGGACCACCTGGGCCTGGTTCGGCAGGCCGGTTAGTGGATCAATGTTTTCTATCCTTTTCCTGTGCCTTAAATGGGTCTGAACCAGATTTACGATTTCATTCGGGTCAAACGGTTTGGTGATGTAGTCGATGGACCTGTTTTCTACTTCATTGGTAACAATGGGCTTTGACTTTGTGGAACTGATGACAATAATGGGTATCTGATTTGTTTGCGGGGATCTCTGGAGTCGTTGGCAAATATCTTTTACGCCTATATCGGGAAGGAGTGGATCCAGGAGTATGATGTCCGGTCTCTCCGAGAAGGTCTTGTCGATTGCCTCCACACCGCTCTGGGCCGTGACGAATTCCAGATTGGCATGCGTCAGATTCACACCCAGGATACGAATAACCTCCGGATCGGAATTGACCGCCAGGATTTTCCCTGCTTTTTGGGTAACGATGCCACTTTCGTTTGCAGTCATGGTATTTCTCTATAATCCAATCGGTGGTAATACTAACGAAATAATGATATTAAGGAGGCGTTAGATTGATGTCAGAGTGTAGTAAGAAAATGGTTAGAATCTATAACACTTTACGGTCATTCAATCATCAAATACAAACGATTTATCATACATATAATTTATGACGGGTAAGAATCAGGGATGATTTTGGGTTGGGACTAACTTGAATTATCAGGTGATTTTGTTGTAAGTTAGAAACATGTTAGATATTGGTAATAATTGGGTAAGCAAACAGATATTTTTGGTTGACTAGTAGAATAAAAATGTATACAATTATGACGATTATCCGGTTTAGTACTTAAGTACAATGACCAAAGTTGGAAATTGGTGGGAAAAGGTATAAAAAGTGATGTTGACATCTGGCACCTTCCAATATATCCTTATATTAGCTTCCCCAGAAATTTTAACCTTAAGCTAATTGTACCCTAAATATGCCATATGGCAACATTCCCATGGTTTGAATTTTCTAACCAAACATAGTAATAGATGTAGAAAAAGTGGGCAAAGGGGTCAATGGCAAAGTAGGAGGATAGATAGATGAGAGGCAAGATATTACTGATTGAAGATGATGTTGAATTTTCTAACCTGACACGCATGTGGCTCAAGAATGCCGGGTATGACGTCTTTACCGCTCAGGATGGCGCCGAAGGTATGCGCCGTGTCTATAGCAACCGGCCGAACCTGGTGCTCTTGGACGCTAATATCCCCAAGATGGATGGCTGGGAAGTCTGCCGCAGGATTCGGGATATGAGTGATATTCCCGTAATGATGGTAACGGTAAACGGTAAGAAAGCCGATAAACTAAGAGGATTTGACCTCGGTGCCGACGATTATCTTACCAAACCTGTTGATTTTCGTGAATTGATAGCCAGAGTACAGGCTGTCCTGAGAAGGACCGGCTCAGCTAATGTTGATAGTGAACCGAGTAATTTCCATAATGGCGAGATTGAAATAGAATGGAGAAGCCGTCAGGTATATGTCAGAGGAAAGCGGGTGAAGCTATCGCCTACGGAATTTAGAATCTTATCCTGCCTGATCAAGAACCGCGGCTGGATAGTAACTCATGAGCAGCTGCTGGAAAAAGCTTGGGGCCCAAACTATATCGGCGATAAATCCTTTGTCAAACTTTATATCCGGTACCTGCGCCAGAAAATAGAAGAGAATCCCCACACACCGAAGTTGATTTTAACCGAACGGGGCGTTGGCTATTACTTTGCCCAGGCGACCGAAGAGGTTGAAACGTTAGGGAGTTAACATAAATCGATGAAGCGTAATCTTTCGGCCAGGCAAAAGAATAATATACCCCCCGCTCAATACGGCGATGATGGTGCCTTACATGAGAAAGAAGGAACCGGGGAAAGGTATATATTCGGTGAAAGTAGTAGTAGAAGCGAAACAGAATTAATGGTGTATAAGGATAAAGACGGTCTCCCGGTAACCTATGACGCCGTCGCACGTGATAAGAAAAAGCATACTACCACGGACGATCTTTCAGTGTTATGGCATGAGATACTCTCACCTCTTACGGTTATAAAAGGATATACCGGGACCCTATTGGAGCTTACCGAATCGATTACCGAAGAGCAGAAGAAGCAATATCTCCGCGGTATAGAATCTGCCAGTAACAGGATGATTCGTCTGCTGGAAAATCTTAGAGAGATTTCTCATCTTGAAAACTCCGATACTTGGATAACCCATTCCGTTTATCTTAATGATATACTCCGCCAAGTAGTACCCGAGATTCAGAATCAGACAAACAAACATATTATTAAAATTACTCCTGTAGAGCGCCTGCCTCTGGTGAAAGCCGAACCGGAAAAGTTAGAACAGGTTCTAACAAATCTTATAACTAATGCCGTGAAATACTCGCCGCAGGGTGGGGAGATTACGGTTGACGTTCGGCTGGTTCGCGATGAACGTGACCTGAGTATGATGTTTGGAGATACCCCTGTTATAAACTTCCCCTGCTTGGTTGTTAGTATTGCGGATGATGGAATAGGAGTACCTGAAGAAGAACTGGAGAGTATATTCCAGCGATTTTATCGTGTGGATAACCAGATAATAAAAAGCACTCCCGGCGCTGGCCTTGGCCTGTATATCAGTCAAATGATAGTAGAAGGCCACGGCGGTCGTATATGGGCTGGTAACCGGTCCCGGGGAGGCAGTGTTTTTAACTTCTCCTTACCGCTGGAACAGAGGGCAACTAGAAGGTATAAAGACTACCATTAATGAAATACCAATCACCTTTCAATCGTCTATCTAGCATATATGACTTACCTTCAAATCTAATCGAATTCTACCTTTATCCTACCGTGTTCTTACCTGTAGCCGTTAAGGTGGAATTGTTGGCTAAATCACCATGAAAAGCCCGTATTGTTTAGTTTATTATTGTGCTGTTTTTGTGAGATTTACTCACCATTGTGTTATGCCGTTGTAAGTTGGATTATTTAGATTTTACTTAGGTATACCCATAGTTTACTAAATCTATTAATATGGAGGAGAATTACATGCAGATAGTCTCTACCCACCCAGCCAGACTCGATGGTTATCACGGTATCGCATCTGAAAGCCTACTGTCAGATGTAACCAAAACTGCTGAAAAACTGCGTGGATTGCGTGTAATACATGTTAATGCTACTGCTCAGGGTGGGGGAGTGGCGGAAATCCTCAAGTCGCTGGTGCCGCTCATGCAGGATGTCGGCGTTCGGGCCGAATGGTATGCACTGTCGCCCGACGATTCTTTCTTCAGTATCAGTAAAAGCCTGCATCATTGTCTCCAGGGAGGAAGCTCCACACCGAGTGCCGCCGAATTCAGTCACTACCGGGCACGTAATGAGAGAGCGGTGAAAACTCTTAAATCGATGGGAGTATCGGCAGACATCTGGTTTATCCACGATGCTCAGGTATTACCTATGCTGTCCTTTATGAACTCAGATGTCGGTGTATGGATTTGTCACGTAGATACTACACAACCCAATGAAGAAGTCAGGAAAATACTTTTTCCCTATATGACCAAATATCAAAGGATAATAGCCAGCATGCCCGAATATTTCCCCAATGGTAATAATCCCACTGAAGTGGTCGTTATTCCGCCGGCTATCGACCCCCTCCAGCCCAAGCACCGGGAAATGACCTACTCGAGGGCAAGGCAGATAATGGCTGAGCTGGGTCTGGACACAAACCGCCCCATTATCTCCCAGGTATCGCGTTTCGATAAGTGGAAAGACCCGTGGGGTGTGGCTGATGCATACAGACTGGCGAAAAAGGAGATACCCGGACTTCAACTCGCTTTTGTCGGCGCGATGACCGCGAAAGACGATTTTGATGCATATGAAATTCTGGAAAATCTGCAGGAATATTGCGGAAACGATTCTGATATCCATATCTTCTCTGACCCGGAGCTTATCGACGATCGGGAAGTGAACGCCTTTCAATCCGGCTCGGATGTTATCCTCCAGAAGTCCATTCGTGAAGGCTTCGGTCTAACGGTCGCGGAGGCTATGTGGAAGGAAAGACCTCTAATCGGTGGTAACTGCGGCGGTATCCGGCATCAGATTAACGATGGCGAGACGGGATTTCTTGTTGATAGCCCGTCAGATTGCGCCGAGCGTATTGTCACTCTGCTGAAGAATCCGGGATTGGCCGGACAGATGGGCCGGGCTGGAAAAGAGTCGGTGAGGAATAAATACCTCATGCCGCGCCTGCTCAGGGACTATCTGCATCTGGCTTCGGACCTGACGAATTGACAGTATAATGCAGCCGGATTCTATGATTCTTTTTTACCCACCGCTCCATTTGCGCCTGATTGCCTGTAAGCACTCAGGGCAGCAATAAGGAAATAAATCCAGGCAATGTACTGAGACGCTCTACCCAACCAGGCAATCCGGCTTTCCAGAGAACCTCTCGATACGAAAATTACCCCTGCGGCAAAGAGTATCAAACCCAGAGAATACCAGAAGTAGATATTGTCACGTGAACTGCGGTATTTCCTCAGATAAATCAATGCTACACTTACACAGAAAATGGCGGCTATTCCCTGCACGACGTCTCTGCTGGCAAAATGCTCTGTAAATCTATGCGTGAAAAAGGTTATGACGCCTTGAGATGCCAAGCAGGTGATAATGGAAATAATCAGTATTATGCCGGCATAGATAATGATGATACTCGGTATACTCGACTTGGACTTCCCGCCAAAAAAACCTGGTTTCTTCATACCGAGAATAGCCCCCGCCAAAAATACTATCGAGGCTAATAACACACCGCTATCGTATACGGTAAGGCTGGTATTAAGGTCGGAATTTGGTAGCCACCCGTAAAGGACAATACTGAAGCCGAAAGCTAGGAGACCACCGCCCAGAGCCAGTATCTCGGGTGAACTTGACTGAAGATAATTCCTGGTGGTGAAATATATCGTCAATAGGGCAACTACGCTGATAAATATGGTGTTTATGATGGCTCTCGGCCAATTTAGCCGGTAGCTTTCACCGATATCAAGGATATCAAGTGCGATAAAAAGTATCCCGAGGATGATAAGGATAAGAGTCAGGCCCAGTGCGGTACGTTTGAGCGTAAACCAATTATTCATTACAGCGTACGGTAGTAAAAACCCATTTTACCAGCTTTAATACCATCGATACATCTTTTTATGTCTATCAAAACCGGTCTTTCGTTGGTCACATTTACAAGTTTTTCCAGGCTGATCTCAAGCCCGGATTCCCGGAAAATATCGTGAGCTACAGCCAGGATAACACCGTCGAAATCGGCTTCTTGTTCCATGCTGGATATGATTTCTATGCCGAATTCCTCTTCGGCTTCAACGGTGTCCAGCAAGGGGTCGTAACCCGAGGCTGTAATACCGTATCCCTTCAACTCTTTTATTACCTGCTTTACCGGTGTTTCCCGGGTATCGGCGACATTCTCTTTATATGTAAGACCCATGATTAGTATTCTGGAACCCTTGATTACTTTACCGACTTCATTAAGAGCTTTTATGGTTAATTCGGCAACGTGCTTGCCCATAGAGTCGTTTATGGCTCTACCGGCCAGAATGACTTGCGAATTATAACCGTATTCCTTAGCTCTATGGACCAGATAATACGGGTCTACGGGAATGCAGTGACCTCCGACGAGCCCCGGGGAGTAGCGATGGAAATTCCATTTCGTAGAGGCAGCGTCCAGTACATCTTTAGTATCGATGTTTAGTTTATCGAAAATGAGTGATAGCTCATTCATCAAGGCTATGTTTAGATCCCTCTGGATATTTTCTATTACCTTAGCAGCCTCGGCGGTTTTAATGTCCTTGGCTTTGAATACATTGGGAAATATTTCGTGATAGAGCTTCTCCACAATTTCCGCCGTTTCGTCGTCCATTCCGGAAACTACTTTAACTATTTTTTCGATGGTATGCTCTTTGTCGCCCGGATTAACCCTTTCAGGCGCATAGGCGATCTTGAAATCATCACCGCACCGAAGACCGGACTCCTTTTCCAGAATCGGTTTGACGATCTCCTCGGTCACACCAGGATATACGGTCGATTCCAGGATGACGATGCCGTTCTTCTTCAGATACTTTCCTGTAGTAGTTGCCGCACCTTCGATGAGGCTGAGATCGGGCTCTTTAGATTGGGTTACCGGTGTCGGTACGCAGATAATGATGAAATCAGCCTGGGCTATCATGGCGGCTTCGTCAGAAAAGGTAAGGTTTTTATTGTCGGCGTTCTGCTTTAACTCAGCCATTCTTTTACTGCTAATGTCGTATCCGATAACCTTTAGTCTCCTGGCAAATGCCTCAGCCAAAGGTAAGCCTACGTAACCCAGACCGATGATACATACTACTGCCCTATCGAGGTTTGATTTCATATTTATGACCTTTCGTTAATAATTAACCAATATCTGACTAATATATACAATATATGTAAGTATGATACATGGCAAGGTAACAATTACACATGTTAGAAAATCTTATATAGCCATTTTGTATATATGTAATTATATATATGATCAATCCCCGAGATACATGATTTGAATATTAGCAGAGATGAACGTGCTTCTACTCGTTTTAACCGGTATAAATCGGCATTTTCATCACAAAATCCGTAATCAACAGTTACCGCTGATTGATACCCGGAGGCCACTACCGTATCAATCACTCGATCGTTATAAGAACCGGCGGGATAGCAAAAATGTTCGATTTTCCGCCCGATCATTTCTTCGATTTTGTTTTTAGAAAAAAGTATTTCGTTTTGAAGCTCTTCATCAGAAATAAGATTAGTACAATTGGGGTGACTCTTGGTATGACTCCCGATTTCAAATACATCGGTTTCCAGTTCCTTTATGCCCTCCCAACTGGCGAGTAAAAACTCTTTGGGAGTATTCTCTATCTTTAAATTGATAAATTGTTTAAGGTGTTCTCGCCGCTCTATATCAGAGATGGACCGGAGTTTAGTTTTTATATCTCGCATCGCATACTCATATGACTTTTTATTAGTTAATATATAGGTATACTTTTCGCCTTTGAAGTCAAATTGAAAGTTCCCCTGCTTCTGGTTTCTTATCACAGTTTCCACATAGTCTGTCCACAATAAAGTACCAGTTCCTATCAAATCAGAGACCAGGTAAACACAACCCTTGGCATTATACTCCCGCATTATGGGGTAGGCATTCTCAATGACGTTCCTAAATCCATCGTCAAAGGTAAGTACTACGTTTTTATAAAACTTCCCTTTATTTTTTATTGTATTTACTAATTCGGTGAGGGAAATAATAGAATAGCCTTTACGTTTTAGATGTTCCATTTGTTTTCTAAAGGATGATTTGGAGATATGTCTCTCGTCATAACCTTTCAGTAAATCAAAACCATCATCGCAAATACCATGATACCAGAGGATAATTGCCTTGTGGCGGTTCAAAGCTCGGGACAACGCATTTATTCCCAGCGTATCGAATGGCCACACCATCAACGCCCTGAGATTACTCTTAATCCCTGTCATAATTTGTTTACCTTTTCAATAGGCAATAATAAGCTCTTGGTATCCTCTCCTAAAACAACCACTTTCTGCATAATTCTCTGATCACATAACTGATACATATGTTAACCTCATTAAACACTCAATATATAACTAGTCCTGTTGTTTGCCCATTATTTCTTCCTATATTTATTCTTTGTAGCTGATATACCAAATATCTTTCTAAATAATCGGTATCCAAGATTAAGTAAGGCAAATAATAATGGGATAGGGTCATCCCAAGCTGATACTGCATAGACTCTCTTTCTCTTGAGTGGATTAATAATATTCATTGAAAACATATTCTTTGTGAATTTAAGTTTAAAAAAATCATGGAGATAGAAGGTATCATTTACCCAAAAATTCCCGCTTTCAGGGGATTTTAAATTACCTTTATAACGCCCAATTGTATCTAGATAAGCTATATGGGTGATATCAGTTCCGCATTTAGCTGGCAGAGCGTTTGGTATGCTTGTTCGAGCATTTATCTCAAGTAATTTGTAAGTGTTATCTCTTGTGTCTTTCTTAAACTCAGGTTCGGCTATTCCGTGATATTTCATTGTCCTTAGTAATTGTTCGGCTAAAGCTATCGGCTCTGCCCTCCAGGCACTTTTACATAAAACCGAATAATTACCAAAAAATGGCGGATCTTGCTGTATTTTATCCCAACCGCAGGAAGCCTGAGGCTCATTTTCGCTGTCGAAATATGTCAAGAGTGAATAGTGTTCATTTCCGGGTATTATCTCTTGTAAGAAAACATCCAGCTCTTTATCTTCTAATTCTTGGATGGCATTATTTAACGTCTGGGGAGAATCAATAAAGAAGCACTTGATATGAAACTGTGCCGAAAAAAGGTGCATATAGGCGGGTTTAATAATATATGGATATTCCATTTCTTCGCCAATTGATTTCAGTTCTTTTAAATCTTTGGGGAAATATGTCTTCGGGTGCGGGATTGACATTTGCTTCAGTAATTGATAAAACATTCTCTTATTTACACATTTCTCGACTACTTCAAAGCTTGGGATAGGGAGGAGGAAATACTGTTCTAACTCACCCTTGTGTTTGGAAAGTGTCATGACTGCCCCGTCGTTTGTAGGGATTACTACACACTTTTCTTCGATTTGTTTACCGAGCTTTATTAGGGATTCAATGTATTTGTCTTCTGACTCCATAGGATCAGGAAATCTCAACCATTTATTGATATATCTGGAATATCTGGCAACATACTGATGGTTAGAACTGAGCAGTATTATTGGGACGCCGTGCCTTCCAAGCGCTCTGACAACACCTAGATTATTTACATCATCGTCGCCATTTACCAAGACAGTAAATTCATTTGTTCGATTATACCTGAACTTCATACTCGTTTCCTTGAAGGAGTATTATAGCAAAATACAACAGTTATATATCTTGATATAAGGCTTATCCCCTTGTTATTCTATTCCACAGTTTACGTCGGTTTTTCCAGATATATGTTTTGTCATTCCGTAAAACTTCAAAGAGCTGAGAGGTTTGATGGACACGATTTCTCAGAACAGAATATGTCTTTTGATAGGTCCCAAACGGTAGGGTGACAAATTTGAACTGCAACTTAAAATCTGCCACATCGGGGGTGGTGCTAATGCCAGATTCAACAAATCTATAGCCAGCGTTGCAAGCATCTTCGATAGCCGCCTTAACGCACAGTTTGCTGGCATGGCCGGTCTCCCTGGCATAGCTACCCAGTTTGGCCAGTTTGCAGGTGTCCACCGTGTAATGACAGAGCTCACCGGCAACTGGCTGGCCATCCCTCAGGGCGATAAACAATTTTGTCTTATCTTTAAATATTTCGAATCTAAACCTTGTCTCATCTTTGATATTGCGTTTGTTGCCGTGGCGTCTGTAATTTTTGGTTAACATATCAGTGAAAATATCTTTATATTTAAACTCTTGATCCTCAATGACGTTGATACCGTTCCGGACCGCTTTATTGATTAAATTCCTTAAACGACCCGGCCACATACCCTTCCAGATATACTCTTCAAAAGGTTGTTTTAATTCCATGACATGCGTGCAAGGGAACCCGGTTGTTTCGTTGTATTTGTATGTTAATCCGCTGTCAACCATGGCCTTTTCCGGCATCGTATCACGGCTGTCCACAAGATCCGTACATACGCTGTTCCAAAGGACACTTTTCCGGATACTCAGGCCGGAACACCCCTGAGAATGATACTGGTCAACCTGCTCTATTAAAGCACGGGTTGCTTCGTATTTTTCTGATTCCGATAATTCCTTCTTTAAAAGAACGCCTCCTCCCCCTTCCGGAAGCGACTCGAGCGTCGAATGGAGGAAGTTCTTCCTCTTAACCAAAGGAAGTATCCCTATAATCTGAGATGAATCATCTTCCGTTATGAGGGGAATATAGCGGCCTCCCTGTAGCTCGTAGAAGTATTTCCAATCGAAGTAGAGACCGAAGTTACCACCTATGGTATCCACAAACGTATCCCATGCGATCTTGTCCTCGTCTGTGGCTTCTCTAATCTTCAAACCTCAAGCTCCCTATACGGTTTACTGCTTCTGATTATCACTTGAAAAATACTAAGATTTTCTTTTTTACCCAACTTATCTATCGATTTCATATAAAGCAGATATATCTAATATATGATAGCACAATGAACGTTAACGTTATCGTTTCCACTTACGATTGCGGGTAGTATATTCACACGATTATGCTTAAACTTCATATGTATTCCTCTAATAGATAATCTTAGTCATATTCATTGATGCTCCCCGTTATAACCTTCGCCTGCTAAATATTCGGAATGTGTTTAGCCACATGGATGCCCCGAGTACAAGCGGTATCCAGGCTACTGTCCTTAGCCATACGGCTTTTCTATCAAAACTCCTGTATTTAGCCAGAACAATAACAGTCTGTCGTATCCGACTCATCATCAAACTGCGAGCCAGGACGGTTATCTCGCTTCTTAATTTAATCCAGCTTGTCGGGGATAGAAAGGTTGTGCGGCCAATCAGCCAGTTGATAACACAGCGTCTTGGCAATGATGGCTTCAGCGCCGTGATAACTGGTTTTGGCACCGGTGCCAGCAGCAACTCTTGAGCCCATTTTAAAGCATAATAAGTCGCCGATTTTATTCCCAGAGAATGCCCCGACTCTATGATATAATTCCAGTCCAGATTGTCTGGATGCTTTTTAAGCAATCCTGCGATATCGCTTAAATGTTTGATCTGCTGTCCGTCTTGCGTAAATAGGCTTGCGGAGATATATAGTAGGGTGTCTTCAGGTGAGAGTACCATAGTAGTGCCCCCCTGAAATTGATAGCGCTTGGCTCGGCGCCAGATTTCCTCCCGGTTTACGGCTTCGAGCTTCGGGTCATTTAAATCCCAGTGAAGCTCCACTGTAAATGGGAATATTTCTTTTTTATGATATACGCGGTGGAAAGGGTGGTCGAGTTCTTCCGGTACCGTGGACTCTGTATAACCCATATCCTGGATAAGAGTACTGGCCTGAGGTACTTTTTCCGGTTGTACCAGGATATCTATATCATTGGTGGTGCGTAATCCTGGATTGACATAAAGTTGCTCTCCGAGAACGGTGCCCTTAAGTGTGATAACGTCTATCCCATTCTGATTGAATATGGAAAGGACTTTCAATAGTTCGTCGGAGAGAAATATGTTTCTATGTATATTATCAGTGTACATCTGGCTTAATCGCTCTGAGTACAATGCAGGTATTTGATTAGTAATATTATTCTGAGTAAGGTTGTATGCAATCAGGGGAGTGATACTATGATATTCGGCTAGATAAAGTAGATATTCCCAGTCTACGGTACCGGTCAGAACTCGTGATAGCCGTTTCATTCTATCAGGTAATAC
>Ga0255053_10001330_pt1 | contig 13677 bp, 13 predicted proteins | sample JV7_2_22_MG_FD_188635 | JGI IMG/M metagenome (GOLD analysis project Ga0255053, IMG submission 188635) | Seawater microbial communities from Jervis Inlet, British Columbia, Canada - JV7_2_22 | ecosystem: Environmental > Aquatic > Marine > Inlet | place: Canada: British Columbia | collected...
TGGTCTCGTTGTCGCCGTGGGTGACCAGGGTGATGCACGAGACCTTGGGATCCAGGGTGGGCGCGACGTTCAGACTGTCGATGTTGTAGCCGCGGCCGCTGAACATGCCGACCACGCGCGACAGCACGCCGAACTCGTTGCGAACCAGTACGGAGACGGTGTGACGCACAGCCGGCCCTACCCGATCGGATCCGGATCGGAGAGCAGCATCTTCGCCGGGGAGCTCCCGGACGGCACCATCGGGTAGCAGTTCTCCGTCTCTTTGACGCGGAAGTCCATGAACACCGGACCGTCGTGGGCGAACGCCTGCTCCAGAACGGGCTCCACCTCGTCCACGCGCTCGGCACGCAGGCCCAGGGCGCCCATGGCCTCGGCGAGCTTCACCCAGTCGGGGCCCACGTGGAGATCGCTGCCACTGATCCGGTTGTCGTAGATGAGCTGCTGCCACTGGCGCACCATGCCCAGATAGCGGTTGTTGATGATCGCCACCTTCACCGGCAGGCGTTCTTCCACCGCCGTCACCAGCTCCTGCACGGTCATCAGCAGCGAGCCGTCGCCGGCGATGCACACCACCGTCTCGCCGGGCCGGGCCACCTGGGCGCCGATGGCGGAGGGCAGGCCGAAGCCCATGGTCCCGAGGCCGCCGGACGAGATCCAGTTGTTGGGCGACTGACAGTGGTAGTACTGGGCGGCCCACATCTGGTGCTGGCCCACGTCGGTGGTGACCACGGCCCGGCCCTGGGTGGCCTGGAAGATCTTGTCGATCACGAACTGGGGCAACAGCTTGCCGTCGGCCGGCTGCTTGTAGGCGATCGGGTTCTCCCGGTCCCAGGCCTGGATCTGGGACCACCAGGGCGCGATCCGCTCGTGGAAGCGGTCCAGCCCGCGCTCCTCGCCCAACAGCTTGAGCAGCTTCTGCAGGCAGTTGCGCACGTCGCCCACGATGGGAATGTCCACGTGCACGGTCTTGCGGATCGACGTCGGGTCGATGTCGATGTGGATCTTGCGCGAGTGCTGGCTGAACTCGTCCAGATTGCCCGTCACCCGGTCGTCGAAGCGAGCGCCGATGGCGATCAAGACGTCGCACTGGTCCACCGCCAGGTTGGCGCGGTAGGTGCCGTGCATGCCGAGCATGCCGAGCGACATGGGGTGGTCGCCGGGGATGCCGCCGATGCCCATCAGGGTGTAGGTGGTGGGGACCTTCAGCGCCTCGACGAACTGCTGCAGCTCCTCGCCGGCGCCGGAGAGGATCGCGCCGCCGCCGAAGTACACGACCGGGCGCTTGGCCTGGAGGATCAGGGCCAGGGCCTTCTTGATCTGTCCCCAGTGACCCTCGTAGCGCGGCTGGTAGTGCTCCAGGTTGATGCTCTCCGGGTACAGGAACTCGCACTCGGTGTTGGACACGTCCTTCGGGATGTCCACGAGGACCGGTCCGGGACGCCCGGTGGTGGCGATGTGGAACGCCTCCTTGATGGTGGCGGCCAGGTCGCGCACGTCGGTGACCAGGTAATTGTGCTTGGTCACGGGCCGGGTGATGCCGACGTTGTCCGCCTCCTGGAAGGCGTCGCTGCCGATGGCGTGAGTGGGGACCTGGCCGGAGAAGCACACCATGGGGATCGAGTCGGAGTAGGCGGTCGCCAGCCCCGTCACCGCGTTGGTGAGCGCCGGGCCGGAGGTCACCAGGGCCACGCCGGGCCGGCCGCTGGCGCGGGCGTAGCCATCCGCCATGTGGACCGCGCCCTGCTCGTGGCGGGCCAGGATGTGCTTGAAGCCCAGCTTGTGGATGGCGTCGTAAATGTAGAGCACGGCTCCGCCGGGGTGGCCGAACATGACGTCGGCACCCTCTTCGCGGAGTGCGTGGATCATGATTTCCGAGCCGGTCAGCCTCACCGTTCGCGGTCCTCGTCAACGCCGGCGATCGCCTGCCTGCGATCCCTCCCTGCGCGCGTCGCCGTCTCGAAAGTGCAAGAACTCTCAGCGAGCACCTGCCTGCGCTCGACCCGAGACGCCCAAAGTCGCCGAAAGCGTATCTACCGCGGCAGGTTAAGCGACCCCGGGAGAGGTGTCAAAGCAGCTCTCCCGCGGGGTCGCGCGCCTCGACCGGATCCTTCAAGCGGCGCGCCTCGGCCTCCGCCCGGCGCACGTAGCGGGGCACCAGCCCCGTAGCGTCCGTAGCTGCGCCGGCCGCGAGCAGGCGCGAGCCGAGCACGCCGACGTCGCGGGCCCGGGGCCCGGGGGAAGGAAGCCCTACGCCCGTCCCCATCACCAGTGCGCCCTCGGGCACGCGCTCGGCCAGCTCCTCGGGCTTCAGGATCACCTCGCGCCAGAGCGGCTCGAGGCCCAGCGTGCCGCCGGCGCGGTAACAGGCCGCGTAGACCTCGCCGCGCTGGGCGTCCAGGCACGCCACCACCGAAGCAGCCTCGCCCCGCTGAGGCCAGGCCAGGGCCGCCAGGCTGGGCACCGCCGCCGTCGGCCGCCCGCCGCCCAGCGCAAAGGCCTTCAGCGTGGCCAGCCCGATGCGCAGGCCGGTGAACGAGCCCGGCCCGATGGACACGGCGAAGCCCTCCACATCGGAAAGCGTCAAGGCCGCGTCGTCCAGCGCGCGCTCCACGGCGGGCAGCAGCGCCGCCGCGTGGGCACGCTCGGCATCCTCGACCTCCGCGAGCACGCGCTCCCCGTCCAGCAGCGCCACTCGCGTAACTGCCGTCGCCGTCTCGATGGCCAGGAGCTTCACGGCCATGAGGGTTGCCCCCAGCGCGACGTTGCGCCAGCTGCTCCAGGGCCGTGTAACCAACCCGAGCCGAGGGGCCTGGGCCTGATCCGACGAAATGCCGCCCGCCACCGTCCGCATCCATCCATCCTGCCGGATGTTATGCAGCATCCAGATAACAGACCCGCAAGGCCGACATAGTGCCGCAACCACGCGGATTCCCTGCGGTACACTGAAGCGCACTGCCCACCCCCGGCATCCGGCCCAGGGTCGCCAGTGAAGAACCTGTTGGGCGGCCGGATTCGTATGGGTGTCAGCGTGCTTCCCCGGACGACCCGTGCTCCGCTTGACCGGAGTCTTCACATGACTAACCGTCATCGCGCGTTTGAACTCTTCCTCCGGAGCGCCAGTTTCGTCCTCACACGCGACTACGGCCAAGCGTTCTCCGATGTGGTGCTGGATGACGCGCGTATGGAGTATGAGCGGCTTTTGCCGGAGGTGCCCGACATCGGTGGAGCTCATAACTTCTTCCAACCGGTGATGACGGTGAACGGCTGGATCGTCGCGCTTCACCGAGCGATGAACACGCGTGGCAGCGCGCCAGAGGATGCGATCCGGGTTTGTCAGGAAATCTTCGACCAGTGGCTCCAGAAGCTGCCAAACTTTCTTCTGCGTCTCGTTGGCCGCCTGCTGTTCTCCGCACCGGCGCGACGGTATCTGGAGAGGCAGGCGCAACGTTCACAGGAGCGGCGTTACGTCGATGACTTCGTGTGGCGCGTTGAGCGCGGCCCGGACGGCGAGATGTCGCTGATCTTCGACGAGTGTGCCGTCAACAAATTCTACGAAGCCCAGGGTGTGGACGCGCTCAAGCCCTACTGCAACTTCTTCGACGTGACCTATAGCCGGCTCATGAGGATGGGAATAGACGCGACCGAGACGATCGGGCTCGGCTGTGATCGGTGCGCACTACGGTATCAGCACCACAGGGAGACCGTGATTCCTCCAAACCTGCAAGAGATCATCGGGTCGGGAAGGGCCTCGCTCGAGGCTCGCCGCCCAACACCTATCAGGCCCCCCGTTGTCAACGGGCAATGACGTCCCCTGACGCCCGCCCTTCTGGAGCGGTGTTGTTCTCGAGCGCGTCGTTCCTCCTTCGTCTCCGACTTTGGTTTCCATCTTCGGGTTCCAGGCTGGTGAGCCTGCACCAAACACCTATCGGGGATCTTCGTCGGAGCGCCGATCTTGCTCCGTGCCCCAGAAACTCGTCGGTTCCCTCACTCGTCCAATCAAAGTTGAGCTGGCTCCAGGTCCAGTTGGCTCCGGGCTCGAGCAAGGGGCAGAGCTCGTAGGAGGATCGCCCTTCGGCGCCCCACGAATGTTTGGAGGGGAGGTGGGTCTCCAATCAAAGCGAACGGATGCTGGGCATGACCCAAGAGGCCATCGCGTGCTTCGCGACCGTTGCCGCGATCACAGATCCTCGGATCTCTTTCAGGCCCCATGACGCTGGCTTTGCCCTTGGTTCCTTTCGGAACCGGCTCCAGTTGGACGGCGGGATCACCCACCCCCGCTCCTTTCAAGTTCGAGCGAGAAAGCGCTCCATCTCGAAGACACGCTCCTTGCGGAGCATCAAGTAGACGGCTCGGCCGAGCTTGGCGGCCAGGATCGAAAGCGCCTTGGCTTTGCCGTGGCGACCGGCAAGCCGGCGCAGATGCTTCTGCCCTTCGGGGTTGTTGCGCAAGAAGAGTGCCGCGGCCTCGGAGAAGGCCCACTTCAGATGGACGTTGCCGATCTTGGCTCCTCCGGTTCCGAGCTTCTTGCCCGCCGAGCTGTGTTCACACTTCACGAGCCGCGAGTACGAGAGAAAGTCCTGGACTCTCGGAAAGCGACGGATGTCGTGGATCTCGTAGAGAATCGTGAGCGCCAGGATCCTGCCGATCCCCGGGACCGAGCGAAGGCGGTGGTAGGCCTGGGGGTCGTGTTGCTTGGCCCTGCGCTCGAGATGGAGCTGGAGTTCGCGGATGACCCCGTCGTAGTGCTCGATCAGCATGAAGTTGATCTCCATGCTCTTGCGGACATCGGGCTCGGTGAAGACCTCGGCGACGCCTTCGCGGTTGGCCTTGTAGGCGATCTTGGCGCTGGGGACCGGGAGGTTGTACTGGTGGTGGGTGTTCTGGATGTGGGCCAGAAGGTTCCCTCGCCGACGGACCAGATGCAGCCGTCTGCGAAGCAGGTCCCGAGTCGCGCGCATCTCGGGCGGGTAGACGTAGGCCTTCGGCAGGTTCCCTCCGCGGAGCAGCGTGGCGATCTTGAAGGCATCGACCTTGTCGTTCTTGGCTTTGCCGCCGTGGATGGCCTTCATGTAGAGGGCGTGGCCGAGCACGAACTCCATGCCCTCCCTCCGGCAGAGATCCGCGAGCCAGTACCACGTGAACATGCACTCGACGGCGACGACGAGGTCGTCGCGGTAGGGCGCCACGGCCGCAAGGAAGGCTTCGGGTCGGCTCCTGATGTTCTTGTGCAGGAGGATCTGGCCCTCCCGGTCGAGAATGCACAGGTACATCGTCTTGGCGTGCAGATCGATCCCGCAGTAGTGCTGGTGCGTCTCGGTGTAGAATCTCATGGCTCTCTCCTGAAACGGTTGGTGGTTGTGTTCCAACCAGCCTACTCCGCGTGGAGTAGGCACAGGAGGGGGCCTGGATGAGGATCAAGGCATTGCAGCGGACCATCAACAGCTCGGTTGAATTGACCTTCGCTGCTGTCTGAGGCCGCCGGGACGCATCGCCGGGCCCGAGGGTCCACCCACCCATCCCAACCGGACCCATCCACGCGCCAACCCGAGAGCCGCGCTGCGAACGCATAGCCCCGAATCGCGCCTTCCCTTGGCGTCGCGAATCTGGCGGTTTCCTTTCGGTGCGGGAAGCGGGGGTTGCACTTCCTTCCCGCACCTACGCCGCCGCTAGAGCCCCGCGCTGGAGCGAAGCCAGCCCACGACGGACGACCAGTAGCGCGAGAGGTCGTTCCAGAAGGCAAAGCCCATCAAGAGCATCACCATGGTCACGCCGATCTGCATGGCGATCTCGCGGGTGCGCAGTGACAGCGGAGAGCGCTTGATTCCCTCGAGTGCGAAGAGCATCGCCTGCCCGCCGTCCAACACCGGGATCGGCAGCAGGTTGAGGATCGCCAGGTTGATGCTGATCATGATCAGGAGGTTGAGATAGACCTCCCAGCCCGCCTCGAACGCCGAATGAGCTTGCCGTGCGATCTCGATGGGCCCGCCGATCTGCTTGCGCGAGATGTCGCCGACGATGATCTTGCCGACGGCGCGGAGCATCAGCGCGGTCCGCTCCCAGGTCATGGCGACGGCCCGAGGCAACGCCACGAGGGGGTTCAGCGCACGGTCCATGCCGTAGCTTCCCGGAAGCGTGGCGTCCTCCGCGCGGATGCCCACCATCCAGGCTTCCTCGCGCCCCATGCCCGTGTCCGCTTCGACCAGCCGCGGCGCGATGGACACGCGCACGGTATCGCCGGCGCGCGCGTAGCTGATGCGCAGCGTGCGGCCCTCGCTGGCGCGAACCAACTCGGCGAACGACGCGAAGCTGCCGACCGGCCGGTCGTCCAACGTGAGGATCAGATCGCCGGACTCGAGGCCCGCCTCCGAAGCGGCGGAGTCCGGCGAGACGGCGGAGATCAGGACCGTCGCCGGTGCGACGCCCAGGGCGCGCAGGTCGCCCAGGGCGGGCACCGTCACGTCGCCGCGCTCCTTCAGGGTGAACGCCACCTCGCGGCCGCGGCCCGCCGCGGAGTACGCCTCGGCCAGGGCCGTCCAGTCCTCCACCGGAACGCCGGCCACCGCCTCGACGCGATCGCCCGAGCGCAAGCCCGCACGCGTGGCCGGCGCTTCGTCGTCGGCCACGCCCAGCACCGTGCTCACGCGGCGGTGCTGAAGCCCGAGCCAGCCCACCTCGCTCCGCTGCCGGAAGATGTCGAGCCCCGCACGGCCGGCCACCTCGAGCGTGGCGGCGAGGGACTCGCCTCCGCGCTCCACGTCGAGGGCCAGGCTGGCGCCCGGCTCGGTGCGCACGCGTTCCTCCACGTCGCGCCAGAAACGGACCGGCTCGCCGTCGATGGCGGCGATGCGATCGCCGGGCCGCAGCCCGGCCGCGGCCGCCGGAGAGCCGTCCTCGACGGCCCCCACCACGGAGGCGGGCCGCTCCAGGCCGATCATGAGGCTGACCAGGAAGATCAGGACGGGCAGCACCAGGTTCATGACGGGCCCGGCGAAGACCACCGCGAGCTTCTGCCAGACCGGCTTGGCGCCCAGGGCTCCCTCGGGATCCTCCTGGACCTCGGTCGATTCTTCTTCGCCCGGGATCTCGCCCAGCATCTTCACGAAGCCGCCCAACGGGATCCACGCCACCACGTACTCGGTACCGCCGCGCTCCCAGCGCAGGCGGAAGCGGCCGAACCCGATGGGCGGCCCGAAGCCGATGGAGAACTTGAGGACCCGCACGCCGCACCACTTGGCCACGATGAAGTGACCGAACTCGTGCACCGTGATCAGCACACCGAGCATGAGCACGAATGCGAAGATGAAGTTCAGGGCGATCACGCGTCCCTCCCGCGGTACTTCTCCAAGGCCTCGCCGGCCCGCGTCCGGGCCCAGGCGTCGGCGGCGCGCGCATCGTCCAGCTCGTTCATGGCGCCCCCGCCGTTGCGCGCCAGATGCGACGACAGCACGTCGGCGTTGACCGCGGCGACGGCCGGGAACGGGATCTCGCCGGCCAGGAAGGCCGCCACCGAAACCTCGTTGGCCGCATTCAGCACCGCCGGCGCGTCTTCACCGCCGCGCAGCGCCTCGAATGCCAGGTCCAGGCAGGGGAAGCGCGCGCGATCGGGCTCCTCGAAGTCCAGCCGGGCCAGCGCCGGCAGGTCCAGACGCTCCATGGGCAGCGCGAGCCGCTCGGGATGGGCCAGCGCCACGGCGATGGGCACGCGCATGTCCGGCAGCCCCAGCTGCGCCAGCACCGAGCCGTCCACGAACTCCACCAGCGAGTGGACGATCGACTGGGGATGCACCACCACGTCGACCCGCTCGGGCGCAACCTCGAAGAGCCAGCGCGCCTCGATCACCTCGAGACCCTTGTTCATCAGGGTCGCCGAATCGACCGTGATCTTCGGGCCCATGTCCCAGTTGGGATGCTTGAGCGCGTCCTCGACGCGAGCCTGAGCGATACGCTCCGCCGGCCAGGTGCGAAAGGGCCCGCCCGAGGCGGTGAGTATGATCCGCTCCACGTCCTCGAGACGCTGTCCGGCCAGGGCCTGGAAGATGGCGTTGTGCTCGCTGTCCACCGGCAGCAGGGCCACGCCCCGGGCGCGCACGGCGCGCAGCACCAGCGCGCCGGCCATCACCAGGACCTCCTTGTTGGCCAGGGCCACATCCCGTCCGGCCTCGATGGCGGCCAGGGTGGGATCCAGACCGACGGCGCCCACCAGGGCCGAGACCACCAGGTCCGCGTCGCAGGTGGCCACGGCCGTCAGACCCGCCTCCCCCACGTGGATCTCGGGAGCCGGGTCGCCGGCCAGCCGCTCCCGCAGCTCGCGGGCGCCCTCGTCGTCGGCCACGGAGACCACGTCGGGCCGGAAGCGACGGACCTGCTCGGCCAGCTTCTCGACCTGGCGGCCTGCGGCGAGGCCCGTCACGCGGTAGCGATCCGGGAAACGCCCGGCGATGTCCAGGGTCTGCTCGCCGATGCTTCCGGTGCTGCCCAGCAGGGCGACGCGCTTCACGCGTCCTCCGAGTCGCCGGTCCGGACCTGGGCACTGGTCAGGCCGAAACGGCGCTCGCGCTGCTGGTAGTCCGCGATCGCGTCGACCAGGTGAGGCTTGCGGAAGTCCGGCCACATCCGGTCCGTGACGTGGATCTCGCTGTAGGCGATCTGCCAGAGCAGGAAGTTCGACACGCGCCACTCCGCGCCGGTCCGGATCAGCAGGTCGGGGTCCGGCAGGTCCGGCAGGTAGAGGCACGACGCAAAGGTCTTTTCGTCCACCGCGTCGGCATGGACCTTGCCGGCCTCGGCCGCCGCCACCAGCTGGCGCGCCGCGTCCACGATCTCCTGGCGACCGCCGTAGGAGAGTGCGAAGACGAGAATCATCTCCTCGTTCTCACGCGTGCGCTCCACCGCCGCCTCGAGCTTGTCGCGGATCGCGCGCGGGACGTCCTCCATCCGGCCCATCACCCGCACCTGGACGCCGTTGCGATCGATCTCGTCGACCTCGCTGTCTATGTAGCGATCGAGCAGCGTCATCAAGGCGTCGACCTCCCCCTTGGGACGGTTCCAGTTCTCCTGGGAGAAGGCGTACAAGGTCAGGATCTTCACGCCCAGCTCGTGGGCCGAGCGCACCACGTCGCGCACCGACTCCAAGCCGGCGTGATGGCCTTCGTTTCGCGAGAGGCCCCGCTTCTCCGCCCAGCGGCCGTTGCCATCCATGATGATGGCCACGTGGCGGGGAATCGCGTCGCTGCGCAGGCGGCGTTCACGCACGGTCAGACCTCGAGGATCTCCTTTTCCTTCTGCGCGGTCAGCGCGTCGAGCTTGGTCACGAACTCATCGGTCAGATCCTGGATCTTCTTGTCCGCCCGGTGCCGATCGTCCGCCGGCAGCCCGTCCTTCTCCAGGTCCTTCAGCAGCGCCAGGCCGTCGCGCCGGGCCTCCCGTACGCCCACCTTGTGCTCTTCGACCGCCTTGTGAACGTGCTTCACCAGCTCCTTGCGGCGCTCTTCGGTGAGCGGCGGAATCGGGATGCGCACCAGCTTGCCATCGCTCTGGGGCGTCAGTCCCAGGTCCGAGGCCTGGATCGCCTTCTCGATGGCGCCGATGGCCGACCGGTCGAACGGCGAGATCACGATCAGGCGCGGATCCGGGACCGTGAGGTTGGCCATCTGGTTCAGCGGCGTCTGCGTGCCGTAGTACTCGGCCGTGATGCCGTCCAGGAGCTGCGCGTTGGCGCGCCCGGTCCGCACCTTCTGCAGCTCGTAGCGCAGGCTTCGCAGCGCCTTCTCCATCGAGTCGCCCGTCTCGGCGAGCACGACCTCCACATCCGCCTGGTCGGCCATGGGTTCCTCCGCCCTACTCGACTCGCGTTCCCACCTTCTCACCGGACACCACCCTGACGATGTTGCCCGGCACCGACATGTCGAACACCACGATCGGCAGGTGATTCTCGCGGCACAGAGCGATCGCGGTCTGATCCATGAAACGCAGGTCCTGGCGGATGGCCTCGTCGTAACGGAGCTGGTCGAAGCGCTTCGCGTTCGGCTCGGTCAGCGGATCCGCGTCGTAGACCCCATCGACCTTGGTGGCCTTGAGGATCACTTCGGCGTGGATCTCGGCGGCGCGCAGTGCGGCCGCGGTGTCCGTGCTGAAGTAGGGGTTGCCCGTTCCGGCAGCGAAGATCACCACGCGGTCCTTCTCCAGGTGCCGGACGGCGCGGCGCCGGATGTAGGGCTCCGCCACCTCCTTGATCTCCAGGGCGGACAGCACGCGGGTGTGGAGGCCCACGTTCTCCAACGAGTCCTGGAGAGCCAGGGCATTGATCACGCTGGCCATCATGCCCATGTAGTCGGCGGTCCCGCGGTCCATCCCGCGCGCGCTGGCGGCGATGCCGCGGATCACGTTGCCACCGCCGATGACGATCCCGATCTGGGAGACGATGCCGTGGACCTCGCGGATCTCCTGGGCGATCGCCTGGATCGTGTCGGGATCGATGCCGAACCCGCTCTCTCCAGCGAGCCCCTCGCCCGAGAGCTTGAGCAGGATCCGGCGTTTTTCGCTCACGACTCGCTCGACTCCCCCAGCTTGAAGCGGCGGAAGCCCGCCACGCGCAGGTCGCCCCCGGCCTCCTTGCCCACGTCGGTCAGCAGCGCCTTCACCTTGCGGTCGGGGTCCTTCACGAAGGGCTGCTCTACAAGGACGATCTCCTTGTAGTACTTGTTCACCTTGCCCTCGACGATCTTGTCGATCACGCCCTCGGGCTTGCCATCCTGCTCGGCCTGGCGACGGAACAGCACCCGCTCCTTGTCGACCAGGTCCGACGGCACGCCGTCACGGTCCACGGCCAGCGGGCTGGGATCGGCTGCGGCCACGTGCATGGCCAGATCCCGGGCCAGCGCCTGAACCGGCTCGCCGCCGACGCCCTCCAGAGCCACCAGCACGCCCAGCTTGCCGCCCAAGTGCACGTAGCCGCCCACCCGGTCGCCCTCGAGGCGAGCGACCCGCTTGGCCACGATGTTCTCGCCGATGGTGCCGATCGCGCTCTGGATGCGCGCCTCGACCTTCTCGCCGTCCACCTCGGCCGCCAGCAGCGCATCCGCGGAGTCCAGGGAAGCGTCCGCGAGCACGGCATCGGCCAGGTTCTTCGCCAGGGCCTGGAACTTCTCGTTCTTGGCCACGAAGTCGGTCTCACAGCCGAGTTCGACCATGGCGCCGACGCCGCCCGAGAGGGCCATGCCGATGGCGCCTTCGCTGGTGTCGCGCCCTTCGCGCTTGACGGCCTTGGCCAGACCGCGCTCGCGCAGCAGCTCACCCGCCTTCTCGCCGTCGCCCCCGGCATCCGCCAGGGCCTTCTTGCAGTCCATCATCCCGGCCCCGGTCTTGTCCCGGAGCTCCTTCACCGACTGTGCACTGATCGCCGCCACCGCTGTCTCTCCCTACTCCGAAACCGGCTCGGTTCCGCTCTCCGGCGCCGGAGCCGTGCCTTCCTCGGACGCGGCCGGTGCTGCCGCCGGAGCGGCTGCAAGCGCGGGGGCGGGGGCGTCCAGCACCTCCTGCTCCTCGCGGGCTCGGCGCGCCCGCCGCTCCTCGCCTCGTCCCCGGCGCGGGGGCTGCTTGATCTCGACGACCACACGGCCGGTGCTGGGCGTCGCGGCCTCGGTGTCGGGCCTGCGCTGGGCCTCTGCCTCGCGCTCGGCCAGCAGGCGCTCGTTGAAGAGCTCGGCGCCGGCCAGGCAACCGTCCGCCACCAGGGCGCAGTACAGGTGAATCGCGCGCATCGCGTCGTCGTTGCCCGGAACCACGAAGTCGATGCCCACCGGGCTGCAGTTGGAGTCGACGATGGCGACGATCGGGATGCCCAGGCGCCGGGCCTCAGACACCGCGATGTGTTCCGCCGAGACGTCGATGATGAACACCGCGTCCGGCAGCTTGGTCATGTCCCGGATGCCCTCGAGCGAGCGGCGGTATTTGTTCGTCTCCCGGGTGAGCCGCGCCGCCTCCTTCTTCGTGATCTCCGCCCGCTTCTCCTCGTCCTCGAGGATGCCGAGCATCTCCTTGTAGCGGTCGATCGACTTCTTGACGGTGCGGAAGTTGGTGAGCATCCCGCCCAGCCAGCGCTCCGAGACGTAGAACTGGCCGGAGCGGCGCGCCTCGCTCTCGATGGGCGCGACGGCCTGACGCTTGGTGCCCACGAAGAGCACCTTGCCTCCCTCGGCCACGGTCTCCTTGAGGAAGTCGAGGGCCTCCTGGAACTGCGGAAGCGTCTGATCCAGGTCGATGATGTGGATCCCGTCGCGCTCGCCGAAGATGAAGGGCTTCATCCGCGGGTCCCAACGGCGGGTCTGGTGACCGAAGTGGACCCCGGCCTCCAGCAGGCTGCGCACGGTCAGGGGTGCCGCCTTCATCGCCTCGGCCATCTGCTCGACGGGGCCCGACGTCTCGGGGGCGGGGGAAGGCGTCGCCTGGGGTTCGACAGGCGTCTCGCTCATGGCTGTCTCCTTCGCGGTTGGTCCACCGTTCCGATCGTGCCGTTCCCCAACCCGAGAGCCGTGCCGCTGCACCGCGGTTCGCGAAGCAGGCAGCCAAGCCTCCGGGCACCGCAGGGGCGAACCGGAACGTGAGAGTTGTCGGGGAGATAGCACGCGGCGCAGGGGAGCGGTAGGCAGCACGCTCGACTCCCCCGGGGGAAACGCCTATCCTGCGCCCATGCCCAAGCGACCCACGACACTCCGCACCGCGGCCCTGGCCGCCGCCCTGCAGCTTGGCCTGGCCGCCGCGGGCCCCGCCCGTGCCCAGGACTACCGGGACCCGGAGCCGATGCCCGCCACGGTGGTCGCCCAGGAGCACCGGGCGCCCCTCCACCAGGTGCTGGTGGACGTGCTGTTCGTGCGGCCCATCGGGCTTCCCGTGACCGCCATCCTGGGAGGGAGCTTCTGGCTGCTGGGCGCGCCGGTCTTCGCCATCACCGGCGACATGGACTGGTGGACGGACGCCTGCCTCAAGGAGCCGATCCGCCAGCACATCTCCCGCCCCCTGGGCGAGCTCTAAGAGCGGTTCAGTCCGTCGGCTCGGAGATCATCGCGCCCACGTCGTCGACGAGATGTCGAATCTCGTCGTCGAACAGGTCGTAGTCGAGCGCGAAGCCGCCGTCGGTGTGACGCGACACCCAGCCCGTCACCTCGAAGGGCGCGACCGGCTGGACGAACACGTACAGCGTGACCTTGGTCCCCACCGCGGGCAGGATCGAGACGTCGGCGAGCCGGGCGCCGCAGTAGGAGAGTTCGATCAGGCGACCCGCGCCCTCCTCCTTGCCGGCGGCGTAGAGGGCATCGAAGCGGGCCTTGAAGCGCGGGCTGCGTCTACGGTCCATGACGCTTGCGTTTCGGTCACATCCCCCCCCGGCTTTAGCCGCTGGGCTCCGGCCCCCGGAGGACACTGCCACGACCACCGCCCGCTGCACGCTCGCCCTTGCCACCCTCCTGGCGGCTCGAGCGCGAGGCGGGCTTCCTCACCGGCGCCTCAGGTGGTGTACTCCGCGTTGATGCGCACGTAGTCGTAGGTCAGGTCGCAGGTCCAGACCCGATCCGATGCGCGGCCCGCGCCCAGGTGAACCTCGATCTCCACCTCGTCGGCGGCCAGGCGGGCCCCGGCGCGACGCCGTGCGGCCGGCCCCGCCGAGGCGCCGTTGCGAAATAC
>Ga0255053_10001336_pt1 | contig 13653 bp, 14 predicted proteins | sample JV7_2_22_MG_FD_188635 | JGI IMG/M metagenome (GOLD analysis project Ga0255053, IMG submission 188635) | Seawater microbial communities from Jervis Inlet, British Columbia, Canada - JV7_2_22 | ecosystem: Environmental > Aquatic > Marine > Inlet | place: Canada: British Columbia | collected...
CGATAGCGATTGCAATCCCGATAGCGATAGCGATGGGACGGTTTCAGTTGACGTACCCTCCCAAGCCCTAGCCCCACACGAGCCACAGATCGCGGACTTCGATATCGGCTTTCTTCGCTTTGACGGCTTTCTCTTCGATCTGTTCGGCCTTCCCTTCCGATTCGGCAGCAATGCGGTCGACCTCGTCCTGGAGCTCGTCGGCGAGGCTATCGAGCTCTGCTTCGAGGCGTTCAATCTCGTTCTCGGACTCGACCACTGCCGCCTCCGCAGTCTGTCGCATGCGCCGTTTCCCCGCCGCGGTCTTCATCTTCGCGGCCGCTTTGCGCGAGGCCGAGCTGATACTTCGCGACCCCAACAGCACCGAGAACAGACTCTCCACCATCCCCATCTTTTCCTCGGCTTTGCGTGAGCTGAGCTGGGTCTGATCGCGTTCGAGCTCGTCGCGTTCGCGTGAGAGACGCTTCTTGAGCGTTTTCATACGCCCCTCGAAACGCTTGCGAGCCCGATCCTGGGTCGTGTCATCCGCGCGGTCTGCGGCTGCGAGACAGCGTTCGAGAAACGCGTCCCGCGTCTCTCCTTCTTCCGCAACCATTCTGAGTTTTTTGTTGGCCTGGACCATCAGCGGACGCCTCGCGCGCCAGGAGGTGAAGGCGCTCTCGGCCTTTTTGAGCTCGGCCGACATCCGGCCGGGTGCCGCGGCGGGGAAACGCAAACCTTCCGGCGGTTCGTCCATCAATGCCGGCACCTCGGTAAGACCTTCCGCATCCTCCCACTCGATACGACCATCGTCGCCGACCGGGAATCGCCACACCTCCTCGAGCTCTCGATAAAGGTCGAGGGTCGTGCGCTGAACGCTGAAACTGTTCTTGACCACTACGAACGGTCCCGCCACACCAAACCCGTCCTCGGCGTAGGCAACCGAAACCGCTGCCGCCAGAGGCGGGGCCTGCCGAGCGGAGACGGCTCTCGCAGGGGAATCGACCTCTGACCTCGATTCGCCATCGACGACCTGCCGTTCGAGCAGCGGACCCATCTCGGAAAGGGTTATCGGCCCCCGCATATAGCTCATCGCCCAGCGCGAGCCGAGCCTGCGAGCGCGTTGTTTGGCACGGACATCGGTGAGCAGGAACTGCCGCTTGGCGAGCCCGGCGACGATATCGTCAGCGTCACTGCCGTCCGGGAGTTTCGACATCCCGAGACCTTCGAGGGCGCGTTCACGGTCACGGTCGGTTATCAGACGGCCGACCAGCTTGACGCCCGCATTGCCGAGCGCTTTGTAATCGAGATCGACCGGGTTCTGGGTCGCCACCCAGGCACCGACGCCATACGCCCGGCCCTGTTTGAAAAGGGTCAGCAAGGGGCCCTTGGTCGGCGGGTTCTTCGGGTAGGGCGGAATGATCCCCTGCACCTCGTCCATGTAGAGCAGCGCCCGGAGACCCGAGGACGCCGGCTGCCGCCGCATCCATGCCACCAGCTCGGACGTTAGAAGCGCAATCACGAAATGGCGCTGACGCTCGTCGAGGTGGGCCACCGAGATGATGCTCGCACGCGGGGCTGAAGCATCGCCGAGGAGGTGGTCCATGTCCATCGGCATGCCCTCGGTCCACGCTGCAAACGCCGGGCTCGCGAGGAGCGTGTTGAGCGCCATCACCAGCTTCATACGGTCATTGCGCGGATAGAAGCTCTCCAACGACAGGGCGCCGAGCGAATCCATCGGCGGGTCAGCGAGGCTCGACAGCAGACTCGCGAGATCGAGCGTGCGCCCACGCCGCCAGTGGTCGAGGATCACGGTCGCGGTGAGCACGTGATCGCGGTCGGCCAGCGGGTCTCCTCCACGCCCCACCAGCGAGAGCAGGGCCGAGGTGATGCCGTTGACCCGATCTGTCGCGCCATCGGGATCGCTGTCCGGGTCCCAGCCTTCAGGCGCACCCAGGGCCGGCAGGATATCGAGTGGGGCTGCCGAGCCGGCGCCGGGCGTGAGCAACTGCCAACGCACACCATCGCGCACCGCCCGAAGGTCGTCGGGACCGAGGCCTGAGCCCTCGAGCCCTTTGCGCCAGAATTCCGCTTGCCTCGAAGCAACCTGCGACCGATCTCCATCCTCGAGGGCGTCTGGTGGTAGCCACGGAGCGAAATCGTCGCCCGCGAGCGACGGGAAGTTGAGGAGCAGATCGACCATGTCGCCCTTGAGGTCGATCACCAGCAGCGACACGCCTCGACGCGCAAGCTCCTCGAGGGCCACGATACCGAGGCCGGTCTTCCCCGAGCCAGTCATCCCCACGCAGACCGCGTGAGTTGTCAGGTGGTCCATATCGAGCGTCACCCGCCCGTCTCCTTCAATCTCGGTTCCCAGGTAGAGGTCGTGGTCAGCCATCCGGCTCTCCAGTCTTCAGTCAATTTTCAAGTCGGCTGAGTATAACCCTCGCCCTCGGGCGTCTGCGCTGTTATAGTGTCGGCCATCAATAAGCACGAGGATGAAAGGAGCACCACATGGGTCTCTTCGATCTGTTCGGCAAAAGCTTCGATCAGCAGGTACAGGAAGCCATCAACGACGTCGGCGCCACCACCCCCGGAGTCAGCGGTCTGCACGCAGACGTCCGCGGCAAGATCATCACCCTCAAGGGCAAAGCGGAGAGCCGCGAAGCCGCCAACCTCGCGATGCAGAAGGTCGATCAGGCGATCAAGGCGGACAACATCGTCAACTCGATTGAGGTCGCCAAGGCGCCAGAGCCCGAGCCGGCGCCCGCGCCAGAGCCGGTGTCCGCAGAGCGTTTCTACGAGGTCGCGGCGGGTGACACGCTCGGCGCCATCTCCCAGAAATACTACGGCAAGGCCAGCGAGTACATGAAGATTTTCGAGGCCAACCGCGACATCCTCGACAATCCGGACCTCATCAAGGTCGGCCAGAAGCTGAAGATTCCAGAATAGGACTCAGCCTCCCGCCAGAACGCGACAACCGAACTTTTCGATCTCGGTCGCTACGACCTGACCGTTCGGTGCAGCTGTGGCAAGGGCAGAAGCGATAGCCCTTCGTGCTGCCGGCGGATGCCATACCAGCACGCTACCGCCCCCGCCGGCGCCACCCGCCTTGATGGCGGCTGCTCCTGCGGCGAGCCCGGCATCGATAATAACGCCAAGTTCGGGCGGGCAGACCTCCGGAGCAAGTCCCCTGCGAGCAGTCCACTCGTCAGTAATTGCTCGTCCGACACCGTCCTCGTTGCCCGAAATCAGTTCTGCTCGACATCGGCGAGCCGCATCGGAAATCGACTCCAGGGCCTCGGTGGTGTCGCGATCACCATCGAGCCGGCGCCGGATGACCTGCCAGTTGACCATCCCAGAGTGGTGGGTGATGCCGGTGTCGAACACAGTCAGTCGCCTGCCGACCCAATCCGGGTCCACGGTCAGACGCTCGATCCTCTCCCCTCCGGGCTCGTGATGGATCGCGAGAACGCCCCCGTGGACCGCCGCCCAGTGGTCCTGTAGACCGGTGGGAACCGCGAGGACGCGAGCCTCGAGATCGCGGGCCAACAAAACCAGGCGCTCATCTTCCATCTCCTCGCCGAGGGCGGTGAGGATACCGCGGGCGAGGGCGATGGCGTACGCCGACGAACCGCCGAGCCCGGACCCCAGCGACGCCTGGGAGTGGACCCGCACACGAACTCCGCCTGTCGGTCTGACGGCAAAGGCGACCGCCGCCGAGAGATCGGTCGTCGCCACCGACGCATCAAGGCGCGTCCATTCGGCGTCTCCCACCGCGTGCCACACCTCACCGTCCGGTGCGCGGAGGTCCACATCCATCCGAACCATCACCGGAATCGCCGCATTGACCGTCACCGATCCCGGATGGAGCATTCCCAGCGGCCAGATGTCGAGAGTCCCCCCCGCGAGGTCCGCGCGGCACGGACACTCGACCCGCATGACGACGCCGGGAGTGCCGGTCAACAGCGCGCTCCGACTGGCGGCGGTTCGTCAATAATCAGCGAAAGCACGGCGAGAGCATGGGCCAGGAATCGCTGCAATCTATCCTCCGACAGTGGCTTCCCAGGCGGCGACGAAATCCTCAGTGGATTGATCCATTTGCCATTGAGGGTCACACGGTAGTCGAGGTGCGGACCGGTGGAGAGACCGGTGGAGCCGACGTAACCGATCACCTGGCCCTGGCTCACTCGGGTTCCGTGCCGGACGCCCTTGCCGTAACGGCTGAGATGGAGGTAATTGGTCTCGTACCCGTTTGTGTGCCGGACCGTCACCATGTTGCCGCCGCCGCCCTTGCGGCCTGCAAAGGTTACGGTCCCGTCCGCCGTCACGTGTGCCGGCGTCCCGGTAGGCGCTCCGTAGTCGACGCCGTAGTGCGGCATCCGGCGCCGTAGCACCGGGTGGAAGCGGCTCATGCTGAATCGAGAGGTCACCCAACTGAACTTCAGGGGCGAACGCAGGAATTGCTTTCGCAGGGGCTGGCCCTCGAGGTCGTAGTAGCCGAGACGCCCCGAGTCGTCGGGATAGACCACCGCGTCAAGAGTCCGTCCGTCGTTGACAAATCGGGTCGCGAAGACCGTCCCCCAGCCGAAGAACTCGCCATCCACGGTCTGGCGATCGACGACCACCACGAAGGTGTCGCCCTTCCGTATGTCACGGAGAAAATCAATGTCCCACTGGTAGATCTGGGCGATCCGCACCGCCAGCTCGGGATCGCCGCCGGCGCCATCCATCGCCCCGAAAAGCGAGGACTCCACCACCCCCTCCAGCCGCAGCACCTCGCTCGTGATTGGGCGTTTGACCCGGGCAACCAGGATGCCCTCCGTACTGACTTCCAGATGGACCTCGTTTCGGCGATCGAAAACGACCTCGAGGCGTTCGAGTGCACCCAGCGGCGTGAGGGTGCCTCGAAACTCTGTGCCGGGAAACAGTCGCTTGGGGTCGATTTCGTCGATCAGGACGTCGCGCCAAATCACCCATTCATTGCCCGCCAGTCTTCGGCAGACACTTTCGATGGTGTCTCCAGAGACGACAAAGGTCTGAAACGGCGGATGGTATGCGGTCAGGGGCTCGACCGTCAGCCGCTCGAGAGTTGTCGCCGCGGTTGGTTTGCCGCCCGAGAGCATCATCACTGCCCCCACGAGGGCAATCAGCGTGAGACCGACCAGCCACCATCTACCGGAGCGTGCAACGCCCTCGAAGGTCAAGGGCCACTCCAACCGCTCACTGCTTCAGGCGTGGCGTCAAGCCTGGCCAGTGGTTCGCCGTCAGCGGCCACCAGCAGCAGAGAGGGAACCTCAATGACGCGGTACTTCTTGAGCAGTGCGCCGTGGCGATCGTGCAGCCAACCGACCTCACGACCACCGAGCGCGGCACGGCCGTCCTCGAGGGATTCCTGAACATCGAGCACAACCAGGTGCAGACCGGCATCGGCACACGCCTCCGCAAGACCTGCATGCCCATCCATCGTCGCTTCGGCGGTCGGGGCCCACGAGGCCCAAACGAGCACCGCCACCGGGCCTCGCTTGGCGACCCAGTCCGTCCACCCGATGGGAGCTCCAGAAACACCATCAACCAACCGCGGATCGGCTGCCGCCGCGGTTGGGAGTCCTATCAGGAGCAGTAGCGCGAATGCCACGGCAACTCTTCTCATGGGAGAAGTATAACCGGGCTCATTCTGCGCTGTTGCCGAATGGAAACACTCGTTGGCGGGCCGTAAACGACCCGCCTACAAATACTCTTTGACTCTGTAGGCGGGTCCTTCAGGGCCCGGGAGTCTCATCGTACCCGATTGCCGTACTGCGGCAAGAGGGAGTACACTCGACGCCGGAGGCCGAATGAATCATAAGTTCGAACGCGCCGGGAACAGTTTCGACACTGACGTCGCGGTGATCGGTTCGGGTTTCGGCGGATCGGTCGCCGCCCATAGGCTGACCGAAAAGGGCTACGGCGTCACGGTGTTCGAAAAGGGCAAACGTTGGCGGCCCGAGGACTTCCCAAAGACCAACTGGAACATCCGCAAGTCCTTCTGGTTCCCAAAGATCGGCTGTAGGGGGATCTTCGGTATGCGGTTGCTTCGCGAGGCGCTCGTTCTGCACGGCGTCGGCGTTGGAGGTGGCAGCCTGGTCTATGCAAACACCCTCTTCGAGCCCCCCGAAACGGTGTGGGACGATCCCCAGTGGAAGGGCCTCGAGGACTGGCGGGCAGTGATGCCCGAACACTACGACACCGCCCGCCGCATGCTCGGCGTGACCGAGAATCAGAAGCTCGGACCGGCCGACGAGGCGCTTCGGCGTGCCGCGGCGCGGCGCGGACGAGCGGAGACATTTCGCAACACCCCGGTCGGCATCTACTTCGGCGAGCCGGACGTCACAGTCCCGGACCCGTACTTCGACGGCAAAGGACCCGATCGCACCGGCTGCACCTTCTGCGGCGGCTGCATGGTCGGCTGCCGCCCCGGGGCCAAGAACACCCTCGACAAAAACTATCTCTATCTGGCCGAGAAAGCGGGCGCTCGAATCGTCCCCGACACCTTGGTGACCTTGGTCGAGGCTCTGCCTGACGGCGGTTACCGCCTCGAGTGGCGCCGTTCGAACGGTCTCTTCTCGGCAGAGCGGGGCACCACGACCGCACGCACGGTGGTCTTTGCCGGCGGCGTGCTCGGCACGGTCCGCCTGCTCATGGAGTGCAAGGATAGGGGCAGCCTCCCCCACCTTTCCCACCAGGTCGGCAACGTTGTCCGCACCAACTCCGAGGCGCTGCTCGGTGTGACCTCGAAAAGCCGCAAAGACCTGAGCGAGGGAATCGCCATCGCGGCCAAGGTCGAGATCGACGAACAAACCCACTTCGAGTGTGTCCGCTTTCCCAAGGGATCCGACGTCATGCTGCTCCTCGGCACCCTGCTCACCGACGGCGGACCCGGCATGCCGCGCCAGCTCAAGTGGCTCGGCAACATCCTCCGACACCCGATCGATTTTCTCCGAATCCTCAAGCCCTGGGGCAAGGCAGAGACCGGCACCGTCGTGATGGCGATGCAGACCGCCGACAATTTCACCCGGCTGGTACGCAAGCGCCAGCTCTTGTGGCCGTTCAGCCGCACCCTCACCACCCAGCCCGATCCTGATCAGCCCGGAATCCCCTCGTACATCCCGGTTGCCAATGAGATCGCCCGCGAGGTGGCCGAGGAGCTCGATGCCATCCCGCAGTCCACCCTCAATGAAGTGTTGCTGGGCACCTCCACCACCGCCCACATCCTCGGCGGTTGCGGCATAGGCAGCGGAGCGGACACCGGCGTCATCGACTCCTCCGGTCGCGTCTTTGGCCACGACGACCTCTACGTCATGGACGGTTCCATGATCGGCGCCAACCTGGGAGTCAACCCGTCGCTGACCATTACCGCGCTGGCCGAGCACGTTTGTAGCCGAATTCCTGAAAAGGGCGCGTAACACCCCTCCAAGATCTGCTGTAGGCGGGTCGTTTACGGCCCGCCTCCGGTACATCCGGTCACACCCCCGATCCCACCCCTTTCCGTATCGCGATCGGGGTGGGCCCTGAAGGACCCGCCTACAGATGATTATTGCCGTTGTCCGGAGTCGTTTGCGGCCCGTCAAATTGTCGCCCTCTTCATTTCGTGTACCATCCTTTGACCATGAAAGAACAAGGTTCCGTGGCGGCGATTTTCGAGCGGCAGTGGCTTCACGCACTTGCACTGGCCGTTGGGTTGCCTGTTTTGTGGCTGATCAGCATGAACTGCGGTTGCTTCCACCGAGGAGAGCTTTGGGGCATCAGTACCTGGAACTGGTTCTGGATCTCGGTCGAGATCCCCATCGCCCACCAGGTCTTCGTGTGGCTCTGTTGGCGCACCGAGCTCCACCGCAACCTGATCAGCCGCATCTTCGGTCGGCATGGGTTCTCGGCCTACGGCGCAATCTTTACGTTTTTCCTCGTCGCTCGCCCGGTCTCGGTCATCGCTCTTTCCATCGCCTCGCGCAACACCCTGCCGGTCAACCATCTCGCGCTCAAGTGGGTTGCAGTTGTCATCGCGGTCCCGGTCGCCTACCTGGCTTACTCGGTCGCCCGTTACTTCGGCGTTCTGCGCGCATACGGCGCCGACCACTTCGACGAATCCTTTCGATCAAAGCCGCCCGTGCGCGAGGGGATCTTCCGTTTCACCTCAAACGGCATGTACACCTTCGGCTTGATGGTGCTCTATATCCCCGCCCTCTGGTACGGCTCGCGTCCTGCCCTGGTCGCGGCGGTCTTCAGCCACCTCTACATCTGGGTCCACTACTTCACCACCGAGCTCCCGGACATGCGGCGGATTTACGGGACTGCCGGGTGATGCCCTCAGGTCGTTGATGGAAACGATCAGCCTACGCGCCGCGAGACGGTTGGCCCTGTGCCGGGCCGGCCTGCTCAAACCAGAGTGGACCGGGATGCCGCGTCGGGCTGCGGGGCGCGGCAAGCGGGCGCGGTCAGCCGCCTACCGAATCATCCAGCGCTTCGGCTACCTCCAACTCGACACCGTTTCCATTGCCGGCGCCCGCAGCCACGCCCTCGTCCTCCACTCCCGTCTCGACGGCTTTGACCCGGAGTTCGCCGAGGAGCTCCTCCAGCCTGGAGAGCCGGTCTTTGAGTATTGGGGCCACGAGGCAAGCTGGATCCCGGTCGAGCTCTACCCGCTCTTCGCCTTCCGCCGTGAGGAGTTCCAGCACCACCCGTGGTGGGGCGACCTGGTCGGCGAGCATCCCGAGGTGGCGGAGGACCTGATGCGTCGCATCCGCGAAGAAGGACCGTTGCGATCGCTCGACATGGAGGGCAGCGGCAGCCAGGGTTGGTGGGACCTCAAGATCGCCAAGAAGATCGCTACCGCATTGTGGTCCTCTGGCGAGCTCGCAATCCGCGAACGACGCAACTTTCAGCGCACCTATGACCTCGCCGAACGGGTCATCCCCGAACGTTGGCGCCGAGAAGCCGTGCTGAAAGATCGGGCTATCGAGGCACTGGCGCTCCGTGCGCTCGCCGGTCACGGCTGGGCGACCACCGGCACCATCGCCCAGACCTTCCGGCTCGCGCAAAAGGATGTCGCAGCCGCCCTCGATCGCCTTCTGGATTCCAACGACATTGTCCCGTGCAACCTGGTCCTGGACGGACGCCGCATGAGTCGGGGCTGGATTCGGCCCTCAGATCTCGAGCTCGCCGCGAGGCTCGATGGCGTCCGCCCGCATCGAGATCGCGGCGTCCTGCTCTCGCCCTTCGATCCGGTCCTCTGGGACCGCAATCGCGTCCAACAGCTCTTCGGCTTCCACCAGATGCTCGAGATCTTCAAGCCGGCCGAGCAGAGGATCTACGGTTACTACTGCCTGCCGGTACTTGCCGGAGAGGGACTGGTAGCGCGCTTCGACCTCAAGGCCGACCGCAAACGAGGTGTCGTTCAGGTCCTGGCTCGGCAATTCGAGGGCAACGATCCATTGAAGCCAGCCACAGCTGCAGATGGAAAGGCGGTTCGGACTGCTCTTGATCGGTACGCAAAGGCCATCGGGCTCGAGATCAAAGGCCCTTCCAACGGATGACCTCTCCCCCACCCCCGATGACCGAGAAAGACCTTCTGATTGCATCCGAGATCCTGGCCGAACGCGACCCCGATCTGGCGCGCGTACTCGACCGTATCGGTCCGCCACCGATCTGGGACCGCGAGCCGGGGTTTCCGACTCTGGTCCACATCATCCTCGAGCAACAGGTGTCGCTGGCCTCGGCACAGGCGGCGTTTGACAAGCTCGTGGCGAGAATCGCTCCACTCGAACCCGCTCCATTTCTCAACCTCGACGACACCGAGCTCAAGGCGATCGGCTTCAGCGGCCAGAAAGGACGTTACTGCCGGGAGCTGGCGAAAGCGGCACTCGGCGGTTCGCTCGACCTGGATGGTCTGGCATTGTTGGCCGATGAACAGGTCCGCGCTGAGCTCACGAAGGTCACCGGCATCGGCCGGTGGACCGCCGACATCTACCTGCTAATGGCCCTCGGCCGACCAGATGTGTGGCCGCGGGGCGACCTGGCCCTATTGAAGGCCGTCCAGGATATCAAGGGGCTCGCGGAGCCACCGACAGCGGTCGAGTTCGAGACATTGGGCGAACCCTGGCGGCCGTGGCGGTCGGTGGCAGCCCGAATCCTGTGGAACCACTACTTGAATCCGCCAACGTCACGATAAGCTAGACTTCAGCCACGGAAGCAACGAGATGACCGACAAGACATCAGCAACCAAAGCCAGGATCCACGAGATCATCTTTGAGGCCGACACCCCGGCCGGCAAGGCCTTCGATGTTGCCCTGATGGTGTTCATCATCCTCAGCGTTGTTGCGGTGATGCTCGAGAGCACCTCCGTGATCGCGGATCGATACGCCCCATGGCTGCGCACCTTCGAGTGGGTGATCACCGGCCTCTTCACCGTCGAGTACATGCTGCGCCTGTACTGCGTCGGCAACCCCCTCCGTTACGCTCGCAGCTTTTTCGGCATCGTCGACCTCCTCGCCATCCTCCCCAGCTACCTCAGCATCTTCATTCCAGGGGCGCAGTCCCTGCTGGTCATCCGCGCCCTGCGCCTGCTGCGGGTCTTCCGGGTGCTCAAGCTCGCCCAATTCGTCGGTGAGGCCAGCGAGCTGACCGCGGCATTGCGAGCCAGCGCTCGCAAAATCATCGTCTTCCTCGGCGCCGTTCTCACCATCGTCGTCATCGTCGGTTCGATGATGTACCTCATCGAGGGCGAGGCCAACGGCTTCACCAGCATCCCGGTCTCCATCTACTGGGCCATCGTCACCATGACCACCGTCGGCTACGGCGACGTCGCGCCGCACACAGCTCTCGGCAAGATCCTCGCCTCGGCAATCATGATTCTGGGCTACGGCATCATCGCAGTCCCGACCGGCATCGTCTCTGTCGAGCTCGCCGGCGTCACGCGCAAGAGGATAACCACCCAGGCCTGCCCCGAGTGCGGCGCCGGCGGCCACGACCGCGACGCCGTTCACTGCAAATACTGCGGCGCGAAGATCTAAAACCCGTCTCCGTGCCCGTCTCCTTCTCCGTGCCCGAATCCCTGCCATACGGCAGATCGCGCCTTGTGCTGCGGCCCGACTTGGCTGCACAGATGATCAGACAGCCCTGTAGCCCGCATGGCCAGCCTGTATATCTCACCCGCTTCCTGCCTCAACCCACTTTGCGCCGCGCCATGAATTTCGTTATGATGGTGATGACGAATCAACAACCCGCGAGAATGCGCTCATGGCGCCTAAATACAATGAAATCAGTTGATTGCGCCGGCAATCAACCCGCGGTAGCTAGTGCCATAGCCTCCTGACCCGTTCGAGACGGTTTTCCTTGACAAACGTTGTTCACAGATTTATGCTCCATTTACACCATCATGGGACACGTCGAACCGTTCCCCGCTCCAGCCTCGCGGCGTCCCCGGCGCCTGATGGATGGGGTGCGATCAGAGATCCGGGTTCGCCACTATTCCATCCGAACCGAGGAAGCCTACACCTCCTGGATCCGGCGCTACGTCCAGTTCCACCGCCGGCACCCGCGCGACCTGGACGGCGACGACCTCAACCGCTTCCTCACCCACCTCGCCGTGGAGGGCCGGGTGGCCGTCTCGACCCAACGCCAGGCCCTGTGCGCGATCCTGTTTCTCTACCGCCACGTGCTCAAGACAAAGCTCGACTGGCTCGACGAAGTTGTCCGCGCCCGCCAGCCGCGCCGCCTGCCGACCGTCCTCAGCCGCGACGAGGTGACAGCAGTTCTGTCGCATCTCCAGGGGACCGCCCAGCTCGTAGTGCTTCTTCTCTACGGCACCGGCATGCGCATCCTCGAGTGCCTCCGACTCCGAGTCCAGGACATCGACTTCGACCTCGGCCACATCAACATCCGCAATCCGAAAGGCGGCCGCGACCGGGTGACCATGCTGCCGGACTCCACCCGCGACCGGCTCAGCGAACACCTGATCAATGTCCGTGCTCTGCACAACCAGGATCTCGAGCAGGGTTGCGGCAGCGTCTACTTGCCGCACGCTCTCGAAGCACGTTTCCATCCGATTCTTTAGTATCACTAATAGGAGTTAGGCCGGGCCCGGGGTTTGAGGAGTCGGGAATGATAGGTACGATGTATCGTACTGAAGGAAAGGATGTACACAATGGGAGACAAAGGCGGGAAAAAGGATAAGGACAAGAGTCAGAAACAAAAGAAAAGTAAAAAAGAACAAGACGCAAAAAAGAAATATGACAAGCAACCCAAAAGAGCTCCGTAGTCCGTTGCTACAAAAAACGTAGACACGACGGATTCACAGTTCAGTGTCCGCCAAACCGGGGCAGCTCCATGGATAGCCGGATGAAGCCGTTTGCTGCCAACCAACCCTCGCCTAACATTTCGTTGCAGCGGACCCGAACCCCTCCGGGGTCCGGTCCGCTGAACTCCAGTCGTTAGGTTGGCCAAAGCCTGGACGTCAAAACGTTTTGACGTTATAATGTCCGCATGAGCGATCCAAAACGTTCGACCATTTATTTTGAGTCTGAAATCCACAAAGCTCTTCGGCTGAAGTCCGCTGTGTCTGAAAGGTCCATTTCCGAAATGGTCAACGACGCAGTCCGAATTTCGTTGGCTGAGGATGCCGAAGATCTCGCTGCCTTCGACGATAGAGCGGACGAACCGACAATTGATTTCGAGGACTTCGTCAAGAAAATGAAGCGTAGTGGCAAGCTATAAGCTGCTCATCAAGCGCTCGGCTGCCAAAGAGATCCAATCGATCGATCAAAAGAAAATGCGACAGCGCGTGATAGAGAGAATTCAGGAGCTCGCGACGGATCCGCGACCTCGTGGCTGCGAGAAGCTTTCAGGGAAGCATCCGCGCTATCGGGTTCGGCAAGGTCCAATCAGGATTCTCTACGAAATCAACGATGAAGAGGTCGTTGTGTACGTCGTCAAGGTGGCGGATCGTCGAGATGTGTACAAACGGCCCACCTAACACCTCGTTCCAGCGGACCCTCAGATCTCCGGGGCGCTGCTGACCTCGGACCGTTAGGACGTGCCCACTTGACATCCGAAAGTTCGAAATGTATCTTCTTTGTAGATACGGGGGCCGAATGAAAACTCAGGTTCAAAAGTGGGGAAACAGCTTGGCACTCAGAATCCCAAAGGCATTTGCAGCCAGCCTGGGACTGGCGCAAGACTCCCCTGTTGAACTGTCTCTCAAAGACGGCAATCTTGTCGTTCGTCCATCGTCAATTCAACGGTACGAGCTCAGCGACCTTTTGACGCGAGTCACAGAGGCGAACCTGCACAGTGAGCAGGATTACGGTGACGCGGTCGGATCTGAAGAGTGGTAGCCGGGTTCGAAGCTCCAGGACGCGGTGATCTGGTCTGGATATCACTGAACCCACAGGCCGGCCATGAACAGGCAGGTCGACGACCTGCACTGGTTCTTTCGCCGATCGAATACAACAAGCGGGTCGGGTTGGCACTGTTGTGCCCAGTGACGAGCAAAGTCAAAGGTTATCCGTTTGAGGTTGCCCTTCCGGTCGACCTTGAGATCAGCGGCGTCGTGTTGGCCGATCAGGTAAAAAGCCTTGATTGGAGAGTCCGCAAGGCGGAGCGCGTCTGCACAGCACCCCGGTCGGTAATGAGTGAAGTGCT